>CABECV010000781.1_pt1 | contig 11637 bp, 8 predicted proteins | sample 3422511 | NCBI WGS metagenome assembly CABECV01 (sample SAMEA5534327, study PRJEB31848) | metagenome | biome: tundra; feature: field; material: soil | place: USA | collected 2013-05 | depth 0.15 m | reverse complement strand
TGCCGAACTAGCCTGACCCCGTAGTAGGAGTTCCGAGCAGGTGCCTCCAGGATAGCTTCAAAACACAACTAGATGGAAATGTTATTTGTTAACAGTACCTTAGCGCCAACCTTTCCGCCGCCCAGACGCCGTTTTATAAGCTCCTCTACTCCGCGCCCGACCCGAGCAGCCAAGGGGCTGCACCGGTAGCGATGTTCGAGGCCGTGCCCGGTTTGTTCTACTTCTTGAGCGCGACTAACGGGAACGCAAGCGGCGGGCCCTCATTGGGCCCTTCCCTCTTCTCCCTAACTAACTCTGGCCAACGCCGGGTCCCCCAAGCTGATCTATTCGCTCCGTTTAACGACATCTCGGAGACCTTAGTCCAGGCGGCGAACGGCAGGCTCTACGGGGCGGTCTTCAATGACTCATCAAAGGACAGCTTTTGCTACTCGGTCTCCACCTCCGGGCGGGGTCTGCAGCAGCATCCAACGGGCAAGACGGGATCGTTGTGGACAATGATAGCGGCGCCGGAGGGGCTTTACGACAGTGTTGGGACTTACCACGCCGCAGGGCGGGGAATCATTTGGCTTCGTGCGGATCGACGAAGGCGGCAAGGTGACCCTGCTCCATGATCTCTCTCCAAGCGAGGGCGCTCCGGTCGGGGCGACCAGACTGGTTCTAGCCGCCGCCAATCTCTACGGCGTCGGCAGCCAGAGCAACCTAGGCTAGGAGTGCCCGCCGTTCTTCATCTTTCGCCTCACACAGTCCGGCGGGTACTCGAAACTGCTGACGTTCCCGTCTGCTTATGGCGGAGCGGCTGTCTCCCTGATCGCCGCCACCGACGGCAACCTCTACGGCACCTTTAGCTTTAGCGCCTTATGGCACCAGCGGCACAGGGGTGATCTACCGGCGACCCTGTCGGGGCGGTTGCAGGCCATGGCGAGCCTTCCCGCAAAGGGCGCCGATGAAGGCATGTTGGACCCCAACTGGCTGGTGGCGGCTTCCGACTATGCGCTCTACGGTTCCACAGTCCACCACGCCATCTTCCGCTATGATCTGGCGATGCCCGCGCTGACCCTGGCCTATCAAATGAACCAGTACAACCTGCAGGGCAGTTGTGCCCCCTGCCGATTCGTCCAGGGCATGGATGGCAAGCTCTACGGCACCCCAGCAATCGGTGGTCCGGGCTGCCGCGGCCCAGGCCGTCGGTTGCGCAGTTGGTCCCATCGTCGGGCGCAGCGGGCCAGCAGGTTCTGCTTTGGGGAGGGCACCTGTTAGGCGCGACCTCGGTGACCTTCAACGGCGTGCCGGCGGCGGCGTTTCAGGTGAATTCGACGCAGGCGGTGATGGCCACCGTGCCGGCCGGGGCCACGACGGGCCCGGTGACGATCACCACGGCTAACGGTTCCGTCACGACCAAGCAAAGCTTCACGGTGGAGTGATTCGGCGCCCCGGCCCGCCGGCGCTAACTTGGCGCGCGCCTGCGCGATAACAAGTACCCCCGCCGCCTTCGTCCACATCCGGGAAAAGCGATGCGCCAGCCTCCGATGATGGTGTGCCTGGTTTGGCGGCCCGTGGTAAGACCGCTCTCTGACGGTCGCGGCTCTGTAACGCACTGAATCTACTGAGCCGCGCACGTCAGTAAGCGGTATTTTGGCACTTCTACCGCGGGCTGTTAGCCCAGTCTAGTCTGGTGCGGCTGCTGCTGCGGCGCGCAGCAGTTCCGCGACGCTCCACGCCTGCGCGATGCAGCCGCCGGGGCGATGCGGCGCGTCGCCATCGAAGACTTCGGGAACTTGGCCGAGGCCTTCCTGCGCGGCGTACCGGCGTAACTCCGCCAACCATTGCCGGGCCTGTGCCCGAGCTTCGCGCGAATGGCCCTGCACGTAGAGGTATGCGGAGATAAACGGTCCCATCAACCAGGGCCAGACCGTGCCTTGGTGATAGGCGCTGTCGCGGCTCCGGGGATCGCCCTCGTACCGGCCGCGATACCGCGGATCGCCGGGGGCCAGGCTGCGCAGGCCGTAAGGCGTCAGCAGATGCCGCTCGACAGCGTCCACAATGGCTTTGGCTTTATCGGGCGTAAGCATCTGGTGGAAGAGGCTCACGGAGAAGATCTGGTTCGGCCGCATGGAGGCATCGCGGACATCTCCATCGACGACGTCGTAGAGGCACTGCGCCGCCTCGTTCCAGAATAACTGCGGGAAACTGTTCCGCGCGCGATCGGCAATTCCACGATAGTGCCGGCTGTCCGCGGCGTAGTCGTACCGGAGCGCCAGGTCTTCCATCACACGGAGGGCGTTATACCAGAGGGCCTGGATTTCGACCGGCTTGCCGCGCCGCGGCGTCACCACCCAATCGCCGATCTTGGCATCCATCCAAGTCAACTGTACACCTGGTTCGCCGGCATTCAGCAGCCCGTCGCTGTCTGTGTGGATGCCGTACCGCGTGCCACGCTCGTGCCAGGAGATAATATCGGCGAGCACGCCATAGAGATGGTCGCGGACGAAATCGTAATCCTGCGTGCAGGCTGCGAGCGCGCGCACGGTCTCGAAGAACCAGAGCGTGGCATCCACGGTGTTGTATTCCGGTGTTTCTCCCGCGTCGGGGAAACGGTTGGGCAGCATCCCCCGATCCACACACCCGGCGAAAGCCAGCAGAACGCTTTTGGCCACATCATACCGGCCGGTCGCCAGCGTAAGGCCCGGGAGGGCAATCATGGTGTCCCGTCCCCAATCGCCGAACCAGTGATAACCGGCGATCACGGTGGTTTGGCTGCCGCGCTGCACGATGAATTGATCGGCGGCGCGCGCCAGCAGCGGAACGAAGGGGTCGCTCGAAGGCGTGGATGCCAGCACCGCCTCGCGGCGCTCGATTTCGGCGGCGCGAAGCCCGGCGATCAAGCGCGCCGCTGGCCGGTCCGTCGACGCCAGGATCGAGGCGGAGGCGTCGCGGTGCAAGTCGAAGACCAGAACGAGCGGGTTGAACAGGTCCTCGCGGAAATCCAGGCCGCGCTCGCGCTCCCGGTCGTACTCAAAATTGCGGAACCAATATCCGGCCGGCTGAATGTCCGCGCCGGAGTGGCTCAAATAGAGCGATGGAAGGCAAGGATACGGGGTAATCTTCACGGAGTTGGCGTCGATTTCGAAGCGCGGGTCCAGCGCGCTATTCTCATGCGTGGCGCCGTGGTAATCGCGGAACGCGATCAGCGGCCGCAACTCGAGCGTGCAGGCGGCGGGGATCGCGCCTGCGGGCGCGCGCAGTTCGTACTGAATCGCGGACGTGTTTTCGCCGTAAAGCATGAAGACCGACTTCTCGAGTTCGAGTCCTTCGATCTCGTAGACGAAGACGGGGAAAGGGCCCTGCCGGAACTCCTTCAGAAGCAGATGGCCCCGGGGATGAACCACACCCGGATAGCGGTTCGCCGATAGATCGTGCCGGCGCCCATCGACGACCAGGGTCTCCTCCAACTTGGCGAACAGCAGCATGCGGCCCACGGGAGGTTTGGTGGCGGCGATCAGCAGGCCGTGATAGCGGCGCGTGTTTAGCCCGGCGATGGTGGATGACGCGAAGCCGCCCAGTCCGTTGGTCTCCAACCATTCGCGGCGGAACGCTATTTCCGGATTTTGGCAGACCTTGCGATCGAAGTGGATCATGGCGGCGATCTAAGAAATCAGCCACAGATAGACGCAGATGCACCACGGATAAAAACGGGGTTGGGTTGTGGGTGGTGGGTTGTGAGTGTCCGTGGCTAAATACTTTGCCCCCAGGCTCCAGGGTATCCGATTCAAAAGACCTGTGATGACATCGACGCTGTTGGGGCTGTTTCGCGCTCCGGACCGAATGGATCCGACACCGTCTGAAATTCCACAGCGATTGATTCGACAGCTCTTTGATCTGGATGCCGGCTATGCGGAGGCTCTCTGGGCCCTGGATCAACCTCCGGGAACCCTGGATGTGAAGGCCATGCTCCGCGATACGCTGGCCGCTTTGGAGCAGTTACCGGAAGCCTCCGCCCGATTAAGGAAGAATCTTCCCCGGCGGCCGCATCCCGGCTTGGCCCGTCTGGAAGTCGCCGTTCGCCAGAGTCCGCTCCCGGCGGAAGCCTACAACATGGTCCCAGGCCGCGCGGCGGCGCAAGGACAAGCGATTCGGAGCGTCCAAAACGGATTCGGTAAGGACACGCCGGCCAAGGCCCGCCGCGACGCATTGAGCAATTGCCGGCGCGGCAGGCATGTGCCTGCGCCACGGAATGGTAGGCGTCACGTAATCCATGACTTGCCGCCCAATCCGGCGCGAGGAACGGCGAGCCGGCGAAGATTGGTGAGACATTTCACAGGAATGACGCCCGAAGACAAGCCACAACGAAGCCGTCTGGTGTATACTAATCTACATCGGCTACGCCAAATGGAAAATACCGGGGCGCGGGGCGGCGGCATGAGTTACTCGCTAAAGCCGCGCGGATTGTCATGAAGGAGAAGGGGGTTATGAAACGGAGGTGGAGCGTCTACGCGCTCTTCGTGAGTGTCTCTTTGTTCCCTGGCACGGCACATGCCATCGATTGTTCGGGCCTGCCGACCCAGTTCACCGGGAACGAGTTCCCTAAAGGGAACTTTTTCAGCAATTTCGACAATTCCTGCTACCTCATCCCTTTCGCATCAGGCAGCGGGTCGCAAGCGGGCGATTTGAACAGCCTATATTACAAGATTTATTACAAGGTTGACCCCCGCTACCAGCTCATCATTCTGGGAGATTTCCCGAATACACGGTACTTCTCGATCACGGTTTACGATGCCCATGGGGCTCCGGCGCAATTCATTTTGGATGCGAACATCGTGCCCTTGACCTCCGGCTTCATAAACCCATACCAGCCAGGAGTTGCTTTCCTGAACGGGCAGCAGTATGCGGTGCCCGTCGATTTTGGAGGCACTCCGGGTACGCTCGAGACCGGCTGCATGATGAACGGGGTCAACGTTGACGTCAACGCGATGGATGCCACCCAGCGGCATCAGGGGATGGACTGGAATAGCGATCCGAACGTCTTCCGCGCGAATCCCAACTTCGGGCTTCACATAGTCGATACGCCCCAGCACACGAATCCAAACACGGCGGGCGCCTTGATCATCCGGAACTATTTAGACATTACTCCGAAAAGCTACCAGACCACCCCGCATATCATCGTGCGCGACGTGGCCTCGGGTTGCGCGTATCCCGCTGCTTACGCGATGAACACCCTTCAGATCCTAGCTAGTAACGGAACCACGGGCAATGCGTGGCTGGACGGCGCTCAGGCCTCCTTGCATAAGCAATATGAGTACGTTTGGCTTTCCCAGCTTTGCTATGCGGCCAACCCGCAGAACAGTCTTGCCTGGGAGCGCAAAGCGGAGTATGAGCAGGGCGCTATTCCGGATGGCAGTTACGTAACCGTGAATATTCCAGCCGGACTGCCGGCTAGTCTCGCCGGGGAGGGGAGAGTGATACGGTTCCGCTTTCGAATACCCTCAACGCCGCCCACTCCCTGCACAAACGGCTGCTCCAGATCCGGGAGCGAGGAACTGCGATACATGAGCCTGTCGTTTCAAAATCCCAATGGAATTACTCTCGCCAGCCTGGCGGACCAGGCTTTCACCCAAGACCCGAATGGTTATGTAACGCTGATCGTGGGAACCGGCGCGAGCATTCCTTCGTGGGTAACGGCGGCTGATGGTTATACGTTCCTGGATCTGACGGCCCTTTCTGGGTATCAGCAGCTCCAGTCGTTGAATTTTCGGAACATTCTCCCTTCAGGCACGTTCAACTGTTCCGGTGAGGCGGTGCCCTACCACACGGACGAATATACCCCCGCCGGCGGCCAAATGGGCGAGTATTTGCCAGTGGCGGACTTCCCAAACTCCGCGAACCTGCCACAGGTTGCGGTCCCGCTGGTGCAGCCGGATAACTGCGGCGTCTTTCCAAATGGCCCGGCGGCAGCCGCGCCGGCCTGCGGAGTCGGCACTCCGCCACCGGTCGCCATTTCCGCGGTGACCACGCAATGCGCCACGCAAGGTTGCAACCAGGTAGTCGCGCAGCCCCAGCCGCCGATGATCGTCGTCGGCGGCGGCTTTGGGGCTTTCCCGAACGGCCTTCCTTACACGGGGAATTCGAACTATCTCGAAATCACGGACACCACGCAAAACTGGAGTGCGGGTTATGCCGGGGACCTTTGTACCGTAGCCATCAGCGGATGGGCCGGCGACATGATCGAGCTAGTGCCGAACGTAAATCAAAGCGGAGTGTGTCCGCTGGCGGCCGGGGACCAGCTCACTGTGACAGTCTGGAATCCGCAGTCGATGGTTAACGCAACGTTTACCGTCACAGTCGCATCGAACTAATACTATGCTTCGCAATTACTCAGGACTGCGACGCCGGCTCCCGGCACATCGGGCAGCGGCTATGCGGCTAAGAACTTTCATGAAAGCGCCGAAAGCCGGATTGTGGTGTCTCACAGGGCTGCTGGGGGCGCTGTGTGCCCCGGCTTATGCTTCGGTCCAGATTTTGTCCACGACGCCGACGCTTAACTCGCCGCAGGTCATCGGCACGTCCATCGTCTGGACTGTGACGGCCACAGACAGCAATCCCGGCCCTCTGACTTTTCGTTTCAATGTATCTGGGCCGGGCGGGTCCTTTACTTTGGCGCGGGACTTCAACGCAGGTACGCTCGGCTCCGGTATCTGGACCTCCCTGCCATTCACGTGGACCCCAACCCAGACCGAAGGCATCTATCAAATCCAGGTGGTCATCAAGGACTTCACGTCCGGCGAAACTACCTCGCAGACAGAGCGCTTCCGGGTGCTGCCGCTGGTGAGCGGCAGCACGCCCGTGGCCGTGCCGACCGCCAACCCTCTGGTGGCGTTGTTCAGCGCGCCTTCATGCGCCGCTGGGAGTTCCATGCGGGCCTGGTTTCAACCACAGTCTCGGAACCCGGCCCCGGCCACCACGAATTGGGTGAAATGTCATCCCCCCGCCACCATGACGTTTGAAGTAGCCGGCATGTACCCCAATACCAAGTACAACATGTTCTCCCAGACGCTTACCGCGGGTAAAACAGTGAACGGACCCCCTCTGAGTTTTACGACCGGCGCGCTTCCGGCCACCATTCCCTTTCCTACTTTTCAAACCGTCGTTCCGCCCGGCGGACAAACCGACACCGCGGACTCCGTTCTCCTGCTTACTCCGCTCCAGTTTGACAATAAACCCACCTTTCCCGCCGTGGCGACTAACTTATCGGGCAATATTATTTGGTACTATTACCCGAGCGCCCCTGGTCATTTCCAGGTTATTATGCGGCCCCTCCCAGGCGGCGCGTTTATCAGCCTTCAAAGTGGCAAGGCCTGGAATCCGGCTACGGTGGAAAAGCAAATCTTGCGCGAGATCGACCTGGCCGGCAACACGGTACGGGAAACCAACACGGGCGCGCTCCAGCAGCAACTGCTCGCCATGGGGGCAACCGACGGGGCGGCGTGCAACGCTTTTTCCAGCCCGGCGCCGGTCGGCGCGGCGTGCCTCGGCTCTTTTCACCATGATGCCATCCAGACCCTCCCCAATGGTCAGACCGCGCTGTTCGCCGACATTGAGAAGATTTTCCCGCCTGGGACCCAAGGGGACGCCAGCGGCCTTCCGGTCGACATCGTGGGCGATATGATCATCGTCCTGGATGCCAACTGGCAAGTTGCGTGGTATTTTGACAGCTTTCAGCACGACGGCGGCGGCGGGCAGTTGGACATCAATCGGCCGGCGGTGTTAGGGGAAACTTGTGTAATTAATCAAGGGAGCTGTCCGCCGATGCTCCTGCTAGGCCCTGGCATCGCGCCTTTTGCGAAGGATTGGCTGCACGCCAACAGTCTCTATTACCAGCCGCAAGACGGCTCGATCATCTGGTCTTCGAGACACCAGGACTGGGTCATGAAGGTCGACTATCAGAACGGATCGGGCACGGGAAACATCTTATGGCGCATGGGACGCGACGGCGACTTCGCCTTCCATAACATCTATAACGACGCCTGGCCGTGGTTCTCGCACCAGCACGACGCCGGTATCGAAAACAACGGCGCAGGGCCCCTGACGGTTTTCGATAACGGCGATACGCGGGTTTCCCCGCCGCCGGTTGGGTTGGGCAGCGGTAACAGCCGCGGCATGGCGCTGACTGTGGATGAGAAGGGGCTGCAGGTTACGCCAATCCTGAGCGTGGACCTGGGGGTCTACGCGCAGGCGTTGGGAAGCGCCCAATTGCTATCCGACGGTAACTACTTCTTCCTGGCGGCAGACGTACTTCTCGCACCAACGACGGTAGTCAGCGACTCGATCGAAATCCTTCCTACTGCCGGCACGGACACCGGCACACAGGTCTTGAGCCTGCGGAGTACGCAGAGCTACCGCGCCTGGCGGATGCCCAGTTTGTATACGCCTCCCACTACGTAGGAGCCCGCGGATTACGCTTCGCAATCCATGAAGCAGTACCCGATCAGGTGGCACGCATTCATGTAATCAGCTTTGCCAGTTTGCTTCCGGCGGCCCGCCATCACATGTGAAAAGTGAGAGGCGAGGCGGGAGCTGGAACGGCCACCATGGTCCGCACGAGGTCGCCCGTTTGCCGCCACCACCCGCTTAGGACCTGGCCGTCATGATGGGTGCGCAACGGGCGCCAATCGCTCCCGCCGGAGACCTGCGCCACGAAGGGGTCGACAGCCACACTCCGAGTGTCGAGCCGAAGCCCCACGCGCAGCGCTTTGAGCACGCTCTCTTTTCCGCTCCAAAGCAGGGCGAGAAGCCGCAAGCGGTCCGCCGACGATGCCTGCGTCAGGAGTTCCTGTTCTTCGGCGGTGAAGTAATCGGCGGCGAAGGCGTCGCTGCGCGGCTCGACGATTTCGAGATCGCAGCCCAGCCCCACCGTGGGCCCTGCGATGGCGCAAGCCGCCCGGCCCTCGCGGTGGCTGATCGAGATCGTGACGGGCGCGGGTGCATTCGCGAGGAAGACCTCCGGAGCGCCGCTGGGGGCCGGGCGTATTTCCATGCGCGCGAGGGACCGGGGATCGGCGGGCAGATTCAGGTAAAGGGACACTGCGCGTTTCGCCGTCCAGCGCCCCAGCCGCCAGTCGCCGCGGCGCTTGGCGAAGCGCATGCCGCTCAGGCGGACGCCTTCGCCGGCGCTCAGCCAATCGTCTTCGGCGGGCAGGTCCGCGGAAGTCTGTTCCAGCCAATGGACATCCATCCCCGGCGCCACCCTAATCGCTACGCGACAACGGCATGCAGTGCTCTCAACGGCTCGACATCCACCGCATCGGGGTGCGCCACCATTTTGTAACCGCGAAGCTGCACGTAGCGGTTTCCGGCCGTATCCACCACCTCCGCATCGAAGCTGCCTTCGCTTGAATCGGGTGTGATCACCGCGTACAGCGGCCCTTCGGCCAGTTCCGGCGCGCGCCACAAGCAGACTTGCTCAACGTGCAACGGCAACCCGATGCGGCCTTGCACGGCGACCTCCCGGAGCGCCGCGGCCTGGAAGCACAACTCGATCAAGCGGGGCGCCATCACGAGGGGACTCTCGGAAGGATGGTGATGGTTGGGCAGACCTTTGGAGAACTGGCCCACCGTCCGGTGTTCGTCCGGTTGTTCGTTCAGCCAGGCCCGCTCCAGAACCTGGTACGCCGGTCCGTGGAAGAAGACGCGATAGATATCGGCGGCCTCGACCGTCGATCCGGCCGGCACGCCGAGCGCCGGTGCGGCTACCGTCTCGGGCCGCTCCTTCGTCAGGCGCACGCGCGCCGTGAAGTGCGTGGTCACTTGCGGCTCAGTCTGATTCGGAAGGGAGCGGCTGCCATTCAGCCGGCAATCCGCAACGACGGATTCGCCCTGCGGCCGGAATACCGCCTCGATGGTGACAGTGCGCGGCTCGCTGCGATAGAACTTGAACGGCGCCAGGAAGTTCACTTCCTCGATGGCCGCCACGTGCCAGCCGGGCAACATGCACAAGGCGGTTTCCGCAAAGGCCTCGATGCCCATGACGCCGGGCAACACGGGCTTGCCTTCGATCTGGTGATCGTGCAGGAACGGCTGGATCGCCGGGTCCAGTGTCGTCTCGACGGTCAGGCCGCCCTGCAGGCGCATGCCGGCGATCTTGCCGATCATGGGTCCCTGTGCGGGTGTGGCGGTGGTGTCCAGACCTCCGGTCGCATCCCACTCGTTCATCAGGATGCCGAGACCCCGCGCGACAACCACTTCGCCGCACGTGCCGCCCGCCGTCAATTCGCGGCGGATCCAAGGAATTCCCGCTTCCGGCGGCAGCATATCGATGCCCGCGCGCGCCATCATCTCGGGGATGGAGCCGCGTGTGGCCATGCCGATACCGCCCCACGCCGTCCAGTCGATGGCGATGCCGCGCGTGGCGGGCCGCGTCGTGCGGAAGCTGGAAGCGATCTTGCACAGTAGGTCGTTGGCGGAGCTGTAATCCGCCTGGCCGGCGTTGCCGAAGCGGCCGGCGATCGAGCTGAACGCCACTGTCGCCCTGAGCGGCATGTCGCCGATGGCGTGCAGAAGGTTGAACCAGCCGTCGGCTTTGACGTCGAAGACCAGATCGAATTCGCGCGGATCCTTGTCCGGCAGGAAGCGGCTGCGCTCCGTGCCGGCGGCGTGCAGCAGAACGTCGATGCGTCCGCTGCGTTCGCGAACCTCGCCGACGATCTTGGCCACTGCGTCCGCATCCGTCAGATTGACGCTGTAATAGTGGGCCGTACCGCCGGCTGCGCGCACCGCGTCGATGGCGCTCAAGGCCGCCTGCGCGCGCTCCAGGCCCGCCAGTTCCTTTTCCACCAGAGCCGGCGTAGCGCGCTCGCCGCGGGCCTTGATGCGCGCGTGCAGATCGCGCATCAGACCTTCCTTGTCGCTGGCTTTGCCGCTAGCCAGGCGCCGGAGGTCCGGATTATCCGGATCGGGCTCGGGGACCAGATCGAGCAGATAGAACGTGCCGCCGGATGCGGCTGCCAGGTCGGCGGTGATCGCGGACACGATGCTGCCAGCCGCACCGGTGACAAGGAAGACCGTGTCTTTGTTCAGCGCGAGACCGGGCTGTCCGTCCACGGCGGGCTGTTCTTCGAGGCTGACGCTCCAGCGCAGCCCTCCTTTGTAGCCGATTTCGATTGCGCCGGGATCGCGGAGGGTCTCAGCCACCAAGGCCTCTGCCACCTCCGAGGCGTTGCGCTCCGCTTCGAAATCGACCGTCTTGACGAAGGCTTCGGGGCGCTCCCGTTTGTACGTCTTGGTGAAGCCGGCCACCGCGCCGCCCATCGGCGCCACAGCGCCGGCTTCGTCGTAACCCTGCTGCCCGCCGAGCCGCGTCGCCGAGACGAGGAAGGTATCCGGCGCCGCAATTTGCTCGTAGAACGCGCGCATGGTGGTGTAGAGCGATTTGACGCGCACCCGCAGGGCCTCGCGCCAGGCGGCCAGGTCCATCTCCCGCAGGCTTCCCTCGTGGTCGAGCGCGGGCAGCCAGTAGACTCCGTGTACCGGGCCGGCAACTGGCGTGCCGTCGAGCAGGAGGACTTCCACGCCGGACGCCTGCAGCCGCTCGGCCAGCGCTTCGGCCACGCCGCCTTTGTCCGGCATGATGGCGACGCGGCGACCGGG
>CABECV010000779.1_pt1 | contig 11638 bp, 8 predicted proteins | sample 3422511 | NCBI WGS metagenome assembly CABECV01 (sample SAMEA5534327, study PRJEB31848) | metagenome | biome: tundra; feature: field; material: soil | place: USA | collected 2013-05 | depth 0.15 m | reverse complement strand
CGGGGAAAAGGATTTGGCATTTGAATGGCTCAACAAGGCGTACGAGGAGCGTAATCCGCTCCTCGTGTATGCCAAGGTGATGCCCTACTGCGACAACCTGCGCCCCGACCCGCGGTTCGCCTCGCTGCTCAAGCGCCTCGGCCTGGGTAATTGAACCGCGGTCGACCGGCAGGTTAGGCCTTGCGAATACGGCGGACCAGGAACAGCCCGCACATCGCGATACCCATCAGCGAAAAAGTCGCAGGCTCCGGTGTGCCGGGACCGATCGTCAGGTTAAGATCAACCGGTCCTTCCAGGGAGAACCACGAGGTACCGCTGTTCAGAATCCCACCATTGCCAAAGGTTACAATGCCGGACATATCGTTGGAACTGGTCGCGCTAGCCAGCGTGTAGGGCCCACCGTAACCCGAGGGGTCCGTGCTATTTACGCATGGGTTTGCGCCGCCCACAAATGTGTAGCCGGGGTTCGTGGTGGTTTGTAACCCTCCCGTGGTGGCGCAGATGCCGTCGCCATCAAAACCGAAGATAGCGTAGAGTGTACTGGACAGGGTGATGGATGTAATGGTCGAACCGCTGTTGTTGACGATACCGATCAGATTGTCGTCACCGCCGCTGTCGTAGGAAGGGGCGGCGTTTGGGAATGTCGAGGTAATCGATCCGCCCGTGCCGAATGTGATCAAAACGTTACACCCGGTATTGTTCTCGACCGTGCCGGTGGCTTGGCTACCTGAGATTTGGGTGTCCGCAATGTAGGTCGAGCTGACGCCCTCCCCATCCGTACTACCTGTATATGGAGCGGGGCAAACGCTGCCGGAAATGGTGCCGGCAAACATGGTGTTACTCGCAAGTGCCAGAAGCATCGCGCCTGGCAGCAATAAATTCTTCATCTTCTTTCCCTCCGTAGATTGGTGACAGTTACTGTGAGACGAACACAGGCTTCGCTCCCCACCTGAGCTCAACCTACAATCCCGGTCCCTCTCTGCAAAACAATACGAGTATATCTCAGACGCACCGGTTCGTACCCCTTATTTTTCGCGTCTGGGGCCTGTATTGTACGATTTCTCATGATTCTCTGCTGGGCTCCAGAACTCCTAGAACCAGTTGGGCTTGTGGACACAAGCTTCATCTTGCTTTCCCTGTGCGCGGCGCATTTCGACTAGATTGGCCAGTGTCGCCGACACAAAGGGACGAGTTGGCCCCAGAGCGTTCTGGCGAATGGCCAATGCCCGCAAGTAGAGCGGCTCGGCCTTGTCGTATTGTCACTGGACGTGGTAAATGGCGGCCAGATCGTGCAGTGCCGTGGCCAACAGCGGATGATCGGCGCCCAAGCCGGCCTCCACCACCGCAGCCGAGCGCCGCGCCAGAGCCTCGGCTTCCGTGTAACGCCGGGCGTCGAAGTAGAGTTCAGCCAGACCGTTCAACGCCGGCGTCAGATCCGGACTCTGCGCGCCGGATGTCTGTTCCACGATCGCCAGCGCCCGAAGGTACTGCGCCTCCGCACGGTAGAAGTATCCCTTGGTCCGGTTCTGTCTCGCATTTTTAATTAGTGTGATGGCCTCGCTTGCCTGCGTGTCCGGCAACTCGGCGCTCATTATGCTTAATGGGATTGAAGCCCACAGCAGTCCCAGCAGTCTTGCTCGCATTTCCCCTCCTGATTGAGGGTGCGCTCCCAACGCGAGCCGGCACAAGTATTTAGGGGTAACGTAACGGTTGCTGCAACCCGTTACCGGTGTGGGGCAGGTAGACCGATTGTGAATCGGCCCTGCGCGCGCTATTTGATAATCAACCCCTGTCCGGTAGGCAGCGACAGGACCTCGGCGCACAGAGATGCGGCGGCCGAATCGATAGCCTCGGCCAAAGCATCGTTGCCGAAATATGCGTAATCGTCGAACAGCACCATGGCGCCCGGCGCCAGGCGCCCCCAAAAATATTCCAACGCGGCGCGTTCCGGGTAGGCGCAGTTCATGTCGATGTGCAGGAACGCCACCCGGCCGACGCCCAGCGACGGCAACACGCCGGGCACCGCGCCCTGCACGATCTCTACGTTCGGCCACTCGGCATAGTTTGCGCGCACGCCCTCCAGGTCCGTCACGTAAGCGCCTTTGGCGATGGCTTCCTCCGCCACGCGGCCGCGGCCCCCATCGATCTCTTCCCGCGAGTATTGCGAAAGAATCGGACCGCTGAATGTGTCGATCAGGTAAAAGCGTTTCCCGATTTTCGCCCAGTCGAGCCGTTGCATGATGGCGGAGCTGACGAACCCCGCATTCACCCCGCATTCGACGAAATCGCCAGGCACGCGAGCCGCGGCGCCGGCCGCCCACAAAGCCACGTGCACGCGCCACTCCATGTGCGGATCGGCGCCGGCGCTGGCCTTCACGCCTCGCGCGTAAGCGGCCTTGAAAACGGGATCGTCCTCGAAGCGATGGTTATTCGCGGTGAAAAGGCTGTCGCGGGCATAGCAACCGCGCGCTCGCGTGTTGAACACCACGTATCCCGCGGATGCCAGCCGTTTTCGAATCCAATCTCTCACCGCACTTTCGCTTCAATCCATGCGATCTGCCGCGACGGACAGCATATCACATCCCTGCCCAAGCCGCCCGACGCCCCTGGGTCTACAACCCCACCACCCATTCGACGGTCGCGCTGCCCGGCGCTGTGGCTGACCTCGGCCACCAATCCCAAGTACAACAATCTTCTGCGAGTTATAATTACAACGCGGACGGAACTGTGGCCCGCAAGACAGATGCCAACGGCAATACGGAGTTGTACACCTCCGACCGCCGCGGCGGGCTATATTCAGAGTGATGGAACGCCCCGGGCTGTAGGTCAATCCGGCACAGAAACCAACAACGGCCTCATCTGCCAGCACTGTGGCGCCACAGTCGCCGCAGCCGACGGAGGCATAGCATGATCGTGAAAGTTCTCGTGGCAGGCCTGTGTGCCACTCTCGCAAGATCCCTAAGGGCCCGCCAGCGCCTGCTCATGCTGACGTTTCTTGCGTCGAATCCCTCGCGCTGCCGACGGCGGCCATCTTTGCCGCTCGTGCTGCGGGCTCCGGTCGTGTCCGAGCCGCAGTTACGATAGGTGCTGATGGCCAAGTGTCTAAGCTGGATCTGGATGGGGGTGACGCGTCGCTACAAGCCGACGTGGGGGCGGCGTTGGCCGTACCCGGTTCCACGCGCGCTGCGCTGGTCGGAAGGTGAGGTTCGAATTTGCCTTCGCGCCCATCGATCCCCCATCCGACAACATCACTCCACCCGCTGTGACTTTTGTCCCGCCGAACCGGTTTGAGTTAACGTTGTGTAAAACCGAATATGGACTGACATGCCACCTCCTCCAGAGCGGGGCAAAGCCCAAGAAGTGAGACAACTATTCCACCACCACCCTGGATGGGCTGGGCCGCGCAGCCAGCGTCCAGACTGGTACCGGGCGGCGCCGAGTTCGGGGGCGCATAGGGCTGCGACCGCTGGTACATCTTGCCTAGCGGCGAGCAGGCACACGGCGCGTGGGCCGTATCCACCTCCGAAAGCACCGTGTGCCTATTACGACCGGATCCGCGCAGCGAACGACGGCCAGTGGATCGACTTCGAGCCGATCGTCCAAAGCGTCTACGAACGGCTCTTGGTGCCGGGCGATACGGCCGGCGATCTCACGACGGCCGTCGGATCATTCCGTACCAGCAGCCACGCCCGGTTTGCGGGATAATAATACGGAGAGATCACTTTTACGAGACAGCGAGACAATGCCTGGCCGGCTATCGGCGTTCTGGTGGGCGTGGTGGCTGCGGCCAGCAGTTTCATGCGTTCCGATCACGAGTTCGGCCCGTTGCCAGTTTCCGAATCGAGAGCGCCCACAGAAAAGTATCGGGAGCCGACGCTCTGACTACTCCCGTAGAAAGCAATGACACCCATCCCGCTCGATGAGGTAAGGTCAGAGCCTCGCCCCCGGGCCGCTGTTGTCGTCGCCCATCCGGACGACGAGACGCTCTGGTGCGGCGGCTACATACTGACCCATCCGGAGTTTCTTTGGCGCATCGTGACGTTATGCAGAGCAATAGATCCAGACCGCGCGCCAAGGTTCCGCCGGGTCTTGCAGCGATTGGGGGCGGAGGGTGAGATGGCGGATCTCGACGATGGACCGGACCAGGCGCCGCTGCCAGTCGAGCAGGTTCAGGAGACCACCGCCCGGCTACTGGCTGGAAGCAGCTACAACCTGATTTTGACCCACGGCCCAAAGGGCGAGTACACACGGCACCGTCGACACGCGGAGTGCTGCCAGACCGTCGTTGAGCTTTGGCGATCGGGCGGCATTGACACAAGGCGATTGTGGCTGTTTGCTTACGAAGACGGGGGACGGGCGTATTTGCCTCGTGTCCGCGACGATGCCGATCGGCGGGATGTATTGACAGACGACGTCTGGCTCGAAAAGCGGCGGCTGATTACGGACTTTTACGGGTTTGGGCCGGACAGTTGGGAAGCACAGACCACTCCGCGAGAAGAAGGCTTCTGGTGCTTTGACTCGGCACAAGCAGCGGTAAACCGCGCAGGACCCTGGGAGCAACAATTGTGAAAGTGCTTGTGCTGACCGAATACCCGCCTTCGGCGGCCGGCCTGGCGACGCAGGGTCAGCTATTTTGCAGGGGCCTGCGCGAGATCGGCGTGGATGTCCACCCGGTACATTTCGAATCGCCCCAGGAAAAGGAATGGTACTACCGCTGGTTCCAGCCGGACCTGGTGGTCGGCATAGGGTTCTGGGGCCATATTCCGCACCTGGTCCTCCACCCGCAGCAGTTTGGGATGAAGTGCGTGCCATGGCTCGTGGCCGACGGTTATGTCGCAGCACACCTCGAGGTGCTGAACGCTCTGCCGCTGATCCTGGTCACCTCTCACTGGGTGAAGGAGACATACATCAGGGATGGCATCAGGGGGGACAATATCGAGGTGCTGCCGGTGGGTTGCGACACGGACAGCTTCGCGCCGCACAGCCGCGACGACCTGAAGGTCCGATCGATCCGCGAGGCTTTGGGCGTGTCTGATGACCAGATCATGATCCTGACCGTCGGCGGCGACGCGGCGTCCAAGGGCGCCCAGGAGGTCATGCAGGCGCTGGCGCTAATTGATGCCGAGGCGCCCGACTGGAGATATGTCTGCAAAGTTTGGCCTCAGCCGCGCACGGTCCAACAGAACCTGATCGACCTCCAACTGGCGGCCGATTTGGGCATCGGCAAGAAGGTCACCTACTCCACCAACGTGGTCTCGCACAATTTCATGCCCTACTTGTTGGCCGCCTGCGATATCTACGCCGCACCATCGCGGCTGGAGGGTTTCGGAATGATTCAGGTGGAGGCTAACGCCTGCGCAAGGCCGGTGATCGCGACCAACGCGATGGCATTTCTCGACACGATGGTGCACGGCGAAACGGCATTCCTGGCGGAAGTAGCGGAGGAGAGGAAGATCGGCGAGGCGGTGTTCGGAGAAGGCCACGGGATAGACGATAGCCATCGTATCGTGTTTCCAAACCCGCGGACCGCCGAGTACCGGGCCAGCGTGCCCGACATCGCCAGGTACCTCCTGGCACTCATGCAGGACAGCGATCTGCGGCAGAGGATGGGCGAAGCGGGCCGAAAACACGTGGTCGAGTTGTTCGATTATCGTCAGGTGGCCAGGCGTTTCCTGAAGATCGTGTCCGACCGATTGGGAATTCAGTAGAGAGTAAGGCAACGAGGTGCGAGTCCTCATCGACGCAGCCTTGTACGCCATCGAGGTGGCCATGCTTATGGACGAGAAGTCGCTTGACTCAATTGATCAGGCCAAAGAGGCGGCCCTTCGCGTCCTGCTCCACAACGCACGGGGGCCGTTTCAAGGACTGCCCCGGGCCGCTGGGTGGGGATACCCGGAACCTTACACGCGGGACCTGATGATTTCAGCCCTGGGCTTTCTGGCCACCGGCAACGAAGAGCTTGCCGACGCGCTGCGGCGCACACTATTGGCGCTGGCAACCAATCAGACGCCGCACGGCCTCGTCCCATCACTAGCGCACGATCCTGCTGACCGTGGCGCCAGCGATACGACGCCGCTGTTCCTCTTTGGTCTGGCATTGTACAGGAAATCGGCCAACCAGCCGGAGTTCCTCAACGAGGCAGCGCAGAACGCCCTGAAGTGGATGCAGTACCAGAGCCCTGACGACATGGTGATGGTGTCCCAGTTACCGACCAGCGACTGGCGTGACGAGCAGTGGGTGATGGGGTATGGGCTGTACGTGAATACGTTGGTTTACGCGTATCTTCTGCTTTATGGCGACCACGAGTCCGCCGGTCGAGTGCGCGAGTTGATGAATCGTCTGGAGGTGCTTGGCGAGGCGAAGAACCCTCATGAGCACGAGGGTCTTGTAGTGCCATCGAAGCCTTATTACGCCCTCTACTCCTACAAACTGTTTAACAGCGATCGTTTCGACCTGCTGGGCAATAGCCTGGCGATCCTGACTGGGATTGCTTCACCTCATCGGGCACGAAACCTGGTGGCATGGATTGAGGCCGAGTGCGACGCCATGCGGGACCGCGGAGAGCTGGCCGTGGATTTGCCGCCATGTTTGTTTCCGTATATCTTGCGCCACGATCCCGACTGGCGGGCGCGATACGAGCGATTTAACCGGCCCGGCGAGTATCACAACGGGGGCGTCTGGCCGTTTGTCTCCGGCTTCTATGTGGCGGCATGCGTAGCGGCGGGGCGGATGGGCTTGGCGAAGCGGAAGCTGTTGGCGTTGATCGAACTGGTCAAGCCATGGCACGAAAACGAGGCGGAGTGGGGTTTCAACGAGTGGATTAAGGCGCAGACCGGCCAGCCCGGCGGGCGGGACTGGCAAACCTGGTCGGCCGCTATGTACCTCTATGCTGCTGAGTGCGTGCGACAGCAGCGCACCCCGTTCTTTGACGAGATGCGCGCAGGCGATTAGGGCGGAACGGGGTACCGGTGACGACGGCGCCATTCCGGCGCCATTCATTCATCCGCGAGGAAACCCTGGCCAAGCTGCCCGAGGAGCAACTGTTGGCCAGCACCCGCGTCCTTCGTGACGCGCACCATCTGTTTCTTTTTGCCTGATGTCACCGCCGTCTGAACGTGACCAAGGATCTGCAGCGGTTTTCCGCACGCTGGAGTCACAGTGGCGCGGCGGTGGCCGTCCTCACCCTGAACACGGCAGTGAACAAGCGTCGCACGAGCGAGCCGTGCGCAACGCCAGTGCGCCCGTCGGGCAAGCTTCGGCACAGCGTTCGGCCGCGTGGCGCAACCCTTCCGCGAGCGGCTTGCCGAACGGCACTGCCACGGCGACGTCGAAGCCGCGGCCGTTCATGGCAAGGCCGAGCGGTTCGCCGGCCGCGGCGGCGATGCGCACGCAGGCGTCGCAACTGATGCACTTGCCCGGCTCGTAGACGATCTCGGGGTGGGACACATCTTGCGAGAAGCGGCGGCGGGCGCCAGCGAACCGGTACACGTCGACGTCGTATTCGTTCGCGAGCGATCGAACCAAGCAGCAATCCTGCTTGCGACAGCCGCAACTCAGGCAGCGGCGGGCTTCGCGCGCGGCGTCGTCCGGCGGCAAGCCGCGTTCCACCTCGCGGAAGCTAGCCATGCGCTGTTCCATCGGGATCCGCGGCATAGGTACGCGGGCGGCCTTCTCGATGGCGCGGAAGATGGCGGCCCGCTCCGCGTCGTCGATCGGCCGCATCGCGATGCCGGTCATCGCCGGTTCGCCGGTCACCGATTCGCCACTCAGGTACTGGTGAATCGAGGTTGCCGCGATTCTTCCCGCCGCTACCGCCCGCACCGCGAGGTCGGCTCCCACGACCGCGTCTCCGCCGGCGAACACTCCGGGCAGATTCGTGGCGAGTGTCCGTTCATCGACGGCTATGCCCCATCCGGTGACCCGCAGGCCTTCGCGCTCGGCCAGCGTGCGCTCCACGGCCTGGCCAATGGCCGCGATTACGGTGGAACACTCGATTATGAAATCGGAGCCCTCCACCGCGCACGGTCTGCGCCGTCCCGAAGCGTCGGGTTCGCCGAGCCTCATGCGCTGGCAGGTCAGCAACAGACCGTGGCCGTTTCTTTCCAGGCGCACAGGCGCCACGAGGAGGTCGATGTGCACGCCTTCGGCTTCGGCCGCCTCCACTTCGTCCATGGCGCAGGGCATCTCCTGCCTGCCTCGGCGGTATAGAATGCGTACGTTTTGAGCGCCCAGCCGCGCGGCGGAGCGGGCGCAGTCCATCGCGGTGTTGCCGCCTCCGACCACCACCACATCGCGGCCGAGTGAAGGTGGGTTGCCGTTGGCGATGAGTTCCAGAAACTCGATGCCGGCGAGCGCATTCTCCTCGCCCTCGCAGCGGAGGCCTTGTGCGCGCTGCGCTCCAATCGCCAGGAAGACGGCGTCGTGTTGCTTGCGCAGCTCGCCGAGGGTGAACTTCGTGCCCCAGCGCGTGCCCATTCGAAACCGCCCGCCAAGTCTCCGTATGGCGTCGATCTCCGCATCGAGCGTGTCCTTCGGCAGGCGGTAGGCGGGGATTCCGTATCGCAGCATGCCTCCGGGCTGGGGATGCGCGTCGAAAAGCGTGCAGGCGTGGCCTTTCCGCAGCAGATACCAGGCGGCGGCCAGCCCCGCGGGACCCGCGCCCACGATGGCGACCGACTTTCCGGTAGCGGGCGCGCACGCCGGCGTGTAGGGCGCGGCCGCGGCGGTGTCCCGATCGGCGGCATAGCGATGCAGCGCGCCGATCGCCAGACCCTGGTCGAGATCGCAGCGGCGGCACCCCTCTTCACATAGGCGTGGGCAAATGCGTCCGAGAGAACCGGGCAACGCCAGGCGCTCGGCGATCACCTCCATGGCGCGGCGATTATCGCCCGTGGCAATGCCATAGACGAAGCCCGGGATGTCGAGACCCGCCGGGCAGCGGGCCGCGCATGGCGCTACGCACTCGCCGGCGTGATCGGAAAGCAGCAGTTCCAGCGCCATTTTCCGGGCAGTGCGTACGTCGCCGCTGTCGGTCGTGACGGCCATGCCTTCCGAAACGGGTATCGCGCAGGCGGGCGACAGCGTGCGCCGGCCTTCGATCTGCACGGCGCAAACGAAGCACGACGCCGCAGGCTCGATCCCGGGGACGTGACACATGGTCGGGATGCGGATGCCGAGCCACTGCGCCGCTCCGAGCACGGTGGTCCCAGGTTCCACGCTGACCCGCCTGCCGTCGATCGTGAGGGTCACCGGCATTTTAAATGACCTCGATGGCATCGTCCTGGCAGGCCTGGCGGCACATGTCGCAGCGGGTGCAGAGGCGCTGGTCCACCTCGTGCTTTTCGTACGGACGATACGCGATGGCGCCCACAGGGCAGGCCTGTGCGCACAAGGTGCAGCCGATGCAGTTGTCCGTCACCCGGTAGCGGATCAGGGCCGGGCAGCGGGCGGCCGGACAACGCTTCTCGTGCAGGTGGGCTTCGTACTCCTCGCGAAAATACCGGAGCGTGGTAGCCACCGGGTTGGGCGCGGTCTGACCCAAGCCGCAGAGGCTTCCGCGGCTGACGTAGTCGGCGAGGGTCTCCAGCTTTTCGAGGTCGTCACGGCGGCCGTTCCCCTCGCAGAGCCGATCGAGAATCTCGAGCATGCGCTTGGTTCCGATACGGCAGAAGGTACACTTGCCGCAGGATTCGGCCTGCGTGAATTTCAGGAAGAAGCGCGCGATGTCGACCATGCAGTCGCGGTCGTCGAGCACCACCAGTCCGCCCGATCCCATAATGGCGCCGGTCTGAGCCAGCGCATCATATTCGATGGGCGTGTCCGCGAGGCGCGCCGGGATGCAGCCGCCGGACGGACCGCCGAGTTGCACGGCCTTGAATTGCCGGCCGTTGGGGATGCCGCCGCCGATTTCCTCCACGACTTCGCGAATCGTGACGCCCATCGGTACCTCGACCAGGCCGCCGCGGTTGATCTTTCCGGCCAGTGCAAAGACCTTCGTTCCCCGGCTGGTGGGGGTGCCGAAAGCGGCGAAGGCCTCGGGACCGTGGCGGATAATCCATGGTACACAGGCGAGCGTTTCGACGTTGTTGATGATAGTCGGCTTGCCGCGGAAGCCGCGTTCGACCGGGTAGGGCGGCCGCAGCCGCGGCATCCCGCGCTTTCCTTCGAGCGACTGGATCAACGCCGTCTCCTCGCCGCAGACGAATGCGCCGGCGCCTTCGCGCACTTCAAGCTGCAACGAGCCGAGGTATCCGCGTGCGCGCGCCTGGAGGATTGCGGCGCGCACATGGCGCACAGCCAGCGGGTACTCGGCACGGATATACAGGTAGCCCTCGGCGGCTCCAACGGCGTACGCCGCAATAGCCAGGCCTTCCAGGACGCGATGCGGGTCGGATTCGAGCACGGCGCGGTCCATGAAGGCGCCCGGGTCGCCTTCGTCGCCGTTGCAGATGACATACTTGACAGGATCCGCCTGCGCGCGTCCCAGCGCCCATTTGCGCGCCGTTGGGAAACCTGCGCCGCCGCGCCCGCGCAAGCCGGATTCGGTGACGGCTACGATTACCTGCTCTGGGGACAGTTGCTCGCGGCAGCGCTCCAGAGCGCGATAGCCGTCGCGCGCCAGGTAGTCGTCGATGTTCAACGGATCGATCTCGCCGCAGTTCTCCAGCACGATCCGTTTTTGTTTCGCGAGGTAAGGAGTGGCCGCCGGTTCCTCCGCGGAGCCCTGGCCCGGGCGGGTCCATCTGGCAAGCCAAGCTGGCCAGATGTGCTGGCGGGCGATGAGGTGTGCGGTCTCGATGGTCACGTTGCCGTAGAGGATGATCCGCCCGCTGCGCTCCACCACTTGCACCAGCGGCTCGCGATGGCACATTCCGTTGCATCCGACCGTTTTGACGACGCCGCGCGCGTGCGCCCGTTTCGCAGCCTGCTGCAGGATGTCGCGTACCGGTTCCGCGCCGCTGGCGATGCCGCAAGAGCCGAGCCCGATCCGGATTTCGACCGCGCCGGGCTTCATGCCGTCTGAGTCTCCTCGGCCGTCACCTCAAGATGGGACAGGACGGCGCTGGCGCTCGACGGTGTCAGCCTGCCGGCGGTGCGGCCGTCCAGCATCAGCACGGGGGCCAGGCTGCAGCAGCCCACGCATGCGACTTCGTCGACAGTGAACATGCGGGCTGGGTCGGTGTCGGCCCCGTCCGGGATCGCGAGGTAGCGGCGCAGTTCATCGGTAACCTGACGCGCTCCGGCGACGTGACAGGCTGTGCCGTGGCAGACTCGCACGGTGTGCTTGCCGGCCGGGGTGCGGCGGAATTGGCCATAGAAAGAGGATGCGCCGGCGAATTGGGCGGGCGTGATTTCGGTAAGCTCGCAGAGGCGGCGGATCGCTTCGTCGGGGAGGTAGCGATAGTGTTTCTGGATGGCCTGGAGGAGTACGATGGCGCCTTCTTTGCTGCGGCCCTCTTTCGCCACGAGGCCGTCGATGAAGGTGAGGTCTAGGGTTGGCAACGAGCGGGGCTGAGAGCCCCGCGCAGGCCAGGGGGCCTGCCCCACGAAAGAGCGGGACTGAAAGTCCCGCGCAGGTCTGGAGACCTGCCCCACAACCTTTTTCGCAAGGGTGAGGAATACGGCGGCGGCGGCGATC
>CABECV010000768.1_pt1 | contig 11810 bp, 15 predicted proteins | sample 3422511 | NCBI WGS metagenome assembly CABECV01 (sample SAMEA5534327, study PRJEB31848) | metagenome | biome: tundra; feature: field; material: soil | place: USA | collected 2013-05 | depth 0.15 m | reverse complement strand
AACCGCCGCGCGCAGACCGGTAATGTCGTGCCTGCAAGCATGGGCCGCAACCCGGCAGCCCTAAGGAGAGATCCGCAATGCTGACGAATACAAAACCCCTGTTGCTGGTCGACGACGACCTCACCAACCAGGATCTGCTGTCGCGGCGCTTGAAAAGGGCCGGCTACGCCACCGAAGTGGCGGGTAGCGGTTACGAAGCCCTGGACGTGCTCGCCCGGCGGGAAGTGGAGTTGGTCCTGTTGGACAGCATGATGCCCGGCCTGAGCGGCATCGAGCTGCTGCGCCAGCTCCGGCAGCGGTTCTCACCCGCGCGTCTTCCCATCATCATGGTGACGGCCTTGGGCGAAAGCGAACGGGTGGTGGAGGCGCTCAACTTAGGGGCCAACGATTACATTTCCAAGCCGGTCGACTTTCCCGTGGCGCTGGCCCGCATTAAAGCCCAGCTCGAACGCAAGCGCGCCGAGCACGCCCTGCGCGAGAGCGAAGAGCGCTACGCCCTGGCGGCGCGCGGAGCCAACGACGGCCTGTGGGACTGGGACCTCGAAACCCAGCGCGTCTATTTCTCCACCCGCTGGAAAGCCATGCTGGGCTACGAAGAGGCGGAAATCGGCGACGGTCCCGAAGAGTGGCTGTCCCGCGTGCACAAGGAGGACCGCGCCGCGTTGGGGGCCGAATTAGCCGCACACTGGAACGCCACCGCAAATAAGGAATGCGCCATCGAACATCGCGTCCTGCATAAGGACGGCTCCTACCGGTGGATGCTGAGCCGCGGCGTGGTCGAGCGCGACGGCCAGGGAAAGGCGACCCGCATGGCGGGATCGCAGACCGACATCACCAGCAGCAAGGCGTTCGATCCGCTGACCGGGTTGCCCAACCGCACGCTCTTCCACGACAAGCTGGTGGCCTGTCTGGAACGCGTGGCGCAGGAACCCGACTACCCGTTCGCTGTGCTCTTCCTGGATCTCGACCGGTTCAAAGTGATCAACGACAGCCTGGGTCACATGGCCGGCGATGAGCTGTTGATCCATGTGGCGCAGCGCCTGCGTTCGGCGGTGCGCAACGCGCCGCCGCCTAGCACGGTGAGCCGGGGAGCTATGCACGATCTGATTGCCCGGTTGGGCGGCGATGAATTCGCCATCCTGCTCGAGAACGTGGATGAAGCGGGCGCCATCCGCATCGCCGAGCGTATCCGCGAGTCCATCCACGCGGCTTTCAAGCTGGAAAGCAAAGAAGTGTTCACCACCGCGAGCATCGGTATTGCTCCCGGCAACGCCGGCTATCGCACTCCGACCGAAATCCTGCGCGATGCGGACACGTCTTTCCAGTGCTGAACACGCTCGGCTAGGCAATCTGTGATTTGGCCCATGAACCAGGGCTCATCCAGAAGATAAGCAAAACCCACATCCTCGCCGACCAGAATGCCCCGCATCGCCCGCCGGATCTTCGGAGAATCGCCGTCGCGGTAGATCTCAGTATCCGGCCAGTGTTCGGGACGGGCAACCCTGACTCGTTTGAGATCCTCCTCCACCTCAGCACGCGTCTGCCCTCCGGCCAATACGCCGCTTTCTCCGAAGAGCGCTTGCGGGTTGCCGGGCAGACCGTGGTAGCTTTGTGCCAGCGAATCGTAGATCGCGCCGGCGTACTGGCACCAGATCTCAGACAAAGAACTGAGATCAAGCTCTCGTTCACGAGGGACCGCCTTCGTGTAGCTTTGCAGCGCTAGTTCGAGGTCCTTCTTTGCCTGCGCCCGCCGGTCCTGATCGTCGCTAATCCACTTGAGAGGGCGCCGAGGAGTGCCACTGTTCGGTAAGTCAGCCATCGCTCCCTTCGCGATTCCCTTGGACAGTTGCGCCGCCAACCGGGCGGGGTCCCCGGCTTGTCGCCCCGTCGATCCGTTCATCAGGGCGCTGCCCGCATCTTCCTCCTGGGTGCAGCAGGCGAGCAGGAGGAAAACGGCCTTGGGGCGTCCGCGAGCGGACCGGCGTCTCCTGTCGCGACCTCGCCGGCACCGAGCACGCGGTAGAGGTGACCGCCGAATCCCTCTACGAGGCGGTGGCGCAGGCGCTGGGAATCCTGCGCGGGGACATGTGGGTCGAGGAGATCGGCGAGGGCCTGACGGAGTTGAAGGTGCGCGTCAGATAGCCCGCATCGAGCACCGCGTGAGGATGAAGGACTTCCGCCGGTGGCTGGAGTCGCAGGGCAGGACGCCCGCCGAGTGTGCAAGGAAAAGGAAGCTGCTGGCGTTGGCGAAAGGGGTGGGAGGGGAGCGATGATCCTCAGCCTGTTTTTCAGGAAGACGACTTCAGAGCGCGCCATGGAACCCCAAAACCGCGAACGCCGCATCCGGGGAGCTTCGGGCAGGTGGCATTTCAGCGGGATAACTACGCGCTCTTGTGGAAGGCTAGATCGATCCCCAGACGCAAGCGCGTTTGAACGAAGCCGCTCCGCTGCGGGACGGTACGCGTGGGTGAATCGAGCGGCAACAGGCTAAATTGAGGCCCTGGAGAGTCCCGCGTGCCTCAGGTTTAATCACGGCCCCATAGTCCCAGGTCGCGCCATGGCAACCGGGACGCTACGCTTTGTTCAGCACAAGGTCGTGCACTTCATTGTAGCCCTTGTAGCGCGGGCGGTACTTATAGTTGCCTGAAGCGTATTTCGCGGTGTTCCATGCCGCCATGTGGTACCCGGGATCACAAATGGCATTTGCGATAACTTCCAGGTTGTTGTAGCTCCGGTCAAGGATCTCTATGAGTACCCATGCGGCTTCTGGGACGCTGAACTCGATAGCCAATTTCGGATTGTTCGCGTTGGGAAAGTGCTGGTTGAGCACACGCGTCACCGGCTTTGCGGGAATGCTGAGTTTCTTCTCGCTCACGTTGGTGTAATTGAACGGCGCGTTGCAGAGATGCCACAGCGGCTCCTTCGTGCGCTGGTGGAGGTAGAATGACCGCAACGGCGTGCGTGTGAAACTCGTCAGCGGACGGCGAACTGCGACACCATCCTGTTTCACGGGGGCAACCGTCGCACCCACCCGCTGGCTCATAGCGACGTATCCGCGGGGTTCGATCACGCTGGCGCCATTGGCATCGCGCGTATGCATCCTGGCACCCGCGACGCCCAGTTCCTTCAATGATTCGAACAGGCCCTCGACGAAGAACACGCCAGTGGCAATGCCCATCGTGTCCTCAAGGGTGAATCCTCTTTTTTTATCGACTGCCTGGTGAGCGGTGAGATTCGGCTTGGCCGCGATGTTATAAGTCACCGGAATGCCGGTATTGTCCATGGGAACAAATACCGACCCGTCCAAAATCGAGCCCGACCCGCTTGCACTCGCCAGAATTCGTCTTGTAGTCCACATGCGTCCGCAAGATGAAGACCGCTTCGGGGTGCCGCTCCACAAACGGATGCACACCAAAATATCGGGACGGCTTCGACGGGGCCGCAAGAATGGAAGCCGGACCGCTGAAACCCACACTTCCACACAGCAACGACGAGGACGTGAGGAAATCCCTTCGACTGAACATATGGCCCTTCCTTTCCAATGCCACCAAGCTCAGATATTCAGAGGTGGTTCACTTGAATTGTACTGTGGCAAAAACGCGGAGGCAATCGGGGCGTGCTTCGGCAAGGGTCTTTAATCCCAGCGCCGAGATCATTACGGGCCCCAATAGATCCTGTCCGTTGATGCCGCAGCATGTCGGCACCAGTTGCCACGTTGGGCCGCGCGTATTCCGCCAGCGGTTCGGAATGCTGATCATGCAGTACAGGCTGCGTTACGGATCGACGCTGAAAACCCAGCCTGCCTGCGGATTAGCCCCTTCCATTCGTCCGCTGTGGCGACCCCGGCTTCCTCCAGGCGGCACTCCGCCGGGATCTCGGTGATCTCCGCGAGTTGGGCAGGCGTCACGAAATAGAACTCATTGGAATAGCGCATCCCGATGCGACGCTTGAGCGGGTGCTGCAATTCCGCCAGGAAGTCCGGGCCGGGAAGCCTTGACCTCGTAGCAGACGCGCGTCATGCTGGTGTCGTTGGCGGGCTTTCTAACGCCGAATTCGACGTGCGATCTTTCGCACTTCTTCGGTCTTTTTCAGTCGGCGCACGTGACTCGATGGGCGAGCGAGGTGTTCTAAGATGGCGAGAGGGGACTCGCGTTATGTTGAAAGCCCTGGGCATCGCCTTTCTTCTCCTGGAAGCGGCCTTGAGCCAAACCACCAATCTGCCGTCGTCATCTGAAGCGGCGGAGACCCGAATGGCCGAGCCTCCGCATGCCAACAGGCCCGACGCGCCCGGAACCATCGACGGGGTAGTGACTGACGGTAGTGGATCGGTTGTAGTAGGCGCGCTGGTCACGCTGGGGAGTACCGCCTCCACAGGCAATCGTACGACGGTGACGAACGAAACCGGATCTTTCCACTTTGCCGCGGTCGCGCCAGCAAACTACACGATCACGATCGTTGCAGATGGTTTTGCGCCGTGGACAGCGGCCAGCGTTGTGGTCCGTGAGGGCGGGAATCCAGCGGTGACCTCGGCTGTATTACAGGTTGCTTCCGCATCCACCAAGTTGGATGTCGGCCTATCGCCGAAGGAACTCGCGGTGGAGCAACTGAAAACGGAGGAGAAGCAGCGCCTGTTGGGCGTTTTTCCGAACTACTTCGTTACCTATGACCCGAATGCGGCGCCGCTGAATGCCGCGCAGAAATTTCAGCTCGGCTGGAAGACCATCTTCGATCCGACCACTATCTTGTCCAGCGCGATTGCCGCGGGAATCGAGCAGGCGCGGAACAGTTACCACGAGTTCGGTCAGGGCATGGAGGGCTATGGGATACGTTTCGGGGCGCAGTACGCTGATGGAGTCAACGGCGTCATCATTGGCGGCGTCATCATGCAGGCGGTCTTTCATCAGGATCCCCGCTACTTTTATAAGGGCACCGGCAGCTTTCGTTCGCGAGCCCTGTATGCCATCGCTACCGCATTCGTTCGCAAGGGCGATAATGGGCACTGGCAGCCCGATTATTCCGATGTTCTGGGGAGTCTGGCGGCCGGCGAGATCTCGACCTTGTATTATCCAGCCAGTTCACGAACAGGACTGCGGCTTTTTCATGATGTTCTATTCGGTCTCGGCGGGAGTGCGGCAGGCAACCTGTTCGAAGAGTTCTTGTCGCGCAAGATAACCACCCATGTGCCGAAAGCGGCGATGGCGCTGTCCAAACCGATTTTGCGCGAAGGCACGCCGGTATCCCTGATTTCCGTCGAAGAGCTGAGTTCCAAAACGGCTGAAGGCGCCGGACCGATCGATTTTGTGCTTGCCCACGATATTCTGGTGGGCGGGGTGCTCGTGGCCAAAGCCGGTTCCAAAGCCGGGGGCCAAGTGCGTTACGCCAGCGGACCAAATGCCGGGGGCGAGGCGACGCACGTTGAACTGGAGCGAGTGCACCTCAAAGTGGGCAGCGCGGAGGTTCCGCTCAGGAGCACCCCGCTACGAAAGGGTGGCGCCGCACTGGTCTATCATCGGCTGGAAGACTCGGAGAGGATCGCCATCGTGCTGTATGTGGCCCAGAATACCGCGCTCCCGGCGGCACAGTGAGCCAGATTCGATTTGTTCAGCCTGATCGGCGACAGTTCAGCATCCACACTGGCGGCGCCAGCCAAACCCTCGAAATGGCAGCTCGCGGAAGAAGAGCCACTCGGAGCGGGAGGCGTGCATCGAGCGCTCGACGATGTCGAGTAAAACGGCGGCGGCGGCACACGGGTCCATGTTCAACGTCGGGGAAGTTCGGATACCTTTGAACATTGCGTCACGGACGCTCTGAGAACCCAGATAACTACCCATGGTGCCGTCGGCGTTGACGACGTAGAGTTGGCGCAACTCGGCTTCAGGGAACGCAACCCCATGGGTCCGCAACTGCCAATCCCAATAGGCTTCAAACGATTGGTGGCTCGGCGGCGAACCTTCGTGCATCGAAGCCGGCAATTTCTTGGGATCCGCTGGCTCCACGCCATACTCGGCGAGGCCAAGCGTCGGGTCCTCGGCCGAATTCAGGTAGACCAGTCCCGCGATCCGATCGGAATGCTCAGCGCCCAACGTGCTCAAGTCCTGTCCACCAAAGGAGTGGCCCACCAAAACCGGCCGTGCGGTCAGTCTAAGTGAATCGAGAACCTGGAGGACGTCGTCCGCGGAGCGTTGCGCTGTGTAACCCGATTCGGGGTGGCTGGAGGCGCCGTACCCGCGTCGTGTGATGCCATACACGTGACAGGATTCGGAGAGCTTTGCGGCGAAGTCATCGTACACGTGGGCGGTGAGATACCCGGCCAACAGCACAACCGGCCGACCGGTCCCGCCCCAGTCGAGCACCTCAAGCCGAACGCCATCTTCAACCGTTACGAACTGCACGCCGTGTTTAGACGGGTCGTGCCATGTGACAGACTCCTGGGCCCATGCCAGCGCTGAAGTCAGGACGAAAGCAATTGCTCGGAGGCGAATGAGATGGCACATCGAAAGGTCACCTCAAGACTTCATCAAATCCATTCGGCACACCAGTGTATCAGCGGAGTTTTGTAAGGTCAACCGCCCAATGACCTCCCAATGACCTCACCGGTTTTGGTCAGATGTTTGGCGGCACGGAAACGGAGGCGATATTCTAAGCCGAGCAGCGCGGCGTGCTGGAACAACCGCGCCGAAGGAGATCGTCTTTCGGCTGGAGTGTAGATTTTGCAATGAGCCGGAGGTTTACTGCGCCCCGGAGAGGAGTGCGATTCCCCTCCAGGGCGGACCTTCTGGGAGTCGTCACCTCCCATGGGCCCTTCCGAGAGTCCTACGAGTCAAGCCGGAAATCAAGAGGCTCGGCGGAAGCCATTGGCCCGCAGGCCGAGGATGCGGGCTTGTCTGCTGAAAGGATGCGAGCAGCGCTTTCATCCGCGGCAGGCGCGCCAGCGCTATTGTGGAGCGCCACCATATCGGGGATGGTGATCGGCTTGGCAGCCGCGGTCGGGCAGAAGTTGTTCTTTGCTTGGTTCTGGTTGGCCTCTTTGCCGCCGCTGCCGGCGGCGCCGCAAATTGAGTCGATCTTGGTCGCGTCGGCTTGGGGAAATTGGGGCGCCGAACAGGTTTGGGTTAGGCCGTCAGCGTACAGCGTGAACCCGAAGGATGCGCCGGTAATGAGCAAACCCTTGAGAAATCGGTAACGGTATGACATCGTGGCACCTCGTTGTGGAGCGTGAGAGAAGTATATCATGGCTGCTGATCGCACGAGCCGCAGTTCGGCCCGATTCCGCCGCGACGATTCTTGCTGCTCTACGACAAGCTGCACATCTCACACGGTGCCTACACCAGCGCTGTGCCGATTCGTTGCGAAGTTGGCGGTAGCGTCCGGGGTGATCGCGCAAGGTCCCTTAGCCGGCGATCTCTTCCACCTCCTTCAGGTGGTTCCGGTCATGGCCGCCCATGGCTTCCACGATGGTGTGCAGCGTCATGTCACCGCGTTCCGGATGATTCACCGGGCGCGCCAGGTCCGCGTGGGTCTCAATAGAGCTGGCCGCATATGACGAAGAACTCGGAATTTAAATTTCTTCCACCAACGGGTCCTGCTGCCGTAAAACACTTCTCTACGTGGGAGTACAGCCACCTTCGGCTGCGCCACAGGAGGGGCCCGCCATTGACGGGCGCCCGAATATTATGGTATCCATTAACGATAGCGAATGTCGATAACCGGATCTGCGAAGGCGGTTCGTCGGTTTTTATTGAGACCAACGCAAGGTCCGGCGACTATTCTGCTCATCCGCGTCGCTGTCGGGCTCATCTTCTCGACGCAAGGCATTCTCAAGTACATTGATCCCAACATGGGCGTGGTTCGCTTTACAAGGATTGGTTTTGCGCATCCGTATTTTACGGCGCACTTTGTGGGGACCTTCGAGATCGCGTGTGGCCTTCTAGTGTTGTTCGGGCTTTGGACAAGGGCGGCGGCTGTTCCGCTGTTGATTGTGATTATGGTTGCGATTGCGACCACCAAGGTCCCGGAGCTATTTCGTATTAATCAGGGTGTTTGGTACATGGTGAGCGATGCGCGCACCGACTTCGCAATGCTTTGCTCGCTCGTCTTCCTGATCTTGGTAGGCGGCGGGGCGTGGTCTCTGGACGCACGAGGCAACCTAGAAACGGGAAGGGAAGCAGACGTAATCGAACGATGACAAAAGGCACACGCGCATGGACGATCGAGACCTCTACTCGGGCCTGATCCGGCTGCATATCCTCCATCACTCGGTTGAAGGTCCCATCTTCGGCCTGGAGATGGCGGAGGAACTGGCCCGCCACGGCTATCGTATTAGCGCTGGAACGCTGTATCCGCTGCTGCATGGCCTGGAAAAAAAAGGCTACCTGCGTTCCACGGCGGAGCGTCACGGCAAATCGTTTCGCAAAATCTATCGAGCCACGCCGCTCGGTCGCAAGGCGCTCAAGGCAGCGAAGTCCAAGGTTCGGGAGTTGTTTGGAGAACTCATCGAGGGAGAGTGATATGTGGCATCGAACGTGACAATTTCAGGGAAAGTTTATGGAGGGGTATTTAATAAGGCGGTAATGCTGTTCCTCCTCCTCATATTCGCCGCGTCAACACTGTGGGCGCAGGGGCCTCCGTTTCAAACCGACGATCCAGTTCCGGTCGACCTGCATCACTACGAGTTCTATATCTTCGGCAGTGTCGCGGGCACGCCGGCGGAAATCGACCCGACTGGGCCGGCTTTCGAGTTCAACTGGGGCGCCCTTCCCAGAGTGCAACTGCACGCCATAGTTCCAATAGGAGGTATCTTCCCGTCGAACAATCCCATTTACCTGCCTGGCGGAACGGGACCGAGCGCCTTCGGTATCACCGACACGGAATTGGGCGCCAAGATCGCCTTCATCAAAGAATCGAAGTACATTCCCCAGATCGGCACCTTTACTATGTTTGAAATACCAACCGGGAACTACGACAAGGGACTCGGCGTGGGAAAGGTTTGGTACAAAGTTCCCCTCTGGCTGCAAAAGAATATCGGAAACTGGCTCCTGGATGGCGGCGCGGGCGAAACGATCGTCCACCAAACCCAGTACCGCAGCTACCCTTATGGCGCTTTCCTGCTGAAATACAAATTCGGTGAGCGGCTGGAGTTGGGAGCCGAGGTCTTTGCCCATGCGCGCGAGGGCTACGCTACGCCGCAGACCGAAGCTTCGACGTTGATCGACATAGGCGGCTACTATCACTTCAAGCACCACCCAGGCGAGCAGTTCTTGTTTTGCTACGGGCACTCTGTTGCCGGCCAGACGGAAACCTACGCCTATATCGGCATGTACTGGACCTGGGGGAAAGACAAGGATAAACCCGACACGGGCACCGCCCGGTTACGAGGGCCAATGAACGCAGCGGGATTTGGCAACGGGATTGAATGACGCGGCTTGCGGAAGTGATGACAGAAGACCACTCCGGATTTGACGCGCTGACCGATCCGCGGGGTGGCCGGTCCGACAGTGACGGCCCATGCCGTGCTGTGCGCCGGGTAAGCTTGGGATGCAGCAAGGAATGAAGTCCTTGGGCAATCGAAGTGTTGGCCCTCTTGGCTATGGTTCGAATCACCGTGGTGAAAGCCGCAAACGCGTCGGCGCCGCGCTGCGTTTTGGAGCACTGCGAAACCTTACGGGCGATCACCGCTGGCCGGAGTGCCGTGGATCGTCGCCACGCACCGCGCAGCGCACAGCCGAGCAGCACGGCGCGATGATGGCGCGGTCGCCAGCCCCTTAAAAGCAGCTTTGAGCGCTCAGCGATCAGCTTTCAGCGTGCCCGATCTTAAAGCACTCGGGCGGGCGGCACCACCCGCCACGCTCCGCCGCGCCGAGAACCCGCAAGGCGCGCCAAGAAGCGCTTTCAGCGATCGCAGTCGCTATGCGTCCCGTCACCGGCCGAGAGCTCCGGCGTATTCGCGTGCCGCGCGGCGACCGTCGCCTCCGGCGTGAATCCGCCCGAACAGCGCCCATCGGTGAGCGCCGCCTCTTCGCACCGGCGCAGCGCACGTCCGAGCAGCACGAGGATGGCGCGGTCGCGCAGCCCCTTGGGTGGTCGCGATAACCGGCGCGTTCAGGAGCGCCTGGGCTCGCCGGTTCTCCGCCGGCCGCTGAAGGCTCTCGTGTTCAAGCGCCGCGGATCGGCGACCATGGACACCGGCGACCGGGAGTATCTGGTGGCCTATTATCGGGAGGACATCGGAAAGCTGGCGGCGCTGTTGGGGCGGGACCTGTCTTGCTGGCTTCGTTAGCGCCGGGCCGCCGGCCCACAGGTGCGGCATCCCACCCCCATGGTCGCCGGGGCGCAGAATGGGAGTAGCGCCCGACTTCGAGCGCGAGGTGACCACGATGATCGACTCGGTCCTCAACCTGCTCTTCCGCTGTCCACACAAGCGCCTCACCCGCCCCGTCACGCCGATCGACAAGGACGGCAAGCCGCACGGAGATACCTACGTTGTCTGCCTGGCCTGCGGCAAGCAGTTCTCATACGACTTGACGGAGATGCGCATCGGTAAGCCGTTGCCAAATTCGGCGGACTTCGGCGTGTTGCCACCCGGAATGCCCGGCCCCCGCAAGTCAAAGATCAAGTTGGCGCTGGGCATAGGTGTGCCACTCGGCATCGTGATCGGGTCCGTACTGTCATCGAGGCGCAAACGCGCGAGCAAGCAGCCGGACGCCGAAGGGAACAAGCCCGCCAAGCCCGCCTCCGACCAGCCCAGCTAAAATGGTTGTAGTTGGCCCTCCCCAACATCATCCCCATGAGGGTTGCGGGCACAGCGAGTGTCGCCGCTAATCAGGGTATCGCGACTGCCACGCGTCGAACATCCGTCCGCATGGTCGTCACCCCGGGTGCTGACCACGTGGTTGCTGGCGGTGTTGCTGCGAGAGCTTGCACCTGCGTCTCGAACAGGAGAAAACCGAAGCCCTGGCGGTCAACCGGGTCCACCCAGTATCCGGCGACGAACCCTGGTGCCGCCCGCACTCTTGGCAAGATCTCGCTAGTAAACGCAGCGGCGGCGGCGGGCGCCAGCGCCGGATCAATCGTCAAATGCATAAGTGCTGCGTGCATAGATGCTCTCCTATTTCGTGTCCTGGCGGTTCTGAGAGGTTTGCGACGGGTGCTTGTCTCGCCGGCCGATGAACTGATGCAGGGCGAAGGGGACTTCGTCGGGATGCGATGCGCACCAGGCAATGATGCGCTCGAACTTGAGGGTATCGTCGGCGATGGCTCCGATTTCCATCAGCTCGGTTTCGATGATCTCCGGGTCTCGCATAGCAACTCCAGCATGGCACACCGCGGAGCCGCTGTACGAGGCGGTGGCGCAAGCGCTGGGAATCCTGCACGGGGACATCTGGGTAGAGGAGATCGGCGAGGGCGTGACGGAGTTGAAGGTGCGCGTCAAGCACCCCGCCGTCGAGCACCGGGTGAGGATGAAGGACTTCCGCCGCTGGCTGGAGTCGCAGGGGAAGACATGCAACGTTGATTCTGCACCACGGTGGTTTTCAACGGGTCGGCCAGTTGCCCACCCAACTCCGCGGTGAAGCGCAGCAAGAGCGCCTCGTCCACAAGATAGCGCTCCGAACCATCTGGCAACCAGAAACGGCGTCCCGCCACGCGCTGGACTTGATGTTCCATTCCAATAGAAGATGCCAGCCGGCAGAAGAACAGTCCTCCTGGTTTCAATACGCGCCATGTCGCGCGCAGCATCGCTTCAAAATGATCGTCACGGCGCGCGAAGTGAAGCACGGCGCTGGTGAGGACGAGGTCGGCGAATGCGTCTGGAA
>CABECV010000765.1_pt1 | contig 11815 bp, 11 predicted proteins | sample 3422511 | NCBI WGS metagenome assembly CABECV01 (sample SAMEA5534327, study PRJEB31848) | metagenome | biome: tundra; feature: field; material: soil | place: USA | collected 2013-05 | depth 0.15 m | reverse complement strand
CTATCGATCTCTTCGGAAGACCATTCCGCCGGCTCTTTCTTGTTCCAGAAGTCCGAGCTGGCGGCATACAGCCTTAACCGGGACTGAACGCCGGCGCCGCCCGCCAGCATCAGGAGTCCGCGGCGCGTAAGTCCGGGATTTTGAAGCATAGTTATGTCCTAATAAGCTCAGACGTGAGAAGCGGCGCCCAAGGTTGCAGTAGAAATTCCGCCCGATTCTGCGAGCCGATTTGAGAGAATGAAGGGATGCGGTACATTGCGATGTTCCCTGTGCTCCTGGCGCTCTTGCTGCCGGCGCGGTTGCCGGCGCAATATTCCCGCCGGCGAGGGCCGGCCTCGGCCACCGCGAACTCGGGTCCCTATAGCGGCCCCGCGGTCACCTTCAATGGGACCGTGAAGGCGCTCACCAAGAAGGAACTCACCGTGGACCTGGACCCCACCGACCCCGGCGCGGAGCGCCAGAGCCTCACCTTCCGCTTATCCAAGAAGACCAAGTTTCTGAAAGACGATCAACCGGTTAAACCATCCGATATCGAAGTGGGCATGCACATCGCGCTGGACGCCACCAGAGACGGCGACTTGAAGCTCTCGGCACTGAACGTCATGGTCGCTCCGCTGGGCAAACCTGCCGGCAAACCCGCCGAGAAGTAAGGGCCTGTCATGAGATGAATGCGTCATCTTGTGTCTGCAGCCCGCGCGGTTTGCGGGAAGAATGTGGATTCTGACGGGAGGAGGCCGGCGAGATGCATACTGCATACCTCGTGATTACTCTGCTGTTCGCGCTCATGGTGTCGTATTCCGGCGTCGGCAAAATCCGGCGCGATCCGCTTCAGGTTAGAGTGGTCCACGAAACTGTCGGCCTCCCATTGAAGTACTTCCCCCTGCTGGCCGCGTGCGAGTTTGCTGGGGCAGTGGGACTCGCGCTTGGAATCTGGTGGCCGCTAATCGGAATCGCCGCGGGAATCGGTCTCGTCCTCTATTTCGTGGGAGCCATCGTGTCCCATCTGCGTGTCGGCGATGTCAAAGGCATTGGGTCTGCCGCATTCATGTTGGCGCTTGCCGCAGCAGCGCTCGCCCTTCGCGTCCGGACAACTTGAGTCGGGGATTTCGAACCAAGATCGCGACGCCGCCTTTTCCCTGGCGGCGCAACGTTGCGCCAGGCCCGACCGGCGCGCAAGGAGCAGGGAGAGGGACGCGCTTGGAACGCGGGCGCCCCGCCGGCCTCGACGATTCTTGTCCTCCTAGCTGCCATCCTCAGCCAATGGATGTCGCCGCTGGTCGCGCTGATTACGATACCAGTGGCCTCGGCCCTGGCCGGAGGACTCGGATTCGCCATTGCCACATATTATGGCGCGTCGTCCGGAGCGTCGCCCCGATAGTAGCGACGTTCATCTTTGCCATCCTATACTTCTGTATCATGACCGGTGCGGGAATGCTCGACCCGATCATCGACCGAATCCTGCACATGGCCGGCGCCAGTCCCACGCGCATTGTTCTCGCGACCGCGGTCCTGGCGCTATTGGTGCATCTCGACGGTTCGGGGCCGCCTTCGTGGTGACCGTACCCGTGATGCTGCCGCTCTACGAACGTCTCGGCATGGACAAGCGGATCTTGGCATGCGCCGCTTCGATGGGCGCCGGCGTCAGTTTCCTGCCCTGGACGGGGCCGATGATCCGGGCTTCCGCCGCGCTGCACATCCCCTCCACCACGATCTTCGCGCCGCTCGTTCTGGTGCAGCTTACTGGGCTGGCGTTCGTCTTTTTCGAGCTGGAGCGCAAGATTAGCGGCCAGCATCCCTCAGACCCGCAATTGGCGCGCGAAGACCGGTAGGACAGGCCTCCTGGCCTGTCTGAGGCGAGCGAAGCAGTCGCAATACCTCTTGATCCCCAGACTGAAAGCGTGCATAATCAACCTTGGGTATCCTTGTATCTTACGTCATAAGCCCATTGCGGGCGTGGAGGCCTCCGATGAAAAGTTTGCGAATCAATCGTGTATCCGCGGCCAGTTGCCCAGTTCGCTGGCTGGTGTGCGCGTTGGCCTTGCTCTCCGGCTCGCTCCTGTTGGGGGCAGTCACGAACGTCACGCTGAATGGATTGACTTCGCCCAGTGCGGCCGACACAGGCGTAACCAATGTTACGGTTATCGGGCATGGTTTCCCGAGCGGAACTATCCCGCCTGCCAACGTAACCGTGACACTCAACCCCACCACCTCTGGCGGCGGACCCTCAGGCACCACCACCGCTACGAAAGTAACGGTTGCTTCGGGCACAACGGAATACGTCACGTTCAAGGTGCCCACATCCATCCTGGTTCCAGCCGCGACGTCCTACCAGGTTTCCATTGCCGGAACCACCTCCACCGGCAACGCCTTTGCGAGCCGCAATACTGCGTCGCTGACCGTCAACGCTCCCGTCGCCATCACCACCAGTTCACCCTTGCCTGCGGGCGCGGTCAACGGAAACTACTCGCAGGCTTTGACCGCTACCGGCGGCAGCGGGCAATACACCTGGGCGGTGATCGCGGGAACTTTGCCAGGCGGCCTCTCGTTGAATTCGGCCACCGGCGTAATCGGCGGCCAGCCAACCACCGCCGGAACCTCGCACTTCGAAATCAAGGTTACCGACAGCCTCCATCTGCCCAATTCCAAGGCGTTCGCATTGACCATCTACCCCGCGCTGGTCATTACCACGACGTCGCCGCTGCCGGCCGCCACAGCCACGGTAGCCTACAGCCAGACATTCGCAGCCTCGGGAGGCTCTGGCGGCGGATACAGTTGGTCGGCGACGGGTTTGCCGGCGTGGCTCAATCTGAGTGCGGCAGGCGCATTGACGGGAACGCCGCCTCTAACTGCGATCAATGCGACGTTCACAGTGAAAGTGACCGACAGCAGCAACGATTCCACTTCCGGATCTTTCACCGTGCCGGTGACTTTGGCAATTACCACCACTTCGCCATTACCAACGGGCCAGGTGGGAGTGAATTACTCGCAGACTTTGACGGCCATCGGCGGCAGCGGGCTATACACCTGGGCGGTGAGCGTGGGATCGTCCTTGCCAGGCGGTCTCTTGTTGAACTCCGTCACCGGCCTGATTAGCGGCCCGCCCACCACCGCCGCCGCCTCGAACTTCACCATCCAGGCGACCGACAGCAGCCAGGCGACGGCCAGCCAGGCGTTTGCGCTGACCATCAATCCCGCAGCCGCCATCCAGACACTGTCGCCGAGTTCCGCGAATGCGGGGCTGTCGCTTCAGGTGAGCATCACGGGATCTTACACGCATTTTGTGCAGGGGACCACAGTAGCCAGTTTTGGACCTGGCATCGCGGTGGGCGGCGCCGCAGCCGGACAACCGGGGCCGGTCACGGTCGCCAGTCCCACCAGCGCCACAGCCGAAATCGCCATCGGCGCCTCGACGGCCACCGGCTCCCAGACGGTCGCTGTTACGACAGGTGCGGAACAGGCCACGCTCGCCAACGGTTTCACTATCCAGGCCGCTATCCCGTACATCAGCCTGACTACCACCTCGACGACCCCGCTGGCGCAGGGCCTTAGCGGCTTCAATGACGCGTACCTCGAACATGGAATAGAATACTGGGACCCGAAGTGGCTGGCTGCGGTGTCGCCTTTGAAACCCGGGTGGATCCGGTTTCCCGCGGGCACACTTTCGATGGCATTCGACTGGCAGGCCGCGCACATGAATACCACGTGGATGAGCGAGTTGAAGCCGAATATGCCAGCCGCCCTCTACAACGGCCTGACGTTAGGCCAGGGGATCACGCAAGGCAAAGGCGGCGCGTGCTTCTCAGGCGGCTCCTGCGTTTCGGACTACGCCACATTCCTCCGAACGCTGGGAGCGAACGGAATAGTGAGCTTCAACGGTTTTACGGAAACCAATCCGGACTCAGCCGGCATAATGGTGGCCGCGGCCCAAGCGGCCGGACTAAACATCGTGGAATGGGAAATCGACAATGAGCCATATGTCTTCCCCAAGATTTTCCCGACGGCTGCTTCTTATGCTGCGGCTGCAAACAATCCGTATTACTTGAACATCAACGCGGCCAACCCGAATGCCACAGCCGGCGTTTTCTACCAGGGACAATACCTCGCACTTGGTAATTACCAGGTGTGGGACGCCGGCATGGCCGCTTATAGCCCCCAGTACTGGCAGGGCGTATCGTTCCACGTGTATCCCATAACCAATTCAGCCATGTCCCCAAGCGATGAGGAGATGACCTTGAATGGCATTCTGGCGCATGGCACTACCGATTGGTACAGCTCTACCATACAGCCGCTCATTGGCCAAAACACGCCCGTTTTCTTCAGTGAGATGAACAGCGACGGGTTTGCCACGATGCCCTTCGAGTCGTATATCTACAACGGGATTTTCCTCGCGGAGTTTATCGCGCGCATGTCCGCGATTCCGCAGGTCAAAGCAATTGGAGTAAACACTCTGTTTCTTCCAAACGAATTCAACCAAGGGATTATCCGGGCGGTGAACGACTATCAGACCTACCTGCTGGACCATGTTGCAGTGAACCCCAATTATTCTACCGACACCTCCACCAATCCCAACACACAGTACAGCTTCTATTACTCGACCGATGCTTTGGCCGTGGAGATTGCGAATCTCGCGGTCAACGGCAGCAACGCTACCTGGCCTACCATGGTGAGTGGCGGACCCACGGTGCCGATCCTGGGATACGATGGCAATCCTGTGCCCGCGGTGTTCGCCCAAGGGTATCAGGGTACGGACGGGACACACTACCTGTTGATTACGAATAAATCCGCCTCGTCCGTCCCCATGGCCATAGAGGTCGACGGAAACCTGGTGCAGTCGACGGTGACGGTTTCATACATCTCCAACGTCAGCGATACCGCTCAGAACACCGCGACCAACCAGAACAACGTGCAGATCGTGACCACCACTTCGCCCAACCCGATCACGGTAGGTCCTTACAGTGTGACGCGTGTTCAGTGGTGACGGAAGCTGCCGCCCCGCTTCGAACCAGGCCAACATCCAACTTAGCGCTTCAACTTCTCCAGGTGGCCATAGACCTCGCGCTTCGACAAACCCCGGCGATGCGCCACTGTCTTGATCGCTTCCATGCGGCTCATTCCCTGGGCAACACACGCCTTCACGGCCTCGGCGAGCGGCGTGTCATCCTCCGCCACGCCCGTACGCTTGCCGATCAACAACGTGATCTCGCCTTTCACCGATTCGCGCGCCGCTAGCAAGGCGCGGATCTCCGCCGCCGTGCCGCGCAGGAACTCCTCGTGCATCTTAGTGAGCTCGCGCGCCACCACCACCGGCCGGTCCCCCAGCGCCTGCTCAACCGCCGCCAGCGTCTCCACGATGCGATGCGGAGCTTCGTAGAAGATCAGCGTGGCCGCCTCGTCTTGGAGAGCCTCCAACGCACGGAGCCGCTGGCCGGATTTGGCCGGCAGGAATCCGCCGAAATGGAAGCTGTCCGTCGCCAGGCCGGATGCCGCCAGCGCGGTCAACACCGCGGATGCGCCGGGCACCGCCTCCACGCGAATGCCGCTATCGATAGCCGCGCGCACCAGCCGGTAGCCCGGGTCGGAGATCAGCGGCATGCCCGCGTCGGAGACCAGCGCTACCGTAGTCCCCTCGAGCAGTTTCGCGATCAGCTCCGGGCTGCGCTCCGCCTCGTTGTGCTCGTGATAACTGACCGTAGGCTTGCCGATCCCGTAACGATCCAGCAGCTTGCGTGTCTGCCGCGTGTCCTCGCAAGCGATCAGGTCCGCTTCTTTCAGAACGCGCACCGCGCGAAAGGTGATGTCTTCCAGGTTGCCGATGGGCGTGCCCACCAGGTAGAGCGTGCCGCTCAGCGCTTCTCCTCCTGGCAAGGTGGGGCGGGCAGTTTCACCGATGGCATACGGTCGATGTTCTCAGGTTCGGCGCGCGGGCGTAGGGTGGGCATCCGCTCCACGTTTTTCGCGGCGGGCGCCTCTAGCAGCGGAATGGAGCAGACCGCCGTCTGGTCCTGGTTATACTTCTTCACGAGTTCGCGCAGGGCGCGTTCGGTTTCCGGACGAACGAGGGGCGCCTGCGGCATCACGGTGGACTGCGGCGGCGGGGTCTGGGCAGATAGAGCCATCGCCCAAATGCCCGCCGCTATCATGCTGGTTGCTCGACAATACATAGGCCTCCTTCCACAGGCTAAAGCCTGTCCTACCTATTTCCCAGCCATCTTCTTCTGAATCAGCAGCGCCCGCGCATTCAGATTATTCAACTGCCGCAAATCCTCCTCCGCCATGGCGATGGAATCCTGAATGCGCGCCAGGTCGGCGCTGCCCGCGGCCGGCGCGTCGGTGCGCTGCGCCTGCAAGACGCCCGACATCGACCGGTATTGCTCCGTGATCTGTTTGTAGCGCCGCAAAATGCTGTTCAGGTAAACCTCGCGGCGCTGGTGGATATCCTGCAACTCCGTGGAAAGCTGCTGGAGTTGCGCTATCTTTTGCGCGTCGCCGCCGCTCTGGTCGCGCAGCTTTTGATAGGCGATCTCCACCTGGGTCACCCGGTCGCGGCTGCTCTTCAACTCCTTCTGCAGCGAATCCACCGCCTGGTTAGCAGCCGCCAGATTCTCTTTTAGATCGGCCTCCGACCCCGCCAGCCGTTTGTTGTCCAGCCGCAGATTTTGAATCTGGGCTTCCGCCTCGTCCGCGCGGGATTCGAGGCGCGCTATGGAAGTATTGGCTTCCGCCAGGCTGAGCTTCAGACGTTGCACCGCAATAGCATCTTCCGGATTGATCGCCGCCTTGGTAGTGCTCGGCGCGCTCTGGCCCTCTGTCGCGGGCGCCGGCGCGGGCGCGCCAGCCGGAGCCGCGGCGGCGTGCACCAGATCCGCTACGCGGCCCCGCAACCGCTGGTTCTCGGCCGACAGTTGCGCCAACCGCGCCGCCTGCTGCCGGTACGCACGCGCCTGCCAGACCACCGCCACGGCGGCGACCGCCAGCACCACGACCAACAGACTCCAGCGTTTCACTGCCACCGTATTATCTCTCTTTCAGCACGAAGCGTGTGCGATAGGTCAGGCTGCACTTGCCGCCGGCGTCCAGCCGCAGATCGAAAACCTTGGAGCGCAGCTCCGGCAGCGCCACCGCCACGCTGTACGATGACGTGATCAGGCCCAGCGCCCGGCGGATCGCATCCGCGATCTCTTCGCTCGACCGGCAAAAAATCGCGCTCCCGCCGGTGACCTCCGCAAGCTGCTGCAATCCGTTCTGGTACGCTTCGCCCAACCGGTCGCTGCGATACCGCAGGTGCACCACGAACAGCGGCGCCTGGCGCTGGGCCAACACCGCCGCCACCTTCGAGATCTTGTCCTGAATCAACGCTTCCGGAAACTTCCGGCTCAAATCGTGAGTGTCGCTGGAATTGATCACCGGATTGGTAAAGTCCTCGCGATAGTTCTCCGGGTCGCTGTCCGTCACATAAAGCACTGCCACGCGCACGCTCGCTTTCGCCAGAATCGAATCCGCCAGCCGCGTCACCGTTTCCACGGTATCCAGCAGTCCCGCCTTGCCGCTCACCGGCAAATCGCGCACCGCGGACACGGCGGCGGCCCGGTCCGTGCCCGGATCGGCCAGCACCTTGGCGCCATCCTGCGCGCGCATGACCGCCACGGCGGTGCGCCGCGGCAACTTCTCGATATCCGCGGCCAGGGCGTCCTTGGCAGGCTCCGCCAACGAAAGGTCGCCCGCCAGATCCAGCACCGCGACCAGCATCAGGTCGTCGCCCGGGCCCTTTACATCCACCACGCGCGATTCCGTGCCTGCGACCGTCGCGCTCAGGTCCTTTGCCGCAAGATTGGCCGCCAGGGGTGCAACATCGGTCGCGTCCGCCCAGACGGCCACCCGAATGGTGTGGCTCGTGGGCTTCGGCGGCGCTGCCGCAATCAGAGTCCACGCGAGCAGCAGCACCGTCGCGGCCTGCCTCAAAAGCTCAGCCTCAAACCCAATTGAATCACACGTCCGCCGCGCGAACCAATGATCTTGCCCGCATCCAGGTTCGGCGTCGCCACCGATCCGATCACGTTGTCCGGATCGTTCCAATTGGCGTGATTCATGAAATCGAACGCCGTCGCATTGAACTCCAGCGTCCGGTCCGCGGCCAGCGCGAATCGCTTGTTCAGCGACATATCGAAATTCTGCCAGCCGGGATTGAGCAGGCTCGATAAAGTGCGCGACACATCCCCAATCGTGAAATCCGGAGGCTGCACAAACGCCGCCGGGTTGTACCACAGCCCCGGCCCTTGATTGGCCACATGCTGATCCACCCCGGGCACCACATCCACGTGCAGCGCCTGTACTACGCCGCCCGTATTGTTGAAAAGCGGCGTCAAATATATCGGGTCGCCGCTGGCCACTGTCCCGGCGCCGCTGATCGACCAGCCGTCGATCAGGTACCGCCGCCAGTCCGGATAACGCAAGAACGGCTTGTTGGCCCCAAACGGCAGTTCGTAGGTGTAGCTCAACTCCAACCGCTCGGGACGATTGCCCGCCGTTACCGACCATTCGTCTTGCCGGTTAAAGAAGTCCTGCGTACCGTAGGGTCCCGAATAGTCGTCCATCTGCTTGTTGAACTCGAAATAGGCGTTGACCGAAATTCCCTTGGAAGACCGCTTTTCCACCCGCACATAGCCCGCGTTCCGCCGATAGCGCCCCACTGGATACTCGCCGTACACGTTGAACCCCTGATACTGCGGATAAGGCCGCAGCGACTGGTTGAACGCCAGATTGTTCAGCTCCACGCCGTACTGCAGATCGGCGAGCGGAATGGCATTGGGATTTGCCGATCCATTGCCCACCAGCAGGTTCTTGCCGCCGGAATACGCCGCCCCGATAGTCACGACCGTCGATCCCGGGAACTCCCTTTCGATCGACAGCGACGCCGATTGATAAGTGGGCACCCGGTCCGACGTGTCGATCAAATCCGCAATGGTGGTGTTGGCCGCATCCGGCTGCAGATCGGGTACGGGAGTGGACAGCGCCGGTACACCGTTGCGCATCACCAGCGCCGGCTGTAACTGCGCGTCCGGCGAAAGAAACGTCGCGTACTGGTTGAACCCTTGCGTGCCAAACTGTCCCGAATAGATCGGAATGCCCGAGTAATCGCGCGCGAAATACGCCCGCACCACGGTCTTCGGGTCGTCCAGCGGATTCCAGGCCATGCCCAGGCTGGGCGCCAGGCGCACCAGCGTCGGCTGGAACGCACTCCCAAAACCGCCTTGTCCGGCCACCACCAGCGCGCCCGGCAATCCGTTCGCCGGGTTAATGGCGCTCAGGTCGATATTCGATTGGCGGTTGTATTTCTCCGTGCGCGGTGTGAACAGGTGCACCGTCAGTCCGAGATTGATGGTGAGACCCTTCATCGCCTCGTAACGGTCGCGGAAAGCCAGCGAACCCTCCGACCGCCGAAAGTACGAAGGCTGCGTGTCGATGGTTTCCTCCGCGAAATACGGCGTGCCCAGCAAAAAACTGGCCAGCGCATCGCCCGTATCTACGATCCCCGGCACACTGGTCAGCCCTTCGTTGAAGCTCAGCAAGCCCGCCGGATACTGCGGCCAGAAGCTGTTCACTTGCTGGCGCGTGTACTGTCCCACCACCCGCAACGTGTGCTTGCCGCGCTTGGTGGAGAGGCCGTCCGTCCAGGTGTAAACGTTGCGCGCATTCCGCGAAAACGGATAGGTTTGCCCCATGGTCAGGTAGGGACCCAATTGCATTACCGGAAAACCGTCGCCACCGATACCGGCCAGGCCAATCTGGGTGGCGTAGTTGGTTTGGTCCTCGGTGCCGCCGCTGGTCGAGACGCTGGAATTGGCTTCGAAAGTCAGCGTGTTCACCGTGCGGCTGGAAGCGGTGAAAACGTATTCGAGCGAACCGCGGCGCGTCTGAAAGTCGCGATTGGAGGGGCCGGGATTGGCGGCCGTCGGGAACCACTCGGCCGCGCCCAGCGTGCCATTGGAAAAAGCCAGTTCCACGGTGACGCGATGGCGCTCGCGCAGCGACTGGTCCAGCTTGCCGATCATGCCGTTCGCCGTGTTGGTCTCCGGCGAGTCGATGAAGTAGTTGTTGCGAAAGAATGGCCCTATATCGGTGTTGGGGGCCGGATAGAACTTGAGCGCGTTCAGGGCGACCGGGTCCAGCCGGTTTGCCGGGATGATGTTGCCTGGAAACGGATCGCGCAGGTATTCGAGGTTGCTGGTGGAAACCGGCTGCGACGGATCGTAGCCCGGATTGGGTTGCGTGCTGGCGGGATCGTAAATCGGGATGACGTTGCCCGCCGCATCCACCACGTCCGAGTAGTCGCCGGTGCGCTGCGCCATGGTGGGGATGGTCTGCAAATACGTGCGCGCGATATCCTCCCGCACGCCTTCGTAGGAGAGCGAGAAATATGTGTTGCGGCCGGCGGCGAGATGCGGCAGCACGGCCGGCCCGGCCACGTTGAATCCGAACTGATTGCGGCGCAGCAGGCCCTTGTTGCCGCCGTTCTGGCGGATCTCGTGCGGCACGGCGTCCAACGCGTCGTTGCGGAAATTCTCGAAGACGCGCCCGTGCCAGTCGAGCAGCGGGCTGTGGCGGCCGGCCTTCGGCGGACTATCGGCGCGCAAGCCCAAACTGCGGGTTTGGGCTTTGAACTCCTCGATGGCGCTGTTCATTTCGGCGTCGGGCGGCGCCGGTGCCGGTTGCTGTTCCGCGCGTGCGGCCGCCGCGGCGCACAGACACACTGCCAGCGCGTATCGGCAGGGCGGCATACATTCCAGTTTAGCAAGTGTGGTGGGACTGGCCAAACCTGGTCGTCCGGCCTGGTAGCCCGGGTCGCCGACCGCTCCGGGGGATTAGCTGTTCAGGCAACCGTCTCGTCGCCCCCCAGGCTGATGTACCAGTTTCCGAGTGGGCCATTATTCGGCCGGTGCAGAGCGTGACAGATGTTGGCTCTTCATCGTCAAATGAACCCTGTGCCGCATTACCTCGGGCATAGCGTCGTGCGGGAGGCGGCCGTAGGTTTCCTCGATGTCCTCGACGGTCATGCCCTCGGACATACACGACAAGATGAAAGACACGGAGAACCGGGTTCCGCGAACGGCGAGCTTGCCGCCCAGAAGTTCCGGATCGGCGACGATCCAGCGGAAGTTCTTGAACGGCTTGAGCGGACGCTCCTCCATGGTTTGATTCACCTTCCTCGCCCTTACCCAATCTTCACCGCCAGCATGGATATCGATCCGCCATCCACGCCTTCCACCGGGAAGGTCACCGCTTCTCCCGGCTGCCGCGCCGCGATGACATACAGCAGGGGTAAGTAGTGGTCCGGCGTGGGAATCGACAGCAGCGCTTCCCGCCCCAGCCGTTCGTAGTTGACCAGCGGCTTATGCTCGCCCGCGAGGATCATCTCGCGCGCCTGCCGCTCAAACTTTACGGCCCAGTCGAACGGTTCGACGACGTGCCGCCCCCAGGCGTACGCGTGCAGGTTGTGCACCAGGTTGCCGCTGCCCAGCATCAGCACGCCTTCTTCGCGCAAGGGCGCGAGGCGCTGGCCAATCTCGTAGTGATAGCTGGCCGGCTGCGTCTCGTCGATGCTCAGTTGCACCACCGGGATATCGGCTTGCGGATAAACATGGCACAGCACCGACCAGGTGCCATGATCGAGGCCCCAGCTTTCATCCAGCTTAACGGGCAACGGCCGCAGCAGCGCTTGCACCCGGCGCGCCAGATCGGGGTCGCCGGGCGCGGGATACTTCACTTGATAGAGTTCCCGCGGAAAGCCGCCGAAGTCGTGTATGGTTCTCGGCGCGGT
>CABECV010000761.1_pt1 | contig 11830 bp, 9 predicted proteins | sample 3422511 | NCBI WGS metagenome assembly CABECV01 (sample SAMEA5534327, study PRJEB31848) | metagenome | biome: tundra; feature: field; material: soil | place: USA | collected 2013-05 | depth 0.15 m | reverse complement strand
TCCTCTCCCGAAACGGAATTTGCGACGTCCCCGGCGCGGCCTGGTTTTGGCGCATCGGGGCGCTCCCATGTAGCATACCGCAACTCGCGCTTGACTTTTTGCGGCTTGGCGAATTCTGGCGGCGGCTTTCGTTCCTGTGGAACGGCCAGCGCATCGACCGCGATCTGGAAGAGGAGATACGCTTCCACCTGGACATGAAGGCGCGGGCCGCGGCCGAAAGCGGCTCGCCGGGCCCCGATGCGCAAAGCGCCGCGCGCCGCGCCGCGCACCTGCAATTCGGCGGCGCCACACTCTGGCGGGAGATCGCGCGCGACGCTTGGGGCTGGTCCGCGCTCGAACACCTGCTGCAAGACCTGCGCTATGGCGCGCGCATGCTGCGCCACAACCCGGGATTCACCGCCGTGGTCGTCTTGTCCCTGGCGCTGGGGATCGGCGCCAACACCGCCATCTTCAGCCTGATCGATGCGGTGCTGCTGCGCATGTTGCCCGTTCAAAGACCGGAGCAACTCGTTTTCGTGGAGAATGTTGGCGCGCGCGCAGGCGGGAGATACGTCCGGAGTCAGCTCTTCGGACTGCGGCCGGCGGACCCGCTCACGCTGACGCTGGCCTGCCTGGCTCTGGCGGCCGTCGCCTTGCTGGCGGGCTACCTGCCGGCACGCCGCGCATCGCGAGTGAACCCAATGACGGCATTGCGGTGTGAGTAAGGCCCGCTACTTCCCGGCCGGCGCCCGTTCCTTGATTACCTTCCAGCCGACCAGTGTCACGTGATTGTCCTTGAGCGCCTTCTGGAACTCGGGGCTGGTGATCACGTCGAAATCGCGCTGCCGCCAGGCGCTGCCGTAAGCCGGGTGCCCTTCGGTGATGGCCTGCATCTCGGCATCGTCGTAGGCCAGGTGGACGATCAGCTCCGTCAGCCCCGGTTTGAGCGAGCGGACGACGCCCAGGTAATACGATGCCCAGTTTTCCGGCTTGACGCCCGCAGCCATTACAATCGCGCCCGGCAGGATATCGGCATCCTTCAACAACGCCAGCATGGACGCTGGCGCGCCGGGCGTGCGCATGGCCAGGAAAGGTAAGCCGTACTCGCGCGCGACTTTCACGTAGACGGGAAAGTAGGCCGGATTGAACAATGTGGCCATGTGGCTATCCAGGTGCGTCGGGCGGATGCCAACTTTCATAGCTCGCTCAATCTGGGCGCGGATTTCCTTCTCGACCTCCGCGGCTGTGGCGTGCTTCGTTACAAATGGAACATCCGGCCAAAGATTCCCATCCGGACCGAGCAGCCCCGGCACCTCGTTTCGGGAAGCCGCCGGCCCCCAGCGATAGCTCGGCCATTCGCTGGTCAGCGTCAGGTGCAGGCCCAGATCCGCGTCCGGATGCGCCTTGGCATACTCGGCCACTTCCGTCAGCCAGGGACAGGGCACCATGATGCTGGCGGAACTGACCGCATGCCGGTCGAGAGCGGCGAAGCTGGCGCGGTCCTGGGAGTGGCTTACCGCCAGGTCGTCTGCATGGATAATCAGCAGCTTGGCGTCCGCGGGGTATCCGAGTTGCTCGGCTGCATTCTTCGTTTGAGCCAGTGCCAGCGGACACAAGAGCGCCAGCCCGAGAAGCCGTCGTCGTGCCCTGCTTGGTGCCATGTTGCCTCCCGAAGAGCAGATCTTATCAGGGCGCACCACCTCACTGGCCTTGCTATGCTTGACTTGGCGCCATGACCAAGTCCATCGATTCACCCACGGGCCGGCTGCTGGCGGGACTCGCCGTCACACTGGCGGCGGTGGGCGTGTTTTCGTTTTACGCGCTACGCCAGATCCGCGGTCTGGAGGACCTGCAGACGAGCACGGTGGACCGCAACCGCAAGGACTCGCTGCAACTGCTGCGCATTCAGAAAGACCTCAACGAACTGGGTATCGCCATGCGCGACATGCTGTATGGCGACGAGCCCTACCCTCTGGCAGCGTGGAAAAAGCAGTTCGACGGCCACCGCGACGATCTGGACGACGCGCTGCATCTGGAAGCCCGACTCGCCCCGGTCGCGCGGGACCCGAACCAGCAACGCTATTTGGCCGCGTTGCTGGCCCAGTTCTGGAGTTCCGCCGGCCACATGTTCGAAATGGCCGCACAAGGCCAGGAACGCGTCGCGCGTGACATGATCCGCACTTCTCTCGAAGCCCAGCAGGGCAAGCTCGGCAGCACCGTAGCCCAACTGCTTGTGCAGAACAACGAGGCCGAGCAGGAGGCTGCCGCCCGCATCCAGAGCATCTATTTCGGCGTGGCCCGCAATGTATATCTGTTCCTGGCCGCCGTGCTGCTGGCGATCTTCGGCACCACGCTGTACTTGATCTATTCCAACCGCCGGCTGTTTCAGCATTTGGCCGCCGTGTCCGAGCACCGCAGCGACCTGGCGCGCAAGCTCATCACCGTGCAGGAGGAGACGCTGCACTCGCTCTCGCGCGAGCTGCACGACGAATTCGGCCAGGTGCTGACGGCCATCGGCGCCATGCTGCGCCGCGCGGAAAAGCGCCTGCCCGCCGATTCGCCGTTCTGCGCCGATCTGCGCGAGGTCCGCGAGGTGGCCCAGGCCACGCTCGAAAAGACCAGGAACCTGTCGCAGTTGATGCACCCCAGCATTCTCGACGATGGCGGCCTGGAGAAGGCCATCGACTGGTATCTGCCGGTATTCGAGAAGCAGACTGGAATTAAGGTACGATACGAGAAAAAGGGAACCGGCCCGGCGATTACCGACCGGGTGGCCATTCATGTGTACCGCGTGCTTCAGGAAGCGCTGAACAACTTGGCGCGCCATTCGGGATCGACGCAGGCCGTGGTGCGGTTGGAGTTTCCGCCCGGACGGCTGAACCTGGAAGTGGAAGACCGCGGCGCCGGCATGCCCGAGTCGCGTAACGGCGCCACGCGCAGGGGCATCGGCATGACCGCCATGCGCGAGCGCGCCGAACTGCTGGAAGGCACTTTCGAAGTGGTTCGTCCCGGCGAGGGTGGCACGCTGGTGCGGCTGGATGTTCCGTTAACGGATACCTATGAGCAATGAAATAACGGTATTGCTGGTGGACGATCATGGCCTGGTGCGGAAGGGCTTCCGGCGCATGCTGGAAGACGATCCCGAAATACGCGTGGTGGGCGAAGCCACCAACGGCCAGGAAGCCATCAAACTGGCGCAGGAACTGCATCCGCGCGTGATCGTGATGGACCTGGCCATGCCCGGACTGGATGGCGTGCAAGCCACGCGCGAAATCCTGAAAAATGCGCCGGACACGGCGGTCCTGATTTTGAGTATGTACTCAGATGATAATTACGTGCGCAACGCTTTGGACGCCGGCGCGCGCGGCTACGTGCTGAAATCGGCTCTGGACGTGGACTTGGCCGGCGCGATCAAAGATCTGGCATCCGGAAAGACTGTGATCGGCCCCGGTGTGCTGGCCCCGCACCGGGAGCCCGATCCGGATTACGAACGCCTCACGCCGCGCGAGAAACAGATTCTGGAGTTGATCGCCAAGGGGAATTCCAATAAGGAAATCGCGGCGATCCTCAACTTGAGCGTGAACACGGTTTCCGTGCACCGCGCCAATCTCATGTCCGCGCTGGGGATCCATCGCACGACGGAATTGGTGGTATGGGCCGTCAAAAAGGGGTTGGTGCACCTGCCGTGAACCGCCGGGGGTTTTTGTGGGGCGCGCTGGCCAACGCTGCAGCAAGCCGCGCCACTGCTTCACCGAGCCGCGAGGGAGCCGGCGTCGGCTTCCGCTTCACCGATGCCACTTCCGCGGCCGGTATTCAATTCCGGCACAACAGCGGCGCGTTTGGAGAGAAGTATCTTCCCGAGACGCTGGGTCCGGGTTGTGCCTTTCTGGACTACGACAACGACGGGTGGCAGGACATCCTGCTGATCAACGGAATGGACTGGCCGGGTCACGTGAAGCAGCGCAGCACCATGCGCCTGTACCGCAACAACCGCAACGGCGCCTTCACGGATGTCACCCGCGCCGCCGGCCTGGATGTGGAGATGTACGGCATGGGCGTAGCGGTGGGGGACTTCAACAACGACGGTTTCCCGGACATCTACGTCACTTGCGTGGGCCAGAGCCGGCTGTTTCAGAACACCGGCAAAGGGCGGTTCCTGGATATTACCGAGCGCAGCGGGCTGGGCGGGCGGCTGGGCTTCAGCAGTTCGGCGCTGTGGTTCGATTATGACCGCGACGGGCTGCTCGACCTGTTCGTTTGCAACTACGTGAAGTGGTCGCCCGCGCAGGATGTGTTTTGCAGCATGGACGCCAAACACAAATCGTACTGCACCCCGGAAGCGTATCGCGGCGCCACCTGCTGGCTGTTCCGCAATCGCGGCAACGGCACTTTCGAGGATGTCACGGCCACCAGCGGGGTCTTCGACAGCAGTTCGAAATCGCTGGGGGTGGCCATGTTGGACTACGACCAGGACGGCTGGATCGACCTGATGGTGGCCAACGACACGCAGCCTAACAAGCTCTATCGCAACCAGCGCGACGGGACGTTTCAAGACATCGCCGTGAAAGCCGGCGTAGCTTTCAGCGAAGACGGCAAGGCCCGCGCGGGCATGGGGGTGGATGTCGCCGACTACGACAATTCGGGTATCGCCGGCCTGGCGATTACGAATTTCGATAACGAGATGATCGGCTTCTACCGCGGCACCCGCGGCGGCCTGTACGTGGATCAAGCGGCGCGTTCGGACGTGGGCCGGCTGTCGCGGCGCAGCCTGGGCTTCGGCTGCTTCTTCTTCGACGCCGACTTAGACGGCCTGCTCGACCTGCTGGTCGTCAACGGCCACATCGACCCGGGCATCCGGGAAGCCCGGCCCGAAACCGGGTATGCGCAGCCGCCGCACTTGTTCCTAAACAAGGGCAGCGCCGGATTCCAGGATGTGGCCGGCGCGTTGGGAGGCGGCTTCGCGGACCCCAAGGTGGGGCGCGGCGCGGCCTTCGGCGACTTCGACCGGGATGGCGATCTGGATGTTCTGATCACCACCAACCAAGGGCCGGTCCATCTGTACCGTAACGATCAGAACAACGGTCATCGCGCCATACGCTTCCGGTTGGTGGGAACCAAGTCGAACCGCGACGGCATCGGCGCGACAGTGCGGGTGACCAGCGGCGGCGAAACCGGATCGCGTATGGTCAAGAGCGGCTCCAGCTATTTGTCGCAATCGGAGATGCCGGTGACGTTCGGGCTAGGCAAGCGGGATAGCGTCGAGCGCGCCGTGCTGCATTGGCCCAGTGGGCAGGTGGAGGACTTCAAGAATCTGCGCGCCGGGCGCATGTATGAGTGCGTGGAGGGGAAAGGAATTCGCGACACCGGCGGATTCTAAGCTGGGAAACCGCCTGGAACCACAGATGAACACAGATAAACACGGATAAAACCAATCGGATGGCCACCGCTGGGTGGTTTGGTCTTGCCTTTATCTGTGTGCATCTGTGTTCCGTTTTTTGGCGAGAATTGGCAGCGCCGCGCCACTCATCAATTAGCTTTCCCCGGAAAGTGAAGAAGCGGGTTCTTGCGCGAAGCACTGGAGCTTCAAACAGGAAAAGCCCGGGGTCCAGCCCGGGCCTTCGCTGGAAGCGGAAAGGAGGATCTAACGTGATTCTCTTGCTGATAATCCGGCTGACGTTCGTTGGCCGGATCTCGGCGTTGATCGTTTGGAACCGTAAGGGCCAGCAGTAAACGCCGTGGCGGGATCGGCGGCCGCCCGTCGATCCCGTTATCAGCATCATATCAGATTTCTCGCTGTGCGGAAACGGGCTGAACACCACCCCGATTTGGGGCCGTCCTGCAACTTTTCGGCGCCTGCGGGCGTCTTATCTCTTCGGCCATATGGCTAGCGGAATGAGAAGTAGCGTGAAAAGCAAATACGAGACTTATAGAAAGATATTAGAGAAAAAGGCGGAAGAGGTGCGAAGCAGCATGTCCGCCCAGAAAGCCGCTCAGGTGCTGGCCCGCGAGGAGCATCCGCACGACGAGGGCGATCTAAGCCAGCAAAGCCACGAAGAATGGATTTTCCTGAACCGGAACACGCTGGATATCAAGCTCCTGCGCGAAGTTCAGGACGCCCTGCGGCGCATCGAACAGGGATCCTACGGCGTCTGTTACGAGTGCGAAGAGCCCATCTCCGCCAAACGGCTGGACGCCGTGCCTTGGGCCAAATTCTGCGTGTCCTGCCAGGAACGCATCGCCGCCGGCGCCGAGATGGGACATGCGGAAGCCTTCCAGGAAGCCGACAGATGAAACTGTCCGACCTCCGGAAGGTCACGGTCAAAAAGCATCTTCGCATCCGTTTTTCTCTATCGAACGGGATGGAATGCGTCGTCAACGAGCACGGCGTCGCGCAGGTGCCCGCTCTGCGCGCGGTTCCCGCCTTCAACCTGGAAGAGGAACTTGTGGGCGTACAAGCCTTTGTAGTGGAACCCGCGGACGCCCGCGATAAAGATAAAGATAAGGACAAAGGCAAACCTAAGGCTCGTAGCTATACGCGCGATCAGATGGCGGCGTTGGCCACGGCCGGCGCCGGGGCCGCGGCCGCGCACGACGACCACGAGGATTGAACCGCCCATCCGCGCCTCTGTAGCGTTCCGATTATTCCAGCCAGCCTGACCGCAATCATTGAAGGTTGAAGCACGAGGACGAGCTAGCGTCCCGTCCAGGCTAATTCCCGTCCGCGCGCGACTCCCTGGCCGCGCTCCTGCAGCCATCGTCAACTCTTAACCGGGATGGCATCTTCCTGGCCCTTTATCTGGCACTGATCGGCCAGCAACTGGCACGAAACGATCGATTCGCCCGCGCCTGCCACCAGGCGCCGCCGCGCGCCAGCCGTGCGATAATTCCAGAAGCATGCAAAACATTCTGCTGGTGGCATGTTTTTTATTCGGCCTGGCGATCGGCATGCTGCTGGCCTGGATATTGCTCCGGCCGACGGCCCGCCAGGCCTACGAGCGCGCCAAGGCCGAGTGGGAGCCGGAGCGGGCTGTCCTGAACGAGCGCCTGCAGAACAAGGAACAGCAATACAAGGAACTGCAGGCCGCCCTGGATGATGCCCGGCAGAAGCTCGCCGACACCTTCAAGGCCCTCTCGGCCGAGGCACTGCAGAGCAACAACCAGGCGTTCCTGGACCTGGCCAAGGCGACCCTGGAACGTACCCAGGAAACCGCCCGCGGCGATCTGGAATTGCGCCAGCAGGCCATTGCCGACCTGGTGCGGCCGGTCCGCGAATCGCTCGAAAAGGTCGACAGCAAGATACGGGAGTTGGAAACCGCGCGCTCCGGGGCTTACGCGGGACTCTCCGAGCAGGTCCGTGCGCTCCTCGAAACCCAAGCCCAGCTCCGTTCCGAAACCAGCCGGCTGGCGACCGCCTTGCGCTCGCCCAGCGTGCGCGGCCGATGGGGCGAAATCCAGCTCAAACGCGTGGTCGAGATGGCGGGCATGTTGGAGCACTGCGACTTTTACTCCCAGCCCGTGACCACCACCGAAGAGGGCCGGCTGCGGCCAGACCTGCTGGTCCGGCTGCCGGGCGGCAAGAACATCGTGGTGGACGCCAAGACGCCGCTGGAAGCCTATCTGGCCGCCAGCGAGTCCAGCGGCGACGAGACCCGCCGCACGCTGCTGCAGGATCACGCGCGCCAGGTGCGTGCCCACATCGCCACGCTCGCCCGCAAGCAGTACTGGGAGCAATTCGACCCCGCGCCGGAGTTCGTAGTTCTCTTCCTGCCCGGCGAAAGCTTCTTCAGCGCCGCTCTCGAAGCCGATCCATCGCTGATCGAAGCGGGCGCCGGACAACGCGTCATTTTGGCGACCCCTACCACCTTGATCGCGCTGCTGCGCGCGGTGGCCTACGGCTGGAGTCAGGAGAACATCGCGCAAAATGCCGCGGAGATCAGCCGCTTGGGCAAGGAACTCTACAAGCGGTTAGCCTACATGAGCGGCCACTGGGATCGGCTGGGCAAGAGCCTGGAACGCGCCGTGGAGGCGTATAACGAGGCGGCCGGTTCTCTGGAATCGCGCGTACTCGTGACTGCCCGCAAGTTCGAAGAGCTCGAGACCAGCCCATTTGGCTTCGTGCTGGAGAGCCCTCAACCGATCGATACCCGGCCCCGCACCCTTGCAGCGCCGGAAAGCCCCTGAAGTGGGGCAGACCTCCAGGTCTGCGCGGGTCCTCCAGGACCCGCTCTTTGCCCTGCTGCCCCCTCACCACACCCGGCAAGGCTTCTCCCGCACCATCGGCTGCCCCACCTTGCAAGCAAAGGCCGTGGCGAATTCCGGCATGTTCGCCGCCACGCCGTTGATGCGATACTCCGGCGGCGAGTGCGGATCGGTGATGGCGTGCACCCGCTTGCTCTCGGCTCGCTCGTCGCCGCAAGCCCACTGCGCGAATCCGATGAAGAACCGTTGCTCCGGCGTGAAGCCGTCGATGGCCGTCAGCTTCTGGTCGCGGGTAGCGTCCTTCCAGGCCATATAAGCAAGCAACTCCCCGCCCAGATCCGCGACGTCTTCGCCCAGCGTCAGCCGGCTGTTGATCTTGATGTCGCCCACCACGGTGTATTGCGCATATTGATCGGCCACGCAATCGGCGCGCTTTTGGAATTCCTTGGCATCCGCCTCGGTCCACCAGTCGTGCAAGTTGCCGTGCGCATCGAACTGGCGTCCCTCGTCGTCGAAGCCATGCGTCAACTCGTGACCGATGGTGCCGCCGGTGTCTCCGTAATTCGGCGCGTCGTCCATCTTGGGATCGAAGACCGGCGGCTGCAGCACGCCCGCCGGAAAGTTGATGTCGTTCATCTGCGGATCGTAGTAGGCGTTCACCGTGGGCGGCGTCATGCCCCACTCGCCGCGATCCACCGGCTTGCCGATCTTGGCCAACTGGCGGCGCCCTTCAAAAACCGCGGCCTGGTACACGTTGCCCGCAAAATCGCCGCGCTCGATGCGGATGGAGCTATAGTCGCGCCACTTGTCCGGATAGCCAATCTTGTTCGTCACCGAGTGCAGCTTTAAAAGAGCTTGCTGCCTGGTGGCCTCGCTCATCCACGGTAACTGCTTGATATCGTCCTCCATGGCCTTTTCGATCTCTTTGGTCATGGTAAGAGTGCGTGCCTTCATGTCCGGGCCGAACGTGCGCTCCACAAACACCTGCCCCAGCGCCTCGCCCAGGTCGCCATCCACGTACTGGACGCAGCGTTTCCAGCGCGGCCGCTGTTCCGGCGTGCCGCGCAGATACTTGCCGAAGAATTCGAAATTGGCCTGCACGAAAGCCGTGGAAAGATACGCTGCGCGGGCATGCACCAGGTGCCAGCGCATGTACGCCTTCCATTGGTCCAGCGCGGTGGTGGTCAGCAAGGCTTGCAGTTCCTTGAAGAAGGCTGGCTCGGTCACGTTGTATTCGTTCAGATCGCCAAGACCGCTGGCCTTCAAGTAACGCGTCCAGTTCAATGCCGGCGTCAGCGCCTGCAACTGCGTGCGATCCATCTTGTGGAAGAGCTTGTAAGGGTCGCGCTGCTCCACGCGCGTCAGCGAGGCCTTCGCCAGCGCCGTTTCGATGCGCATGATGGCTTGCGCTTCCTTCGCGGATTGCGCCCGCGAGTCGCCCGCCAGTTCCAGCATCTGCTGCACATGCGCGACATATTTCTTGCGGATTTCCTCGGATTTAGCGTCGGTCTTGGTGTAATAATCGCGGTCCGGCAGACCCAAGCCGCCCGCGCCGGCAAAGGCAATCTCGCGCGACGAATCGGCGTAATCCTGACTCGCGCTGAAGCCGAACAGCATGCCGAAGTTCTGGGCGAGGTGCTCGCGGGCCAGCAATTCCGGGAAATCCGCCACCGACTTCAACGCGCCAATGGCCGCGAGTTCCTCGCGCATTGGATCGGCGCCTGCCTTCTCCACGGCGGGTTCATCCATACACGCCGCGAAGAAGTCGCCGATCTCGCGCTCCACCGCCGAGCGCGCCGGGTTCGGCTTGGCGGTGTCTTCCAGAATGCCCCACAGGAACCGCTCATTGTCCTGCGTCAGCTTGGAGTAAACGCTCCAGCTCGATTGGTCGGATGGAATTGGATTCTTCTTCAACCAGCCGCCGCACGAATAGCGATAGAAGTCCTCGCAGGGATTCATCGACTGGTCCATGTCGGTCAGGTCCAGGCTTGGGCTATAGGGGAGCGATTTGAGCGGCGTTTCAGGGGTCTGCGCGAAGGCAGCCGCGGCCGCGAAAAGGAAGAAGCAGGATAGTCGCATGCGTTTCACCGAAGGACTGAGGGTAACACTATCGGCTGAGGCGCGCCCGCATGCGATTTGTCACAACCTGCCGCCGGACCAGACCTGCCTCCGTATCCACGCCCTGAGTTTCGCTCACGTGTGTTCCGCTTCCCCAGGTTGCACCTGTCGTCAGTACACCTTTGCCGCCGTGCGCGGCTATGAAACCGGGCCGCGAGAGGACCACCTCAGGAAGGCGACTACCCACCCAGGTGGATTCCCGGCCGCAAGCGTGTTTCTCGGTACTAATCCAGAGCAGCCTGCGTATCTGCTTGATTCTGCGTTGGTTCTACCTCTGAGGCTACAGCGCCGGCTCCAGGCGGATGGTCTGGCGAAGGTCGAAGACGCCAACATTCCGTCGAAGGGGACATCTCCCACAAGCGAACTTCTGGCTCGCGCTGTCGTAAAATGGCACGGATAACTTCCGGACGCGCCGTCATCCAGGACTTGAGCGTCCAGAGACCACCGGCTCCGGGCGTTGCCGCCAGCACCCGAGACGGTTATGATAACCAAACATGCTGTTTTCCGACCTCGCACTCTCGAGACGTTTGGAGCGCGCGGAAGGGCACGCATGTGCACAGTTCGCGGCGGCGCGACGTCGTCTATTCCCCGACAGCGGCGCCGAGTGGATTGAATGCGCCGGAGCATACGCGGTTTTCGACGGCATCAACTCTCCTGTCACTCAGACTTTCGGCCTCGGCATTTTTGAGGAACTGAGCGAGGCCTCGCTGGATGTGATCGAGCGCTTCTTTCTCGACCGTGGGGCCCAGGTGCTTCACGAAGTAAGCCCGCTCGTGGGGGTTGCTGCGCTGGACTTGCTCTGTGCCCGCCAGTACAGACCGATTGAGATCAGCAACGTCATGTATCGGCCTGTTGAGATGCCCGCGGCTGAGGACCGCGGCAATACCAGAGTGCGCGTTACCGGTCCGGAAGAAGCTCAGCTCTGGGCCACGGTGAGCGCAAAGGGCTGGTCACACGAACATCCGGAACTTCTCGATTTTGTTCTACAAGGCGCCGCCATTTCTGCAGCGCGCGAGCAGAGTCCGTGCTTTCTCGCCGAGTTTGAAGGCCAACCTGGCGCTGCAGGCGCGCTTTGTATCCACAACGGAGTCGCTCTGTTCGCCGGTGCGGCTACAATTCCGCAGATGCGTCGTCGAGGGTTGCAGGCGGCGCTCCTTCAAGAGCGTATGCAATACGCCTTCGACCATGGCTGTGATTTAGCCATGATGGTGACCGAGGCGGGAAGCGAGTCCCAGCGCAATGCAGAGCGCAAAGGCTTTCGGATTGCCTACACGCGCATGAAATGGCGTTTGTCGTCTCAGGGGCAGGCGATCTGATCGGGAACCCGGTTCTGTCCGGATGCGCCGTAACCCAGGCACAAACTGCTTTCCGATCGAGTACACTGATCTAGGATTGCCCAATGCCTTCGTCTGCCGGCGAAGTGGACGCGACATGAGAGGGGCTCGACGCATTAGTTTCGCCCAGAACACAGCCATGATCCAAAACAGGATTCGCCTTAATTATGCCCACACCTGAACTCGATCACATTATGCAG
>CABECV010000759.1_pt1 | contig 11834 bp, 10 predicted proteins | sample 3422511 | NCBI WGS metagenome assembly CABECV01 (sample SAMEA5534327, study PRJEB31848) | metagenome | biome: tundra; feature: field; material: soil | place: USA | collected 2013-05 | depth 0.15 m | reverse complement strand
GTCAGAATAGCGTTCTTATATTTGACCGCATTTCCCAGAAACTCAAGAGTGGGCCACCGCAGCCCGATTTCCCAAAGAATGTTCGGCAGAAAGATCAGCGCGGCAATAACGCCGCCGAGCCACAGGTTCCGCTCCAAAAATACCTTGCGCAGCGGCGTCAGCAGCAGCCCGGCGACTATTCCAAAACCGAAGAAAAGCATGGCGTGCTTGTTCTGGAGTCCCAGACCCGCCACCACCCCAAAGCCCAGCCAGTTTCTCGAATCGCCGGTATTCCACGCGCGGATCGCCAACCAGACCGAGGCCGCCCAGAAAAGCGGCTCGAAGGCGTTGGTGTTCAGAAAGTGATCGATGGCCATCCAGCCGGGCGCTACTATAACGGCCACCCCGGCCAGGGCCTGCGCGAATCGGCCTCCGCCCAGTTCCCGCGCGATCATGGCGGTCAGCGCCACCAGACCAGCGCCGGCCACCGCGGGCAGGAGACGGATGGCGAACAAGGACTCGCCGAAGATCATCGTCATTGCTCGCGTCAGCACCGCGATCAATGGAGGGAACTCCACATAGCCCCATGCCAGGTGACGGCTGCAGGCCAAGTAATATAACTCATCCCGAAAGATGCCATAACCGTGGAAGGTGATCAGGTGAAACAGCAGCTTGGGTAACGCCAGCGCTATAACAATCCGCCATTCACTCGCGGTCCAGCGCAAACGCATAGTTCCCCGATCCGATCTCAACTACCAGCGCCTCGCCGCTCTTCCGAACGCCAGTAATTCCCGCCGGCCCGCTCTCGTATTTGCCATCCTTCCAGATCGTATGCCCGGATTCGGACAGCGTCACCGGCGCCAGTCCCAGCTCTGGAATCCGGACCTCAGCCTGGCTGCCCACCGGAATGGTTACTTCCAGCCGCAGCCCGTTGTCCGAGCGGCTCCACGAGGACGCCACCGTGCCGCGAATCGTATCGAGCGACCCCGCGGCCCACTTCAAATCCCGTACCACTTGCGGCGCGATCGCCACGCGTTCGAAACCCGGCTTCGCCGAATCCAGGTTGATGCCCGCCAGCGCGTTGTAGAACCACGCGCCCAGGCTGCCAAACATCGGATGATTGTGCGAATTCATGGAAGGTCCGGTCTTGTTCTGCCAGAGTTCCCACAGCGTGGTCGCGCCGTTCTCGACCATGTAACCCCAGCTCGGATAAGTCGTCTGGGTGGCCAGTTCGTAAGCCAGGTCGGAGTTATCTGTGCTGGTCAGCAACGGGAACAGGTACTTAGTGCCGAGAATGCCGGTAGCCAGGTGAGTGTTACGCGTGTAGACCAGATCGTCGCGCAGCGCGCCGAACACGCCGCCCCGCCGGTTGCCTGGAACCATATCGAGAAACAGCGGGAGGATCTGCGCGGTTTGCGTGCCCGTTCCATACACGCCGGTTGCCGCGTTCAGAAACCTGGCATTGAACGCGTCCTTGATCTCGCCCGCCAGCTTGCGGTAGGCCTCCGCTTCCCCGCCCTTCCCCAGTATTCCGGCCATGCGCGAGACTAAGTCCGCGCTCCAGTAATAGCAGAAAGTTGAAACCAGGTTACCCGGCGTCTTCTCAATCGGCACCCAGTCGCCGTAGTAGCTGTAATCCAGGATGCCATCGCGGCTGCGCGTGCGCAGGTAATCCGTCCACGCTTTCACGCCGTCGAAATGCTGCTCCAGGAGGCGCCGGTCGCCATAATACTCGTACATGTACCAGGTCAGCAGCGGGTAGGCCATGCCCCACGCGGGGTCCGCCGGCCGGCTGCCGTAACGATGCGGCACGGTGTCTGTTACCGTGCCGTCGGCGCCCTGCACATCGTGAATGTCGCGCAGGAAATTGGTGTAGAACGCCGGCATATCGAAATTCAGCATGGCCGTCTCGGCATAGAGGTGCGCGTCGGCCATCCAACCCATGCGCTCGTCGCGCTGGTTGCAATCGGTGGGAACGCTGTGCAGGTTGTCCTGAATGCCCCAAACTATGTTCCGCTGGATCTGGTTGAGAATCTGCTTCGAGCTGGTGAATCCGCCGGTGGGCCGCACATCGGAATGCACCACCTTGGCGCGTAGCGTGTCTAACTTAGGCGCGCCCGGATAACCGGTCAGCTCCACATAGCGGAACCCATGGTAAGTGAAGCGCGGCTGGTAGACTTCAAGGCTTCCGTCGCCGCGCAGAATATAGACATCGGTAGCTTTGGCGGCGCGCAAGTTCTCGACATTCAGTGTGCCATCGTCATACAACAATTCCGCGTGGCGAAGCTGCACGCGCGTTCCGCGAGGCCCCCGCACCCGCATCTCGACCACGCCGCTGATGTTCTGGCCCAAATCGTAGATATAAACGCCGGGATGCGTCGTGGTCAGCTTCACCGGCGCGATGGTATCCACCACCCGGATCGGCTGCATCATCTGCGCCGACAGCACGCCCTTGGGCCCGTCGATGGCACTGGCGGCTTTCCAATGCGCGTCGTCGAAACCGGCGCGATCCCAGCCGGGCGTCTCCAGGCGCGCATCGTAGACCTCGCCGTTATAGACGCTATCGGACTGAATCGGGCCGGGCATTGTTTTCCACATTGCGTCCGTAGCCACATCCACCGTTTGGCCGCCTTCCATCTCCGCGTGAATCTGCATGCGCAGCGCGCGCGATTTGAACCAGCCCTCGCCCAGCATCACGCCCACCGCATTAGCGCCTGGGCGCAAACGCTCAGTGATGTCGTACACGGTGTAGAGCACGCGCTTGTCGTAAGTGGTCCAGGCCGGATCGAGCACGTGGTCGCCAACTTTGCGCCCGTTGATGCGCAGCTCGTAATAACCGAGGCCGGCCACATAGACGCGGGCGCGCACCGGGCGGTCCGGAAGCGTGAACTCCTTGCGCATCTGGTTTGCGCCGCCGATCCATTGGCCTTTCCAATCGGCGCTTTCCATCAGGCCCGTTTCGAAGCGCGCGGCGGCGCTATACGGGCTGGCGCGATCGCCACTATCCCAGTAGCGCACCTTCCAGTAATACGTTTGCCCGCTCGTGATAGGCTTGCCGGCGTAGACCACGTGCACGGACTGGCCGTTCGAGACCTTGCCGCTATCCCACTGGTCGCTGGCAGGCGCTTCCGCCTTCGACGAAACCACGACTTGATATGCAGTCTGCCTTTCGCCGCGCGCGGCGTGCTCCAGCACCCATGAGAAACGCGGCTGCGGCACGTCGATCCCCACCGGATCGGTGAGATATTCGCAGCGCAATCCGGATGGCGCGGCGGCCATCGAGCTTTCCTGCGCAGCCAGCAGGGGAACGATCGAAACACAGAGGACGGCCCACTTCGCGAGCATCGGATGCCTCCTGAAAAGAGTAGTGTATCCGAAATGTCGCGGTGGGGCAGACGTGGTGGGGCAGGACTCCAGTCCTGCGGCCGGCGTCCACGCCGGCCTGTGCGGGAGCGGGTCCTGGAGGACCCGCGCAGGATTGGAGTCCTGCCCCACCTGCCAACCGCTGCGCGCTCACCTCTCTAAGCGGAAGGTCACCGCGATAGTCGTCACCACCTCCACCGGAAGTCCGTTCAGCAGTGTCGGCTCATAGTGCCACTGCTTGACGGTGTCCATCGCGGCGCTGGCCAACTCGGCATCCACCGACTGATTCATCACCGAGAGACCGAGCAAATCGCCCCCGGTCGAGATGACCGCGCGCAGCAGCACCGTGCCTTCGATGCCCGCCGCCTCCGCGCCCGGCGGATACGCCGGCTTGGTCGTCGATACTAGCTTGGTCGCCTGCACGTTGCCGCCCACGCGAATGCGCCGCGGCGTGCCGGTCTCCTGCGGACGCGGAGCCTTACCCACCACTTCCACCGCTTCCGTGACCGGTCCGATGGCCAATATGATGTTGGTCCGGGCGGCGGGCAGCACAATCGCTTTCTGGAACTCGGCAAAACCCTGCGCCCGGACTTCCAAGGTATACGATCCCGCGGGCAGACCGGAGAACCTGTATGCGCCCGCGTCGTTCGCGCGCGCCCCCTCCTGGTGGTCGGTGTTGTTCTTCAGCAGGATCAGCACGCCCGGCACCACGGCGCCGCTCGCATCGTAAATGGATCCCGAGAGCGAAGCGGCCGGCTGGGACGCTTGCCCGTGCAACGCAGCCAATGGAACTACAACCGCCAGAACCGCCGCCACTGCCGTCCAACAAAGGCGCCGGCTCAACCCGTTGCGGTTGCGGCGTGCGTCGAGCAATGCGCGCACACGCTGCTCCAAGTCCGAAGTTGCCGCCATGCCGAGGGCCGCGTCGTAAGCGCCCGCCTGCGCCACGGACCGCGCCAGGCCTACCAGGTGCTCCGCGTATGCGGACTGCTGCGCTCCCGCTCGCACCACCGCGTCGTCGCACGAGCGCTCCTGTTCGCGGCGGAAGCGCGCGGCCGCCAGCCACGCCAACGGACGAAACCAATACAGTGCCACCGCGACTCGCTCCATCAGCCAGAGCAGTGGATCTCTGCGCCGCGCATGCGTCAATTCGTGCAGTAGGACAGTGTCGCGCCGCTCGGTGTCCCACTGCTCCGACGTCTCCGGCAGCATCACGCACGTCGCGAGCACGCCGCCGGTCAGCGGCACGTCGGTTTCGCCGCTGCACCGCAGCTTGACGATACGCCGCAGTCCGATGCGCTCGCCGGCTGCGTCGCGCGCCGCTATCCATTCGGGTATACGGACTTCGCGCGCCCTCCGCAGCGACAGCGCCAGCCGCAAGTGCCCCACGCCTGTGCGCATCAGGGCCATGATCGCGCCCGCCAGCCAGATCATCACCGGCCACGCGGTGGTCCGCGGTGTGCGAGCGGGTTCGGACGGGCCTGAACTTTCCGATGCGGTTGCGGGCGCCGCGTCCGCTATCACAGCATCTGTCACAGCCGTGCGCGACATGGCAGGCATGGCTGGCGCCTTCACGCGCAGATTCCACCCCGGCAAAAGCGGCGAAATCGCGGGAACCGCCAGCACCGCGCCCAGCGCGCACGTCCATGTGAAATAGCGCGCGGCCGCGGACCCCCGATGCATAACGCGCATCGCCAGCGTCAGCAGCCACGCAGCCGCCAGAATCACCGTCGCCTTGGCGGCGGCATCCAACAGAAACCCGATCGATGGCATTTTCAAATACCCCCTTTTTTGGCCTTTTCGATGAGCGCGGAAAGGCGGTCCAATTTGTCGGGAGCCAGGCCGCCGCCTTTCAAGTTCAGAAGGGCGGTGATGGCCTGCTCGCTGGAATTGTCGAAAAACGTTGCCAGCAGATGGCGAAGATCTGATTGCCGCGCCCGGTCGCGCGGCACCGTGGGCAGGTACACGTATCGCAGCGCCTGCTCTTCGTGGCGCACGTGGCCCCTTCTCCTCCAGCACGCGCAGCTTGGCGCGCACCGCCGAGTAGCTGGGCCGGTCCGGCAACTCGGCGTGGATCTCGGAAGCGGTGGCCCGCCCCCGGCGATACAGGAGTGTCCATCATTTGCCGTTCGCGGCGGCTGAGAGTCTTTTCCGGCACAGCCCATGCTGCAAAAGCAGCAGCATGCTTCAAAAGTGGCATCGACGGCCGCGCCTGTCAAGAGATTTTTGGCGCAAGAGTCCAGATCCCTCGGCCGCCGCCGAGTATCATTGTAGGTTCCTATGCCCATCCGCTGGCTCCTCATCTTCTGGATGTTCGCCATCAGCGCCATCTCCTTTCTCGACCGCGTCAACATCTCCATCGCCGGCCGCTTCATCCAGCAGGAGTTTCACATCACCGACCTCCAGCTCGGCAATGTGTTCAGCGCCTTCCTGGTGGGATACGCGCTTTTTCAAACGCCCGCCGGCCGTCTCGCCGATCGCTTCGGACCCCGCCTCATCCTCACGCTCGGCACCCTTTGGTGGGGCGTCTTCACCGCCCTGACCGCCATGGTGTCGGCGGGCATGGCCAGCCTGTTCCTGGTGCTGCTCGCCGTGCGCTTCTCGCTGGGCGCGGGCGAATCCGTGCTGTTTCCCGCGTCCAACCGGTTAGTCGCCAACTGGATTCCTTCCCGGGAGCGCGGTCTGGCGAACGGTATCATCTTCGCCGGCGTGGGCGTGGGCGCCGGCATCACCCCGCCATTGGTGACCCATATCGTTTTGCATTACGGATGGCGCGCGTCGTTCTGGATCAGCGCGGTCATCGGCCTCGCGGCCGGCGCCGTCTGGTATTGGCTCGCCCGCGACAGGCCCGAGAACCACCCCTGGGTCACACCGCAAGAGACCGCGCTCATCGAGCAAGGATTGCCCGAGTCGCCCGCCGAACTCGAAATTGGCAAGCCGCTGCCCTGGCGCGTCATCTTTGGAAGCAAGGACGTCCTGGCCATCGCGTTCAGCTATTTCACTTACGGCTACGCCGCCTGGATCTTCTTCGCTTGGTTCTTCATCTACCTCAGCGACGTGCGCGGTCTCGATCTCAAGTCCAGCTCCTACTACGCCACGCTTCCATTCATCGCCATGGCCACCGGCTCCACGGTGGGCGGCCGCATCAGCGATATCCTCACGCGGCGCTACGGCAACCGCATCGGCCGCTGTGGGGTCGCCGTGGCCGGCATCGCGCTGGCGGCGGTCTTCATCGCCTCGGGAACGCAAGTGGAGAGCGCACGTCTCGCCAGCATCGTGCTGGCCGGCGGCGCGGGCACCTTGTACCTCGCGCAAAGCTCCTTCTGGTCCGTGACCGCCGACATGGCCGGCGCATCGGCCGGCTCGGTCTCCAGTGTGATGAACATGGGCGGCCAGATCGGCGGCATCGTCACCGCTTCGTTAACCCCGCTGATCGCCCACCAATTCAGTTGGACGGCGTCATTCCTGGTGGCCGCCGCCCTGTGCGCCGCCGGGTCTTTGGCGTGGCTCGTGGTGGATCCGGACGTGGAACTGGGCCGCTAGCCTGCTATATTGAGGCCGCAGCTTTGATTGATAGAGCTACAGAATCGAAGGAGGATCATGTGGGCTACTGCCCTACTTGCAACAGAAACCAATCGCCCCTTCTTGCCAGGACTGCCCCGGATGTAGGAATAGGGAATGGCTTATCGAAACAGGTCCCAAAACCTGCGAGACGTGCCCGAATTGTAACGGAACGGGTCGCCAGGCACAGTGTCACCAGTGTCGTGGGCGATGGAAATACCATATTAACCCTTGCAGTAACGGAACGTCATCTGGCTATGATGTTTTTTGCAGGCCCTGCAATGGGACCGGCAAAAATCCGTTACGCTTTTGCTATATGTGCGGCAGCGTGGGCAGGGTGAATTGTAAGAAGGAAAACATGGACACCCGAACGGGCCAACGCTTTTGGCGAGAATGTAGATCAATCGAGTACTAGCACTAGCACCCGAACTCCCGCCCACCAATACACGACGCGCTCAACCCGTCTTCTTGGTCACCATGTCACTGGGCTTGTGCCGAAGCCGATCAGCGGTTCCCGGGCTTCAAGGGCAAAATCAGGGTCTTCGGCGTGCTGGCAAAGGCGGTAAAGCCGTGATGCCGATAGAATCTCTCCGCCTGGTCGTCTTTGCCGTCCACCACGAGTGCATAGACGGCAACCTCGGATCGTGCCGCACGGTCCACGGCATCCCACAGCAATGCGCCTCCGAGCTTGAGGCCCCGATACGCAAGCGCAACGGCTAGGCGGCCCAGGCGCGCCACGGGAACGGAAGGATAGCGCGGCAGACGTTTCGCCTGCGAGTCCGGCATTTCGGCAAGCGGAATGCCGCCGGCAGCCAGCGTGTAGTATCCGGCAATTCCACCGGTCGTGACGTCGCGGGCTACGAAACAGGCTGTGGTGCGGCGGCGCACATCCTGGCCAGCCTGGTACCGAAAATATCGATCCAGCGCATCAACTCCGCAGAGAAACTCCGTGTGATCATGGCTTGGCGCCAGCCGCTCCACCACGAACGCAGCCGTCATCGCCATGACGCGATCAAGTCGCGATCAGGCGGGAGTGGGACCTCTTAGCGCGCTTCATAGCAGGCGCAAGAGCCGGCGGGTTCAGCAGCAGGTCGACGAATCGTTGCTGGTCTTGGAGTGACAACTGGATAACTTGAGCTTCATCAATGGTTCTGCGCGGCCTCCCGCGCGGCGGTAACTACGAAATCGCTGAGACTGCAGCCCTGAATGGCCGCGGCGCGCTTCACGACCAGCAGGGCGTCGGGAGGAATGCGAGCTTCGATGCGCGCGGTGCGCGTCGGTTGTTGGGGCATGGGTCGAGTCTCCGTACCAATTCCTATTGTACGGAATTCTACCGGACCATTCACGCTCCCACGTCAAATCTGTTACAGTCATGCTAATACGAAAGTGATGAAGCCCCCCATCCCGCTCAACGAGCACGCGCGCCTGGAGTTGTTGCGGCAATACGGCATACTGGACACCGCCGCCGAGCCCGCCTTCGACGAGATCACCACGCGCGCCGCGGAGATCTGCCAGACCCCCATCAGTCTGCTTAGCTTCGTCGATAGGGATCGCGCTTGGTTCAAGTCGAACACCGGGCTGCCGCTTCGCGAGATACCCCGCGACGCTTCCTTCTGCGCGCACGCCATCTGCCAGAACGATCTGTACATGCCCCCCGATTTGCTCGCCGACGAGCGCTTCTCGCATAACCCTCTGGTGACCCAGAAACCCCACCTGCGATTCTACGCCGGCATGCCGTTGCTTTCGCCCGAGGGTCTCGCGTTGGGCACCCTTTGCGTGATCGATCGCCGGCCGCGCGAACTGACGCCGGAACAAACGGACGAACTGAAAGAGTTGGCCAAAGGCGCCGTCCTGCTGCTTGAAATCCGCCGCGCCGGCGGCCGCCCTCCCGTGCGCGCCTGAAAAACCCATCATGTCCTTCGCCGGAATGCAGATCCTGTCCCTGGAAAGCCGCCGCTCAGCCGAGATTGCCGAATTGATTCGCAAACAGGGAGGCGAACCCGTGCTGGCCCCTTCCATGCGCGAAGCGCCTCTGGAGCTGAACGAGGCCGCCTTCCAATTCGCCGAGCGCCTCTTCGCCGGCGAGTTCGATATGATGATCCTTCTCACCGGCGTGGGCACCCGCCTGCTGCATCAGGCGCTCTCCACGCGCTATGGGCCGGAACGCTTTCCCGAGGCTCTGCGCCGCATCGCCGTGGTGGCGCGCGGACCCAAGCCCGCCGCCGTCCTGCGCGGACTCGATGTGCCGGTCTCAGTCGCCGTGCCCGAGCCCAATACCTGGCGCGAACTGCTCGCCGCCATTCGGGATCGTCCCGAGCGGCGCATCGCCGTCCAGGAATACGGACGCCCCAACCCCGAGCTGCTGGATGGCCTGCGCCAGCGCGGCGCCGAAGTCGCCACCGTGCGCGTCTACCAGTGGGACCTGCCCGCAGACACCGAACCCCTGCGCGCAGCCGCCCGCCGCCTGGCCGCCGGCGAATTGCAAGTGGCGCTCTTCACCACTTCCATTCAGATCGAACACCTGCGGCGCATCGCCGCCGAGGCCGGAATCGAAGCCGCCGTGCTATCGGCCCTGCGCGCCATGGTGGTCGCTTCTATTGGCCCTACCACCAGCGAAGCCCTCGAAGAAGCCGGCGTGCACCCCGACCTGGAACCCACCCATCCAAAGATGGGATTCCTGGTGCAGGAAACGGCCCAACGCGCCGAAGACATCCTGCGCGCCAAAAACCGGTGGCATTCTGACTCCTGATCTGTGACTCCTGAGTTCTGACGTCCAAATCCCGCAGGGACCTTACTGGGCCGCCGAGCTTGCCCTCTTCCCGATTCCTTCGCCAAGGAAGTCGACCAACTCGCGGTTCACTTCCTCCGCGTGGGTCCAGGTTATGCAGTGCGGCCCATCCTTCACCACCAATAAGCGGGCGCCCTTGATCAGTTTGGCGGTCCGCAGTCCCGAGGCGCCGATAGGTAGAATCCGGTCCGCATCGCCGTGAATGACCAGCGTAGGCACGTCGACACGGGTCAGGTCCTTGCGGAAGTCCTCATGCCATGCCGGGACCGAAGCCAGGCTGGCCGTGGCGGAGGCGCCCGCTGCCACGTTCCAGCTTGCCTGGACAGCCTGTTCGCTGACGCGCTTGTCCAGCAGGAGATCCGTGTTGTAGAAATTCTTGAAGAACTCGGTGAAGAACGTGTAGCGGTCTGCGGCCACGGCTTTTTGGATCCCGTCGAAGACACTGCCATCCACGCCCTCCGGGTTGTCCGGCGTCTTCAACAGGAAAGGTGGGACCGACGAGATGAATACCGCCTTGCTCACGCCCTTCGATCCGTATCTCCCAAAGTAGCGTGCCACTTCGCCGCCCCCCATGGAGAAACCGGCCAGCGCGAAGTCCTCCAATTCGAGATGCGTCACGAGTTTGTGCAAATCCTCGGCGAAAGTGTCGTAGTTGTAGCCGGTTGCCGGCTGGCTGGACTTGCCGAATCCTCGGCGATCATAGGCGATCACACGGTGACCCGCGGCCAGCAGCACCGCGACCTGCTTCTCCCAGGAAGCACCGCTCAGCGGATATCCGTGGATAAGGACAACCGGCTTACCCGAGCCGTGGTCCTCATAGTAAAGATCGATGTTGCCGGAGTTTTCCTTCCCGACAGTAACGTATGGCATTCAGATTCTCCTTTGCACATTTGTTGTGCACGCTGACGTTGACGATGTTTAGATGCCTCTATTATAGGTCTTCATTAGAGCCTCGGAGGCTACGTCCGATTTCGCACAAACCATGTCCGGCACTCAGCCTGTGGAGCGAGCCACACTTCCTATCGCCACACCGCCGTAGGATTGGCTCCGTCGCCGCCGCTGCGACTACGAAGAATGATCTCCGTCCCGGAGTCGCCGGACGATGCCGGCCGGTCAACGAGGGACGCGCAAGCTCGCGCATCAGCCTCCCCTTCGACTGGCTCTGTTTTACCGGTCGCGCGAGCAAGGCTTCGCAGGCAGCAAGGCAGGGTGATGTTATTTCTTGCGCTCCGCTTTGTCTGTAGTGCCTTTTGGCCAAACTGGACTTACCAAATCCGTCCGCCAGATGGGGCCGGACTCATACATCGGGCCCTCCGATTTCAGGAAAGCCGGGCAGTTGCCGCCCAGGATCCAGACACGGGTATCTGGTGGCTGCTTCCCCACCAATGGCGCCAATGCTCCACGGATGCCTCCGATGTCCACTTTGATGACATACCGTATGGCCTTGTGGCTGGCGCCGCCGGTCGAGAACGAATCCCCGCCTTCGGCGGTAATCGCAAGTTTCACAAGCAGGGGCTCCGGCGTCGCTACTACCATGGAGACGGTCGTTGATTGCGCGTCAGATGCCATATTCTTAAGCAGGATCGGAACGATGCCATTGGCCAAGTCTGGCGGTAGTGCCAGGCGTTTGGTCGCTATTTTGTCTTCACCTTTATCGTCTCTGTAGCGAACCGTGACCAGACCGGTGGAACCGTTGATCGAGACATCCATTGGGCGTTTGAATGCCGGGCCCTTTTGCACCAGGTGATCGGCCAACAGGCGGAAATGACCGCGCTGCGAAAGAACCGCGGTTTCGTCCTGTAGCGAACCATCCTTGAAATGAAATACCAACCGGCTGGTGACTTCGCTGCCATGGGTTACCTGGATCAGGTCGCCATCGGCAATGATTGCGCCGTCTAACGTGCGTAAAGCCAGAAAGCCATGAAGTTCGCCCTCCATCTGTCGTACCGCCACGGATTCTGCCGATACGGAAGCCGCTTGGAACAACGCGGCCCAAGCCAGCACGATGGCGAGCATTCCTAACCGGAAGCGGCCGAAGAGGTGAACCAAGCCGAAACCGGCGTTGGTTGAGCATACGTTGGTCACGGGAAAGAAGGCAGCAATTGAAGGACCGAATGGGCGTCTGTATCGTTAGGCACAGTAA
>CABECV010000746.1_pt1 | contig 11981 bp, 10 predicted proteins | sample 3422511 | NCBI WGS metagenome assembly CABECV01 (sample SAMEA5534327, study PRJEB31848) | metagenome | biome: tundra; feature: field; material: soil | place: USA | collected 2013-05 | depth 0.15 m | reverse complement strand
AAGAACACGATGTGACTCCGCCGTTTCACTCCATGGATCGGCTGACGCGCCGCTTCCTATTCGTCGCCTTGGCCCTGGCGACCGTGTTGGCGATCGGCACGGCGGGCTTTATGCTCATCGAGGGCTACTCCCTCTTTGATGCTTTCTATACGACGCTGCTGACCATGACCACGGTCGGCTATGGCGACCAGTTACACCCCTCCGGCCGGATTCTCAATTCTTTCCTTTTAATAGTGGGAGTGACCACCATCCTGGTGGCCATCGGCGCGATCACTCAAACAGTAATCGAAGCGGAATTCGGCGAGTTAATAGGCAAACGGCGGAATAAACGCATGATCGACAAGTTACAAAATCATTTCGTGATTTGCGGCTTCGGGCGCGTAGGCCGCGGCGCCGCGTCCGAGTTACAGCAGGCCGGCGTGCCGTTCGTGGTGGTGGATATCGACCACGACCGGGTGGAGAAGGCCATCGCCGCCGGTATGCTGGCAGTGGCCGCCGATTCCACGCGCGACGAAACTCTGGTCGCCGTGGGCGTGGCGCGCGCCAAAGGACTGGTGTGCGCGCTGGCCACCGACGCCGACAACCTGTTCGTGCTGCTGTCGGCGAAGTTCCTCAATCCGCAAATCTACGTGGCCACGCGCGCGGCCGAAGAGAGCGCCGAGGATAAGATGCGCCGCGCGGGCGCCGACGCAGTCTTCGCCCCCTACGCCATCACCGGCCATCGCCTGGCGCAAGCCCTGCTGCGCCCGCACGTAGTGCAGTTCCTGGATTTCACTACACAGGCGGCCGGGCTGAAGGTGGTCATCGAACAAGTGCGCGTCTCCGGGCATAGCGACTTAGTATCGAAGAGCATCCGCGAGTTACAAATTGGCCGGCAGTTCGGCGTGATCGTGCTGGCCATCCGCAAAGGCGATGGCGAAATGGTGTTCAATCCTCCGGCCGACACGCCCATCTCCGCCGGCGATTACCTGATCGTGATGGGCCAACCGGAAAAGCTGCGTACGCTCGAAGCCCTGCTGGCCGATGCCATCGAGGGACGGCGCGGGCACGGCTCGTAAGGGACTGTCATGAAATAACTGTGCCAATTTCGGATCTGGCCCCGTTCGAATGTGGGGCAGGCATCCTGGCTGCCCCACAAGTCATGTCATGAGACTCGCTATCGACGATGGAGGTTCCCGCTCAGTCCCTCATCGAGAGAGATATTGTTCTTCTCCAAAGTCTCGCCCAGCACCTGGTCGAGAGACACGCGGGCGCGCGCGTAAGTTATCGACGCATTCACCTCGGATATCTGCGCGGCAACCAGTGCCCGCTGATCGATGATGATGTCGTTGAATGTAGATATTCCGTAGGAAAACTTCTTGCGCTCGCTGGCGAGTAACTCCTCTTGCAGGATCCGGGTTTGCCTGGCCGCCGAGTATTTGGCGCGGGACTGGCGGAGGGCGCTGAGCTGGTTGGAGATATCCACCACGATCTGGTTCGTGTCTCTTTGGCTGCCGACTTGCGACTGGCGGAACTGCAACTGGTCGATCCCATAGTCGCCTTGCGCCTGCCGGTTTCGCACAGGAATCGAAAGACTCAACTGGCCCTGCTCACTGGGAAAATCCCGGCGAAATATCTGTTTGAGCGCCGTGCCATAACCCCCGATGAAATACGGATCCGGCGCATTCTGGGGCGCACCCGCCGCGCCGCGGTTATAGGTCTGCAGTTGAACCTGCAGGCTCGGCAAAAGAGGGTTCTCAGTTCCGGCCAGCGAGATCTCGGAGGTCTGGTCCCGGAACTTCGAGACAGCCACGTCGGGCCTCTTCTCCATGGCCGTGCCGACCAATTGGCGCAAAGGGGGCAAATCGTCGGTGTCCGGGACCTGGATGCGATCGAGCGTCACGATTTCGGCAGCCTCTATCTCGGGATCCGGCGCGCGGGTTAAGGCGTCCTTGAGCAGGTTTTCCCGTTGGCGCACATCGTATTGCGCAACCACGACATCCTGCAGGCGGCTGGAAGCCTCGGCTTTGGCGCGCGGAAGCTGGACTTGCGGCATGGCGCCTGCGGCGATCTCCTTCTGGGTGTCCTCGAAAAACCTTTGCGCCATGTCCAGGGCGCTTTGTCTTACCTTCAGTTCGTCGTTGGCGCCGACCAAATCCCAATAGAGGTTGAGCACGCTGGCAGTCAGATCGAGCAACTGCGAGCGGAACGTCTCGCGCGACCCGACCACGTTGATCTGTGCGATGCGGATGAAGCGGTTGTTGAGCTTGACGCCGGCGCCTCGCAGAAGGTTGTGCTGCAAAGACAGATCCATATGAGGGCCCACTGCGGGATTCAGGCTGTCGGAAGGAGCGTTTTCTTTCAGGTACCCTTCGTAGTCCCGAAACTGCACGATGCCGCCGCTTATCAGCCCTTCCTGGAGGATGGTGTTATAGGCGTGCACGGACTGGACCAGGGTGGTCGTTTGGCTGACGACTTGGTTGGCCTGCGGCTGGCTCAGGTGCTCGAAAGTCGTCGCGTTTTGCAGAACGGGATCGAGATTCGGCGTAACCTGGCCGACCTGTTGAATCGCCGCGCCGCCGGTGTTGCCGCCGCTCGATCCCCCGTTGCCGCTGGACAGACCGGCGCTCTGCACGCTGCCGTTCACACCTACGCCGCTGTCCACGCTGGACACCTGCTGGCTGGCGCTGGGCACGCCGCGCACCGGGCCGCCGGCTTTGGACCGCTCCAACGCCGACTGCGCGAGCAGGAGACCATACCGGTCCACTTCCAGGTTCAGATTGTTTTCGATGGCCAGTGCCAGCGCATCCTGCACCGTCATGTAGAGCTTGCCTGCCCGCAGCATTTCATGCAGCCGGCCCGAGTTACCCAGCCGGCTGGCAGATACCGTTGGGGCTACGTAGGAGCGGATAGGAACTGGCAAATGCGGCTTCTCGATCGCGACCTGCTGGTCTTGCGCGGAACAGATAGCGGCCGCGCAGATCCAGGCCAACAGACTTCGTGGCAGGTTTCCGGATTTCATCTGGGAAGCTCCTGCTTCTTCTGTTCCGGGAGTGACTCAGGTATGACGGAATCTCGGGCGACATGTCCGGCAGCCGCCTCTTGCATGGAAATATGGTTTAGTTCGAGCGTCCGGCCCATGGCCATGTCAAACGCAATCTTAGCGTGCGTATAGTTGGCCATGGCCTGCACTTCGGCGTCCTGATCGGTGGCCAGGTCTCGTTGCGCCTGAATCACCAGAGTGACGCTGGATACGCCGTGCTGAAACCGGTTCTGCTCGTCCTTGAGGCTCTGTTCACCCAGTCTTCTGGTATCGACCACCGTCTCATAGCGGGCGCGGGCCTGCTGCAACCCGATCAGCGCGGTCTTCACATCCACCCTGACTTGGTTGGCGGCGCGTTGAAACTGCAGTTCGGCTTGCCGGAGTTGGAGTTCATCGGTCACATAGTCGGCCTGTGCGGCGCGGTTTCGGAATGGGATCGTGAGGGAGACCCCGGCGGAATAGTTCGGGAAATCGCGGCGGAAGATCTGGCCCAGAAGATTTCCCGTTCCGCCGATGAAATAGGTATCCGGCGGGCCGTTTTGTCCGTTGTAGGTCGGGTTCACCGGGCCGCTCAGGCCGTTGTTGGTGAGTTCCAGAAACGCCTGCAAAGTGGGCAGCAGTCCGTTCCGGTCGCCTTTGATCAATATCTTCTGGCTGTCGATGTTGATATTGCTTCGCTCGATTTCGACGCGGTTGGCCATGGCTTCCGGGAGCAGCTCCGGCAACGGCTTGATCTCGTCCGTTTTGGGAACTTCTATGGGATTCAGAGGCACCATATGCACGTCGTCCAGCCAGGCGTTGGCTATGGCATTGCGGCTCAGCGCATTCTTCAGGACGATTTCCTGTTGCTGCACGTTGGTCTGCGCGAAGAGCAGATCTTCTTTACTGACGGAGACCTGGGCGGCGGCGCGGGTCACCTCCACCGCCGGCAGCGAGCCGATCTTAACCATCTTCTGGTCGTCTTCATAGAGTTTCTGCGACGTCGCCAGGGCTTGTTCCTTGATGCGCACGGCGTCGATGAAACTCACCAGGTCCCAGTAGAGGTTGAGCGCCGCGGAGACCGTGGTGGCCACTTGCAGCTTGAGCTGCAGGTTGCTCACCTTCATGTTGTTCCTGGCTACCCGGATGTCGCGGTTATTGACTCCGATATTGAATCCCTGCAGAAGATTCTGGGTGACCACCAGATCCAGGAGGCCCGTGGCCGATGGGTTGAAAGTCGGTGTAGAGCTATTGAGCAGGCTGTGGTAGTCTACAAAGGTAAGTTGCGCGTTGGTGCCGGTGATGAACTGTTGCGAATACTGAAAGACAAATTGCCGGTAGTCGTTCGTAAGAACGCTGGTCTGGTTTAACGACTGATTGGTCAGGGGCGTGGTGAGGTGTCCGGCTTGCACGCTCGTGAACAAGTTCGGATCCAAGTTGGGAGGCACCGGACCGATCTGACTGACAACGCCGCCGCCCGACCCGAGACCCGCGCCTCCGGCAAGTCCGTTGGCATTCACGCTAACTCCGGCTGTGCTGACGCTGGTGGGCCCGGCGAAGATCGGCGTGTCTACTTGCCGGAGAAAGCCGCCGCCCTCGGTCCGTCGCACCACCTCCCGCGCCAGTAAGGGACTATAACGCTGCACCGCGATGTCCAGATTGTTCTCCAATACGAGTGCGATCACGTCCTGTACCGATACATAAAGATTACCCGCTCGAACCAAGGATTCCAGACGCGGCGAGTTGTTTAACCTGGCCGGCGGCACGACGCGCTTCTCCAGGTGGAATGGCGCCAATACGTGGCCCACTACCGGCGGCGGCTTGGGTGACTCGATGGAGACTTCGGACGATTGAGCGAAGCCGATCGAACTCGAAGCAACCCACACCAGGGGTAAGAGATTTCGAAATGAGTTCATTGTGTAGGTTTGGCATGGGCAATTCCCCTTCCACTGGTTTTTGGAGAGACAACAGAGTTTGCGCCGGCGCCGGTGTCCGATTTTGGGACCGGATGTTCGATTTCGATGTGTGGATTCCAAGATGGACAGGCCCGGAGGGCTGTCCTACCGCAGCGCGTCGAGCGCCACGCGTCCGATGGCTTCGTCCACTTCCGATGGCGCGCCGCTCACGCCGATGCCTCCTATAGTCTGACCGTCGACCTGAATGGGCAGCCCGCCCTGATTCGGAAAAGCGTCCGGGAACGCCAGCACCTGCAGATCGCCGCTCTTCAGTTGGTCGGCCGCGGCCTTGGATGGTTGCTTGTAAAACGCGGAGTGCCGCGCCTTCTTCTGCGCAAATTGGATGGTGTTTAATCCCGCGCCGTCGGCCTTCTGCAGGAAAAGCAGGTTGCCGCTTTCATCTACGATGCAGATAGTCACCTGCACGTTGCGCTTCTGGGCTTCGGACTCGGCGGCGGCGACCATGGTTTTGATGGCCGCGATGTTTAGGGTTTTCTTGGAGGGGAGATCCGCGGCTGAAATAATGGGCATAAGAGTAAAGGTGAGGATAGCAGTTATAGCAGGCGTCCCGATGAGTCGGGACGCGGCACGCACGAGTGCGTGCGCTACGGAGTATGCTGAGGGCATAACTATGAATATACCTCTTTCCCGCCGAACGTTCCTGCGGGCCGGCGCTGCCGGCAGCGGGAGCCTGCTCGCCGCCCGAACTGTCCTGCTGGCTCCGCAGGCGCTGGCAGCGGCATCCGGACCGGTACCCGCCAGCGAACGGGTCCGGTTCGGCATGATCGGCATCGGCATGCAGGGCTCCGGCCTGCTGGGCACCGCGATTACACTGCCCGGTGTGGAGTGCGTCGCGGCCGCCGACCTCTACGATGGCCGTCACACCCTGGCCAAAGAGATCACCGGGAATCCCAACCTCCCAACTACCCGCCACTACCAGGAATTGCTCGACCGCAAGGATATCGACTGCATCGTGGCGGCGGTGCCCGACCATTGGCACAAGCGCGTCGTCGTGGACGCCTGCAACGCCGGCAAAGACATCTACTGCGAAAAGCCGATGTCGCACGCCGCCGCGCAGGGATTCGAGATGATGGAGGCCGCCCAAAAGAACAGCCGCATCGTGCAGATCGGGTCGCAGCGCGTCAGCTCCGTGCTGTGCGGCAAGGCCAGAGAACTATACAAATCCGGCGCCATCGGCGTAGTAGAAATGGTCGAGCTAACCTTGGGGCGCAACGACCCCACGGGCGCTTGGGAATATCCGCCGCCGCTGGACCTCTCTCCCGCCAACCTCGATTGGGACACTTGGCTGAACGACGCACCCAAGATCCCCTTCGACAAATACCGCTTCGCGCGCTGGCGTTGTTGGAAGGAGTATGGCACGGGCGTGGGCGGCGACCTGATGGTCCACCTGATTAGCGGCATGCTCTTCACGCTCGGCTGGAACGAAGCGCCCCGCTCGGCTTCGGCGTTGGGCGGCATCTTTCGCTGGAAAGACGGCCGCAACATGCCGGACCTGCACACGGTGCTGTTCGACTATCACGGCACCCCGGTCTATGTCCGTTTGGGCTTGGGCGCCGAAACGCCCGAACTGGCGCGCTTCATGGGGCCGAAAGGCATTCTGGACGCCACCGGGGGTGAACTCCGGCACTCGCCGCAACTGGGCGTGGATACCGCGCCCAGCTATTACTCCAGCGGCTTTCCGGCGAAAATGCGCGCGCAATACGTCCAGCAGTGGCAGGCCGAACATACAGTCACGCCCGGCCGCGAACCGCTGATGGACGACACGGTCTACAAGGGCAACGATTGGGACGACGTCCGTCCCCACCTGTGGAATTTTTTCCGGGCGGCGAAGAGCCGCAAACCGGTGGCCGAGGATGCCGTCTTCGGCAACCACGCCGCCATCGCCTGCCACATGGCGAATGAGTCCTACTTCCGGAAAAAGCCGGTTTTCTGGGACGAGGCGGCGCGCCGCATTACGGACTGATGGACAGGCCAGGAGGCTTGGCCTTGACAGGCTGAAGCCGGCTGAAGCCTGTCCTACCTTACATCTTCATCAGGCGGATACTGCCGTTCGACGTCGTCAGTTCGATGGCCGGGCCGCCCGCGCCAATCTTGCCCTCCAGGTGGTGCTTTTCGAGCGTGCCATGTGTGGCGACCTCGAATTCGGTCGAGATGGAAGAGTTGCTGGCGTGCGCGGTCAGGTTCGCCCCGATGTCGCCGGGCAGGTGTACGGTGATCCCTCCGTTGGAGGTGGATGCGCGGATCTCATTCTGGTTCACGGTCTCCATCGTCAGTTCGATAGGTCCGTTGGACGTCTCCAGCTTGACGGGACGGCCGGCTTCGGGCTTCGCCAGCCGCACGTGGATACCGCCATTGGAGGTGTCGGCTTCGAGCGAGCCGCGCACGTCCTCGGCGTGCACGCGTCCGTTGGAAGTGTGCAGCGATGCGCTGCCCTCCAGGTTCTGCACCTCAATGCTGCCGTTGGAGGTTTGCACGTCCAGGCTGCCACGGAGATTCTCCGCGCGCACCGCGCCGTTGGAGGTCTTCAGCCGCGCCGGCCCTTCCACGTCCAGGGTGTGAATCGAGCCGTTCGAGCTGGCGATGCGCTCCAGTTGCGTGCGCCGGGGAACCTTGATGATGTACTTGGCGCCCATGTTGCCCCGCCGGTCCGAAGGTCTTACCGTGCGGATATGCACCGCGTCCGCCGTGTGCTCGATTTCAATCTTCAGCGCGTCGCGCAATTCCGGCGTGCGGGCGTACTTGGTGCCGCTGATATCGATGGTGTCCTGGTCCCAGCCGGAAATCTCGATGGAGCCGTTCGAATTGTCCACCGAGAGCCGTCCGCCCGGCTGGAGGGCGTAGCTGTAGTGGAAGTCCTGTGTATAGCGTTCCGAGCCGCCGATATCCAGGTCTTCGATGTCGCATCCTACGAATCCGAGCAGGCCGGCAGCCAGGGACAGAACGAGAATATGCGTTCGCATAGAGCACCTCATAGGGCTAAATACGATGGTGTGGGGGAGTTTGTTCCAGAAAGTGGGTGGCTCGCAGCACGATTGCATTACCGTGGTAATATAGGGCCATGGCACTTGCGCGTTCGAGGGTCACGGCGCAGGGGCAGGTCTCCGTTCCGGCCAGCATTCGCAAGAGGCTCGGCATCGCCCCGGGGTCGATTCTGGAGTGGGACGAAGCGGGCGGAAACATTGTCGTGCGGCGCGCGGGCCAGTTCTCGTCGCAGGATATCCATCGGAAGTTGTTCCCGAACGGGCCACCGGAACCCCGGACAATCGATGAGATGAAAGAGGGGATTGAGCGGCACATGCGCGAGCGCTATGCGCGCCATTGACACCAACGTTCTGGTTAGGCTCATTACCCGAGACAACGCTGCGCAGGCCGGACAAGCCGCCAGCTTTGTGGAGAAAGGGGCTTGGGTATCCGTTCTGGCGCTGGCCGAAGCCATCTGGGTCCTTGGATCCGTCTACAGGCTTGACGCCGCCGGCCTTGCCGCAGCGGTCGAAATGCTGCTCGACCATAAGGACCTGACGCTGCAGGATGCGGATGTCGTGGAGGCTGCGCTGGACCTATTTCGCTCGCGGCCGGCCCTGGGTTTTTCCGATTGCCTGTTGCTCCACCTCGCGCGCAAGGCGGGACATCTGCCACTTGGTACGTTTGACCGTGCTCTTGGGAAGATTGAGGGAACGCAGAGACTGTAAGGGCGCCATCACTTGGGCCGTTCAACCCACAGCCCGTCGCGCATGCTCCGGTCGATCTTTCGCAGGTTGCGGATGTCTTCCGCCGGGTTGGCGGAGAGCAACAACAGATCGGCGCGCTTGCCCGGCTCGATGGTGCCCGCTTGATCGAGATCGTGCAGCGCTGCCGCCCCATTGCGGGTCGCCGCCACCAGCACGTCCGCCGGCGAGAGACCGGCTTCCACCATCAAATCCATCTCGCGCTGCATATCGCCCCCGGAGCCCACCGCGATAGGCACGCCGCCATCCGCCAGACGTTTGGTATTGCGTTTTGCAAGAGCAAACTCCGCCGGGTTGCGCTCTTCGGCGAGCATCGGAACGAAGACGATCCGCAGATCCCGCAGCCGCGCAATGAAGGCCGGATCGATCGCCTCCGTGTCGCGGATCATGTGCAGGAATCCCGTGACGCCGCGGTCCACCATGGTGCGGGCGTCGCGCAGGGAGAAGATGTCGGCAAACAACGGCGTCCGGTCCCGCCGGGCCTGGTCCAGGACGGAATCGGGATCGCCAGGCCGGACGATGGTGAATCCGGGGTTCCCGGCACCGGAGCCGCGGCGCAGCACATCGATTGGGGCCGGCGCCACGAACTTGCCCGCGCCATCGATCTTCGCCGCTTCCGGCGGGACCAGCAGATTCACGCGCGAGCCCACGGCGCGAATCCGCCCGTTCTCGATGGTCACCACGGAATCCGAAATCGGCGGCCCACCCGTGCCGTCGATCAAGACCGCGCCCACAATCGATATGACCGCAGGCTGTTCAGGCGGCTTGCAGCCGGCCAGAAGCAGCGCCAGGCCGATCGACGGGAGCGCGCGTTGCCTATGTTTGCCGCGAATCATGGACTATCATACAGCTTCCAGCAGCGTCCCTTCGCCCGCTCGCCCGCTCGCCCCCTCGCCCGCTCAGCCGCAATCTCCGTCCGTCTTGCGCATTTTCTCGCCCGGACCATTTTGCAAAATGCCGTAACGGGTGTAAGATATTCACTGGGTAATATTTGAGGAGCACTCGGGATGCGACGCTGAGGATGTCAGCGTAGCGGGGAGAGGGCGGCTCTTGTCAGCGATTTTATAGGGCCCCCAATTACTAGTTCACCAGGCTTTCCATACTCTCCATAAGGGAGTCGCCATTCCTGCGGCTGGCGGAACCAGCGGCGTCCACCGGGTCTCCACAGTTCGCTATGAATCAAAGGACGGCCGGCCAACCCCGGTCCAGAGGAAAGTAATGGCAAATCCGACCCCCGAATCTCCCGCGGGGAAGACACCCCCGCCGCCACAGTCGAAACGCTCGCTTTCTCAAGCGCTTTTCAACATTCTCAAAGATCCCGCGGATTCCGATCCGCAAAGAGTGGTCATCCGCCGGCGCCGCTTCGTGATCGCCTCGGTGCTGGGCGTTCTGGGCGTGAATTTCCTGATGTTCTTGCGCTTTTTCTTCCCCCGCGCACTCTACGAACCCAAGACCCGGTTCCGCATCGGCTATCCGTCGGACTTCGGCTTCGGCGTGGACACCAAGTTCCAAAATCAATACCGCATCTGGGTGGTGCGCAACACGGAGGGCATCTTCGTGATCTCCGCCATCTGCACGCACCTGGGCTGCACGCCGGACTGGAAGCCCAGCGAGAACAAATTCAAGTGCCCCTGCCATGGCAGCGGGTACGATCCGGAAGGCATCAACTTCGAAGGCCCCGCGCCCCGGCCCATGGACCGCGCCCACGTGGAACTCGATCCCGAAGGGCAGATCGTCGTGGACCTGAGCCACGTCTATCGGTGGCCGAAAGGCGAACCCTCGCAGTTCGGCATGGACGGGGCCATTCTCCGCAACGTGTGAGGTGTAATCATGGCTGAAACAGACGGAAAAAACGGAGCGCCCGCATCGCCCTCGGCGTCCTCGGCCGGGGGAACGCCCGCCGGCTCCAACGGTGACGGCAAGAACGGCAAAGGCAAAATGACCGCGCTCCTGGAAGGCGGCAAGGTGGTGCGCGAGCGCGCAGCCGAAGAGCTGAAAGCGCTCAAACGGCCCGAAAAGACCGACCTCTGGAAATCGGTGCTGCGCGTCAAACACGACGAGACGCCGCGCAGCCGCGCGCTGGGCGTGCTCTCCAACGTCTTCCTGCACCTGCATCCGGCCAAAATCAATCGCGACGCCGTGGCTTACAACTACACGTGGGGCATGGGCGGCATGACGTTCTACGTCTACATCACGCTGGTCTTCACCGGCACGCTGCTCATGTTCTACTACCACCCCTCGAAGGTCGTGGCTTTTCGCGACATCCTGTATCTCGAGCACGATGTGCCCTTCGGCAAGCTGCTGCGGAACATGCACCGTTGGGGCGCGCACCTCATGGTGATCATGGTCGAGCTGCACATGTTCCGCGTCTTTCTCACGGGATCGTATAAACCGCCGCGGCAGTTCAACTGGGTGGTGGGAGTCCTGCTGCTGGTCTTGACGCTCCTGCTCAGCTTCACCGGATACCTGCTGCCCGACGATCAGCTCGGTTTCTGGGCCGTGACGGTGGGAACAAACATGGCGCGCGCGACACCGCTGCTGGGCCACGACGGTCCATTCGGCCACATGCTGGGAATGACTCCGTTTAACGATGTGCGCTTCGGGCTACTGGGCGGCTCGATCGTGGATGCGAATGCCCTGTTGCGCGCCTACATCTGGCATTGCGTGGCGATCCCCATAATAGCCTCAACGTTCATGGTCGTGCATTTCTGGCGCGTGCGGAAAGACGGCGGCATTTCGGGCCCCGCGCCGGTGATGCTGGAGTCGGAGATTAAGGAACCGAGGAAACTCTAAAACGGGTGCTGGGTTCTGGGTCCTGGGTGCTGGCAAAAACCGCAGCGCCCGGTTCCTGGAAACCAGAACCCAGCACCCAGAACCCAGGACCCTCTGCTATGGATTTTCACCAACTTTGGACGATATTCAGCACTCCGGACAACGTCCCCATCGTGCTGCTGCTTTTCGTGGTGCCGTTCTACACCTGGTACGCGTTCCGCCAGGCGTTCGCCAACGACCGGCTGATCGGCCAGCTTGAGGCCGACCCCGCGCTGGCCAAAACGAGTCACCGCAAGGTCCAGCCATACAAGCCCGGTTGGGCCAAGGAGGTGCACGTCTGGCCCTACCTGCTGCGCATCGAGTTTCTAGCCGCCATCATTGTGACCATCATTCTGATGGTGTGGTCGATTACGCTAAACGCCCCGCTCGAGGAACCTGCCAATCCTACCCTGACGATGAATCCGGCTAAGGCGCCCTGGTACTTCCTCGGCCTGCAGGAGATGCTCG
>CABECV010000723.1_pt1 | contig 12104 bp, 14 predicted proteins | sample 3422511 | NCBI WGS metagenome assembly CABECV01 (sample SAMEA5534327, study PRJEB31848) | metagenome | biome: tundra; feature: field; material: soil | place: USA | collected 2013-05 | depth 0.15 m | reverse complement strand
CTTCGACATTCAGCTCGAAGAAAGCCAGCGCGGTTGGCTCGTGAAGCGATTCCGATTCCATCTACACCTGCCGCCGTCGCGCAACATCAAGATGATCCGAATTCACCTGAATCCTGAAACGTGGCATGACCCCCTAAGAGTTCCCCGCTGCCACCTGCATGTCGGCGACAGCCAGGCACACATTCCATTCCCTATGATGAATCCGCGGCTCATCTTATCCCTGGTCTGCGAGCACATCGAGCCTGATTTTGGCGTCTCTGCGGGTCAGAGCGGAGTGGGCAGAAAGACGCGGCACAAGCCATAAACCGCAAACGCGGCCACGCCGCCCCTCCACAGCCACTCGCGCATCCGGCCATTCCAGAACAGCGCGAACAGCATCGCGAAGGCCAGCGGACTGAGGGCGTTGAAATGCACCGCTTCCCCCCAATGCCCTTTCGCCAGCGCGAACAGCGCGCGCGTGAGACCGCAGAGCGGGCACGGCCGTCCCGTGAGCCAGTGGAATCCGCAGAGCCGCACGCCAGGGTCGGCGGACACGCTGAAGCACCAAAGCGCGGTGAACAATGCCATCGCCGCTGCAGCGCGGCGCACTACCGAGGCCGTCACAACGCGTCCACCGTCCGTTGTTCAAATCCTACGATTTCCTTGTACGCCACTGTGATGGCCGCAAACGTCACGGGTATGGAGACGAGCAAGCCCACGATGCAGCACAACGCGCCGAGAATATTCACCAGCGCCATCAGTATCAGAAAAAGCGTGAAGCCCACGTAGTCGCGCTTCACCACGGCGTGGCTGGCCTGCATGGCCGGCCAAAAATCCATGCGCTTGTCCACGATGAACAGATACGTGAACTTGTACATGGCGGCCACTACCAGGCCCGGGATAATGCATAGTATCGTCCCGCAGAGGACGAAGAGCCCGATCAGCAGGGAAGCGACCAGGGTGGGCACAAAGTAGTTGAAGCCTTTGAAAAGGTCGGCGAATTCGGCGGGGCGGCCCATCAGCTTCTTCATTGTGAAAATGTGCAACCCGGCGATCATCGCCCCTTGCAGAATTCCGGCACCCGCCCCGCTCAGCACCGCGAAGACCAGGGCCAGCAGGACATAGTTGCCCAGATCCGCCGTCACCAGCGCCCAGCCTTCGCTGATCCAGTGCCCCGCCCGGACCACGACGACTGCCGGCGGCGTCCAAGCGGCTGCTGGGGCGCCGGCCAGACTGGGACCGCCCACCGCGAGCGATGCGCCGCAAGTGGTGCAGAACTGAGTATCCGAGCTGACTTGAGTACCGCATTTGTGGCAGAACATGCGACGGATCATAACACGCGGACGACGTCACGCGCGGACGTTTTCCAGCGTATTCTGCACCAGACTCGCAACCCGCTCGACCGTGATGGTGTCGAGTGCCTCCGCCGCGGCGATGGCCACGTGCGGTCCCCGCGGCGCCCAGACGGCTGGGTCCGATGGCCCGAACAGCGCCACGACCGGCGTGCCCACGGCCGCCGCCAGGTGTGTGGGGCCGGAATCGTTGCCGATGTAAATCCGCGCGGTGGCCAGCCAACAGGCCAGTTCGTAGAGATCCTCGAAACGCCGGGCGCCTGGCAGGTCATCCTCCGGGCCGGCGCACCACTCCACCGGTATCCGGGGCGCCAGCCACCGTGCCAATTCCTGGAAGCGTTCCAACGGCCAACGCTTCTTCGGACTCCCGGCAAACGGATGGATCGCCGCGGAGCCGCCACGGATGGCATCGCACGCGATGCGCGGAATGCCGTCGCTCGCGCAGAACGCAATCGAGCGCGCCTGCTCCAAGTAGAAGTCCACCGCATGCGAGCCGCGCCCAATGGGCGGCAGCGCCGCGAAGAACTGGAACGGCAGTCGCAGCGCGGCGACAGCCTCCCGGAACTCGGGCCGATTGGCGCCATACCAGGAGACGATTGAATCGAACCCGCGCAGGCTTTCGAGCAGGCGTTCGCTTGGGCCGGTGAGTTCGAGCAGATCGAGACCGGTGGACGCGATGGACCGGGCATGCTGCGCGAATCGGGCCGCCAGCGGCACGTTCCCCTGCGCTGCCCAAACTTCCAGATACCCGGCGTGCAGGCACTCCATGGCCGGAATGGAGACGATGAAATCGCCGATGGCGCCAGGGCGGATGATGAGCCGCTTCAAGAACTCAGCATAGCTTTGATCGTCAGGCGATGAGCGGAGTACGCCGGGCCCACGCTTTCCTCCAGCGTCACGCTGTGCTCCACCCAGTTGGACAGCGGAAGATTGCGGAACAGGATTCGTTCGCGCAGAACCAGCGTCTGCCTGCTCATGAAAAACAGCCTGCTTTTCCGCACATATTGGCGTTGTTCCACCCGGAAATCGTTGAGGAATTCGTCGAACGCCACGCGCTTTGCCTCGGCTTTGGCGTCGCTGATGGCGCTTTCCAGCGTTCGCCGCTGCACGATCAGCGCGCTCTGCAGTTCCGCCAGCGCCCCTCTTTCGCGCGCGATAGCCTCATCCATGCGGCAGCGCATCATGAAGCAAATCAGCAGCGCCGAGCCAGCCGCCGTGAATCCCGGCACGAAAATCCAAAGTAGAATTGCCATGAAATCCCGGCTTTATCTGGATTGATTCTAATCTCCTTTCGGCGGACAAGCAATGCTCTCAATCGTACCTTAACAGAGCGAATTACCGGGTTAACTCACAGCCGGTTTCCGCGCTATACTGCGAGCCTATGCGCTCCCGCCCGTTGTTGTACGTCTCGGCCGCAGCCAGCGCCATCTATTTGCTCACCCAGAGATGGCAGCCGTTCGCCGCGAGCGCCCTGGTGAAAGGATGCGCGGTCGGCGCACTGGCCCTGTTGGCGCTGCGGTCGCGCGGCGAACGGCGCGATGCCGGCGTGCTGGCGCTGGGTCTGGCGTTCTCCACGGCGGGCGACGTCCTGCTGGACCTCGATCCGCGGTTGTTTGCCTTCGGTCTGGGCGCGTTCCTGCTGGCGCATTTGACGTATATCCGCCTGTTCGCGCGCAACCGGACCGCGGGAATCCGGCTGGACCCGCCGCGCCTTGCAGCGGTGCTCCTGATTCTGGTCTACAGCGTCACGCTATCGGTGTGGATCGTCCCTTCCGTCGGCGAATTGGCAGTGCCGGTGGTCCTCTATATCTGCGCGCTCACGACCATGGTATGCACGGCGATTCTGGCGCGCTTCCAGCAACGCTGGGTGGCGGTGGGAGCCATTCTTTTCTTGATCTCGGATTCGCTGCTCGCCATTCACAAATTCAAGACGCCCGTGCCGCTGCGCGACTATCTGGTGTGGAGCACTTACTATCTCGGCCAGTGCGGCATCGCGCTCGGATATCTGGCGAGCGGATAAGCGGTCAGCAGTCAGCCCTCAGCTTTCAGCTTTCAGCCACGACCGCCGCGCGCTGAAGCTGAAAGCTGATCGCTGATCGCCGATCGCTTCTCCAGCAACCCCAGCGCGCCATCGGCCGCCAACGCGATACACGCGGCGGGCACGGCGCCGGCCAGGATCTGCACAGTATCCACCGAGGCGATGCCGCGGAAGATGAAGACGCCCAAGCCTCCGCCGCCGATGGCCGCCGCGATGGTGGCGGTGCCGATGGTCGTCACGGTAGCCACGCGGATGCCCGCCAGAATGGTGCGCGCGGCCAGAGGCATCTCCACGCGCCACAAGAGTTGGCGCCCGGTCATCCCCATGGCGACCGCGGATTCGCGCACCGCGGGGTCCACGCCCAGGATGCCCACCAGCGTATTCCGCAGAATCGGAAGCAGCGCGTAAAGCACCAGCGCTACGATGGCCGTGCGCTTACCGATGCCGCCGATCAGCGGCACGGGGATCAGAAAGCCGAACAGCGCCAGGCTGGGGATCGTCTGCATCACGTTGGCGAATCCCAGCACCCATGGACGCCACGCCGCGCGCCGCGTGATCAGAATGCCGGCGGGGACGGCTACGGCGATGGCGACGGCCATGGAGACGAGCACCAGCGTCAGATGCTCGAGCGTGAGTTGGGCGATCTCGCTCGCCATGCCTGAATTCATTGCGGGTCCACCTTCCAATCCAGACACGCCAGAAAGGCCCGCGCCTCATCGCCGCCAGCGTCCAGGAACTGCCGCGGCGTGGCCAACAATTCGAGCGCACCATCGCGCAGCAGGGCGATGCGCGTGGCCAACATCAGCGCCTCCCGCACATCGTGCGTCACGAAGATGGCGGTCTTGCCAATCTTGCCAATGTCGCGCCGCAGGGCCAGGAATTGCTTCTGCAAATCGAGGCGCGTGACGGGATCGACGGCCCCGAACGGCTCGTCGAACAACAGCACGGATGGATCGGCCGCCAGCGCCCGCGCTACGCCGACGCGTTGCCGCTGGCCTCCGGAGAGTTGCGCCGGATAGCGCGCGGCGAACTGCTCCGGATCGAGACCCACCTGGCGGAGCAGCGCATCCACACGGCCGCGGATGCGCGGCGCATCCCAGTTTTCGAGGCGCGGCACCACACCGACGTTTTCGGCGACCGTGTAATGCGGAAACAGCCCGATCTCCTGAATGACGTAGCCGATGCGGCGCTTCAGCCGCACAGGCTCCCACGCGGTGGTCGGCGTGCCATCCACCAGCACTTCGCCCGCGCTGGGGAACAGCAGGCCATTCACCATTTTGAGCGCGGTGGTTTTGCCGGAACCGCTGCGACCGAGCAGCACCAACGTCTCGCCAGCCTCCACCGAAAGGGTCAAACTCTTCAGGATTTCGCGCGCGCCGATGCGGTATGACGCGGCGCGAAACTCGACGACGGCGCTCACGCGGTCAACAGGCTCTCGGCGAAGGGCCAGGTGTCGTCAAGCCATTGCGCCCGGCACTCGAAGCCCGCCGCGGCCGCCATCTCGCGGATCTCCCCGGCGTGGAACTTGTGGCACGACTCCGTCCAGATAGTTTCGTCCTTGCGCAGCTCGCACTCGAAGCCGGCGGCGCGGATGGAGACGCGCTGCGCCTTGAGCGACCGCAGATGCATTTCGATGCGCCGGTGGCGCTGATTCCAGCGCGCCTCGTGCGCGAAACTCCGGAGCGCGAAATCTCCGTTCAATTCGCGGTTGATGCGCGCCAGCAGGTTCCGGTTGAAGGCGGCGGTGACGCCCGCGGGATCGTCATAGGCCAGGAGCATGCGGGCCAGCGGCTTGATCAGGTCCGCGCCGAGCAGCAAGGCGTCGCCGGGCATGAGGCAGGCGCGGACTTCGGTCAGGAAATCCTGCGCGGCGGTGCGCGCGAAATTTCCGATCGTGCTGCCCAGGAACAGCACTAGCAGTGGCTGGCCGGGGCGTCTGCCGCAAACCGCCAGGCGCAGGCCATTCAAATACGATTCTGCGATGGGATGGACATCGGCGACCGCGGCCATCTCTTGCGCGCAACGGGCCAGCGCGGAGGCCGAGAGATCGATGGGATAGTAAGTCACCGGTGCGCGGCGCGCCAGCCATTCCAGAATCCGGCGCGTCTTCGAGCCGCTGCCGCTGCCCAGTTCCGCGACGGCCACCGGTGCCTGCAGGTAGCCCGTTAACTCGGGCGCGAGGCGGCGGATCAGCCGCGTATCGGCGCGCGTCAGGCCGTACTCCGGCAGCACCGTGATGGCCTCAAACAGGGCCGTGCCGATATCATCGTAGAAATACTGGCAGGGTAGTTGTTTCTGGCCCGCCTGGCTCAGGCCCTCGCGTACGTCGTTGGCAAACATGCTCAATTCTCAACCAGTCGGAAAGTCGCGTAGATGTATGGATACGCCGGGCGGAACCAGTTGCGGAAGCTGGGGCGCAGCAGGCATCTGGCGGTGCGCGGCGAACCGCCTTTCAGCACGTAGTGCTGGCCGTCGAAGAAATTGGCCGAATAGCCGGGATAAAAGGAGAAAGGCCGAAAGCCGGCGAACGGCTCGAAGCGCGTAGCGGTCCATTCCCAACCGTTCCCCACCAGTTGTGAAACGCCGAAACGATTTGGCGGCGAAGCCGTAACCGGCTCGGGATCCCAGCTTCGAAAGTCCACATTCTCGCGGGCGAAGCCCGGGCCATTATCGTATGCGGCGCGATGGAATTGCGCCTCGGTGGGCAGTGACTTGCCCTTCCATCGGGCGTAGGCCTGGGCCTGCTCGTGCGAGACGTAGACGGGCCAATCGAGGGGCAGCGGAATGTCCTCGAACATGCCGTGATAGCACCATCCACTTTCGCGGCAGATCCAGAAATGCGGCGCGGCGGCGCCGGCCTGGACGAACTCCAGATAGTCGCCGTTGGTGATTTTGTGCTCCGCGATGGCGAAAGCCGGAACGTCGGCCTGGTGCTGGTCGAACTCGTTATCCCACCCGAAACCATCGCCCTGTTTGCGGCCCAGCGTGGCCAGCCCGCCGGGCATCTCCACCATACGGGTTTGCGGCGCGGGTCCGGAGGGGGCAATGGAAAGCATGGAAAACACAGGCGGCGCCTTCTGTTCGAACGGCAGATGATGCAGGATGTAGGCGAAGGTTTCGCCGTGCATCAGGCGATGCTCGATGGCCACGTGCATCAGTTCCTCGGGCGCACGCGCGAGGGCGGCATCCAGCGTGCCGCGCACGCGCGCATTGTAATCGCGCACTTCACGTTCGGCGGGCCAGTCCGCGGGCCGATCCGTTGGCAGATCGCCCGACTCGGGATCTATGCCGAACGAGAACAGTTGGTCGAAGCCGGCATGAAATGCGGGCATATCGAGAGCGCGGCCGAGCAGGTTCCAATCGAACGCCTCCAGATGGCCGAGATAGAAGACGAGGCGATGCCGCTCCGGGATGGGACGCTCGTACAGCGCGGCAGGATCGACCAGATCGAAAAGGCTGTCGGTCTGCTGACGCGCTCGGGAGAGAGCCTGGCGCAGTTCCGCGTTAGGTGTCATACAGGCAATTATTTTAGCAAAAGAGAACAGGCGGGGCAGGCGCTTTCGCCTGCCAATCTCGTGGGCCCCCCTGGTCTGCGGCTCAGGCTTCCTGTTCCAGGCACTCGAGCCAGGCGTCGAGTTCGGGGTTCCCCTCGGCGCGCGCGTGCAGGAGCGTGGCGCCATTTTCGTAGCCCTTATCGAAGGCCCGCAGATTCAGGTCCCGGAAGCTGTCGGGCACCGACGCAGCCACCGCCTGGCGCAGCGCATCGGGGTCGAGCAGCGCGGTGACGGCGCCGAAGAACCCGACCACCACGATGTTCAACACCATCTTGCGTCCCAACTCTTCGGCCAGCCGCGTGGCCGGCACGCTGTACACGCGGATGCCGCTGGGCACGCCGTTGACGCGCACCAAGTCGCGCTCCACAATCAGCGTGCCGCCCGGTTTCAGTTCGGGCAGAAACCGCGTGTAAGCCTCCTGCGAGAGCACCACCAGCACATCCGGCTGCGTTACGTAGGGATATGCAATAGGCTCGCCGGAAAGCACGACCGCCGCGCTCGAAGAGCCGCCACGCGCCTCGGGCCCGAAGTTCTGGGTCATGGTGGCGTAGGCGCCTTGATAGATGGATGCCGCCCTGCCGATCACGGTAGCGGCAAGGATGACGCCCTGGCCGCCGAAGCCTGCAATTCGGATTTCTGTCAGCCGCATACGGGTACCTCTGCCTCCTGATGGGGCTCCCGATACCGCTCGCCCAACTGCTCGGTGAATTGATGCCGCATCAATTCCAGGTAATCGGGCCGGTCGCGATCCACAAACTTCCCTACGACGATCTCGCCCTTCATGGAGAGCGCCGTTTCGCTGGTGGGCGCGCCATGGCGGATCTTGCTGGCCGCCTTGTAATACTTCATGGTCTCCAGCGCATCGCCCAGCTTGTTGCGCCGTTGATACAGCGTGGGGCACGGCGACAGCACTTCGATGAAGCAGAAGCCTTTCTTGTGCAGCACCTCGGTCATCGAGCGGCTGAGCTGCTTGACGTGGAAGGTGGTCCAGCGCGCCACATAGGAAGCTCCCGCGGAGTCGGCCAGTTGCGCCAGGTTGAAGGCCGGCTCGAAGGCTCCGTAGGGCGCCGTGGAGGTGATGGCTCCGCCGGGCGTGGTGGGCGCGGTTTGCCCGCCGGTCATGGCATAGATCATGTTGTTGACGCAGATCACCTTCAGGTCGATGTTGCGCCGCGCGGCGTGGATGAAGTGATTGCCGCCGATGGCCGTCAGGTCGCCATCGCCCGAATACACTACCACTTGCAACGATGGATTGGCGAGCTTCAATCCGGTGGCGAACGGAATGGCGCGGCCATGCGTGGTATGGAACGAATCGAGCCGCGCATATCCGGCCACCCGCCCCGTGCAGCCGATGCCCGATACAACGGCCACCTTGTCCAGATCGGCCTTGGATTCGAGCAGCGCGCGCGTGAAGCAGTTGACCGTAGTGCCGATGCCGCAACCGGGACACCAGATGTGAGGCATACGGTCCATGCGCAGGAACGGCTCGACCGGATTCCCGGGCTGGTTCTCTATCGTTACAGTGGTCATCGGGATGCCTCCAGGATGGCTGCCAGGATCTGCTCCGGTTGATGCACGCTGCCTCCGGCGTGGGTAACGGCGATGACGCGGCGGGCGGCCTGGGAGGCCGCCGCAGGCCGAGGGCCTGCCCCACATCCCACGGCGCGCTCCACTTCGTGCACCATCTGGCCCAGGTTCAACTCCGGCACCACGAAGGCCTTGGCGCCGCGAGTCCGCTCCGCCAGCGGACCGGCGGGGAAGGGCCACGCGGTGATGAGGCGGAATTTCCCGGTTCGCACGCCCTGCGCGCGCGCCATCTTGATGGCTTTCTCCGCCACCCGCGAGGTGATCCCGTAAGACACCACCACGACTTCGGCGTCTTCCAGCGCTTCCGCCTCGTACAACGCTTCTTCTTCGGCTACGCGGGCCGACTTCGAAACCAGGCGGCGCACCAGGCGATCCTGCGTTTCCACGGTCATGGACGGGTATCCACGCTCGTCGTGCGTCAAACCCGTTACATGGAACCGGTAGCCTTCACCGGCGTGCGCCATTTCAGGGACCTGATCCGCCATAGGCTCGTACGGCTGGTAATCTTCGGGCGGCCGGCGGGTATGGCGCCGCGGATAGATCTCGATCTCGCCGGCTTCGGGAATGACTACTTTCTCGGTCATGTGGCCCACGCACTCATCCATCATCAGGAAGACCGGCTGCCGGTATTGCTCGGAGAGGTTGAAGGCCTTGATGGTAAGGTCGAAGCACTCCTGCGGCGAATTGGGGCACAGCGCCAGAACACCGTAATCGCCGTGCGATCCCCAGCGCGCCTGCATCATGTCGGCCTGCGCGGGCAGCGTAGGCAGGCCGGTGGAGGGTCCGCCGCGTTGCACATTCACGAATACGCAGGGCGTTTCGGTCATGGCGGCGTACCCGATGTGCTCCATCATGAGCGAGAAGCCCGGCCCCGAGGTGACCGTAAAAGCCTTTGCGCCGCCCCATACCGCGCCTTGAATGGCGATGGAGGCAGCCAACTCGTCCTCCATCTGGATGAAGATGCCGCCCACGGTCGGAATGCGCGCCGCGAACCTTTCCACCACCTCCGTGGAGGGTGTAATTGGGTATCCTGCGGCAAATCGCGCACCTGCCGCTAGGGCGCCTTCGCAGCAGGCGTGGTCGCCATCCAGGAAGTGCGCGCCGGTAAGGACTCCTTTTGGATCAGCTTGCATGGCGGGCTCCGTAAATTGCGAAGTCCGGGCAATACAGGCCACACAGGTCGCAACCGCTGCATTTCTCAGCGGCTACGACGTGGGGTGGGTGATATCCCTTGGAATTGAACGCCGAGGAGAGCGACAGCACGTGAGTGGGGCAAAACTCGACGCAGAAGCCGCAGCCCTTGCAGCACTCGATGGTGATGTAGACGGAACCTTTGGCCATTCGGGCGAAGGAGTGCACGCCGATTGCCACACGGAATTAGGTTCCGACGCTATGCCATGCAGCGCACGGGCGGCGCAACCCTGCGTGGCAGACGCCGGAAAACGCAACTTTTCGGCAAGCGTGCGCATATGCCGACTGAACCGCGAGCAGCGCGTTAGTTTCGGTATGGCCGCAGCCGTAGGTATTATTTCCCCCCAGCCAGACTTGACAAACACCCCCGATCTATCGGATACTGACTCCGCTTGGGTGAACCGAACAGAAATGATCGGTTCAAACTTCAACCCCAAACCGGAGGTTTCAAAGATGCGAAGTGTTTGTATTATCACCGTTGCTGTTGTTCTCCTGGGTCTTGGCCCCCTTTTGGCTGCCAACAATGCCAGCCTCATTAGCGTGCCACATCCCCCCAATGTGCCGAGCGCAGTGCCGGGCACAGTGAATGAAGGCTTTCTTGCCACCAGCGTATTGGCCACGATTACAGACCCCCAGGGGATTCTTCCCTGTTTCGACTGCGTTAGTGGCCCGGACGTTCAAACTCTGCTGATCGCGCTTCCGCTCGCGGCTGTGATCGAGGGCCACGCAGTGACGATCATAGTTACCGGCGACGATCTATTCTATGGGGGTACGGCTGCCTTCACCTTCAACATAAGAGCAAATCCCACAGTTGCGCCGATTTTGACAGAAACGGTTTCCGGTACGGTCTCTCCGGGCATCTGGCTTGCACAGTTCCCAATAACCGTACCCGCGCCCGGGCAGTATATCCTGCAGGGAGAAATAAGTACCGGGGAAAACCTGCATCAGCACACTCAGGTCTCGGCGTCCCTGCTCATCGGAGCGAACTGACCGGCGCGAAAAGCATCTGACATCTCGAACCCGATTTCTGCGGTCGAGACCGGTATGGCGACGAGCTTTGCCGGCAGTGTGGGCAGCGCCAGCGTGGCTGCCCACACAACTTCGGACATCGGCGAGACGTTTCCGTCCGTGCCCACAGCCTCCACCCGCGAAAGTCACCAATGATATCGCCAGCGCGACGACACGGCCGAACATAGGCGGAGCGCGCACCTACCCGAACGCCGCGGCAGAGTGGGCCGACGCTGGGGTGGTAATATGACTTTGTCTTCCGGGGTGGGCGAGCCCGACTGTCGTGAACGATAGGGTGAGCCGTTACGCCGCATCCAAGAGGGATCCGGCCCCCGCCAGCGTCTCGCGGTAATTCCAGGGCATCCAATCCGCCGGATTGCAGCAGCATACCCTCGGGCGGTACCGCTAACTAACCTCGAAGCCTCGGTCGAGGTCAAGCATGGCAAGTCTACTGTTTTCGGCTTTCCTAAAGTCAGCTTGGGGTCCTGGGAATTGTGAAGCAGGCGTGACCTGCGCAACACCAGTAGCCGGACCGGCGACGATTGCGGACACGGCAAGCGTGGGCACGGAAAGCGCCATAAGTAAGACGACTATCGACCTTCAGTAGATTCTTCTGCGGGGCCCGATTAACCCTGTTCTTCCACACTCAAGAACCGGTCCACTTCGGCCCGCGTGGGCGCCGAAGCTTGCGCTCCCAGGCGCGTAACGGAAATCCCAGCCGCGGCGTTGGCGAACAAGACCGCGCGCTCCATCGGCTGACCTTCCGCCAGAGCCACGGCCAGCGCGGCGTTGAAGGTATCGCCGGCCGCCGTAGTATCGCGCACTTCCACCGGAAACGCGGGCGTAAGGAAGCATCCGGTATCGCCACAGCAGTAAGAACCCCGGTCGCCCAGCTTCAACACTACGCTGCGCGGCCCGAGTTTCCGCAAAGCTTCCGCCAGTTCCGGAGCCTCGTCGCGCGAAACGCGGGCTGGAGGGCGGCCCAGCAGCATCAGCGCTTCGTTTTCGTTGGGCGTCAGGATGTCCACGCGCGCGAGCAATCCGGCGGGCAAGGGCTGCGCCGGCGCCGGATCGAGCATGGTGCGCAGGCCTTCTTCACGCGCCAGAGCCAGCGCGGCCGCCACCGTATCGAGCGGCGTCTCCAACTGGAACAGCGCGAGGCTCGCGCCGCGAAAGACCTTGCGCATGGCTTCCACATCCGCCGCGGCCAGCGCGTAATTGGCGCCCGAAGCCACTACGATGGAATTCTGGCCCTGCCTGTCCACCCAGATGAGGGCCACGCCGGTGGCCTGCGATTTGGTGGCGTGCACGGCGCTCACATCCACTCCAGCGGCCGCCAGGCTGGCCTTCAGGTGGTCGGCGAAGACGTCGTACCCCACCCGCCCGATCAGGCGC
>CABECV010000710.1_pt1 | contig 12171 bp, 9 predicted proteins | sample 3422511 | NCBI WGS metagenome assembly CABECV01 (sample SAMEA5534327, study PRJEB31848) | metagenome | biome: tundra; feature: field; material: soil | place: USA | collected 2013-05 | depth 0.15 m | reverse complement strand
CCGTGCCAGCGGCAAACCACATCCCGGCCAAAGTCTATTCTTCCAATAGCCTGGCATGCCCGACATCGGTGTCGGCCAAGTAGGTTTCACCGAACCACACCATTTTCCTGCGACACTCCCTAGTTGGAGCGACAGCTATTCCTCCGAAGCAGGCTAGAACTGCGAAGGGCCGTTCACTCCGAAGATCATGTTAAGGAATTTCTGACGCACTACACTAGAATGCTATAGTGCGCTTTGCCCGATATATATTACAGGCGGGAGCCGCCCTGCTCGTTCCGGCCCTCTGCGCGCTGGGCGCGCCCCGAGGCAGGCATCCGGATCGGACGGTCGCCGAGCCAGCCAGCGGGCAGGCGAGCGTCGCAGTCGTTCCGACATCCGCTACGCTGGCAATTGGCCAGAGCCGGCAGTTCAGCGCCACGGTGCGGAATACGAAAAACACCGGCCTCGCCTGGAAGGTGAATGGCGTGCAGGGAGGAACCTCCACCACCGGCACGATTACGGCGGCCGGTCTCTACACTGCCCCATCGGCCGTACCCAGCCCTGCGACGGTCAGCGTGACAGCCGTCTTGGTGGCGGATTCGAGCGTGTCGGCCGCGGCCACGGTGACCATTACCCCGCCGCAGGTGGCCGTGAGCATCTCGCCGGCATCTGCGGCGGTCGAACCCGGCGGATCGCAGCAATTGACGGCCACGGTATCGAATACGGTGAACACGGGCGTCATCTGGGAAGTCAACGGCGTGACCGGCGGAAACGCTGTGGTTGGCACGATCACCCCGTCCGGACTCTACACTGCGCCCGGCGTGAGTCCCAGCCCCGCTATCGTCATTGTGACCGCCGTTTCCGAGCAGACTCCGGCCGCGGCGGCGGTGGCGGTCATCAGCCTTGGCACGGGCGCGGCTTTCTACGTTGCGACTACCGGCAATGACGGCAACAGCGGCAGCATCGGTTCGCCCTGGCGCACCATCCAGCACGCCGCCAACACGGCGGTGGCGGGCGATACGGTTTACGTGATGGGAGGCGTTTACAACGAAATCGTCGCCTTCCCCAATTCCGGCTCCGCCACGGCGGGCTACATTACGTTTGAAAGCTACCGCGGCCAGACGGCCACGATCGACGGCACGGGCTTGGCGGTTCCGGGCGGGCAATACGGACTGCTCACCATTCAGAATCGGGAATATCTGGCGATTGGCGGCTTTGAAATCCGGAACTACAAGTCGAACAGTATCGCGGACGTGCCCATCGGAATCTATATCACCGGCGCGGACAGCTATATCCAAATTCTGGGGAACCGGATTCACGATATCGTGACCACGGCCAAGGGCTGCAACGCGAACGCCCTCGGTCTGGCGGTATATGGCAGCAGCGCGCCGGCTTCCATTAACAACCTGACCATTAGCGGCAACGAGGCTTTCGACCTGACCACGGGCTGTAGCGAGTCGGTTACTCTCAATGGCAACGTAGACGGTTGGAGCGTCACCAACAACCTTATTCACGACAACAACAACATTGGCTTCGACGCGATCGGGTTCGAGAACACGTCGCCGGACCCGGCCTACGACCAGGCGCGCAACGGCGAGGTGAGCGGAAACATCATCTACAACATTACGTCCTACGACAATCCCGCCTACGGGAAGTCGTACTCGGCCGACGGCATTTACGTGGATGGCGGCGCCGGGATCGTCATTGAACGGAATGTCGTACATCACACCGACCTCAATCTCGAATTGGCAAGCGAGAATTACGGTAAACTGACCAGCTTCATCACCGCGCGCAGCAACCTGATCTATTATGCGAATTCGGTGGGCGTGAGCATTGGCGGCTACGGCCCGGGCCGCGGCGGCACGGACCATTGCGATATCGTCAATAACACGCTTTTCATGAACGACACAAAAAACACCGGCAGCGGGGAATTCCAGATCCAGTTCTATGCGACGAATAACATCTTCGAGAACAATGTAGTCAACGCGACTTCACAAGGGCTGTTTCTTCACAGCTTCACGAATTCGGAACCGGATCCAGCGACTCTCGATTACAATCTCTACTTCTCTCCCACCGGCGCGGCCGCCGGGATCTGGCAATGGAATCAAACGAAGTACCGGGGCTTTACGAAATACCGGCAGGCCACGGGTCAGGACGCCCATTCCAGCTTCGCGAATCCGCTCTTCCTGAGCACCACGACGCCGGATCTGCGGGTGCGACCCTCTTCGCCGGCGGTCGACAAGGGTATCAACCTGGCGCCTACGGTGGTTGGGACACTCGACTTCGCGGGCAATCCGCGCGTGCAGGGTCCGGACATCGATATAGGCGCGTACGAGCAGCCATGACCCAATATAGCGGCTTAGTGATTTTGCCGGCCGCCGCCGGGCTTTCTTTTGCAGCTTGGTGGCTCACGCTTTAGCGTGCAGCGGCGAACTTCAGTCCGCCGCCCGTTTGCGGCTTGCCGCAATGTGGGGAAGGCCTGTGGCCTCTCATGGCAATGCGAAAGATTCGGCGAGGGTGGCCAATAAACTTCTTCCCGAATGTTAACCCACCGGCTGGTCGATGTCGAATCTGCTTCCGGTGTCGTCATCTTCATTAATGATATTAGCCTCAGGCTCGAAAGCAGAGAATCCTCACGCCGCCCGATGGGATTCATTGCGAACCACAGGCCCGTCATCCGCCCGGTCAACTGAGATTTTGGGTTCCGACCGACCCAGCGAAATGAGGCTGTTCAGCTTGCGAAGGTCTGGCACACTGAGTTTCCTGATCTCGATTTCGATTCGTAGCAAGTCCGGCCAAGGCAACCTCAGCACCGTACTGCCAATTCTTACGCCGCCTGCGAATTTTGGAATAGTGTAAACACAGGCCCGATACCCGGACTGCGTATGCTCGACAATCAACTCACCCATCGCCTCACGGTCTTTTGGCCCGGCCGTTCTAATCCACTCCCAGAGTCTTGTTCGCTCAAGCTGGCGGTGCCACAAATCCTCCGTGAGTTCATTCCAGAAAAACATATACGCAGGTTGCCCATTCCAGAAAAACGAATAGGCAAATTTACCGTCAACTGTCTGTGTTGAAGCCCAGAACAATGTTTGCGTCCGGTCGCCGTTTTTTAGCGTCACCTGTCTCTTGCACGGCCAATTCTGGTGAACGCAGCCCGCAAAACCAAAATCGGACGTTCTGGCGTCCTCAGAATCGCCAACTAACACTGTTGTGCGTCTTCTGCCGTCTCCCAGTTCCCGAAGACTACGAACACATTTATACATCTTCTCGATATCTGAAGCTTCTTTTATTGTTTCGCGGCCGCAGGCGCAAGACTCCTCAAGCCCGTCCAGGAAGCCTTCTGGGGCGGCTATTCGGGGTACTTCTCTGATCTGGACGGGTTTAGACGGGTTTCTATGGGGGGTCGCTTGGAATCCATCCTTCCCGATAGCGGAGGATGGAAGTATTCGAATTCCCGACTAAGGTTGTTGTTCTTCTGTTTCACGGGAAGATCGGGAGCGGATAGAAGCGAAACGGTTCGCCCGAGCGTGACGCACTCGCGCGGGCGGTACCACCCAACACGCCCCGCCGCGCCGAGAACCCGCAAGGCGCGCCAAGAAGCGCGGTCGGAGATCGCAGGCGCTATGCGTCCCGTCACTACACCGAAAGCTCCGGCGCATTCGCGCTCTTCACGCGGGCGATGCCGGCGGCCAGTTCCGGCGCCAGCGGCCCGTTGTCCGTCGCCGGCGCCGCCAGCCTGCGGATGGCCCGACAAGCCGCTTACGCCGTAGCGTTGCGGGCCTTGCGGTAAGCCGCCCAACGCCTCTTGGTGGCTTCTCTTATCGCCTTCAACCCTGCCGCAGACAACTTCCGTTTCTTGGGCTTCGCCGGTTGGGCTGGTTGCGCCTGTTGCTTTTTCTGCGCCGCCCATCTCGCTTGCTGCGCGGCGGCGATCCTGGCGCGGGCAGACTTGCTCATCGTGCGGCGCTTCTGTGGACCCGCGCGATCTGTTCCGGTCGCCCTCGCTACCGTGGCTTTTGGCTGGCTTGGACCGCTCTGGCCGAGTTGCGCTTTGATGCCGGCTATCTTCGCTGAGATCTTTTCGACTTCGGTCCGATACCCGACGATGGCCATCTCCAGGATGGTGTTGTCTACTTTCGGTTGTGCCTGTCTTGGCATATTGGTTCTCTCCCTATAACTCTGAACGTGGGAATCTGAATGCGCCGCAGGCGCGGCGCATGGATTGAGGCGTTCTCTCAGGCCTTCGCCTTCTTCGGCGGTACGATGGCTTCTTTCGCGGCCTTGGCTATCCGAAACTTCACCACCTTCTTGGCGGCGATCTTGATGGCTTCGCCAGTGGCCGGGTTACGTCCCATGCGCGCCTTGCGATCCACACGGACCAGCCGCCCTATACCAGGCAACACGAAAACGCCATTCTTGTCGACGCACTGATGGCCGTGTCAGACAGCGCGGCGAGCAGGCCCTGCGAGACTTTCTTGGTAACCTCGCACTTCTCTGCCAATGCTTGGACGATTTGCGATTGAGTCATTGTTCTCCCTTTCGGCCTATGCCGACGAGATCATGTTACCGTAAAGCCGAAACATTTTGAAACATTTTAAAAGGGAAATGTAAGCTGGGGAATTAAAAACTCCGACCGGGATACGGCCGGAGGGACTGCCCGTGGTTGCTGCCGGCAGCATCTCACAAAGCTCTGCGAGGGCTGGATCGTCGCCACCCCAGACCGCCGGAAGTTCGCCGTGCGGATCACGTCATACCCGGAGTTGGATATTTCGGTCCCGTTCGACTGGAACGCGACTGCAGCCGAGGTTGCCGAGCGGGTGCGCGCGGCGATGGAAGATTGACGCGCGCGGGTTGGAATCAACCCCAGTTGTGCGCTCGAAGTGCCTTATCGGCCGGGCCTGCCAACCGCTCTCGCCATGCGACCAATATCAGGCGCCGGACTCATTCTCGATGGCAGGCAACCGACCACGCGTACAGGGCTGCGTTCGAGCGGGCGGATATGGAAGCAGCTTCGGCGCCTGCGACAGGTTACCCGCTACTGCTTTCCAGAACTGACCCAACAGGTGGCACGCCTCCACCACTCTTCAACGACCTCGATCAATAATCCCGTGCCGCAGTTTTCTGGGATAATGCTCGGAAGGCGACGGGCTTGCTCTTGAAGGTTGACGAAGCCGAACAACCCTGAACATATTCTGAACAATGGCCCAACCCAAACTCTATGACGCACTCGTAGTAGGCTCCGGCGCCAGCGGCGGCTGGGTCGCGAAGATCCTTACCGAGCAAGGCCTGGAAGTGCTTGTACTCGAAGCCGGACCGCCGCGCAGTCCCACGCGCGATTTCACCGAGCATGTTTGGCCGTACCGCATGCGCTACCGCGGCTTCGGCGATCAGAAGGCGCTGCTGCGGGATCAGCCGGTGCAGCGGCTCTGCTACGCATGCGACGAGTATAGTCACCAGTTCTTCATCGGCGACCGGGAGCTTCCGTACACCTTCCCGCAAGGCAAGCCGTTCATGTGGATTCGCGGCCGGCAGGTGGGTGGCAAGACGTTCTGCTGGGCACGCGTCAGCTATCGATACAGTGACTTCGAATTCCAGGCGGCCGCGCGCGACGGTTATGGCGAGAACTGGCCCATCAGCTACAAAGACCTGGAACCGTATTACGACAAGGTCGAGCGATACATTGGCGTGAGCGGCTCTGCGGAAGGACTGCCGCAGTTTCCGGACGGAAACTTCCTCCCGCCTATGCGTCTCTCTTGCGGGGAGGTCCATGCGGGAAAGATCGTGGAGCGCCACTTCGGCTGGCGGATCATTCCGGATCGGACGGCAAATCTGACGGTGCCGCACAATGGCCGGCCCGCCTGTCACTATTGCGATCAATGCCAGCGCGGCTGCTACACGGCCTCCTACTTCAACAGTCCTTCCACAACTCTCCCCGACGCGGCGCGCACAGGCCGGTTGACGCTGGTGAGCGACGCGATCGTGAGTCACCTGGTCATGAATGATCGCGGCAAAGCGACCGGCGTAGTTTTCCTCGACCGCCAGACCCGCGCCGAGCGGGAAGCACACGGGCGCGTCGTGGTCCTGGCAGCGGGTGCCCTGGAATCCACGCGCATCCTGCTCAACTCGCGGTCGCCGCGGTTCCCAGAGGGAGTGGGGGCCTCGTCGGGAGCGCTGGGCCACTACCTGATGGACCATTTTACGCTGGAAGATGGCGGTGGCGTTCTTTCCGTTTTGAAGTCCTCGCGGCGGGAACCAGTGGGGCGTCCGGCGGGCTACATCATCCCGAAATATGTCAACGCCGACCCGCGCTTCCAGAATAAGAGTTTTCTCCGCGGCTACTATCTGGCCGGTGATAGCCACCAGGATCTCTACGGACACGCAGTCGGCATACAGGGCTTTGGGAGAGAGTTTCGGCGCAAGGTAAGCCAGGAGATTCCCTATCACTTTGGCATCTACGCGCAAGGCGAGTGTCTGCCGCGCTATGACAATTATGTGAAGCTCGATCCGGCCAAAACGGATGCGTGGGGAATTCCGGTGCTGCACATCAACGCCAGTTACGGGGAGAACGAGCGCGCCATGGCGCGGGCCATGCACACGCGGTTGAACGAGATTTTGGACGCCATCAAAGTGGACGAGCTACAAGCACCGTCGGAGAAGCTAAGCGTTTTCGGAAAAAACATACACGAGTGTGGCACCGCACGGATGGGCAACGACCCGAAGAAGAGCGTCGTCAACCGCTTCAACCAGGTTCACGATGCTCGCAACGTATTCGTCACAGACGGCGCCTGCTTCGTCACTCAGGGTTGCTATGAGCCGACCTTGACCATCATGGCGATCTCTGCCCGGGCTACGGATTATATCGCCGCCGAATCCAAGAAAGGGAACTTGTGATGGAGCCGGACGAATTCACCAGACGTCTATGGTTGCTTCGGTTGGGTAGCGGCGTTGTGCTGACTGGGTTCAGCGGTCTGGATCTGGAGGCCGCCGCACAATCGCCATTGCCGCCCGGATTGTATCAGCCTTCCATCGATCATCTGGCGCACGTTTTGAAACCCGTGGCCGGCGCCGAGCTTCGTCCGGCGCCGCGCTTCTTCACCGCCGCGGAGTACCAACAACTCAAAGACCTTGTGGGCAGGACGCTTGGAGAAGATCCCGGAACACCGCCCGTGCCGGAAATCACAGCGTGGATCGACTTGCTCGTGCGCGACGCGGCCGCGGTCCGCGAAGCCGCGCAATCGCTTTCTCCGGCCCACCGCGGGCTGGCGGTCGCCTTTTATGGTGAAGAGGCGGTCCACGAACTGGAGACGTTCGACGCCCAGCAGGTCTGCCGCGCCGGTCTAGCCCGGATAAGCGCGGAGCCGTCGCTCACACTCGAATCGCTCGAATCGGGCGGCGATCCGTTTGTCCGTTGGCTCAAGCACCGCGCCATCGAGGGGTTTTACACATCTCAGGCGGGTCTGAAAGAGCTGGACTACAAGGGGAACTCCTTTTACAGCATTTCACCCGGCTGCAATCATTAGCGTTCGTATGCGGGCATCTCGACTGCGAACCGCGGGCGAGCACGCCGAGACAACCCAACCAAGGGCCTGCCTTCGTGGCGGCGGGCCGCATTTTCCTCCTGGGTGCAGGCGGGCAGGAGGAAACGAAAAGAACCGGCGCGTGCTCACACAGCGCGTATCGGCCAGCGGGCAGTTCGCTTGCAGCGCCGGGCCGCAGGTGCGGCATCCCGCCTCATGGTCGTCGTTAGGACTTGCTTTTAAACCCGATAAAATACATTCTCGTGTTTAGGTGCCCCCCAAGAAACGTGTTGTGGCAAGGGTTCCACTCCCACCTCCGGTCGGATCGTCTGCCACTGGAAACAGCTCACTTGGACGTGTCGGCTTCCCGTACAAGCGCCCGGCGAAAGCTATGTCGCGCATTGTCCGCCGCAAGCCTGGCAGCGCTTATTACTAGCAGCAGCCCTGGTCGGGTCAACTCCGGCCCCGACTACGCCTCCGCCCGGCCGCGCCTTTTCCGCAGCTCATCCACAGTCACCGCCAGAATAATCACCCCGCCGATAATCGCCTGCTGCAGGTACGGCGATATGCCCAACAGGTCGCTGCCGTTTGAAAGCAGGCCCATGATCAACGCCCCGATCAGCGTCCCGATGACGCTGCCTTCGCCGCCATGCAGGCTGCCGCCGCCGATGACCACCGCGGCGATGGCCTGCAGTTCGTAGCCGTTGCCGGCCGAGGGCTGGCCGGTCATCAGCCGCGACGCTTCTATCATCCCCGCCAGGCCGGTGAGCAGGCCGCCCAGGGCATAGATCACGGTGGTGTCAAACGCCACCGGCACTCCCGCGTAGACCGCCGCATCCGGATTGCTGCCGATGGCGAACGCGTAGCGGCCCAGGCGCGTATGCTCCAGAATCACGTGCGTCGCCAGCGCGCAGATCACCACCACCCACAGCACGAAAGGCACTCCCAACAGGTTGCCCTCGCCCAGAAACGCAAAGCTCCGCGGAACGCGAGTCACGGGCAAACCGTTCGTGACGATCAGGGTCAATCCCCGGATAATGCCCAGCGTGCCGAGCGTCACGATAAAGGGCGCGATGCGCAGCCGCGTGGTCAGGAACCCATTCACCGATCCCCAGAACAACCCGGTCAGGAGTCCCACGAGGATGCCCACCGGCACCGGCATACCATTTTCCATTGCCATCGTGCCCAGCACGCCGCACATCGCCAGCATGGCGCCCACCGAGAGATCGATGCCGCCGGCGATGATGATCAGAGTCATGCCCAGCGACATGGTGTTGATCACCGCCGTCTGCCGCACCACGCTCGATAGATTCGTCTCGGTCAGGAAATGCGGCGAGGCAATCGCCAGCGCCACGAACAGAACCACCAGACTCAAGAAAGGCAGCAGCCGCTGCATCATGGCGCACACTCCGGTTCGAGCGCGGCGAAGCGCATGATTTCCTCCTGTGTGGCGCCTCCCGGCAGTTCACCGGTAATGCGGCCCTGCCGCATCACCAGGATGCGATCGGCCACCTGCAGTAACTCCTGCATCTCGGAGCTCACCATCAGGACGGCAGCCCCGGCGCGCGCCAGTTCGTCCATTACTTCGAATACCTCAACCTTGGCGCCCACGTCAATGCCGCGCGTAGGCTCGTCAAACAGGAACACGCGCGCGCGGCGGAACAGCCATTTGGCGATCGCCACTTTCTGCTGATTGCCGCCGCTCAAGCGGCCGGCCGCCTGCCGTCCGGACGAAGCGCGTATGCGCAGGCGCGCGATGTACTCGGCCGTCACGCGGCCCTGCGCCCGCAAGTCGATCAGGCCGAGCCGGCAGATCTCCCGGAGGTTCGCCATGGTGATGTTGTATGCGATGGGCAACCGCAGCGCCAGGCCCGTTTTTTGCCGGTCTTCGGTGACCAGTGCGATCCCCGCCGCCACTGCTTCCCGCGGCGATCCGATCCGCGTCTGGCGGCCATCCACGAACACTTTTCCGCCGTCGATGGGGTCCACTCCGAAAATAGCGAGGCAGGTTTCGGTTCTTCCGGCGCCGACCAGACCGGCCAACCCCACAATCTCGCCTGCGCGCAGGGAGAATGAAACATCGCGAAATGCGCCGCGGCGCGTGAGGCCTTCGACGCGCAGCGACTCCGCACCCGGCGCGACCGGCTGCCGCCGATAGATCGACACCATCTCGCGGCCCACCATATGCTGGATGATGCGGTCCGTCGAGACCTCCGCCAGCGGCCCGTCGTGAACCGTGGCGCCGTCGCGCAGGATGGTGACCCGGTCGCCGATCGCGCGCAGTTCCTCCAGCCGGTGGGTGATGTAGATCACGCCCATGCCCCGCGCGCGCAGCGTGCGCACGATGCGGAAGACTTCTTCGGTCTCCGCGCCCGAGAGCGACGACGTGGGCTCATCGAAAATCAGCAAACTGGAACCGTGCTGGATGGCGCGGCAGATGCCCACCAATTGCTTGCCCGCCGGGCTGAGCCGTTCCACGCGCCAATCCGCATCGAGCGGAAAGTGGTGCTCTTCGATCATCCGCGAGGCCTGCTCGATCATGCGCCGCCGGTTCACCCAGCCGAACGGAAGCCGCTCCTCGCGCCCCAGGAAGAGGTTCTCCGCGACCGTTAGATGCGGCGCCAGCAGCGATTCCTGGTGCACCATGGCGATGCCCGCCGCCGCCGCTTCCGCGGGAGTGCGGAAGGCGGCGGCGTGCCCTTGCCAAAGCATGCGTCCGGCGTCGCGGCGCTCCATCCCCGCCACGATCTTCATCAGCGTGGATTTGCCCGCGCCGTTCTCGCCCAGGAGCAGGTGCACCTCGCCGGGCCCCACGCAGAGGTTGCCATCGCGCAGGGCCGTCACGCCGCCGAACTGTTTCCGGATGCCGTTCAGATCGAGGAGCACTGAAGGGACAGTGTATCCCACCAGCGCGGCGCTATGATGTGGCATTGAGTCGCGCCTCATGAAATCCGTACGCAATCTCCTACCACGGCCGCTGCTCCTCGTCACAGCAGTTGCCGGCCTGTTCGCGCAGACGAACCAGCCATCGCTGCCGCGCATCGTTCAAAAAGAAGGCCGGTATGCCTTGTTCGTGGATGGCGCGCCCTACCTGATCCTGGGCGCACAGGTCAACAACTCCAGCGCGTGGCCGGCCATGCTGCCGAAGGTCTGGCCCGCCATCGAGTATCTCGAAGCCAACACGGTCGAGATACCGGTCTACTGGGAACAGTTCGAGCCGGAGCCGGGCCGGTTCGACTACGCGACGCTCGACACGCTTCTGAGCCAGGCGCGCGAGCATCATGTGCGTCTGGTCCTGCTCTGGTTCGGCACCTGGAAGAATGGCAGCTCGCACTACATGCCGCTCTGGATGAAACGCGATCCCGAGCGCTACCCGCGTATGATTGGCGCGAACGGCCGCCGCGTGGATTCGCCATCGCCGCACGCCGCGGCCACTCTCGCCGCCGATAAGCGCGCCTTCGCCGCGCTGATGCGGCATCTGAAGGCATCCGATGCGCGCCACACCGTAATCATGGTTCAGGTCGAAAATGAGGCGGGCACCTGGGGCAGCGTGCGCGACTATGCGCCCGAGGCGCAGAAGGCTTTCGAAGGCCCCGTGCCGGCTGAACTGCTGGCTGCGCTACACAAGGATGCCGGCAGCCCTACCGCGAGCTGGCGCGAGGTTTTCGGCGCGGATGCCGATGAGTTCTTTCACGCCTGGTCGGTGGCGCACTTCGTAGGGCAGGTGGCCGCCGCGGGGAAGGCGGAGTACCCGCTGCCGCTGTACGCCAACGCCGCCCTGCGCGACCCCTTGAAGCCCGGCCCACCCGGAAGCTATGAAAGCGGCGGCCCGACCGACAACGTGATTCCGATCTGGAAAGCCGCGGCCCCCGCGCTCGATGTGCTCGCGCCCGATATTTACCAGAACGATCCTGCCCGCTATCTGAAGGTGCTCGAACTCTATCGCCGGCCGGACAATCCGCTGTTTGTGCCGGAAACCGGCGACTTCCCGGCATACGCGCGGTTCTTCTTCGCGGCGCTGGGCCATGGGGCGATTGGCTATGCGCCCTTCGGTATCGACTACACGGGCTTCTCGAATGCGCCCCTGGGCGCGCCGCGATTGAATGAAGAGTCTCTGGCTCCGTTCGCGCTGAACTACAAGCTGATCGGTCCCGGAATGCGCGAGATCGCCCGTCTCAATTTCGAAGGCAAGCTGCAGACCGCCATCGAAGAAAAAGACGAGAAAGAGGAGCATTCCGAAACGTTGGAGTTCGGGCCCTGGAAGGCCGTGGTTTCCTATGGCGTGCCCCAGTTCGGCTTCGGCAATAACCCGAAGGGCAATCCGGAACCCGTAGGCCGCGCCCTGGTCGCGCAACTCGCGGACAACCAATTCCTGGTGGCCGGATTCTTTTGCCGCGTCGATTTCCACGTGAGCGAGGCAGCATCGGGCAAGCAGCGCGAGTTCGTGCGCGTGGAGGAAGGCGGCTACCAGGGCGGCGTATTCAAACCCATCCGCATATGGAATGGCGACCAGACGGACTGGGGTCTGAACTTCAGTTCCGCGCCGCAGGTGCTGCGAGTGACGCTGGGCACTTATTAGTAAATGCGCAGCTCACTGGCCGAAGGTCTCAGCGAATTGAAGCTCACACTCTTCGCGCGTAACGTATCCGATGTGCGGCGGGCAGGTGCGGGC
>CABECV010000674.1_pt1 | contig 12639 bp, 9 predicted proteins | sample 3422511 | NCBI WGS metagenome assembly CABECV01 (sample SAMEA5534327, study PRJEB31848) | metagenome | biome: tundra; feature: field; material: soil | place: USA | collected 2013-05 | depth 0.15 m | reverse complement strand
GCCACGCGCGCCGCCGCGGCCGACGCGACCGTCACGATGCGGACTGAGGCGGGCATAGTCATCGGCACGCCCGGCTATATGAGCCCGAAGCAGGTGCGCGGCCTGGCGACCGACCACCGGAGCGACATCTTCAGCTTCGGCGTGATTCTGTACGAGCTGCTGGCGGGCAGGCGCGCGTTCCAAGGCGAGACCTCCCTAGAGACCATGACCGCCATCCTCAAACAGGAACCGCCGGAACTGCCGGAGACCGTGCCTGCGGCTTTGCGGCAGATCGTGGCGCATTGCCTCGAAAAAGACGCGGGGAAACGATTCCAATCGGCGCACGACCTGCGGTTCGCACTGTCGCAGACCGTTACGCCGAGCGGGAGCCACGACAGGGTTGCGGTGCCGGGCTGGCAGCGGTGATATTGATAGCGGCGACGGTCGCTGCGACTCGCTGGCTTTGGCGCGACGCTGCCTTGCCGCAGTGGTCCGGTGTGTTGCTGGGCGGCCCGGAGATGGCCCTGAATCCGCGCCTCTCCCCGGACGGCAATTTGATCGCGTTCAAGGCCTTCGACAAGGCCCTGACGCAGGTGGCCGTAATGAAACCCGAGTCCGGCAACTGGTCCATCCTGACTCATCGGCGCGACCGCGGTGTAGTCCAACAGGTCAGTTGGCCGCCCGACGGCTCACTGATCTATTACGACCGTGCCACCGACGTGCCCCTCGGTGTCTACAGCGTGCCGGTCTTGGGCGGTGAGGAGCACCTGGTGCTGGAAAACGCGACCTCGCCCGAAGCTTTGCCGGATGGCAGCCTGCTGCTCTCCCGAGTCAACGCCCGGCGGGAAGGGCAGGTGTACCGGTTCTGGCCGGAAACCGGCCGCCTAAAGGAGTTTCCCCTCGAGAGGCCGCGGTATTCCGCGGCGGCCTGCTCTCGCATAGCGTCGGGAGGCAAGGAAGCGATCACATTGATCAACCGCCAAAACGGCCGGTGAATTATGCAAGCGAGGATGTATGCCGCCGACCCGTTCTTAGAGAAGTGTCGAGTTAACGCACATCAGCCCCCTCGGAGACTCGCCCCTATAAAGGGGCCATCGGTGGCACGATTCAGCGCGGCGAGGGCTCTGCCTAACGCTCGAAGCGTTCCGCGCGGCGCAGACCTTAATGGCCACGTCGTGATTCAAACGCGGGTCTCTGGGCCGGTACACCTCGCCCAAGGAGCGGATCGGGAATGAGACGGGCACTCGGAAAATGGTGGGCCATCCGCCGACTGGCGGCGTGTAAATCACGGATTTGAGCGCCTTCCGCGCGACGCGTATCTCTACCGATAAGGCCGGATAACGCCGTTGCCGACACCGGCGGCAAGCATGCAGGAGGAAGATGCCAGCCAATGTCCAGTCCAGGTACGCAAAGGGTTTCGAGCGGTTACAAGCTCTTTCTCTTCCGGGATGGCTTCTTTGCCCCCTTCCGCTGCTTGCTTACGGGCACCCGTGCATCCGCTGGAAGTACCGGCAGAGGAAGGCCACGTACGATCTGAGATTTCAGACAGACCAGCCGCCAATGCCACGCCGGCAGCAGGGATCCTTCGCCGGCATTTTGCTCGCACATACGATTCCCTCCTACGCGTATTCTTTGGCGTTCGCCGGCATAGAAAGCAGCACTTGGCGCGGCAGCAACGCGGACCTCAACATCTCGAGTTCGTTCTCACCAGAGGTAAGCGGCAAGCCGATCTGGCCGCCCTGCGCGGCCGATCGGCAGCAGGCCATCATGATTTCGAAGCCCGCCCAGGCGCTCGCGAAGTTGCAGGGATGGACCTTTTGCGCGTCATCCAGCCAATCCGCAATGTGCTGAATATACGGCGGCATGTCGAGATCGTAGTTCATCGATCCGCCGCCGGAACAGGAGGTCTCTTTGGTGACCACTCGCCAGCCGCCGCCGGTCATGACCTCGGCGAAGCCTTCGCTGCCCTGCGCGCCAATCCGGCATTTGCGCCACCAGTAATCGACCTCGGGCACATCGGGCGCACCGGCTCCGCACTCGACCACACCACGCACGCCATTGGCAAACTGGATAAAGCCGGCAATGTAGTCGGGCGATGGGTGCGAGTCGGCGAGTTTTCCACGTCCCGCCGCCTGCGCCATCACCCATTCTGCGGGAGCTTCGTCATTGAACCAGCGGATGTAGTCGATCAGGTGCGACAACATGTGCGTCATCCACCCGGTGGAGGTTCCGTAGACTGTATGGATGCGCCCTAACACTCCGCTCGAAATGGCCTCCTTCACCTTCTGATAGTGCGCCCCATAGCGATGCTGATGGCTGACGACGGCCTTCACTCCGCTAGCTTCGAGCATATCCCGGATCTCCATGCCTTCCGCGCTGGTCAGCGCAACAGGCTTCTCCATGGCGATGAGCCGCGCACCGCATTCGATTCCGGTGCGTATCATCTCAACCCGCAGGTCGGGCATTGTGCAGAAGCAGAAAACATCTGGCCGAAGCTCACCAGCGAGCTGGTGGGCATTTTTAGATTTCGCAGGCGCCCCCAAGCGGGTGGCTGCTGCATCCATCCGGGCTTCGTCGATGTCGCAGATGCCCACCACTTCGAAATGGCCGTTAGATTGAAACGCGGTAGCGTGGTGCATTCCACGTTTGCCCAGGCCGGCTACCATTACACGGTATCTTTGGTTCATGCGACACCTTTCTTGCGGTCCCATTCCAAAACCTTTCCGATTACGTAGTCCACTTCCGCCGCGGTCAGTTCGGGAAACATGGGCAGCGATATGCAGCACGCGGCGTTGCGTTCGGAGTTGGGAATGGCGTACGGGATTTGTGCCGGTTTGCCCCACGGATATCCCTGCTGCTGGTGGATCGCGATGGGGTAATGACACTTGGCGTCGATGCCATTCTCGTTGAGGAACGCCAGCAAGGAGTCGCGATACGCCGCTTCCTTGGTTTCGATGACGTATAGATGATAGATGTGGTAGTACCCTGGCTTTTCATAAGGAAGGGTGAGGCTGACTGCGTCCTTCAGGCAAGCGGAATAGCGCGCCGCCCATTGCCGACGTAGCGCGTTCCACTCGTCGATATGTTTCAGCTTGGCGCTCAGAACAGCGGCATGGAGGTCGTCCAGCCGGCTGTTGCAGCCCGGGCTGTGGCATGACCGTTTGTCGGAACCATGGTTGCGCAGCTTGCGAACCACGCGATCCACATTTTCGTGATTCGTGACCACCGCACCGCCATCGCCAAAACATCCGAGGTTCTTTTGAATAATAAAGCTCGTGCATGCGGCGTCGCTGAACTCACCGATCTGGAACCCATCGCCCCGCGCTCCGATACCTTGCGCGTTGTCTTCAATCACAAACAGGCCGTGCCGGTCGGCGATTTCGCGAATCGCTTTCATATCCGCGCACTGACCGTAGAGATGGACCGGTACCAGCGCCTTCGTCCTCGGCGTGATGGCCGCTTCGATCTTCGAGGGATCGATACAGTTGGTCAGCGGGTCTGAATCGACGAAGACGGCCGTAGCGCCCGCGATCCAGATGGCCTCGGCGGTCGCGAAGAACGTATTCGCCGTGGTGACGCACTCGTCGCCCAGGCCGATTCCAAGGGCCTGGAATGCAAGCCACAAGGCATCCGTCCCGTTGCCCACGCCCACTGCATATTTCATGCCATGGTAGTTCGCAAACTCCTTTTCGAAGCGCTGGAGCATGGGCCCCATGACGTACTGGCCGGACTCCAGGACTTCATGGATGTTGGCGTCGATTTCGGCCTGAATATTGTGGTATTGCCTGACGTGACCATAAAAAGGAACATTCACAGTATTGACTCCCGATGCCTCCTCGGCATCTCGCTCGATAAGAGGGCTTGGAGATATTATATTCTAAATATCTAATTACGGCGTGCCATCTCCGGCATCGGTCGGTATTCGGCAGCATATCGGGCGCGCTCTTGCGCTGAAGAATGTACACTTGCTGTGCTTGCCGTCCCGGAGGTAAGGTCGTCACAGGCTGCCGATATTACCCATTAAGGGCTTCAAAATGAACGAGTTAACCGTAGTTGATAAAGCGAACGAATGGCGGCGGATGAAGGGCCTCGTGCTCGACTCCGTCAGGTCTCCCATCACGAAAAGGTTTTACAACATGGCTTTGGACGAATTCTTCGACTGGTACCGGCTGGAGCCGCGGCCGGGTTTCGCCAAAGCCACCGTGAACGCCTGGCGAGTATCCCTGGACGAACGCGGGCTGGGGTCGTCCTCCATCATTGTCCGCATGTCCGCCATCCGCAAACTGGCGGTGGAGGCGACAGACAACGGGCTGCTGACGCCGGAGTTGGCGGCGGGGATCGCGCGCGTGAAGAGCGCGAAGTCCGCGCTGAGTCGTCACGGCCTCCGCGTGCGGCGGAGCGCGCAGCGTGGTAGCTGCCAAGCCGGTGCGTGAAGCCGTACCCCCCTCTCCAGGTACCCCCCTTGGGTTGTCACATTATGTCTTCCGCCATGCCGTTTGCAGCCGGAGCCTACATTACGTTTTCTTCGGCCTGCCCTTTGGCAGGCTGATTCCGATTTCGGCCTTGAGGGCCGTCACTACATTCTTGACCGTTGCGAGCGCGACTCCCGATTGCTTGGCAAGGTCCTCGAACCGGACTCCCCGGATCTGGTGCAAAACGGCCCAAGTGAAATGCTCCGGTCTGCTTTTCGTGGGCACTCGCGGCAGTTCTTTTATTGCCTTCTTCATTTCGTCCAGTCTTGCGTTCACGATTTTGGTAACCGCATCGAGAATGCGCTTTTTTGCGTCTCGCGCACTTTCGTAGCCGTATGGCCAATACCATGTGAATTGGGGCAGTTCGATTAGATAGTCTCGTGGCCGACGCCGTTCCCACTTGTACCCGCCCAAAAGCCACCATCGCGCACCCTTTGACATCCAATCCGGGTGCCGAGTCCAAATCTGAAGGGTCGTTTCGACTTGCTGCACGACCCAGGTCGGGGGTCCGTCGCTTTGAAGCAGGCGGACTTCCTTCGCCCAGTCCACTACAGCTTTCGAGCAGTCCACCACAGCCTTTTGGCGAGCTGCCGACCGAGATGGAAATAAGACGCTGGTTGGCGTAAAACCAGACTGCTGGATGGCCTCATAGGCCTTGATGTATTCAGGCCAAACCTTTTGGCGAAGCTTCTCCAGAACCTCCGGCGTAGCGCGCTCTACTTCGCGAAGAAAGAGCGTGCGCAGTTCGTTCGTGACAGAATCCTCGCTGAATTGAATGCCAGCGAGTCTGGGCGCTCGAACCTTAATTGGAGCTGGATCGTGATGCTTAGTGCTCGGGCCGCTGTCCATGGCACATCCTCAGCGGGAATCGTAGCACGGCAGTCGGGCTGGTCGCCGATGGCGTGATGTACGCGACCGAGCCGCCGAGCGTGGTTACGGCCCTCGATCGGCGCAGCGGCCAGGCCGCTCTGGACCTGGCAGCTCCCCGCCGGCGGGTCGCATCCTCCTGCATGCAGCAGGCGAGCAGGAAGAAAACGACCTTGGAGCGTCCGCTGGCAGGCCCGTCTATAGGGCGCTTCAGGCGCATTGCCGTCCACGCAGTCGGGCGGAGCGGGAGTATAGGGCCTGGAGGTGGGGCATAGTGGGGCATAGTGGTGCATGGACGCATTCGCACATCGCCCGTCCGAGCGGGCCGCGGCGGGTCGTCGCATCATTCGGATTCCGCAGGCAGCGAATCGGTTTCTCCAGAGCGCTGCCAGTCCTACTGACCGTTCGCGTAATAGCGGCGGAGGTGTTCCCGCATCTCGCGCCGGTTTTGCCGCCGCCGGCGGTGTCGGCGGAATCGCCCTCAAGACACGCAGAATCCAGCGCACCGATATAGTCTCCTCCTGTGGAACGACGCGATCCGTCAGCGACACGCTTATTGGCCCGCCGTTCGATTGCGGCTCGTGGGTGCGTACCACGCGTACCACACGCAGCACGGTCGGCGTTACATGGCGTGCGCCTCGGCGCTACCTCGGCCGCATCTTGATCTGCGGCTGCTGGCGAGAATACGCGTGCCACTGATGGTCTCTTTCCCTCGTTATAGTAGAGAGATCATGGTCGCTGGGAACTGGCAGGACCATATAGGAACGGTCGTAGCGGGGCGGTACACGTTACGCACCCTCGTTTACGCCGGCAGGCGACAAGCCGAGTTCTTGGCCGTGACGCCGGATCAAGACGAAAGGCCTGTTTCTGTGGCTCTCATGGAGCCGGACCCCGATGAAATTGACCGAGAGCTCGCCGCCGTCAATAGGGCGAAGCAATTGCAGCATCCAAATCTGCTGCATGTCCTGGACGGCGGAGAGTGCCCGTGGGACGGCGCTCAAATGCTGTTCATCGTCACCGAAGCGGTCGAAGGGACGTTGGCCGAGGCGCTGGCAGAGGTCCAGGCGGGGCCGGCAGCTCTGCTGGACGACCTGCTCCCGGCGCTCGAGTGGCTACACGGACAAGGCTTGGTGTACCGGAACCTCCACCAGGACACGGTAGTGCGTGCCGGGGGGCGCTGGAAGTTGGCCGACCTCAGCCGGCTGCATGCGATTGGTCAATTCGAGCCTTGCGAAGAGATGGAGCGGAATACGCCGCCGGAAGCCGTGTCCGGTTGGATCCTTCCCGCCGGGGACATTTGGGGGCTTGGAGTGCTCCTTCGAGATGCGCTCGCCCGAGAGGGGCGCCCGATGCCGACGCCCTTCGAATCCATCGTGCGCGGCTGCCTTGAGCCGGATTACCGGGTACGGCTTTCGCTGCAGAGCATCAGGAGCCTGCGGGAGCGGGAACCGGTAACTCACGAAGCGCCACGGGAAGAAGCTGCGCCGCGCCGTTCGCGTGCGCTGATCGCGATTGTGGCAGTCGCGTTGATCTTGTGCGGCTTGGCCGTCGCTTTGTGGTCATGGCATCGTGCGAGTACGCCGCCTGTCGCGCCCCTTGCCAGACGTTTGGGGCCCCGGATCGAAAGTGAACCGGCTCGGCCAGCGGCGCCCAAAGAATCCGTGCCTCCCCCGATCAAGGCCAAGCCCGCTGTGCCGGTTGAGCCGGTAGGGCGGGCCGACTATTTTGGGGACGATTTGGAAGGTCATCCCACGGCGAGCGGTGAGGTGTTCAGCAACCAGGCCATGACCGCCGCCAGTCAAGAGGTTGCTCTGGGCACCCGCTTACGGGTCACGAACCTCAGGAATGGGCACAGCGCTATCGTTCGGGTCAATGATCGCGGAATTTCGCGGCGCGGCTTCATCATCCGTGTTACGCGGCGCGTTGCCGAACAACTGGACTTCGTGAATGCCGGGTCGGCCAGGGTCAAATTGCAGGTGCTCAAATAGGCGGCGTTATCGGGCGCATCAGGAAAGCGGGAGATCCCCTACTGGCGTCTCTGCAAAGCTACGGCGTAAGCAGCGTGTCGGCGATCCGCAGCACGCCGGCGGTCGCGGCGACGGACAACGCGCGGCTGGCGCCGGCATCGCCCGCCGGCATCGACCGAGTGAAGAGCGCGAAGTGATCGGCGTCAGGTCCGGCAGGTGGCTAACCCTCCGGCAAGCCCAGGCGCTCCTGAAGGTGCCGGACATCTCGACCACCAAGGGGATGCGCGACCGCGCCATCATCGCCGTGCTGCTCGGCTGTGCGCTGCGCCGGTGCGAGGTGGCGGCGCTCACCGATGGGCGCTGTTTGGGCGGATTCACGCTGGAGGCGACGGTCGCCGCACGGCACGCGAATACGCCGGAGCTGTCGGTATGGTGACGAGACGCATAAGAACGAAATAGCGACCAAGAATGCCTGCTAAAATCGATTACGATTCTTGAGGAAACGCCATAGATGATATTCTTCAGCCCTCTTTTAGAACTCTTTTCCTTAGGACTTTATTGGTCTCGATGCCGTTAGTATTGGCCGCCGTCGGTTGTCGAAGCGACAGCAGCCCGAAGGTCCTCCCCTTCGGAGTGATGGACGCACCGCGCAACGGGGAAGGGCTTCGCGGCACCGTCCCACTGGTGGGTTAGGTGCTCGCTGAAAGCGGGATCAAGCAGGTGATCGTGTACGTCGACCGCAACTACGCCGCCACCGCGACGCTCGGACGAAACAGGCCGGACGTTGCCAGAGCATATCCGGCTTTTTCGAACCGCACGGACGCGGGCTGGGCTGCCAGTCTCGACACCAGCAAGTTCCGAGCAGGGGCCCACGAGTTGGTTGTCCAGGCCATGGCGAACAACGGGGCGACGCGGGACCTGAGCTCGATCGTCGTGAGCTTTCATCGTAATGGTTCCCGCGGCGCCGGCGGAAGCACATCGTAGAGTGGCTGCGCCGGCGTGACTTCAGGATTCTCGTCGGCCACCGATACGGCCAGAACGCGGATCTTATCGTTGTCGGGCAGCGTGATGGTTTTCGCGCCGGCCGGCAGCTCGATGGGATACGCGAACAGGTAGGAGTACGCGTAGGGCACGTTCTCGCCCGCGCCGTTGTGCTGATGCGAGCAGTACCACGCCAGGTCCGCGCGTTTGATGTAGCCCGGCCGGATCCCGGTCATCTCGGCGTAATCGTCATGCTCCGTCTTACCCGGCTGCCCTGGGATAGAGATGTCCTTCGCGACCCACCGCCGGTCATCCCACTGCCCGATGAATCCGCCCCAGTCCTCGACGTTCAGGCCGACGCGCTGGGCGCCCACCAGGAAGCTGGCCGTCTGGTCACCGTCCGCCGAGGCAGCCAGCACGTACACGCGGTTGTACCGGCCCGCCGGAAGATCGATGGTCTGGCCCTTCGCCACGACCGCGTTGGGCACGCCGGTCTTGGCCGGGGCGAGCCGGAACTCGACGCCGTTAAAGGTGATGTGCGCCGGCAGCATCTCCGCTGGCATCGCATGGCCCTTGCCGTCGAACCCGCCCGCCGCCAGCGTGCCGTCATTGCTGGCGGTCGCGAGGTCATAGGGGAGCGCCACCGGCGTGGAACGCACCTGCGCAACCCGGGTAGGCGCCGCCGCTAGCTTGACGGCAAACGTGCGCGGCTGATACGCGGTAAATGAAGTCACCAGCGCGCCACCGGTCACCGTCGCCGGGCCGACCGGCTGCTCCTGCCCGTTCACTTCGCGCGCAGCGGCGATGGGCGAGGCGAACGACACGCGGACATCGGGCTGCGGTTGGCCATCGAGCTCCACCAACCGCGCGATCAGCTCGTCGCCCTGCTCGGCTTTCTTCAGAGCCAAGAGCCGAATGCGGGAGTTGCTGACGTTGAGCAGAGAAAACTCCCGGCCCAGCGCGCCCGCATGCTTCGACGCTTCGAAGGCGATGAGCGGATCGTTCAGGCGCTGCGCCTGCCAGTCGGTCCCGGCGTGGCGCCAGCCGGCGGCGTGCCCCGCGATGCCGTAGACGAACTCATGGTGTCCGAGGTCCTGGGTGCCCTGGTCCGGATAGCCGCCCCGCGTGCCGGGAGTCCGAATCAGCGTCAGCCGGATGGTATGATCGTTCGGCTTGTCCGATCCATTCTTGCAATCTGTCAGGACGGTGGCGCCGAACTCGCCGCGCATGTCCGTCAGGTCGATCCACTGGTGCGACGGCACTTCGAACTTCTTGGGCTCCGCGCTGGGCCGCTCGATCGTGCCGATGTCCCAGTTGTACGTGGCCATGGGGCTGGAAGCCGCCAGCGGGAAAGTCGCCTTCAGATTCGACTCTCTGGTGTTCCAGTCGATTACGTTGGCGGACTCCACACGCTTGCCCGCATCGCCCGCCGAAAGGCTAATGGTCTGCACAAACACGGAGCCCGCGGCTTCACGCGAAACCTCGATCGCCACGCGGGCCGGCCCGCTTTCCACCACTCGCATGCGCGCCGGACCTCCTACGTAGGCCTTGGGCGCGGCCTGCTCCTGGTCCCAATCCATGTTCCAGGCTGGCCACTGCTGAGGATTGTCATAGGAGATCGCCAGGCGCGCCGGAGCGGCCAGCAATTCCCTGCCGATGGATTTATCGAAAATGCTGGCGACATCGCCATCCGCATTCAGCTTCACGCGGTAATACCGATTTTCGAGCGAATTGTCCGATACTTGCAGTATGGATGTGGTGTCTGCCGGAGCCGCGCCGGGCTGCACATCGTAGACCGCATAGCCGACCGACGGTACCCTGGCCACAAATAGCACCTTGCCGCGCGAAATCTGCGCCGCCGCCTGGCTGCCGTCCGGACCAACCACGTGGACTGCGTCGGGGGCGCCGCCGGGGAAGTTCAGCTCCGCTTCCACCAGGTCCTCCCGCGCGATGTTCAGCGGGTTGAAGACCACTACCGGAACGCCCGCGGTCTCGGTGTTCAGCGCCGCCGCAACGGCTTCGGTGGCGTTGCTCAACACGCCGGCGAACTGGTTCATGGCGATGACGTCGTCGTTCCAGGCGAACTCGTAGGACTTGGGAGTAGCGGTGCCGGCGGCGATGTCATGGAAGTGGCCGCCCATCGCCAGCGTCCAGGCATCGTTGAGGCGCTCGATCGGATACGGCCGCGCGCCCAGCCATTCAGCCGCGATGGAGGCCTTCTCGGCCGCATCGGCCAGCATCTCTTCTTTCCGGATCCAACGCTTCTGGTAGGCCTGCGACGTCAGCGAGCCAGCCGAATGGTTGGTCAGCTCCATTTCGCCGGTATAGCGCGGAAGTCCGGCGGACTCGGCCGGCGTGATATCGAGGAACATTTGGTCGGCGTTCGCGGATATCACGTGGACAGGGCCATCACCTACCTTCATGGGCGGCCACTCCGGATGCGGCTGCCCGGAAACGAAGAACTCGCCCGGCGGCGGCAGGCTGGCGGTCCCCTTAGTGACTATGGCTTCCAGCCGCTTGACGGATTCCTCATCCGGAGATCCGCCGATATCTCCCGTGCCGTAATAGTGATAGTCGGTGTACACGCCGCTGACTTTTCCGTTCTGCTCGACGCGTCCGGCCCAGTCGCCCTGATAGCGGTCCTGCTGCCGATCCTGCTCCGCCTTGGCGAGCCCCTTATGCTGGTTCTGCAGGGTGATGAACTCCTGAATGTCTTTCGGATCTAACGGCTGCCCGCTTTGCTCCTGCTGTTGCAGCTTCTGCCGCAGCGGCTGGAGCTTCTTTTGCGTCTCTTCGAGTGCGGCGTCGGGCGGCGCGCGAGCGAGTGGCTTGCTGAGGTCGGTGTCGATGCCGCCATCATAGCTGCCGGGGTTCAATCCAGCCAGCACGCTCTCGCCATCCGGTCCCACCCAGACGCCCACATTGAACGGCGTGCCTTCCGGCGTCTTCTCAAGGGATTCCGGACCTCCGGCGTCCGCCGAGGAGCCCCAAACCAGCTTTTGCGTCGAGAAGCCCAGCACACCGGAGTGCGCCAGGATGGTCGGCAGGGAGGCGGGAAATCCGAAGCAGTCGGGCAACATGTATTCCGCGCTGGCCTTGCCGAGCTCCTTCCGAAACCAATTGTTGCCGTACAGGACTTGCCGGATAATGGCCTCGGCGCTGGGTGCGTTCACGTCGCCCTCTTCCATGGAGGAGCCCGTCGGAAACCACCTGCCGGAATCCACATAACTCTTCAGCTTTGCGAAATCGGCCGGGAAATACTCCTTCATGAAACGGTAGCGGTTGGCGCCGCTGAAGTTGAAAACGTAATGGGGATATTTGTCGAGCAGCTTGAAGTTATCCTCCATGGTCTTGCGAATATATTCATTGATGACCTGAGGATATTCCCACCGCCATTCCGTATCCAGGTGGGCATAACCGACCACGTAAAGGGTCGGCTGCCGGGTTAAATCGGGTTTCTCGGTCGTCTGCGCACACGCCTCGCCGGGCCAGAACAGGCAGGCCAGCAGGCCCGCCACGAAAGCCGTGCAGCATCGGAGCACGGCAACTCTCCAATCGGACATGGAGCACACCTCGGGCTCACATTAACATGGCAGTACCTGTTCGCGCAGTTCTTAGTGGTGAGAGAATCCTGAAATTGTGATGAAATATCGGGGTCGAGGTTGAACCGCAAGGAACTAAAATGGGCGGTGTTCGTCAAAAACGGAAAGGGGAGACACACCTGTGTTTGCTTTCTTCGAGGACCTCACGCGTGACATCCGCTTCGGGCTGCGGAACTTGCGGAAGAGCCCCGGTCTGGCGCTCATGACTGCCGGTTCTCTCGCGCTCGGGGTCGGCGCCACCACCGCGATGTATAGCGTGATCTACGCCGTACTGCTTGACCCGTTCCCTTACAAGGATGTCGCCCACCTGGTCAGTCCGGCGCTCCAGGAGCCCGGCAGGCGGGGCTACCGCACCTACTACACTATCGATCAGTACCTCGAAATTGCGCAACGCAGCACCATATTCGACGGCTTGGTGATCTCGACCTGGAGCGACATTCTCTGGACGGGAAACGGCGAACCGCAGAGGCTTCGGGGAAATCACGTCACCATGAACTCGTTCGCCGTGATGGGAGTGCCGCCGCTTCTGGGCCGCGTCACAAGCTCCGCGGACGCCGCAGCCGGCGCCGAGCCGGTCGCCGTTCTAGGCTATCGCTTCTGGCAGCGCCAATTCGGCGGAGATCCCGGCGTGCTGGGCCGCCGGATGACACTGGACAGCACCGTCCGCACGGTTATCGGCGTAATGCCGCGGCGCTTCATGTGGCGCGGCGCCGACGTCTACATCCCCATCGTTCCACGTCGCGGCGAAGCCGTTGAGGGTGTCCACGAAGC
>CABECV010000649.1_pt1 | contig 12888 bp, 9 predicted proteins | sample 3422511 | NCBI WGS metagenome assembly CABECV01 (sample SAMEA5534327, study PRJEB31848) | metagenome | biome: tundra; feature: field; material: soil | place: USA | collected 2013-05 | depth 0.15 m | reverse complement strand
CCGCTGAACGCTCGCTTTTCGCGTTCTCTGAGCACCCCCATGGGGTGTCGGATTTTGTGGGCCATGGATGCGGCGCTCTCCGCGCGCCGCGCATCCCTACCCGCAAGCTAGCGGTCGCGGCGACCGACGACGGCCTGCTGGCGCCGGAACCGGCCGCCGGCATCGCGCGCGTGAAGAGCGGGAAATACATCGGCGTGCCCGCGAGTAACCGGCTGTCGCTGAAGCAATCCCAAGCGCTCCTGAACGCGCTGGACATCACGACCACCAAGGGGCTGCGCGACCGCCATCATCGCCGTGCTCCTCGGCTGAGCCCTGCACCGCTGCGAGTTGGCGCGCCCACCGATGGGCGCTGTTCGGGCGGATTCACGCCGGGGGCGACGGGTCGCCGCACGGCACGCTAATACGCCGGAGCTGTCGGTGTAGTGACGGGACGCATAGCGCCTGCGATATCCGACCGTGTTTCTCGCGCGCCTTGCCGGTTCTCGGCGTGGCGGGGTACCGGTCGCCCGAGTGCGTCAAGTTCGGGCGAACCGCTTCGCTAGGGGTCTTGGGTACTGCTGACGCCAGCCTGCTCCCACCGTGATACGCGCCTGTTACAATCTATTGGACGATGGTGCCTGGTAGCAGCAGGCGAGCAGGAGGACATTCGCCCGTTCTTCGCCTAAACGGCAGACGAAGTAAAGGCCTCCCTTATTCCCATGTCCCCAAAAGTTCATTTTCTGGGACACGACTCTACTGAGGGGCACATTTTGGGTCAGGTCCTCCGCCGGTCCGCCAGCGGACGCCCCAAAGGCTGTTTTCCTCCTGCTCGCCTGCTGCATCCAGGAGGATGATGCTTGTTAGGCCTCTGCGGCCCGCGATGCCAGGCCGCCGCAACGCTCGCCGGTTGTTTGCGACAGCGGCTCACCGGCTCCCGCCAGCGTGAAGTAAAAGGTTGCCCCCTGCGTCAGTTCGGAGAAGGCCCACACGCGGCCGCCGTGGCGGTGAACGATACGTTTGACATTAGCTAACCCAACACCGGTCCCCTCATATTCCTCGGCTCGATGCAGCCGCTGGAAAACGCCAAATAGTTTATCCACGTAACGCATATCGAAACCGGCGCCGTTGTCCCGAACATAGTAGACTGTGGCATCCATGTCCCAAACATCAGGCGGCAGAGAGACGCGATTCTGGCGCTCGAGATCGCCTAAGCGAAGGGCTCCAACGTCGATGCTGGCGATCGCCCGTGAACGCGTGTACTTGATCGCGTTCGAAAGCAGATTGGCAAACACCTGCTTCAGCAGCAGCGAGTCCGCCTCGCACCCGGGAAGATCGTCGATTCTGATTTCGATGCGTCTGTCGCCGCGCTCGCCCCGCAAATCATCCCATACATGGCGGACGATCGCCGCCGGCACGACCCTCTGTTTACGAAGTGGCTGCCGGCCAAGCCGCGAGAATTCCAGCAGACCATCGATCAATTCTCGCATTTCTGCTGCGTTCTTACGGGTCACCTCTAGGAACCCCTGTGCTTCAGCCTGAAGATGGGGTGCGTATTCTTCCAGCAGGATTTTGGAAAAGCCGTCGATCGCACGAAGGGGCGCGCGAAGGTCGTGAGAGACGGAATACGCAAACGCTTCGAGTTCTTTATTCGCGGCTTCGAGCTCGGTGGTTCGCTCGCGCACGCGCTGCTCCAGCCCGGCGTTTAGCGTTCGGATTTCCTCCTGCGCCCTCTTGCGTTCGACGAGTTCCAGTTTTAATTGTTGATTTATTTGAGCCAATAACCTTGTCCGCTCCGCTACGGTGGCCTCCAATGTTTCGTTTTCGAACCGCTGTCGGGCCAACCGCTCCAGCATCTGTTGAGCAGCAGCATTCCGGCTGCGCACCACGATCATAGCCGCGTACGCAAGGAGTACGGCAAACGCCACCATAATCTCGAGACGCACTATTCGATAGAAGTCGGCGAGTGCTTCACTGCGGTCGATCTTGCAGACCACAACGCTGTCCATAGATGGGATCTTTTGCATCGCCGCCAGAACGCGAACGCCCTGAGAGTCCACGAACTGGCCGAAAACAGCACGGTCCTCGGCTGCTGAGGAAGCGGCCCGTACCAACGTATCAGACGGACTGTCGGATGCAGCGGAGCGGCGTGGCGACGTGTAGTGGCCCTCGCCGTTGTGTAGTCGCAACAGCACCGTATCGGCTGTACGCGCGCGAACGCTTCGGGATGTGAGCAGTGGGAGGAGCTCGCGCGAAAAAGGGTCCAGAATTGCTGCGATACCTATGGGAGTTTCCGGTGCCCTCTGCAGCCTACCGGTTGTGCTGTTCGCAAAAACCGGCGTCATGAAAATCAAAGTAAGCTCTTCTTCAGGGCCGTCGACTAAAGCAACCGAATAACGACGGGTTTGCGTCACCGATCCAAGAATTTCGTTGAATCTCGGGCTTCGGATTACCGTGCTCCACTTTCCTGGGTCCGTTGCCTGAACCACGACTCGCCCTTGGTTGTCGAGCAAATACAGCGCGGCATATTCGTATATCTTTCTGTATTCCTCGAACAGACCCAAAACTTGCTTCTGCGCGGTGACAGGCAGTCTGGACCGCATGATTCCGCCGGTCCCACCACGCAAGACTTCCCTGGTGGGAGCGAAGCCAGCGAGCACCTGCACATCATCCCGGCTCTGTTGAAGGGAGTTCCGCAAGGTCCACGTGCGATAGAGGACCGTAGCAGAGAGCTGAGATCGCCAGAGATTCAGAGATCCCTGGTAATCGTGCTGGATTAGGTAGGCCGTTAGTCCGCCAATCACCGCCAGCCCGAGGGTGAACGCGAAAACATGGGGATGCTGCATGCGAGTCACTCGTGCTGGCAAGGAACGCTTTTGCCCGTCACCAACTACGCGAGCTTTTCTCATTTCAGGACCTCCTCTGTACTTGCCTTCCTTGCTTGGGTCGTAGTTCCAAACTGAAACGCGCTGGCTCCCATAGCGGAACAGAGTCGCAGAGTGGAACCAGGCCCAGCGCATTGGTGTTCAGATCCGTGATCGCGAACGGCGACGCGGACGCTGCCAACCCTACCTCACTGGACCAGGTTGGCCAAGGCATAGAAGCTATTACCGCTTGCAGGGTTTCGAGTAACGGCCAGCGGGCATCAAACCAAGCCTGCAGGCTGCGCCTGGCGCGCCTCTGCTTTCGCACTGTATTCAAACTCGCGCACTTTGGTGTGAAGCGTGCAATTCGAGAGAGCAGGACTATGAAACGCTTACTCAGTTTGGCATTGACCGCTCTGTTATTGGCATCAGTGGCTGCCACCAATGTGCTGGCTAGACCTATTAAGATCCCACCGCCGCCTGTGCCCGACGGATTGAATCTGGACCTTTTGTGGACAGTGTGCATGGGTGTATGGTCGGCGCTGTAATTACAGGCAAACGCCAACTGACCACTGTCTTTCCCTTCCGGCAGGGAAATAGTACGGGTTGGATGCACGTTAGTGCGCGTCGATTTTAGTCCCTCGCCCAGCGTGAGGTAGAACGTGGCACCCTCACCCACCTTAGCCTTGGTGCAGATGCGTCCTCCGTTCCGGCGGACGATTCGCCAAAAATGGCCAAGGCCGACGATTCCCTCAGAATCGCGCCGCGGATGCAGAAGCGGTTCGGAATGCTCAGCGCCTGGATACACTACTCTCCTCCCGAAAAGTAGTGTGGGCATAGGCCTGCTAGTCTCAGGGAAATCAGATCGGGGCCACGGCCGCCGAGACGTTCAGAATGGCTACTGATGGCCATGGAGGAGCGCTGGTGGAGTCCTCGGCGCCCAGGTGATCGTCGGCATCCCGTAGCGTAAATCTTGCGGGCCTTGCGCGCTCCGGAGGCCAGCGGCGCACGACGCGCGTCGCGGCGCGACAAAATGCAACAAACCCGGCCTCCGCAAAGAAGCCATCTGCAACCGGTAACCACGACATCGTGAATCACCGAATCGCTGACGCGCCGATCCGGCGGTGAACCAGACGGTGTCCGCCTCCACTACCGCCCCGCGCACGATGAGCGGCTCGGCGCTGCTGCCGGGCCGCATCGCCTCCGGCGGCTGCTGGCGCGGCGATCCGGCGGTGCGGCGGGCGCCCGGCTGGCCACGGCGGCGGATCGTGGCAAGCCTGTTGGGAAATGCGCCGGGTGGTCGGGGCGGCCAAGGCGCGGAGTCGCCGCGCGGTGGATCGTGGCAGGCCGCACACACGTTCGGAATGGCTGCTGATGGCCCTGGAAGACCGCTGGTGGAATCCTCAACGCCGAGGTGATCGTCTGTAGCGTTCCCCGTGATCTCGCTGGCCGTATCTACGCGCCTGCAAGCCAGCGGCTCGGCTCGGCGCTGCTCCTCGGCCGCATCGTGTCCGGCGGGCTGCTGGCGCGTCGACTCGATGGTGCACCAGAGCGCGCGGTTGAAGCTGTCGACCGTCGGCGCGTCCGTGGGAACCTTTCCAGTTTTGCTACAACTAATTAATGAAAGTTCTCTTCATCGGCGGAACCGGCGTCATCAGCACAGCTTGCACGCACCTGGCGGTCGAGCGCGGCATAGACGTTACGCTCCTGAACCGCGGCCGTCACTCAGCACGTCCGCCGGCCGGCGTAAATACGCTAGCTGTGGACATCGAAGACGGCCCTGCCGTAACTCACGCACTCGCCCACGCCTCCTTCGACGCCGTAGTCGATTGGATAGCCTTTGAACCCGCGCACGTAGAGCGCGACATCGCGCTGTTCCGTGGCCGGACGCGCCAGTACATCTTCATCAGTTCCGCCAGCGCATACCAGAAGCCCGCGTCGCACTATCTGATCACCGAGTCCACACCGCTCGCCAACCCGTACTGGGTGTACGCGCAGCAGAAGATCGCCTGCGAAGAGCGCCTTATGCGCACGTACCGCGAAGAGGGCTTCCCCGTCACCATCGTGCGCCCGTCGCTGACCTATGGCGACACGCAGATCGCCCTCGCGATCAACAGTTGGGCCAAGTCCTACACCGCAGTGGATCGCATGCGCCGCGGCAAGAAAGTGATTGTTCCCGGGGATGGCTCGTCGCTCTGGGTCATTACCCATAACACTGATTTCGCCAAAGGACTGGTGGGACTGCTGGCGCGCGAGCAGACCATCGGGCACGCCTTCCACATCACCAGCGACGAGGTGATGTGCTGGGACCAGTGGTATCGCCTGACGGCCGAGGCAGCCGGCGTCGAGCCGCGCCTGGTGCATATACCCAGCGACTTCATTGCGGCGTGCGTCCCCGAGGCGCGCGGCGGCCTCCTGGGCGACAAAGCCGTCAGCGTGGTCTTCGATAATACCAAGATCAAGCGTTTCGTTCCGGGCTACTGCGCGACCGTACCTTTCACGCAGGGCATCCGCCAGACCATGGCCTGGTTCGACGCCGACCCGGCGCGGCAGCAAATCGATGACGAAGCCAACGCCCACTGGGACAACCTGATCGAGGCCTACGAACATGGTACGCAAGAGGCGCTGCGTTACTTTCGGCACTGAGTTGAGGCCCGCGGCAAACCGCCGATTTAAGTCGGCCATCCGCCCGCGTGAAAAGCGCGAAGTCGATCGGCGTCAGGTCCGGCAAACTGGCTCACCCTCCGGCAGGCCCAGGCGCTTCCTGAACGCGCCGGACATCACGACCACCCAGGGCCTGCGCGACCAGACAAAGGCGGCTCTGTTGGGGAGCTTACAACTTGAATGTACCCACCCACGGCGATACCATAGCCGTGGAGGAACGACCCAAACGTGTCCAACGATCCAACGAGCCGCCGAGACTTCATGCGCGCCACCATTGCTGGTGTTTCCGCAGGACCGGCCATTTCCGCCTTCGGCCAGGGCGCGTCCGCACAATCGGTGGAGGGGCCGGTCCGGCTCGGCATTGTCGGCGCCGGGATTCGCGGACTTGAATTGATGCAGGCCGCGCTCAACGCGGGCGGGAAGATCGTGGCGGTGTGCGACCTCTACGATGGCCATTTCCGCCGGGCCCAGGAGATTCAGCCCAACACGCCCACAACGAAGGACTATCGCGAGATCGTCAACCGACAGGACATCGATGCCGTGATCGTCGCCACGTCCGACCATTGGCACGCGCCGGTGGCGATTGCCGCGATGAAGGCCGGCAAGGACGTGTATTGCGAAAAGCCGATGACGCACACGATTCCCGAGGCGCTCGAAATGGCGCACATCTCAAAACAGACCGGGAGGCTGGTGCAGGTGGGCAGCCAGAGCTTGAGCATGGAGTCCACCAAGAAGGGCAAACAGTGGCTCGACGCAGGAGAAATCGGGAATGTCTACATGGTCCAGTGCTCGATTTTCCGGTCGAACGCGATCGGCGCGTGGCGGTATCCGGTGCCGCCCGATGCGTCGCCGCAGACGGTGGACTGGACCAGATTCCTGGGGAATGCTCCCCAGCGTCCTTTCGACGCACAGCGGTTCTTCCAGTTCCGGAACTGGTGGGATTACGGCACGGGGATCGCGGGCGACGAATATGTGCACCTGGTTTCGCGCGTGCACCACTTGATGGGGGTCCAGTTTCCGTTGAGCGCGGTGGCCAACGGCGGGATCTACAAGTGGAAAGGCGACCGCGATGTGCCCGATATTCACAACACGCTGTACAACTACGGCAAGTTCCAGGTGACTGTCAGCGCGAACCTGGTATCGAATTTCGAGGGCGGCGAGATTGTTCGCTTCATGGGCGACAAGGGGACGATCGAGCTGACTGAGGAGGGCGCTCGCCTGCTGCCCTACAACCCGGTGGAGGATTACCTATATCCGCTGGAGAGCTGGCCGAAGGACACGAAAAGCCGGTTTGCGGCCGAGCACAAAGACGACCCGATCGCCGACCTCGGCACCGCGCGGCAGCAACCGAAACGTCAACCCGTGGAGTTCCGGCAGGAGCGCGAGGGCACGGAAGATCATTTCAAGAATCTGTTTGCCGCGATGCGAACAAGGGAGCAGCCGGTGGAGAATGTCGAGTTCGGCTGTGGGACTGCGGTCGCGTGCCATATGGCGAACCTGTCGTACCGGGATGGCGGTAAGCGCGTGGTGTGGGATCGCGAGAAGCGCGTGGCGTCCGTGTAGGCATGAGTCTGAACAAAACTTCATCGAGGAGCCAGACGGATCTCGGGTACTGCTGACGCCGGCCTGCTCCCACCGTCATATGCGCCTGTTCTCGGCCCTGCTCTTCGAGCACTGGACCATGTAGACATTCCCGATTTCGTGGGCGTCGGCATGACCACAGTCTTTGTGCCCCAAGACCTTGCGTTCATCGCGATGACCCGGGAGCAGATCAAAGGTCGGGCGAAAGCTGAAAGCTGATCGCTGAGCGCTGAAAGCTGCTTTTAAGGGGCCGCGCGCCCGCGCCATCCTCGCCGTGCTGCTCGGCCGGGCGCTGCGCCGGTCCGCGGTGGCCACGCTCACCGGATGGGCGCTGTTCGGGCGCATTTCACGCCGGAGGCGACGGCCGCCGCACGGCAGGCGAATGCGCCGGAGCTGTCGGTGTTGTGACGGGACACTTCGCGTCTGCGATTCCGACGGCCATCCGCCCGCCGGCCGTCGCGGCGACGGGCAGCGGACCGCTGGCGCCGGAACGGGCCGCCGGCATCAGGCGCGCGAAGCGCCAGCCAGGCTCCTGGGCTGCGGGCTGGCGCCGGCTCTGACGGCGCTCACGATGCCGGCCGCCGGTAGGGTTGCCCGATGCTTACTTCAAACGCCCCAAGTCCTTCTTCCAATCGACTCCGACCGTGGTATTACCGTACGAGCCGGTTATTTCAAAAGGAACGATCCGCGTAGAGCCACGTTTCTTGAACAGCGGGGTGATTGCTTTGAGCACCAGCGCTTTGAAACCCGACGTGGTGTCTGAGAGATGGCCCCGGGTGTCGAGCGTGCCATGTAAATCGACTCGCTGGTTCAAAATATTGTATGTGCCGTGCACGGCGGTGTCGGCTCCCGGCACCTGAAAACCTCCGTTTGAAATGGCAGCGATCCCATTGCGAAGCTGAATGTTGCCACGCACCTGGGAGAGCACGGTTCGGAGATCTTCATCCTGCTCTTTCTTCTTTTCGCCCTGCGCACTTTCGCTAATCCGGTCGATGCCCCCCTGGGTGTTAGGACTCGTGAAACGGCTGTCGTTCATGCCGAAGACCATGTCCATGCGAATTTTCTCCAGGAACCTCTGCGGGCCTGGCGGCCAAAGGAACTTACCAGTCACTTTGACATTGCCGCTCATTCCAGGCTGGTCCTTCGTGAACAGGTACAGCAGATCGTCCACACGCCCTTCCGGTACGGAAAAGTCGAAGCTCGCGGTTTTACCCTTTTCCCCCTCATGTCCCGCGATCCAACCGCGCACCTCAATCCGCGTGCGGCGGAAGCGAGCAACGGCCGGCGTCAGCAGCACGTCGCCATTGGTGCCATTAACCGTTGCTTCGAACGTAGTGGCCAGGGGAACAGTATGGTTGCTGCCATCTACGCGGAACCCCGAAACGTCCACGCTGCCGTTAGTCTCAACTTGCGAAAGCCGGCCGGAGAACCGGCCGCGCGCATGGGCCACTCCAAAGATGCTCTTGAAATGGCTCAGTTCGATGTTGTCGTACGTATATGTGCCGGAGACCGGAGTGGCTCCCACGTCGGTGGGATTCCAGGGACCGAACTTGCCCTCGGAGCGAATGACGCCGGGCGGTTCCGTATTGCTCAGGGTCGCTCGGTACAACATAGGCGCTCCAGATCCGACATTCGTAATTCCGAGGCGGTCGATCTTTAGGACATACGGCTTCTCCTGGCGATCCTCCCGAATGAATTCCAGGATGGCGCCGTCTGCCGTGATTTGCGAAATAGCGAGTGACTTTCCACCCAGTCCGGTATTCAGGGCCACGCGATTGTCACCCTCCTCGTGCGTATCCGGGGGCACGATCATGTGCATACCCACCACCCGAACGGCGGAAAGCCGCTTCGGAGAACTGAATAATCCGGTGATGGTGCCCTGAATCGTCAGTCTCTCCACGGTAATAATGGGCGCCGCTTCAGGGTGCTTTTGACGGAGGAACCGAATCCCCTCCGCAGTGCACCCGGGAGGAAAGTAAGAATTGGAAAAAGTGCGGATCTGCACGATTCGTCCGGAAGCTTCTTCCAGGGCTTTGGTTATGGCGTCCTGGGTGAACGGCCAATGAATGGCAAGCACCACAATGCCGGCTGCGATCCCGCCGAAAAATACGGCTCCGGCAACCCAGAACCATTTCGGGACCCTATGCCGAGTGGTGGCGCGAGGTTGCTCGATGAGCATGTGAACTTACGGGCAATTCTATTGCCGCGCGAGTTGACCTTCTTCAAAACCCGGTGGTGATACCGGACTGAACTTCATATCGATCCGCCTTGGGCGCGGGGCGCAATAGCAGCGCTAGGCGCGCCTATAATACCCGGGATCTCCGCTCTCCGCCGATAGCTACCCTCCCCTTGGTCGTGGACCGGAACATCGAGCGCGCGCTCCTCTGCCGGTCGGCACTTCTCCTCAACCCACACCGTGTCCGGCGGCCCCGGGCCGCGCAGATCGGAAGTTCGGTATCCGTCAGAATGCTCGACCACTGCTGGTCACGTGACCATATGCGGTCGCTCGCCTGGCCCCCTGCCTCCAAACACGGTGCGCGACTGATCCTGTGGGAAATCGCTCAATTCGGGCACGTTTTTTTTCCGCCAATAGATCACTAGAAGGAAGGAGGACCAAAGATGCCCGATCCACTGTTCGACATACGACTGCGCTGGCGGGAGGCAGTGCGGACGCAAATCATGGATGCGGGCGCCTCCCGCGCGCCGACCGACAACGCCTGCTGGCGCTGGAATTGGCCGCCGGCATCGCGCACGTGAAGAGCGCGAAAGTGGAATCGGCGTCAGGTCCGGCAAGTGGCTCAGCTTCCGGCACGTCTGCTCAGCCGTGCGCTGCGCCGGTCCGAGGTGGCAGCGCTCAGCGATGGGCGCTGTTCGGGCGGATTCACGCCGGAGGCGACCGTCGCCGCACGGCGCGCGAATGCGCCGGAGCTGTCGGTATGGTGACGGAGAGCATAGCGCCTGCGATCTCCGGCCGGGCTTCTTCGCGCGCCTTTCCGGTTCTCGGCGCGGCGGGGCGTGTTGGGTGGTACAGCCACCGCCCGAGTGCGGGCGAACCGTTTGAACCGGACGCGATCGACTGGAGTGGCATGCGAGCTTTGTCCGAGTGGCCGACTACACGCCAAGTGACGCTCCGATGAATAAACGCTGCGCGGTCAGCGTCGACAAAGCTTACGAACTTGACGAAACTTACAGGCCGTGCCATGTTGGGCGCAGGAGGTGCGACGATGCGCGACCCTGTCTTCACCCAGACAATGCAGATCGGGATCGTGGTGCGCGACCTGGACGCGACGATGCGGAAATACGTCGACGAGTACGGGATCGGTCCGTGGAAGATCTACGAATTTAATCCCGGCAACGCGAAGGATCTGCGCGAATACGGCCAGCCGGTCAAGCGATCCTGGCGCCTAGCAGTTGCTATGGTCGGCCAGTTGCAGTGGGAACTGATCGAGCCGCTCGACGACGAGAGCATTTACGCGCGTTTCCTTGCCGAGAAAGGCGGGGGCGTGCACCACATCGCCGTCGCTGCTCAGAGCTTCGACGAGATGCTGGCAATGGAGGCCAAACGAGGCATTGATGTGGTCCTCAGCGGCGAGTTCGAAGGCGTCAGGGTTGCATACCTCGGCACGGACCGCGATCTCGGGGTGATCCTCGAGATCTTCAGCGGCATGCCCAACCTCGAACAGAAGCCGGACGCGACTTAGGACGCGTAGATATTGGGCCCGGAGTCGCTCCGGCTTGCCAAATGCGCTGAGCATCGACCGCTGGATACCGGAAACCGCTGCAAGGTCGGATCGGTGGCCTGGGCAGGAATCGGGCGAAAAGGGTCTCTCGCCCACGGGGGTGGGCCGCCAGATACTGCTGATTTCGCGTGACCAAAACCGGGCGAAACGGTGGTCCTGAGAGCCACTGACGGCTCAGGAGTCCTGGGACGTCCCGAAGCGTTTACAAATTTCCCGGATTGCTCCTGGATCACGCGCCACTCGGAAACTGCTCAAAGTCCGCGCCGCGGGCCAGAGGTCCGCATCTGGGAAGCTTCAGCCTGCCGAAATGGCCCTTTTTCCCCGCCATCGTACAAGCCCGTCAGCCGTCCACCGCCATTCCTCCCGTGAAACGCCGTTCCATGAAAATGGGCTCCGGCTTGCGATGCTGGATGAATGACCGATTATCGAAGGCGCGCGACGTGCACGCCTCGTGCTTGCAGACCCGGATCAAAGGTCACTGAGCGATGAATCGGAAGGAGTCTTTCGGCGCTGGCACCCGCTGTCCACCATCCGCCCGCACGTCCCTGCGCGCGGCGGCAGAAAACCCAAGCCGGTTGGCGCCGCCGGAACCCGGGCTACGCCATCGCCTGGCGGATTGATCGCCGCGCGGCGCAGACACCATCCCCGCCGGAACCATTGCGCATGCCCGCCCCGTTGAACCAACTACCCTGGGACGTCGCGAAAGACGGCTCATCTGGGATCAACTGGAGCCCCAGCCCGTTGCGGTCCTTGGGTCCCGGTTGCTCCCGTCGCGCCGTGGGCGCCGGCTTGCGCCAGCAGGTTCTGGTGGGCGGCCTTGTTAAGACATATCGGAAGGAAGAACTGGCGGCCAATAACAGGTCGGCGAGTGGCGCCGGAGTAGCCGCCGGTGCGCCACAGTTCGCCCACGTGCGCACGTTGCGAGGCGGCTGGCAGTATCGGACCACCGCCGTGCTTGCGCCGGCAGCAGCCGTAGGCTAACGGTGCCGTGGGTTTCGAACAATGCACGGATGGACTCTTCCGAAGCCCCAAAACTGAGGTTTCCAACGACCGGTCTCGCGGGCCAGGACTTTGTGCCCTGCCGCAGCACCAATTTCCGGGCGGTGCCCGCCGGCGGCGGATGCGCCGGTGTGTGGTCCCGGCAAACCGGCGCGCGGCTTCCCAGATGGCGGAGTCACCCCAGGCGGGAGCCCGCCAGTGTTTTTTGGGGTTCCCATTATTGCTATTGTGGGAAGCGGAAAGGTGCGAAAAGGAGAACATTTATGAAGCGAATCGTCTTGCTGCTCGTCAGCTTGTTTGTCGTGTTCCTGTCCACGGGCTGCGGCCCCAGTGACGCAGAGAAGCGTGGTCAGCAGGTCGCCCAGGCCAAGGACGACGCGCTGAAACTGCGCCAGCAATTGGCCCAGGCCAAGTCCGGCGCCGATGCCGAAAACGTGCGCCAGCAGATCATGAAGGTGCTCAGCGACGCCAGTCTGACCGTCGAGTCCATCCACTTTACCGAAGCCGAGCTGACGGATTACGTGAAGGCGGCTAGCGCTGCGGAAAAACCGGCCCCGCCGCCCAATAAGGCCAAGGCGGTGCGTCACACCAAAGCTCGGCGCAAGGGGTGAACCGCTGCAACGGTTCGGTAAGGTTCCTCACGCTCCGGGTGCCGGACTTCCCCCAAGAGGACTTTTGGGGCCTTTGGCCGACTTCGGCGGATCACGCGGCTACACCACGAAAGTCACGATGGCGCGGCCCAGGTGGATTTCATCGCCCGGCTCCAGGCGCGTGCCCCGCGTGTCGCGATGCACTTCGAGGCTTACGCCATCGCGCACGATTCGCGTCCCGCAATCGGCGCCTCGCGCGTACCAGCGGTCGTTGAACAGCCGGTACTCGCCCGTGGTGTGGTCGTAGTCGATGTGCGCATGCTCCCGCGAGACGGACCGGTTCACCTCGCTGTCCTCGACAAACGCCAGGTCGTTCCGCCGGCGCATGCCGCCGTCGCGATACACGTCCACTTCGCGCCCGACGTGCACCCGCGCCTTGTCGATGGGCAGTTCCGGCACATTCGCGCTTCCCTT
>CABECV010000638.1_pt1 | contig 12966 bp, 10 predicted proteins | sample 3422511 | NCBI WGS metagenome assembly CABECV01 (sample SAMEA5534327, study PRJEB31848) | metagenome | biome: tundra; feature: field; material: soil | place: USA | collected 2013-05 | depth 0.15 m | reverse complement strand
CCTGAAGCTGGGTTCCTTCGGGCTGCTCCAGCACGAACTTGTCGTCGGCGACGCCGCGGTTGATCTCCATCTTCACCACGGTCAGGACCACGGCATATTCGTCTTGCGGGCGAGTGATATCGATGGTCTTCGGGAAGGGTAAGCCATCGTAGTTCTGCCAGTCGCTGTAGCGGGCATCCGTCAGAATGTTGCCCGCCGGGTCGAAGACGAGCTGCCGGGCTATATGCAGGTTGATGCGGTTGAACCAGACACTGCGCGTGGGCACAATCTGTCCATCCGGCTGTACGCGAACGCAGTGCAGGATATAGACGGCGTTGTCTTCATCGGTGAGATTCACCAGTTCCGCCTTTTCGTCCGGCTGCATGGGCGCGGCCAGCAGCGCTTCCAGAAAGTGCTGCGGGCGAAGGTTTTCGATCCTGTTCTGGGAGCGGGCGATGAGTTGGTTCGAGCCGATCACGAAGCGGTTCTTGGCGGGCAGGTACAGGCGAAAGTCCGTCCCGTTCGAGACCATGTCGAAAGCTTTGTTGCGGACCAGGGGGTACAGGCCGATGATGCGGATATCGGTGGGCTTGCGGAACAGGATGTAGCCGCGCACGTCCTTGTATTCGGTGATCTTGCTTTTCTCGGAGCTGCCCAGCGCGGGCACCATGTCCACTGTGGCGCTGAAGCTCTGGATGGCCTGGTAAGCGTGCGCGAGGCGGTCCATGAGGGTCTGCTTATCCGCTGTAAGCAGGACGGGCGTGGCGTTGCCGCCCTTCCGGGTGATGATGCGTCTGCGGACGAAGCAACCGGAGAAGTCCAGCGCCGACAGGCAGAACAGTAGAAGAAGCGCGCGCACGCGCCTGCGAGGCATCATACCATTGTAGGCAAGCGGGCGAGCGGCATGTCAAATCGGGCGTGCGCCGTGGTATATTCGAATGAAACGGAACCGGGCCTGTGGCGCAGTTGGGAGCGCGCTTCCATGGCATGGAAGAGGTCGTGAGTTCGAATCTCACCAGGTCCACCAAACGTTTCGAAGACTTACCCTCACCCCGAATTACCAGCCTTACGTCCAACTGAAGTCCGGAACTGCGCCACATGTGGATCTTGCAGAGTGGCGTCTGCCGCATCGTGCAGCGCAACTGGCGCGATGACATCGACGATCCGAAATCGAAGACCAGGAAGCGCCCGCTTACGTTGGGATATCTCGTTGAACGCTACCGCCTCCAAGCCGCGGCGGAACGCGCGCACCCGGAGAAGTGGGTCTTCACCCTGACGGACGGCAGCGCCCTGCCGCTGTGGGATTCCGGCGTCCGGCAAGCTCCGAGGCGGGCGGCAGCGGTCGAGGGCTGCGATTTGCCCGGTCTCGGTCCGCACTCTTTCCGGCGCGCCAATATCGCGTGGCGGCAGGAGGAAGGCGCGTCGAGCATTGAAGCCTCGAAAATCGCCGGCCACAGCACGGTCCGCATGACCGAGGAATACACGAAGATCCAACTCGGCCGGCAGGAAGAACTCACGCGCCGGATTCAGGGGAGCCTGGCGAACGCGGGTCAGAAGCAGCTAACGGCGCTGCAATAACAGAGATAAGTCCTTGACCGACCGGCATATTGAAAGGCTGGTCTCCGTTACCTCTCGCGTTCAGGTTTTCTGTGACCGGTACCCTGACACTGCGGACACTGCCCCGTGCCCGCGCAGTTGGTGCACTGGCCGCCATTACTGGTCCCCTTGCACATCGTGCACTGGCCCGATCCGCCACACACGTCGCACATCACTCTTTGTTCACTCACGATGCCATGTATAACAGTTCGAGCTTCGTGCAGTTTGCCGGCAGGTTCGAGCACGCTTGACGTGGGCGGCCCGTACGTGCGCGTGGGATACAGCAGGATGGACTCCGGCTGCCCGATGCCAATGCGTGAGGGATACACGTTGTATATACCGCTGTGTGTCTTAATGGAAATTGCTCTCGCGCCGCAGCCGGATCTGGAAGGCGCAGCGAAGCACGCCGTCGTTCCCGCGGCTCAGCCGCTGAATCGTGCGGAACTCGCCCAATTGCGCGTCCTCCGCCACCAGGGCCGGCGTGATGTACCGGCCACCTTCAAACTTCAGTTCCTCGGTCCATTGCAACGGATACCCTCCGCCCCACAGCACGAAGTGAACGTGTGCCGGCACGCGCATGCCCGGATAGCTGCCGGGATAAATCGTGCGCAGCTCAAATCCTCCCGCGGCATTCGTCTTCATCCAACCATAGATCCGCGGCGGATACTCCGCGCGGTTTTCGCCGTAGTATCCCTCGGCATCGGTATTGTAAGCATAGACCGTGACACCTTCCGCGGGAGTCGGTCCGTCCGGAGCCGACACGCGACCCGCCACTATCAGCGGTTCGCCCGGCTCACCGTTCTTTACGATTTGCGTTTGCCACGAAAGCTCGCTCGGCGCGGGCCGGTGGATCATCACCAGGCCGTTGTTTCTGGCGTTCTTCCAGACGCTAGCCGGCAGCGAATCGAAAGGCTCCTCCGCACTCAGCCGCAGGGCACCCACCGCCGGTACCAGCCAGGCAGCCTGCCAAAGAAACTGGCGGCGCGTGTTTTGCCTTACATCTCGCAGGATCATCCCTGGTACCCTCAGTGGAAAGACGGTGCAGCTCCGCGGAGTGTTAACCGGAGTTTCCATTTTGGGCTCCGCGGGGCCCGGTTGGCGTGCCGAACAATCCGCTGGCAGTCTCGTCCCAGCCGCATCTCCACAGCGACTTGATGCCCGGCATGACTCCACGTGGGCGACCCGGCATGGTGCTGGGTAGAAGAGATTTTCGCGAAACGCCGATTTCGGCCCGCCGTGGCGACGAATGGGGGCAGCGCAGATCAAGTTTCGCCCAACGGCGGTGGGTCACATATCCAGGGATGGCTTCAATTACCGGGTGAACATCGGACTCCGCCGCGGCATCGGTAGGGCAAACCTATATCGTCGATGATCGTCGATGAATGTCATCCACAATAAGCTGGTGGCGTTCCGCTTTGAAGCCGGCGAAAGCGGGTCCTGGAGGACCCGCGCAGACCTGGAGGTCTGCCCCACTCAAGACGGCTCGCGATGAACCAGTTCGGGGGAGAAGGCGGGGATGCACACCGCGATGTATTCAGCGCCACCGGGTTCCGGCGTGCTGTAGCGCACCCACTCGCCCCGGTGGGCGGCGATGGCCTGGCCGGCCTTCACATCAATGGTCATCGAGCTTGTCTCCACTCGAAGGATGCCCCGCAATACCACGGTGTACTCATCAAAATCGGGGGTTTGGCCGGGTTCACTCCACCCCGCGGGACTCTCCATGCGAGCTATGCTCACAGCTTCGGTCGCGGAGTTGACGCGGCCCACGTACTCCGCAATCCGCTTCGGAAGATTGCCGGCTGCCGCAACGATAGTTGGCTTTTCGATCAGGTCAGGCATGGATATTCTTAACATCCTACAACGCCGGACAACAAACCCCGGCTGGCCGGACAAGTGACGAGAGAACGCCGGGGATCATTGCGCGACAGACGCGGTCTGCATATATGCTGTCGGGAGACTTGAATGACGGAAGCTGCTCAAAAACGACCGGGTCCCGGAACTGTCCCGCAAGTGTGTGCGAAGAATTCCAACGATCCATCGGGTGGTCTCATAGCCTCGCCAATACCAGTTGTTGCGGATGAGATCGCTGCGGACGCTGAGGATCTCGCGCCGCGCAAAGAGCTCCATTTTGCCTCCGTGGACTGGCACTGGCGCGGTATCGATCGTTTCGGTCGAGAGGCGTGGCGCGCGGCAGCCGTTGAGCTCGACCACCGCGAGCCTGGCATCGGTAGTCATCGCGTCCCCCGTGCCGTTCTCGGTGACTCTGGGAACGTTCGTGCGCCCGGCCCAGTCCAGGGTGTTCGTACAACCCGTAAATACCAAATCGTAGGCGACTTTGTCGCGTTCCCGATCCACGTCTGCCGCAATCTTGTGCGTGAAAGGCCGGCCTGGCCGCAAGTAGCCGAACTCCACGTCATGGGTGGCGGCGCCAATCCATAACTCCTGGCCCTCCCAACCGCCCTCCTGCTTCCACAAGCGAATATGGTGACGCTTGGAAACGTCGTTCAGGCCCTTTTCCAGGGACATGTCCGCCGGCACCCCATTGAGCAACATCGAAGACATGGGCGCGGAATCGAATCCCCGTCTCAGGCCGATCGCCCGAAGCCACCGCACGCGGCGGCCAAAGGACAATGGACGGGCCTCCGACCAGCCTGCGGCAGCGAACGCGGCGGCAACCTGATCGCGAGATCCGACGATCAATACGTTCGTAAGATCCGACGGACGCTGGCGTGCGGTGGCGTACGTCCGGCTCGGCATGGAAGCGACCAGGCGGCGAAAGTCTTCGCGCTCAGCTTCGCGCCCGGCTTCGCGCTCATTTGGGGGCAATTCGCTGCCAACCGGCTCTTCAACGGACGAGGCGGCAAACAGGGGTTCGGTCAGTATCAGCGTGAGTTCGGCGCCGGCGGGGAAATAGATCTCCGGCTCCGGAAGGTTGATGACCGCAGCCTTGACGATCCATTCGGCGATCGCTGCGTGCAGCTCGCAGCGAAAAAGCAAGGCCCTGACGTAGCCGCTAACGCGGTAGGAACCGCTTTCGGTGGCCCGGACGCCGTGAATCCTGCCATCGCGGGTCACGCGCTCGCGGGCATTGTCCACTTCCGCTACGCGCGCCCGAAGCGCAACCGGATCGCGGCCCGGAAGGGCCACCTGGTTGAATTCCAGGTCGAGCGAGGCGGTTTCATGGCGGATTCCCAGCCCCACGCGCGCGGCCCTCTTCACGCTTCCGGACACCACGCTCCCCGCCGGCAAGACGGTCTCACCATCCGCTTTTACGGGAGCGATCAGAACGGCACTGACAGAGGTACCTGCCCTGCTCGCGTATGAACCCACTGTGGTTGTCAGCCGGATGTGGACTTCGGTTCCGGCCGGCGCATGCCGGATCGCAGACGGGTTAATCGAGAACAACAGAAACGGGAGAATCAGCATCGTGCGCTATGAGGTCGTCTGACTTTCCGCTATTGCCCGATCGCTGGGTCTGCAGCCGGTTTCCTCGAGTCCCCTCTCGTACGTCCAGTATAACCGCTCGAATACGCCATTCCACACTCTTGAGCAAGAAAATATACGGGCCGCGGCACCGATTCGTTGCCGCAGAGGTTCACTGTTCATCAGTTGAAGGACGCTCTCTGTGAAGGAATGCACATCCGGCGCATGAAAGCCGGTGACACCGTGCCGTACGCCCACGCGAGCGCCAGTCTCGGGGCTCACCACCACCGGGACGCCCGAAGCCATCGCCTCGAGCAGCACCAGACCAAAGGTGTCAGTCCGGGAAGGGAACACAAACACATCCATATTGGCAAACGCTTCCGCCAGCGCCTCTCCGCGGAGAATGCCCGGCGTCTCGGCAGACTCGAGGTTCTTGCGGAGCCAGTCTCTCTCGTTTCCTTCACCGATCAGGGTGAAGCGGAAATCGCGCCGGCCCCGGTCGAGGAGACTTCTCTCCAGGTCGGCGAACATGCGCACATTCTTCTCCGGAGTGAGCCGGCCCACATACCCGATCGAAAACGAGCGGTCCCGGCGGCAGCGCCGTTGTGGAGAATATGCTTCGGTATCGACGCCGTGCGCCATCAGGAATGCGGGTTTGCCTGTCCGCTGCTGAAGCAGATGGACCATCGCCTCGTTGGGTGCGAGCAGGAAGCGGGCCAAGCCATAGAAGCGCATGCACGCGCGCAGGCTCCACTCTTCGGCTGTCACCGAGATGCGCTCCCGCCAAGTATCCGGCAGAAAGGAAAAGAGCTTGTTCAGGCGCTGGCCCGCGTATTCATGCAGGTTGGTATGCCAGGACGCGACCAGCGGGACGCGCAGGGTATGCGCGACCCAAAGACCCAGGATCCCGATATCGCCTGGCGCGGTGATGTGTACCAGATGCGGGTGGAACGGCCGCACCTGCGCCGTCACCCAATTTTTGTAGCGGCTCAGAAAGGGGTCGCAGGACAAATCATGATCCAGCGGAAACGCCGCCGGACCTCGTTTGATCTCCACCGCCGTGACAGATCGTTGACAAGCGATCTGCGTTCGAGGCCCGCTATGCACACAGAGGAACGGAAGCTGCCGGCGACTGGCAAAGGCGGCGAACTGCCGGCTGAGCGTAGCTACTCCGTTGGCCTCGCTAAAGCAGTCGGTGAAGAGGGCGACGCGAAGAGGAGATATCAAGAGGCTGCCTCGAAAGCCAAATTAGCCGGCAAGCTCTTCTCGACGCCCGGCGCGAGTCTCAGGTTTCGAATCGGGACATTCCGCGTCGGCCCGGATTCGGTCCAACCCGCCGGACACTCCATACGCGCGACGCTCACAGCCGCGGCTGCGGCGTCGACGCGGCCCAGGCGCTCCGCAAACCGGTTCGGAAGATCGCCGGCCGCCGCAACGATGGTTGGCTGTTCAATCGGCTCGGGCATGGATATTCTTGACATCATACACTACCGGAGACTTGCATTTGCATCCGTCTCCGGTCCAGCATGTAAGGAAGAGAAGGTCTTAGAGATCGCCGGGGAGTAGATCGCCCAGGCAACGCGCCGACTCACCTCCGACCGCCGGAGCCGTCCGAAAAAACTCCATCCCGTGTCTCGCTCGGTGACGTGCCGCAGGGCGTCCTGAACATCGGCCGGAATTCACGTTGTTCGCGACGGAAACCAGCATGGCGCCTTAATGAAGCTTCGCTTGGCTGGAGTCCCCGGAGTGCTTTTCGTATCCTGAACAGGTGAGCACCGGAAGGCGCGGATACTTTGGAAAGCGCGGATCGCTAGCGGAAAGCCTGCAGAGATAGAAAAGAGAACCACGGTCCGAGCGGATTAGCTCGACGTGGGCACAAGTGGCACACAGACCTACCGATTTGTCGATATATTTCGGCCCCCCGTTAAAAGCTTAGCCGGATTCCCAACTGGGCCGCAAACGGGATGCCAACCGTGGTGCCGGGACCGAAGAAATCGCCCAGCGCGCCGGCGGGCACGCGCAACTGATTCAGGCTGGCGATGGGTTGCGTCTCGGAGCAATCCGCGTTCAGGCAAAATGCAGTGGCGTTGGCCAGGTTGTTGACCGGCACTGGCAGCGCAGCGAGATTCGTGACATAGTTGGCGCCCGGATTGTTGCGGTTGAACAAATTGAAGATTTCGATAAACGGCGTCAACCGCCAGCGCTCATGCAAACGGAACGGACGGCTGAGGCGCACATCCGTCTGGATGTACGGCGTGCCACGGAATTGATCCATGCCGGTTTGGACGCCGTTGACCACGGCCCGGTCGTCCAGCGTATCTCCAAATCCATTCACGTCCACAGGGGTAGTGAGCGTGAAAGGCCGGGCGCTCTCGGCCTGGCTCAATACCGACAGTTCAAAGCCGCCCGGGATGTGGACGGTTCCCGCCAGAACCAGGCGGTGGGTCACGTCTTCTCCCGACGGCCCGTAATCTCTTTTCGCAAACGCCTGGAGCGGGTTGCAGACCCCGTTCACGTAGTCGAAGAGTTCGCCCAGGACGCAGCCCCAGGTTTCGGCGCTCGACAGCGTATAGTTCAGGACCAGGCTGAATCGGGAAACGTTGGCTTGCAGATGGACCGAAAGCCCGTCGTACCGGGACCGATTGTCGGACCGGAAAACGGTTATGTTGGGGACGTACTGCTGTTGGGTCGCGGCGTCGCTGGCAAAAAGCGGCGAGAAAAGCGTGTAGCCGGCTTGGTATACGTATCGGCGGTAGGCGTGTACGCCAGCCTCGTGAGTCCAGTCGGCGCCGATCGTCCAACGGGAGTTGAACGCATGCTGAACGCCGGCGCCGGCATGCAGCGCATAAGGCGTCTTGTAGGCCGGATCGATTAGAGCGCCGGCGCCACCATTGGCCGCTCCCGGAAGACAGCCGGCATCGGACAGGTGGACGCAGGGCGCGGGAGACTCATTCACGGCCTGGAACGCAGTCACCCAGCCATTTTGCGCCAGGTCGTTGTAAAAGAGGCCGAAGCCGGCGCGGATTACCGTGTTCCTGGACTTGCCCGGCGCATAGGCGATTCCCAAACGCGGCCCGAAGGCCTTACGGTAATCGTGAGGCGCGGCCGGCTGGCGGAAAAGCGGTATCTGCAAAGCCTCGAGCGTGAGCAGCGCGGGATTATCCAATTGGGACCTGCCGGAGGCCGTGAAGAGTCCAAAGGTGGTGTCGTAGCGCAGGCCGTAGTTCAAGACGAACTGCGGCGTGGGTCGCCAGGAGTCCTGGGCGTACATTCCGAGGCGCTGCACGTTCTGCGAGAAGCTGCCGTTGCCCGCCGGCGTGCTCGTACAAGTTGTGCCGGGGGTGACGGCGAGGGTCGCGGTGGGAGTGCAGGTCAGGTCCACGGCGAATTGCTGCGGGTTGTTCAGGTAGTCCACGGGATTTTGCGGGAAGACGGTAAGGTTTTCCGCGGTCGCTGGAAGCGCGCCGCCGAGCACCGGCTCGTGAATGAAGTCGATGCCGAAATTGGGCGTGTGCCGGCTGGAAGAGTGCGTCACGGCATAACGGAACTGGTATTTTTCCTGATCGCGCTGTACCGGAAAGGCCGTAATCGGCGTGACAAACTGGTTGTCGCCAAAGGTTTCAAAGCCGGAAATGGTCTGGGAGGTGGAACTGAACGGGAAGGCCAGCGCGAAGCCGAGATCGGAGTTGCGATATTCATTCAAGCGCAATCCGCTGGCGGTGAAGGTGAAGGCTCCCAGCCATGTGGGACTGAAGATGAACTGCTGGCCCAGCACCAGGTTCATATAGTTGGAATGCGAGGTGGCGCCGGTGGAGGGAAGCGTAGCTTGCTCCACGAAGGCGTTGTCGGTGGTGTAGGTGTCGAGGGCGGCCCGCACGAACCACTGCGCTCGGGACGACTGCGCCCAGTCGAAGCGCAGGGTGCCCAGGAAATCCCGGAATGGGACCGAAACATTGCCGGGCACGGATATCGAAGTCACGCCCGGGATGAGGCCCTGCCCGGCCAGCCCGGCGAGAGCCTGGAACTGGGTGAGGCTGGCGGGGCTGTAGGCGATGCTGGCGTCTTCGTGGACGCCTTCGACGGAAGCGAAGAACCAGAGTTTGTCCTTCACGATGGGTCCGCCGAGCGTGCCGACGTAGTTTTGGCGGGAGAAAGGCTGTTTCGGCAGAGGCGCGGGATTCTCGATGGGGTAACGCGCATTGAGCGCCGCGGCGCGTTCGTAGAAGGCCTCCTCACCGTGCCACAGGTTGGTGCCGCTCTTGGTCGTAATCACCACGGAGCCGCCCACGGTCCGGCCGGTATCCGCATTCTGCTGCGAAGTCTGAACGGCAAATTCCTGAATCGCGTCGGGTGAGAAGTTCTGCAGGAAGCCGCCGATGTAATCGTCCGAATTGTCGCCTCCGTCGACGGAGGTCACATCATTGAGTCCGGAACTGCCTCCGAAGGAGACCGCCGTGATACGAGCCTTGGTGGGGTCGGACGGCTCGACCGGCTCGGTCCCAGGGGCCAGGTAAGCGATATTGGCGAAGCTACGGTTCGCCAGAGGAATTGTCTCCAGATCCCCGGCGGTGACCGCGCCGCCGTGAACGGCGGAGCTGGTATCCACGGGCTGGGTGACGATGGAAGACGGCTGCGCTTGCACGTTCAGCGTCTGCCGCGCCGAGCGAAGGTTCAGCGTGACGCCGACTTCGCGCACCGAGCTGACGACGACTGTCACGTTGGAACTGGCCTCGGCGAAACCGGGGGCCCGCACGGTCAATTTATAGTTGCCGGGCAGCAGATCGTCGAAGCGGAATTCTCCGCGGCTATCGGTTTTGGTATGACGTTCGAGGGAAGACTCGGGGGCCTGCAGGGACACATTCGCGGACTGGACGCGGCCTCCACTCGAATCGGCAACGGTGCCCGCCAGGCTGCCTCGGAAATCCTGGGCTTGGCACATGCATGGGACCAGGGTTAGCGCAAACACGGCAGCGATGATCAAGGGACTAATTCGACGCATTGCGGAAACGTAGAAATAGACTATCGCAGACGCGCTGCTACTACCACAGATCGTAGTTGCATTTCCCCCCAGCCGGCCGATTCCGGAGACGTAGACACAGACTGTCACGGACGGGCTACACTCGTCTTCCCTTTCGGCCGATAGGAGAGTAAGGCGGATGGCCGCGCCATCCGCAGTGGAACTGCGATCACTTGCGCGGATAGGACGGCTGCGACCGGTGCTTATCAAACTAGGGCTTAACGACGGACCCCCGCCAGCGGAACCGTGCCTTGAGACGGAAAGTCCCCCGTCTCCGGAGGAGCCGGTATCCTCGCTTGAGGAGCCGCTATCCTCGCTTGAGGAACCGGTATCCCCGCTTGAGGAACCGGTATCCCCGCTTGAGGAACCGGTATCCTCGCTTGACGAAGCCATCCGACAGCTCGAACTGTCGGAACTGGAACTTGCCGAATCAACTTTGGTCCCAGAGGCCGCGGCGGTTCAGCACGCCGTGCCGGAGGACGTAGCCGAAGCAGTCGTCTATTGGCTGGCGCTCTACAGTCGGGGCCCGTCTGAGGCGGCGCGCAAAATTAACGAACTGGCTGCCAAGGCGCCGGAACGGGTGGTGGAGACCTTGCTACCGCTGTACCAGACGGGAAACCGGGGAGGGACTGCCCGTTTTCTGGCAAGCTTGTTGAGCAACGAGGACAGGACGGTCGCGAAGCTGTGCGATCCGGCCGCCTCTCTGGACGGCTCCGTCTGCGCCGCCAAGGCGCTGACGCAGCACGAACCGAACTTCTATACGCGCTTCGCCAAGGGCCTGCTCATCGACGATCGGATGACCGAAGCAGCGCGCCAGCGAGGCCTGACGATTCTGAAGAATCTCGGCAGCGGCGCCCAGCTGATCCCTACGATGATGCAGTTCCTGCAGGATCCAGACGGCCGCATTCGGTCCAAAGCCGCGCTGATGTTCGGAAAAATCATCTCCGGACGGGGCATCATGGAACGGCTGGTACGCGATGAAGACGCTCGAGTGCGCGCCAACTTGGTGGAGGGCCTTTGGAACTGCCCAGCCAGTGTTGACTGCCGCCCGCTGTTCCGGCATGCCTTGGAAGATCCTAACCACCGCGTGGTCGCCAATGCGTTGGTCGGTTTGCATCGCTTGGGGGAAAACCGCGAGGTCGTCGCGCACCTGATCAAAATGGCCCGTCATCCGGAAGCTCTCTTTCGCGCGGCTGTCGCGTGGGTTATGGGCCAGACCGGTGACAAACGCTATACGGGCGTGTTGCGCCAACTGGTTCGCGACCCAGATCCCCTGGTACGACGCAACGCGCTGCGTTCTCTCGGGCGGATCAACCTGGCATGTGCCGGCAACACTGCTTCGGAAAACCATCCCAACAGCGGCACGCAGGGTGACAGCTCCGATCCTGTGGCTACGATCCAATAAAGGCAGCCCGCAGTCGCGCGGATCGTCCTGCGAGCCCGCGGGAGCTTAACCGTTTTGGGGAATGCACCCGCTCGCTTACGCTTGCAGCTCAGTAACCCTTGCGAGATCAACGCGTCCGTTACCGAGCCGCGACCGCAAGGGAGCAGTTTCCCCAAAACGGTTAAGGACCCCGAGCCCGCGCCACCACCTCACACACCTCCGGGTTGCGGTAGGCTAGTGATGTAGGGTGCATTCGCGGTCCGGAGATGGTCCGCCGGCCCGCAGATACCCCAATCCCGAATCGTCAAGGAGACAACCAATGACCAAGTTCGTTTTGATTTGTGCCACCCTCGCCATGACGGCGAGTCTGAGTTTCGCGCAGAAGTTTACCAGTCCGCCCGCGGACACCTCGGTCACCATCGCCGGGAAGACCATTACAATCAAATACTCGGCGCCTTCCGTACATGGCCGGCAGATCTTCGGCGACGGCGGCAAGATCTCGCACGACCCGCACTATCCCGTCTGGCGCGCGGGCGCAAACTCCGCCACGGCGCTTCACACGGAGGCCGATCTGGATATCCAGGGGCTGCACGTGCCGGCGGGCGACTACACTCTTTTCGCCAATGTGGCCGATCCCGACCACTGGGAGTTGATCGTCAGTAAAGACACCAAAGAGTGGGGCTTGGCCTACAAGAAGGACATGGACCTGGGCCGCGTGAAGATGGATATGAGCAAGCCGGCGGCGCTGGTGGAGGTTTACAACATGACGCTTTCGAGCGGCGGGGGAAATTCCGGCAAGCTGCAACTGGAGTGGGAGAACCACGCCGCATCCGTGTCTTTCACGGCGAAGTGACAGCGGCCCCGCGGAAACTGCCGGGAAGCCCGCGCTTCCATGCCGTGGCTGCAAGTGCTTTCGCGCCACCGGCTTGCCGGAACATTGCGCTTTAGCGTAACGTATCAAGTTACGGATGCCTTTTTGCAGCCAATGCGGGAACCCGGTGGACGCGGCGGATGTCTTCTGCGCCAAGTGCGGCGCCCGGCAGCCGAATGCTCCACCGCGTCCCGCCGACCCGTTCGCGTCGATCACGCCGCGTACGGCCTCCATCCTCTGCTACATTCCCGGACTCGGCTGGATCTGTTCGATCATCGTGCTGGCGTCGGAACGCTTTCGCGCCAACCGCGTAGTCCGCTTCCACGCCTTTCAAGGCCTGTATCTGTTCGTGGCGTACCTTATCGAAGACTGGGTACTGAAGCCCGTCTTCACAGTCGTCCGGCACGTGCCCCTCAACGGCCTCATCCAGCTAGTCTTGTTGGGCATGTCGATCTTCATGATCATCAAGGCCAGCCGGGACGAAGCTTACGCGCTCCCCATTATCGGCGAACTCGCGGAGAAGTCGGTTTCCGAGCGGTGAGTAGGCCGGCGTGAACGCCGGCCGCAGGACTCTCCAGAAACCCACTGCTGGATTTTAGGCCGCTTTCACGATTTGGAAACCAAGTTCGGCAGCTTTCTTGGTGAGCCGCCGGATCTGTAGCTGCCGATATTTCTCTTCATAGAACTCATTGCCCT
>CABECV010000618.1_pt1 | contig 13082 bp, 13 predicted proteins | sample 3422511 | NCBI WGS metagenome assembly CABECV01 (sample SAMEA5534327, study PRJEB31848) | metagenome | biome: tundra; feature: field; material: soil | place: USA | collected 2013-05 | depth 0.15 m | reverse complement strand
GTTACACAGTGAAGGTGAACGCCGGATCCCCTACTTGGCTGCATGTCTCAGGATGCTTGGAGGATCAAAATGAGATCTCCTTTGAAATTGAAATTAGGCAGCCCCTTGCGGACATGGGGCGTGTTGGCACTGTTCACTCTGATGCTGGGCGCGCTCATGAGGGACCGTTACAGGAATTCACCCGCGCGGTGGAGCAGTTTCCTGGGTCGGAGATCCACACGAGGGCGCTACACTGTTCTTCGAAACGAAGGGTTGCGCGCGTTGTCACGCTGTCAATGGGGAAGGGGGCAACTCGGCGCCTGACCTGGGCTTCAACCGGTCACCGCAGTCGAGCGTTACTCAGATCGTGAGCGCCATGTGGAACCACGCGCCGCGAATGTGGGAAGGCATGCGCGCCAAGAAAATCGCCTACCCCGACCTGGATCACGAGGACATGGCCAATCTGTTTGCGTTCCTGTACACGGCGCGATATGTGGACGAGCCCGGTGATGAGCGCCGTGGCGAGCGCCTGTTCGCGTCCAAAGGTTGCGTGCGCTGCCACGGCCAGCAGGGAACGGCCAGCGGTCTCGCACCGGACCTCTCGGCTATGAAGGGCGTCGACACCCCCATCGTGTGGGCGCAGACCATGTGGAATCATGCTCCGAAGATGGAGATGCGGATGCAGCAACTGGGCGCGCCGTGGCCGAGGTTTGAAGGCCACGAGATGAACGATCTGCTGGCCTACGTTCGCGAAATTTCCGGCGGGCCCCGGCGGGAAACTGCGCTGCTGCCAGCCAGCCCGGAGCGCGGCTGGAGGGTTTTTCAAGACAAGTCCTGCATTGCTTGTCATTCGGTGAAGGGAAAGGGAGGCCGGATCGGGCCTGCATTCGGTCCAGAGCGGCAACTCCCGGCCAGCATTGTGCAGTTCGCCGGCGTGATGTGGAACCACTCTCCCGAGATGTGGCGCGCGTCGGAAGCCCGGAACGTGCCACGACCTGATTTCGACGGGCGCCAGTTTGCGGATCTGGTCGCTTTTCTCGACGGTATCGGTTATTTTGAGCCGTCCGGGTCCGCGCAGGTGGGGGCATCATTTATTTGTCGAGCGGGGCTGCAGCGGCTGCCACGGATCGTACGCCGAAGGCACGCCCCACGCACCGGCGCTCCGCGGGCCGGGCAAATCCTTCACCCTGGTTACCCTCGCCACCGCGCTGTGGAAAGACGGCCCCAAAATGTATCGGCGCACACAAGAATTCAACGTCCAATGGCCCTCTCTTACCGAAGCAGATACAGGAAACCTGGTCAGCTTCCTGAATGCACCTATCCAATAACCGGCCTTATCGCTAGGCATATTCCACGTCGGCACGTGCCCGAAATCACCAGGGCTGGGGCCCGCCGGCATGATCGTGCTGACAGTACGGCAAATTGCGGCCGTTGTCGGACATCCCAAGGTCCACCGCCTAGCTTGAGCCGCTCACGCTTCGGACCATGTCCCACATCATGCGGTCGAGACTAAACCGAATATCGGGCTTCATACGTCGTGTGTTCATGAATGCGGCCCAGCAATATCCGGTCGAGGCGCGAACTAACACCGAGGAACATCCCTGGAGGTCACCGATGTGCCACCAAGTGCCGCGTTGGTTGACCTCCCAGCCCTTTGCGTAATGGGGATTCGCGGTCGTGCCGGTCGTCATCACGGCGATGGTTTCCGGCTTCAAGATGTTGGAATCGGCCGAGAATCCGTCCACATGCATGGCGAACCGGACAATGTCCGTGGGAGCCGCCAACCATCCGCCCGCCGAGTCCAGGCGGCTCACGTTGAGCCCATACGGATCACCGCCCTCCTGATCGTAGTAGCGGACCTCATTGGGAGCGCGCTTTCCAGCGCCATTTCCAGCGATGCGCATTCCATCGATTTCGCACGCTTTCAGAATTCGCTCGCGTACGAAATCGGCATACCCGGTTCCGGTCACTTTTTCGATGACGCGGCCCAGAACGCAAAATCCAAAGTTGGAATAGGCATAGTGGGTGCCCGGTGCAAAATCCAGAGGCCGATTCTTGAGAGTTGCGGAAATCAGTGCTCTATGATCCATCTCGGGATTCTGGAACATCGGATCGTCGTGGTTCTTGTCCCATCCGCCACAGGTATGGGTCAGAAGATGCTCGATGGTTATCCCTTCCACGCCGGCATTATAGGGCGGCCTTCCGTAGGTCGTGCCAAGGACAGCATCCGGCCCAAACACCTTCGCGTCTAAACTCAACCTCTGTTGTTCGATCAGCGAAAAGATGGCTGCTGAGGTTATAGGCTTCGTGACGCTCGCGATGCGAAACACGCTGGAGCCAGTGACGGGCTCTTTTTTCTTAAGATCTGCGTATCCAAATGCCTGCTCGTAAATAATCTTAACGTGCCTTGCAATCGCGACCGACAGGCCTGGCACAGCGCAATTTGTCATGAACGCGCTGGCAATCCTCGATGGGGCCTCGCGTTGGCTGCCGCCAATGCCGTCGGCTTGGGACTGCGCAGGCGTCATAGATGGCAAGGTGAGCAGAGCCAAGCCGCCCGCCGCTTCTGCGCAAAACGTTCTCCGGGAAGAAAGTGACGGAGCCGTCATAGGCCCCATCGTATCTCCGCTGGTCGCCGGTTGGCAACGCACAGTGATAATCCAGGCACACTCCGAGGGTGGCGCGCGCCACCAGGATCGGCGTGTTGCCCTTGACGTCCAAGAATGTTACGTCGCATTATCGACCGCCGGTTGGGCGGCGCGCCGACTGGCAGCCATGGCCACCTCCTATGCTGCGTCACTCACTTAGCAACGGTGATCTTTATATTCTTGAATGCGCCCGTTTCATCAAACGAGCCCAGACCGACCTTGCCGGGTCCCAGGCTGAGGTCCACTGCGCGCAATGCCGGCACCGGCTGCCCGTCGACTGCAACTTCGATTGTTCCGGCGGCGGAATCATGCGCCAGCGTGACGTGATACCAACGGCCGCTCGCCGCAAATGATGCCGGGCCGCGCTCGGCGCTGATGCGCACGCGCTCGCCGCCATACACGTGAAAGATGCCGTTGTGCACCGGTTGCTCCCCCGCCGCATCCGTGGAGAGGTGAGCATAGTCGAAGTGGGCCGGATCACGATACGCCAAGACGATCAGCAGTGAGCGGCCTAGCGGCATCACGTCCGCTTCAACGGTCAGGCGGTCATAATTCGGGACGTCGGTCAGAGCGAACTGAATCGGACGGCGCGGTCCGGGCAACGGCCCGCGGCTGGTGACCAGGCGCAGTGTGCCCTCCTCGACTTTCCAATCCGCGGCAGCCGGGACCGCCCAGGTGCGGCCAAAGATCGCGAGCGTATCGGCGGCATTTGCGTGGAATGCAGCCAGGGCCGCGAGGACGATGATCTTCATTGGTGGCGTGTGTTCTTTGTGTCGTCTCAGAACCGATCCTATCACTGTGCTCAGCTTGGTAGACCCCGCTCGCACACGGGGCTTTGCCGCGCGGCGGCCTTAATTCGTCTTATCGGTAGGTTCTGCTGCCATGGTCGTGTTCGCTGCCGCGGCAGTTCTAATTGCGAAACGCTCTTGCACTCAACCCCATAGGGCTGCAAAACCGTTCCTCGCTATGCAGGATAACATAACAAGCTTGCGCAATATTCACCAAGGATACCCTCGCGAAGATCGGGTTTCTCCATCGCCAAGGCCGTGACGATCAGTGTTCCACTCTTTGCGCTTGGTTTTCCACTACACCTGCTATTGCAGGTAGAAGTACACGCCCGTCTGGCTAATGAATGAGTCGGACATGCTAAGGTACAGGTCCGTAAAACCGTGGAAAATCGAAGCCGGCAGGCGGAAATTAATCTGTGTGAGCCCCGCCACAAACCCCGGCGCCGCGCCGGCATAGGTGATCTCACCTTGTCCGAAACCCGTAGAGCCGACCTGGAGCTCCGCCTGAACGGCCAGCGGCGCGGCTCCCGGCGCGATCGCGCCCGTTACCAGAGCAGGTTGCGTATTGTTTAATCCAGTGGCATAGATTGTCACGATGGACCCCTGGGGCGCGGGGTTCTTTTCCGAGTTCAGCGTACCGTCTTCGTTAATCATGAGCGCCTGTCCTGCGGGCCGGCCGTCAACTGTGAATATAGTGGGAGCCAAAACGGCCACCGGCGCCGTCAGCGGTTGGACAGGCGTCGAACTGTTCAGGATCTGAATAGTAGCCGACCCGCTTCCGCCCTGAGCACTGGGATCGGTTTCGAAAGGGACAACCGCACGAATCTGGTTGGGACCCGCCGAAAGCAGGGGCGCCAGCACGCCGTTGAATGAAACCTGAACGCCGCCGAGCGACGTACCAATGTGTCCCGAGGATACAGTTGCGAAGACGGTCTGCACCGGGCCGATGCTGTTTCCGAAAATATCGACGATCTCCCCCGGCGCAATCGCTGGCCCGCCCCGGCTGGCCGCGCTGACCACACAACTCACAGATCCGGCGGGCAGCGCCAGGGGAGCCAATCCGGCTATAAACGGGCCAGAACCGGTCCACCCAAATGAACCAGGGACAACCGGGAGCGAGCCGAGGCTGTTTCCGGAGATGTAAGCCTCGCCATTGCCGTCGAACGCCACGATTAGCGATGCGTCTGCCCCGTCCGTCCCCAGAAACGTCGAGTAACCGAGTTGCGATCCGTCCGCGGCCAGTGTCAACAGGAATCCGGTAGCACCCCACGTTGCCAGCGGATTGCACTGGCGCAGCGCTCCGGGAGTCGTCGGAAAATCGAGCGCGTAGGTTTGTCCAACGGCGACAACGGACCCCGAAGCGTCTACCGCCAGACTGCTGATCCAGGTATCGTCGGAGGCGTAGAGAAACGTCGAGTAGACCAATGCCGATCCCGCGGCATTCAGCTTCGCGATGAATTCGAAGCTGTCAAGCCCGCCGACGGCTTGAGCCACCGGCGGCGCAGTCTGGAATGCTCCCGGCGTAACGGGGAACGAGCTCACCAGACCAGGCGTGCCCAGTTGTATGCCGCCGGCTACATAAGCGTTGCCCTGGTTGTCCACGGAGATTTCGCTCCCGCCGACCGGGCTGTTGGCCGCCAGGTACGTGCAGTACAGCAGCGTCGATCCCTTGGCGTCGAGCTTTGCCACAAACGCGGCCTCCTGGGCGCCCGCGCTCGTCTGGAACGCTCCCGGAGTTGTGGGCAGCGAGCCGCCACTGTCACCCGTTATATATGCGTTTCCGGCCGCATCGGCCGCGATCGAGCTTATGTAAGTATTGCTTGCGTCTCCGCCATGGAAATATGTCGAGTAGACCAGTCTGCCGCCGGCATCGAACTTGGTTACAAAGGACGTGCCTAGCCCAGAGGCGCTCTGGGAGACATCGGTCTGAAACGCGCCGGGGCTGACGGGGAAATCCGACGCGCCGGTAGATCCGGTAACGTATATGTTTCCATTGGTGTCGATAGTCTGCGATGCCGGCACGGTCGAACTACCGCTTCCGCCCAAATACGTCGCGAACAGCACTCGCGAGCCGGTTGGATTCAACTTGAGAACGAAGACGTTCTGCGGCCCTTTGGGCGTGGTCTGGAGAGCGCCGGGTGTCACGGGGAGATCCGAGGACGAAATCGTGCCAGTAACCCATGCATCGCCCTGCCCATCGACGGAGATGCCCGATGCATTACTGTTCGAGGTTCCGAGATAGGTCAGGTAAACCAGCGCCGTCCCGTCGTGGCTCAGCTTGCCGGCAAATGCTACCGGACAGGGAAATGTTTGCGGTGGAGATTGCGGGAAATATGAAGTGCATGTGGCGGGCTTGTACTCGGTCTGGAATGCTCCCGCCGTGACCGGGAGAGCCGAACTCGCCGTACCGGAGATGAATGCGTTGCCGCCGGCATCGACAGCCAGGCCGCCGATGTGAACTTGTCCTCCCAACAGGGCCGTGTACTTCAAAGGAAGTTGATCTGCTGGCGTTGGTGCGGCAGCGGAATAGCTCTGAGAGCCGAATCCGCACACCGATACGCAAAGGAAAAGCGTAGTGCAACGAAATAAGGGAAGCACGCGACCTCCTGCAACCTGCGGACGCGGTTGTAGTGAGCTTACCGCTTCGGATGATCCCTTGTCAATGATGCACCAGGATGATGCACCAGGAGGAACTGGGCGAAAGGGCTGACTCCACGGCGGCGTTATCAGGCAATATCGCTAGCGGTCGCGGCCCTTCCCAGAACGCGACTTCCGGAGCGCTTTGAGGGCTTCTGGTCGAGTGTTCGTTTCCCCGCCGGCATGCCCGACTCTCTGGGGGCGTTCGCCGCTCGATCCCATCGGGCTCAGGTTTGGCTTCTCAATTGGCTGACGCGTCCCACCAGCACTGGACTATTCCTATCAGGGCAGTGTTCGTATCAGGCAGTTCGTATCAGGCAGTAGACAAACTACGGCCAGTGATGTAGACTGACTACCGCTTTATGAAACGAGATCGTTACCAAAATCGAATCGAGCTGGTTCAGGGAACCCTGGACATGCTGATTCTCCAGACGCTCCGGTGGGGAGCACAGCATGGTTATGGCATTGGCCAGTCGATTCGGGCAGGGTCAGCCGATGTCCTACAAGTCGAGACCGGATCCCTGTATCCGGCCTTGCACCGGCTTGAACGGCAGGGCTGGGTGAGGCCGCAGTGGAAGCAATCCGAACACGGCCAGAGGGCCAAGTACTACAGCCTGACGACGGCGGGACGGAAGCATCTGGCAGCCGAGCAGGGCCGATGGAGTCAGGTAAGCGCTGCCATGGCAGCCCTCATGAGCCCGCGCAAGACTGAGGCCTGAGGCTCGACATGAATCTTTGGCGGCGGTTTCGACAGTTGCATGGGCCTAACGCAGAGTTGAATGAAAGAGATTCGTCGCACCATCCGCAATTTGTGGACGGTGAATCCGGGTTTCAATCCGCAGCACGCCCTGACGTTTCAGGTCGGCTTTTCGCCGACAGCGACGAGCACGCCATCGAGAGTAAGCAACTCCAGTTGATCCCAGATGAGCCCAGATGACCCAGTTCGGTTAGAAATCCGTAGTACCGTAATGATTAGGTAAGTCGGTTCGCATCATACATATAGACTTACAACTACTCACCCGCAACCGGCGAGATTCGGTTGGGATACAGCGGGCGTTTTGACTGTTTTGGGACCGATTTCGACCAATTCTGAGCGGTTTCGAGCGGCTTGGCCGAAGCATTTGAAGGCATTGCCATTTGGCAGACCCTTACCGATGCGTTCCGGTGGCCACGTTATTCGTGCATATCGGTAGGTGTCCAGTCGGCGGGTGCGCGGCTTCGGACGGGATTTGCGCCCGCTCTGAGGCACCGTCGCTCGTGTTTCTTAATGCGCGGCGGCTCTCCGCGGAGGTCACGCTTGGCTATGCCACTGAAGCGGGCTCGTCGCATTGCGCGGCATCATCATTCACTGCGACCGGCGGTCGGGCGGTGGCGCAGGCCGTTGACAGCGCGCTGAGATCCTGCTGGAAAGTGCCAAGCGCGTCGGAATCGTGCGGGCGGGATATACACACCCATCCGAAGGGGGTCGGAAAGGCAGCCGGGAGGAAATCAGAGTCCATAGAGGATTAATCGGCAGTTGCCCCAAAAACATTAGCCGTTCAGGCTCGCTTTTCTTGGAAGTCCTCCGACTGCTCAAACGCCGCGGAGATATCTCCGGACGCATCGGCACTATCCGATATATGAAGCGGATCGTTTTTACTGCGCTTGGGGTTCCGCCGCGCCAGAGTGGGCGAGCGGATTCTGTGCGCCACGTGCGCGAATCTGGGGACCTGAAGAGTGCGCGCCGCCGTGCCATGGAGAGCCTCCGGGGAGCGTCCGCAGGCACTCCGTTGCCCATCAACATTCACGAACGGTTGAAGGAAGAGGCGCGGACCCTTGAGGCTATCGACCGGCGCCGTGAAGACGAAGACAATCCGTACATCGGATTGGACGTGGAGGAACGGATACTCACCAGGGAACTACGGGACCTGGAGCGCGCGACCGCCGCTCACGACATGGGCGCTGAGTGAGCAGACGGGGGTTGTCGCTGCAAAAAGTGGATGATGGTTCTCGGTTGACCGTCCCCAGCGGCCGATCCCTTTTCGCTCGCGTTACGGCGGGGAGTGCGCCGATTCAAGAATGGCCCGCGCGGACAAGTTGTCGTTGCAACCATGCAGCCGTGTGGTTTCGACGAAGCACACTTGGAGGACGACGTCGTCGTTGGGGCGGCTGGCCGTCGAGGCCGGCTCAGGGCCATGGCGCTCCTCCCATTCGAACCAAGGTTCGCCGGAATACGCACCCGGTCCTGGCGGTAGCTGTCGCACCGTTACGACGTGCCGGGGGCCGGTGTAATTGTCCGGCAGCTTCTTCAGATAGCCGTACTGAATCCGGAGACGTTGCGGCGCCGTGCTCAGCCGGTTTAGCCGCTCCAGGCGCGCCAGCCTGGATACCACGGATTTCACAGCGTCGCCACCGGAAAACCGGCAACCCACTCGTCCTGTTCGTCGTCGGTTAGCGTCCCGAGCCCTTCGTTGCTCCCTTCCAGTTCTACCAGCTCAAGCAAAGTGCCGTCCGGGCAGAGTGGCCTCTTGCACCTGGCGTTCTCCAGACTCGCCGGGCTGCTGCCCCATTTGTACACGATCATGCGCTCGTACCTGCGCGGCTTTCGATCCGCAGGAGCAAACTGGTCCTCCAGCCGGTGCACTCGCCTGGAGATGGCCTTCACCAGCGCCTCTTCTGAATCGGCTTCGAGACTGCTATCCTGATGCCGCTGTCCACCCGCCGCCCGTCCCCGCCGACCGCTATGATCACAAATTCGAGCGGTTCTTCCTTGGTCGGCAGCAGGGCGTACTTCTTGCGAGGTTTGAGGTCGAAGACCTCGCTAGATCTGCCTCAACAACCACTTCACCGCTCGCTTCTGCAGTTCGAAGTGCGCCGGCACCCACAGGGCATGGTTGGTGTGTCCCACAGCGGTGAATACCACCCGCCCTTTGCCATACTCGTAGGCCCAGCCGGCTACTGACTTTCTCCCGTACTGTTCGTACTCCAGGCCGTCGACGTTCTCCGACTCGAGAAGCACGTACTTCGGATCTTTGTCGTAGGCGACGAAGTGCTGCTCGTCGTTCACCACGAAGTCGTGGATACCCTGTGTGATAGGGTGGTTCTTGTTCACCACGCGCACCTGAAACGGGCGTAGCGCGGGGTGGCCGACGTAAGCACCACCCATGACGTCCCGGTAGTTTTTCGAGGAGAGCGACACGTGACTGTTGTTATGCAGCGAATAAAATCCGCCGCCGGCCTCGACGAAATCCTTCACCTGGCGCGTCATCCAGCCAGAGCGCCGTCGATACTTCCCAGAATGCTTCGGGCCAGCGTCGGGCCACTTTCCAGAAAGAAGACGGTTTCACCAGCCCGCGGCGGATCGCGTCCAGGCATAATTCTGAACGCTACCGACTAATCGCTACCAAACTTCCCGGACCGCCGTGCCTCGGGAGCCTGGCGAATGACGACGTCTACAAGCCGCCGACTTTGCGCTCATGTGCATTCCGGGAACGGCGTTTACCGGGCCCGTCCTCACGAATAGCGGTGCTCCGCGTTAGACTACAGGCAGCATGCTACAGCCGGTGCGGAAAAGGCGCGGAATCACTCTCTGCATGCTATTGGCCGGAGTGGCGAGTGCGGCGCTTCCCGAACCGCCCAAACAGCACGAGCCATGGACTCCTCCGTCCGGGCACGGAATTCCCGATTACGTGGTGAAGGTCAGCACCGCTCTATTCGACGCCGGACTTGCCGATCCTAGGGTTCTGCGGAGGTTTTAGTGGCTGTCACCGTCGTGGTCTACATCTAGGCTGGCCTGGGCTTGCGGGCTCAGTTTTACCGTATCTTGCGGCAGTGCAGTGCCCTGAGCCGCAGGCGCGCTCTTTGGCGCGGTCGGCGACGCCGAGAAAACGCCGGCGGAGGAAACGGGTTGAATGGTCATCTATTAACAACTCCTTCATACCCTTATCGGCCTGAAAGTGTCATTTTTCTTGCCCGCGATATCGCAGTTCCCGCTGCGCCCTGATCAACGAGAGCATTTCCGCCCGGCTACCTTCCAAAAAGAAATGGCCACCCACCAGCTCATGGAGCCTAAAACGACCGACAGTCTCCGCGCGGACCATGCCTCGCTGCGCCAAGTTGCGCGATTGTGGACGACTGACCGGAACGATTCTGAGGATCTACAGTTCCCGCTGTTCTGAAGACGTCCGTAAGGGTGGGCGACCGGCCGTGATCTGCGGACCACGGAACGATCCTACACGGATGCCTCTGAGGCTCCTACAAGCATGCTGTCCGAACCTTTTACAACTCGTAGCGTCCGCCGCGATAGCGGGCCTCGTTGCGTGCTGGGCATGCTCAGAATGAGCCAATCACCAGTTGAACGCGATGAAGGGCTCGATGCGCTTGTTGCCGTAATCGATCCGGTAAGCGTAACGCACGCCCACACGAAACGGTTGGGGGAAGTGGAGGAAGTTCAGGTCGAAGACGGCCTCCGCACCGGAGGAGCGGTACAGTTGGTTGCCGACCTTTCCGTAATCGTAGAACAGATTTCCGGAGATGCGCTTGATGTAGGCCGCCTGCAGAATCGACAGGTCGGGATAGAGCAGCGGCATTTCGTACGTGGCGGAATACTTGGTGAGGTCGGTGCCGGCAAAAGCGTGGTAGCCGCGAGGAAAAAGGATTTCGCTGGGAAAGACGTAGCTTCCGTGCTGTCGTTCGTACCCGTCCTCCAGGATCAGGGCATGGTGCGGAGCCAGGCCGGGAACGGCGAAACGCCCGTCTGCGGCTAGGAAGTTGCCAGTGTAATGGCCGCCGAAGGGCGTCTGAGTATAGTTGAGGCGGATGGTCTGCGCCCACAACGGAGCCATATCGCGGGCGCTACGCTGGCGCTGACGCGAGAAGTTTAGTCCGTAGCCGACGGGGATGAGTCCTCCGCCTTGCAGGCTGATGTCTTCTACGTGCGCGCCCAAACTGAGGCCGGTTACATAGGACCCACGCGACAAATTGAAGGGAAGGTAGAATCCGGCGGTGGCGGTGCGTTCCGTGAAACTCTCCGTGTGATCCACAAACTGGAGTCTGCGGTTCATGTCGCTGAATCCCATGTATAGCACCGGAAAGAACCGGGCGTAACTCACGTTGGCGGCGAATCCGGCCGCTTGTTCGTTCGAATTGTAGATCACCGAGTCGCTGGCCCTGATCAACTCCATCTTGTCGGTGGACTGAATGCCGAAGCCGAGGTGCGGCGGACCCGAGGTGAACCCCCAGGAGTGCACGTCAAAAAGGTGCACAGCCGGGTTGTAGTGTCGCACCGGATATGTGGTGCTGGGAATCTCGCTGCTGTAATCGTGAACCTGAGGGTGGTAACCGATCCCGGTGAAAGGGGAGTCTTCGACGCGCGTCCAGGTGGCTGGGTCGAGCGGCAATTCAACCACGTTGTAACCGCTGGCGGTGAAGTCGCTATAAATCAGCTTCGTGACGTCGGGCGAGACGCTGGGGAAGTCGGCTCCGATTTTGGAAGAGGTCACGCGATAGCGGCGGCCTTCGGAAATCTGCACGGCGTATATGTCGACAGTACCGTTGGGCGATGACCTGTACAACACATAGTCGCCGAAGAAAACGGGGTTTGCCAGTTCCTCGTTGGTTGGCGGGATCAGGTCGGTGAACTTGCCCGATTCAAGGTCAGCCAGCGTCAGCGCGCGGCCGGCGCTGCCTTGAGTAACCATGGCGATGAAGTTACCGTCGGGGGACCATGTGGGCGAGTAGATCATGGCATTGCCCGGCGAGGGCAGCCGCTGCAGGACGGCACCCGTAGAGGCGTTGAGGATCACCAACGAGCAGGTGCGGTCGGGCAGAAATTCCACTACGGCGACATGGGCCGCGTCCGGAGAGAGTGCCGGATTCATGAACCGCGTCTTGTGCGTGAGGTGACGCGTGTGGCCGGCGGCCAGGTCGCGAATGAAAATCTCGGAATAGCCGCGCAGCCAGCGCATGTCGGGAACATATTCGTCCCAAACGATCAGCCCTTTGACGACTGACGTGCGATTGGAGGCCGTGACAGTCGGTGAGAACCGGAATAGTCTCTGCTCGCGGCCATCCGGTTGAATGCGCACCACCTCCGCAGGGAAAGTGTCCATGCCGACCTTCTGCGCCAGCACGCTGCCATCGGTTTCGAACACGGGCTGATAGTAGCCGGTGAAAATGCTCTTGGTGCCAGTGTTGACGATGGCCGGCTTGCTGTAGTGCGCTTCAGCCGTCTGACTCTTCCACAACTCGCCCAGTTCCGACATGGTATCGGTGTAGTTGGTGGCGGCGCTGCGGCCAGTAACGCTTTTCATGGCGCCCGACAGCGCGAACGGCTGGAAGGACCGGTTGGAGGTTCGTCTCAATATCTCCTTCCAAGTGTCGGGGCCGTTTGTGCGGCTGACGTGGCTCACCAGGAACGACCCCAGTTCTTCCTGGCTCGGCACGCCGTCCTTGAACGAGCCATGCATCGCCTTCATGTAAGAGAAGTGCTCACCGGAGAGCAGCATGGCGCGGGTCATCATTTTCCGAAGAAGCATACTGGACGGCGCTGCCGCGCATCGTCGTGGCCTGGGCCACCGCCGCGTCGCCCTGGATCCACCAGTCCGGCAGCGACAACCCGACGGCGGCTACCAGTCCAGCCTCGCCTAAGAAAATGGAGGCCACCTTGCCGAAGCCGTGTCTCATCTTGGCAATCTGGACCAGGTGGCGGGCTTCTGTTACGGTGAGCGTGGTGATCCAATCGTTAGTTCCCCAGAAGTCTTGCTGCGGCATCATGCTGAATGTGGACAGGTGGGGGAACAGCGGCGCCGAACCTATGTCGAGGCGGGTGATGTTCTCATTCGCCAAAATGACCACGGTGTGGCGCGGCAGAGAGGCTCCCAGCGAGTTGGCCAGTGGAGTGTACATAGTCTCCAGTGCGTTGGCGGCACGTTGGCCATCGGCTTCGATGAGGTGTGGGAAGACAACGTCAAAGTGCTGCGTACGGATTGTTTGCCACTGTTGGTCGGACGGGTACTGAGCCCGGAGGGTGGCAGTCAACAAGATTGCCAGC
>CABECV010000595.1_pt1 | contig 13210 bp, 13 predicted proteins | sample 3422511 | NCBI WGS metagenome assembly CABECV01 (sample SAMEA5534327, study PRJEB31848) | metagenome | biome: tundra; feature: field; material: soil | place: USA | collected 2013-05 | depth 0.15 m | reverse complement strand
TCTTAGCTCTTTGACGAGGGGAACGAAGGACTCACTGATCAGATTCCTGTCGAAAGGTATCCAGGCCTTCTCTCGGTAGTTTGACGGGAACTGCACCTTCCTGTCCTTCATATATACGATTCTGTTGCCGATGTTCGGCATTGTCTGGAGCATGCCGATCTCATGCTCCACATTTGGCCGAGTTCGCGCCGTTTGGGCAGGGGCTTCTTCGTCCGGCGTTGCAAGTACTACAGCAGAACGGCAGATTCGCATACATTTTCGGACCTTGTCCTGAAGCGACAAGCCGAGGTTTGGCATGTCGATAGAGACCACGGGTGTCAATCCCAGCGCGCTGAGAAGGTCGCCCACGGCTCTGACATGGGTGATCGAAGGCCCACCATGCGAGATGAACACGTTCTTCATAAGCGGGCGGCGGAGCAGGCCCGGTTTGTTGAGCTGGAGGCTTCGAACTCCGGCGCCGAGTCGCGGAATGAAGTCGTCGAACTCAGTCACGCGAATCTGGCACCAGTGACAGACCAGGAGATGTTCTTCAAAGGCCGCCAGATTCTCTGCGGCAAGACGGTTCATTGCGTACTGTTCAACAATATCGTCTTCCGGGTGGCCCGATGTGATTGGCAATGGCATAGGCAGCCTTACCGAAAAAGGCGTCATCGTAAAGTTACATTCAAGCGGCAACCCAAAACGGCCGCTGGTCGGCTTTCGGCCCACACGACTGATATATTAGTAGACATGGGGTAGTAAATATCAGCGCAGATCAGCGCACCCAAAATATTGTCTTGCGGAATGGCCGATTTCTCTCGCCAGAGCATTTCACCGCGACCAAGTGGGCGGGATCGGCGCATGCCCGTGCGAAAAGAGTCCCGGCTGTCTGGGGTTGGGGCTCCAAATCCGCCCTAAGGGAGTTCCACTTCGGCCTGACTGGCCCCGAGGGTCTTTTCTGCCGATCAAAGCCAATTTCTGATAACACCTTCATTTTCATAGGCCACGTGACGTGTCCGATCGACTAAATGGGTAGTTTTCGGCAGGAGCCAGTTCGGGTTTTGTTCATTTGCTGTAGGGGGACTACAGGGCGTCCGGCTCGCTTTTCGCGCCGCGGCCGGCGGGGGCGAGATCGACTTCGTCCTTTCCGCTTATGAGGTTAGCATGCGGCTGGTGGTTGGCGGCTGGGAGATATGTTGTAAGCTACTGATAATATGGACGATAGCCTTTTACTTTGCTTGTGAACGGCGCTCTCACGATGCCGCAGGCCGGCCTTAGAGTTGCTCCCATGGATTGCGGATCGTGACGGCCAAATCCCGATAGTCCCGGACGTTGCGGGTGACAAGGACAAGGCCGTGCTCCAACGCAGTTGCGGCGATCAATCCATCGGCCATGCTGAGCGGACGCCCGGCGATCTGTCGCTGGCCGCTCAGTACGCCCCACCGATCAGCGATTGCCTGGGTCACTGGTAATATCCGGCCCGTGAACAACGGGATAAGGTCATTCTCCAGCCAATCCTGAAGCTGGGATCGTCGCTTGCTCTCGGGCAGAATCGTCAGCCCCTTGCGTAGTTCGCCGATGGTGATAGCGCTGAGGTGAAGGGCTGCGTCGTCCTGTGCACGAACCCAGGCGTTGACCCGAGGGTCCGGGCGGGTACGAATGCCTTCAGAAGGGATATTCGTGTCGAGCAGAAAACCGCTCATAGAACGACGTCACGGCCAGGGGAAGGGTCGCGGCTAAAATCCAGGTCATCCGCCAGGCCTCTCACTTTGGCGCATACGTCGGCGAACGTGCGTTTCGCGGGGGCCGCATCGGGCAACGCCGGCGCGTTCTGCTCGGCGAGTTCGAGTAACCACCGGTCGACAGTCAATCCGCGGGCTTGCGCCACCTTCTGAAAGCGGGCGGCGCGATCTTCAGGGATGTCAATGGTCACGTTCATTGGTCTGCACTCCTTCTTCTACAATACCGGACATTGGGATTTCTGTCACGGAGCTCAAGGTCACCTCGTTGCCGAGGCTGGCCGATTGGCGTTTGGAGGCGTTTTTGGACGAACTAAGCCAATAAGGCATTTGTTTTCTTCATTTGCTGTTGGGGATAACCCAAAACGATCACCAAGGTGTTGCCTTCGTGCCGCGCGGCAAATGTTGGTGTGCATGGCCGGTTGGGTGGTTTTCGCCCGGGGTCTTTCTGCCGATCAAAGCCAATTCCAGATAAAGTATTCATTTTCATAGGCCTACGTGCCATTCCGTGCGTGTCCGATCGGGTAATGGGGAATTTTTGGAAGAAGCCATCATGGCGTCCGCGGGGCCTTCCGGTGCCGTGGCCGGGAGGCAAATCCATCTGCCCTTCCTTATGAGGTTAGCATTCGGACGGCTGGCGACCGGTGGTTGGCGGCTGGGAAATAGGCGGTAGGCTACTGATAATCGGGATGATAGCGTTTTTGGCCTGGCTTGTGAACGGCGTTCTCGAGGTGCCGCATGCTGGCTTGTCAGGCCCGATTCTGGTCGAGTGTCTTGATAGGAACGATCCGCGCGACGCGTTCCATGATCTTCTTGTTCCGTTCAGCCTTCTTCAGGTCGTAGGCTGCCTGCAACCGCATCCACAACTCCGGTGTGCCGCCAAACAGGCGGGACACCTTCAGGCACATGACGGTGGATAGGGGCTTGCGCCCCGCCAGAATGTCGTGGAGCATCTGGCGCGACACGCCCAACGCTTTCGCGACGGCCGTTACGGACAGGCCGGTGGACGGCAGGATGTCTTCCTTGATAATCTCGCCCGGATGGATGGGCGGCAGTCCGTTCTTTCTTTCCATGGCTTCCTCCTTAATGGTAGTCTTCAAAATCGACATCCAACGCGTTTTCACCCGACCAGCCGAAGGTAATCCGGCAGTTCCCAGTCACCCGCACCGACCAGCGTAGCGGTTTGCATTGTAGGCGGTGGTAGGGAAATCCCGCGATATTCATATCCTCGGGGTGCCCCGCTACGTCCAGCAATTGCAGGATGCGCACGCATTTCCTGATATTGGCGGCGCCGATCCGGCGTGTCGTGCCGGTGCAGTGAATCTCTTCAAGCCCTTTATGCCTGAAGCTGCCGATCATTCCCTCAGTGTAAACGTTTTGGATTACAGTGTCAACTAAACAGTTGACACGTGACGGTTTCGGGCCGCTGAACATGCGCAGGCATGGCAGCCCCCGCGGAGCCGTCGTGTGATATACTCACTCGAACGCCAAAACGAGGTTCTACGATGTCATTCGGTTACCAATTCCTTACGCGTTTGCTCATTACCGGCGCATCCTTTGGGATCACCCTGTACGCCAGCGGCCTAACCCAAACCTGTTCGGCGCCTCAATTCCCCGAACTCGGCGCGACCAAGATCGACTCAGCTTGCGCCGCCGTCGGCAGCGGCGGCAAAGAGGCTAACCAGAACCAGGCCAAGAACAACTTCTGCGCGACCGCGCCTTCCAAGCCGATCGCCATCCCCGATATGGTGGCGCTCCAGAAGAAAGCGCAAGCTATCAAGGGCATCAACTTTGGCAACCTGGATGTGCACCCGCTGACCAGCAAGCCTGGCCCGGTGGTCAACCGGAAACCGCTGGTGGCTCTGGGCGAGGGCAATGAGGTGGTTTTGCAGGGTTATGTTCTCATTGCCCGGCAGGAAGGAGCTGAAAGTGTAAACTGCGGCGAATCGGTGCCTAACATCCCCGACTATCACGACATTCACATCTCCATTGTGGATGCGGCGGCTAACACGGACGAGTGCTCCGGCGTCGTTGTGGAGATGACCCCGCATCACCGCCCCGCATCGTGGACTCAGGGGAACGTCCAATCGGTCTCCGGCAAGCACCTGCTTGTGCGGGTCACAGGGCAATTGATGTTCGACTCGTCGCACACGCCGTGCACGGGCGGGGTCGCGTCCGAGGGCGATCCCCGCCGTGCGTCCCTTTGGGAGGTTCACCCCATCTACAAATTTGAAGTGTGCTCCAGCGGCGATTGCGTTGACACCGGCTGGAAGACCCTGGAGGACTGGGTACAGGCTGGGGCGAACTGAGATCGCAGGGCGACGCCAACTCGGCCCGGTCTCAGGCCCGGACTTCTTCGACCGGCTTAACAGGCACGATGCGCGCGACGCGTTCCATGACATTCTTGTTTTGCTCACCTTCTTCAGGTCGTAGGCTGCCTGCAACCGCATCCACAACTGCGGTGTGCCGCCAAACAGGCGGGACAGCTTCAGGCACATGACGGTCGATAGGGGCTTGCGCCCCGCCAGGATGTCGTGAAGCATCTGGCGCGACACGCCCAAGGCTTTCGCTGCGGCCGTTACGGACAGGCCGGTGGAGGGCAGGATGTCTTCCTTGATAATCTCGCCCGGATGGATGGGCGGCAGTCCGTTCTTTCTTTCTTTCCACAGCTTCCTCCCTAATGGCCTTAGAGCTGCTGCCACGGATTGAGGATGGTGACGCCCAAATCCTGGTAGTCCCTGACGTTGCGGGTGACAAGGACAAGGCCTTGCACTAACGCAGTAGCCGCGATCAATCCATCGGCCATGCTGAGCGGACGTCCGGCGATCTGTCGATGGCCGCTCAGTACGCCCCACCGATCGGCAGTTGCCCGTGTCACCGGTAGTATCCGGCCAGTAACATGGGGATGACGTCATTCTCCAGCCAATCCTGAAGCTGGGATCGGCGCTTGCCCTCGGGCAGAATGGTCAGCGCCTTGCGTAGTTCGCCGATGGCGATAGCGCTGAGATGAAGGGTTGCGTCGTACTGTGCAAGAACCCACATATTGACCCGAGGGTCCGGGCGAGTACGAATGATCTCTGAGGGGATATTCGTGTCGAGCAGAAAACCGCTCATAGAACGAGGTCACGGCCAGGGGAAGGGTCCCGGCTGAAATCCAGATCATCCGCCAAACCTCTCACCTTGGCGCATACTTCGGCGAACGTGCGTTTCGGGGGGGCCGCACCAGGCAGCGCCGGTGCGTTCTGCTCAGCGAGTTCGAGTAGCCACCGGTCAACAGTCAATCCACGGGCCTGCCCCTACCTCTAAAAGCGGGCAGCGCGATCTTCAGGGATTTCAATGGTCACTGTCACGAGGTTCAAGGTCACCGTCTTTGCCTCATGCGCCGTGGCGTCTTCGCAATCACTCATGCCGCAGCGCGTCGATCGGATCGATGCGCGCGGCCCGGCTGCTGGGGATCAGTCCCGACAGTGCCGCGACCAGCACCAGGGCCAGCGAGGCGCCCGCGTAGATCGCCGGATCGGCGGCTTTCAGGCCGAAGAGCTGCGACTCGACCAGGCGGCCAAGCGCCAGCGCCGCGGGCAGTCCGATGGCCAGGCCGAAGATCACCAGCGTGCCGACGTCCTTCATCACCAGCCACAGCACATCGCGCGGCACCGCGCCCAGCGCCACGCGGATGCCGATCTCGGCCGTGCGGCGCGCGACCGTATAGGCCACCACGCCATAAAGTCCGATGCCGGCCAGCAGCGTGGCCAGCACGCCGAAGGCGCACGAAAGAATGGCGATCAAGCGGTCGATCTCGACCGATTCGGCGACCTGGATTTCGACCGGTTGCATGTCGAACACCGGCAGGCCGGCATCCAGTTGTTGCACCAGGCGCCGGATTTGCGCCCCCAAAGCGGCCGTATCGGGGCCGCCGCGCACGTAGAACTCCATGCGATTCAGGCTTTCCTCGTTGGTGTAGGTAGAGTAGACCGCGGGTTTAGGCGTCTCGCGCAGGCTGTTGTGCTTGAAGTCGCGCACCACGCCGACGATTTCCCGGTCGGGCAGTTCGCGATTGCTGGCGCCGAACATCATGTGGCGGCCCAGCGGATTGCGGTCGCCGAAGTAGCGCCGCACGAACGCCTCGTTGACCACCACCACTTTGTCCGGCGATGAGATGTCGCGCTCGGCAACTTCGCGGCCGCGCACGACGGGGGTGCCCAGCGCGCGAAAATAGCCCGGCCCCACGGCGTGCCGCGAAACATCCATGTCTTCGTCCTCGCGCGCCTGGTACCCTTCCACGGTAATATTGCTGCCGCGATTGCTGTGCGTGAGCGGACCGGGGCTGGCAGCGCCGGCGGCTACCACTCCCGGCAGCCTTGCGAGCCGCTCCTGCAAATCGCGGAACAAGGCGAAGCCGCGCTCCTTCGCATAGCCATTCAACGACGGATCGATGGAGAAGGTGAGCAACCGCTCCGTGCGGAAGCCGGGGTCCACGCGCAGAAGGTTGAACAGGCTGCGGGCGAACAGGCCGGCGCCCACCAGAAGCAGCAGCGAGAGCGCAAGTTGCGCGACCACCAGAATGCGGCGGAAACGGGCGGCGCCGGGGGATGCCAGTGCGGCCCGCTGCTCGCGGAGCGCCGAAGCCACTTCGGCGCGGCTGGCCTGCAGCGCCGGCGCCAGTCCGAACAGCAGGCCCGTGAAGGTGGAAAGCGCCAGCGTGAAAACCAGCAGGCGAACGTCCAGCGTGGCCGCGATCCATCCGCCGGTGGCGTCCGCGGGCAGGATGCGCAGCAGCGCGCTGGTGGTCCATACCGAGACCAGCAGCCCGAGCAGACCGCCGGCCAGCGCGATCACCAGGCTCTCGATCAGAAGCTGCCGCAGCAGGGAACGGCGTCCAGCTCCCAGGGCCAGGCGGATGGCCATTTCGCGCTGGCGCGACGCGGCCCGGGCGAGCAGCAGGTTGGCCACGTTGGCGCAAGCAATGAGCAGCACCAGGCCCACCAGCGCCATCAGCGCGACCAGCGGCTTTTCCCACTCCTGCCGTAACTGGTTGATGCCCTGCGCGGCCGGCTGCAATTCCAGCTTCTGGCCCAGGATGAGCTGTTCGGCGCGCTTGCTGCGCTCGTGGTATTGCTTGACCTGGTCTTCCAGGATGGGCCGGTAGACGGTCCGGATGGCGGCCTGCGCCTGCTCCGGCGAAACTCCCGGCTTGAGGCGCGCCAGGATATTCAGCCAGCGAGTCCGGCGATCGGTGAGGCCGTCCCAGGTGGGCGTGACCTCGCGCTTCATGGCGATGGGCACGAACACGTCGGGATTTTCGCCCGAAAGCACGCCGCGGAATCCGGGGGGCGCGATCCCGATCACGATCATGGGATGGCCGTTGATGGCCACCTTTACGTTCAGCACGCCGGGCTCGCCCGCAAAGCGCCGCACCCAGTAATCGTGGCTCAGCATGACCACGGGATGCGCGCCGGGCGCGCCGTCATCCTCCGGCGTGAATGCGCGGCCGATCGCCGCGGAGACTCCCAGCACTTCAAACAGGTTGCCGGAGACGACTTCGGCACGGGCGCGTTCGGTCTGGCCGTTCCAGGAAACGCTGACCGGAACGCCGGCGCGGGCGACGACTCCGCTGAACACCGCGCTGCGGTCGCGCAGATCCTGGTACATGGGATAGGAGAAGACGCTTTGATTATCGTCCGATGAGGACGATCCCGAGCTGTGGTCGTCCACATGGAAGACGGTGAGAGCTTTCGGATCGCGCACCGGCAGCGAGCGGTACAGAACCTGGTCGAGGAGCGAAAAGATGGATGTATTGGCGCCGATGCCGAGCGCCAGCGACAGCACCGCGACGGCGGTAAACAATGGGCTGCGCGCCAGCGTGCGGAGGGCAAAACGGAGATCGTGTCCCATGTGTGCAATCCACCATAGCATTTAGACGCGACCGGTTAACCTTCGTTATGGTTAACGTTGTTTCCGCCGATCTGTATATTAGTGCCTGTGATTCAGTTCACTCGGCCCGCCGTGGGCATCGAATTCGTGCTGGTGTTAGCCGTGCTGGTGGCTACTGTTACGGACCTCCGCTCGCGCCGCATCCCCAACTGGCTGACCGTTGGTACCCTGGTGCTAGGCTTCGCGTTGAACGCACTGATCGCCTACCCATCGCCCGTGGAGGGCGTGTGGCTGTCCGCCAAGGGTTTCGCGCTGGCCTTCGCGTTGAATCTGGTCATGTATATGCTGCATATGACCGGAGCCGGAGACGTCAAACTGCTGGCCGCCGTGGGGGCCATGGTGGGATGCTCCGACTTTGTCGGGATCTTCCTTCTGACCGCGCTGATTGGCGGCGTGCTGGCCATCATATTAGTGCTGGTGAAGGGGCGCCTGCGGGAGACATTGTGGAACGTCGGCTACATGGTGGGCGAATTGATGAAGTGGCACGCTCCGCACGTGACGCGGGAACAACTCGACGTGGGCAGCTCCAAGGCGCTCCGGCTGCCGGGCGCCGTCCGGATTTGCCTGGGGGTGGTCGCATTTCTGGTAATGGCCCGCGTCTGGTCGCCCGCCTAGTCCGCTCTTAATACGCACATTACCGGCATTCCCCCGAATGCGCGGCGGATCTGTTCCATAATTCAACTGAGGGAAGCGAGAAATTCCCCGGCAGGGCGAGACCAAGCTATCGGACGGCAGAATGCTCTACACACAGATGTTCCTGTACCTTCAGGTCCTGGACTTTTTTACCACTCTCATTGGGTTCAAGCTGGGATTGGCGGAGGCCAGCCCCTTCATCCGCGTGCTCCTGCAGTTCGGACCGGTGGTGGCTCTGTTGGTGTCGAAAGCGGCGGCCCTGGTGCTGGCCGGCGCATGCATCGCGATGCATAAGCATCGTCTGATCCGTTGGATCACCTATTGGTACGCAGGTTTGATCGCCTGGAATTTGTGCACGATTCTGGCCGGGGCGCACTGCCTGTAAATGCCGCCGAAGTCCCGCTATGCTTAGAAGCGGGAGGGGTGCATGTATCCGCTGAAAAAAGGCAAAGTCGCCTCGCAAGCCCACGTCGGGCTGCCGGAAGGGACCTTCGAAGAAGAACACGGGCGCAAAGGCTTTTACGGCAAGAGCGCGCATCTTTACCACACCCACGCGCCTACCGGATGGGTGCGATTCGAAGGCAAGCTGCGGCCCCACTGCTTCGACCTGAACCGGCTGGAGCCGCCCGACCTGAGCGATCCGCAAGGGCTGCCGGTGGCGTTTTTGGGCAACCGCGACATCAAGCTCTACGTGTCACGCCGCGCGGCGCCCATGCCGTTCTACTATCGCAACGCGGATGGCGACGAACTGATCTTCGTGCACCGCGGCGAGGGGACCATCGAAACGGATTTCGGCCCCATGCGGTTCGAGCGGGGCGATTACATCATCGTGCCGCGCGCCGTCACCTACCGTATCGATCCGGTCACCGCGGATAACTTCTTCCTGATCGTCGAATCCCACAGCGAATTCGACCAGCCGGACAAAGGCCTGCTGGGTCAGCACGCGCTGTACGATCCGGCGGCGATCTCGACGCCCGATCCCGCGCCCCGCCTCGACGACGACCGCGAGTGGGAGATTCGCATCAAGGTGGACGACGAAATATCCAAGGTATTCTATCCGTTCAATCCCATGGACGTGGTGGGCTGGAAAGGCGATCTGACGGTGTGGAAGATCAACATGCGCGACATACGCCCGATCATGAGCCATCGCGCGCATCTGCCGCCCAGCGCGCATACGACTTTCGTCACCGACGGCGCGGTGATCTGCAGCTTTCTGCCGCGGCCCCTGGAGCAGGACGCCGATGCCCTGAAGGTGCCCTTCTTCCATCGCAACACGGATTACGACGAGTTCATTTTCTATCACGACGGCGATTTCTTCAGCCGCGACAACATCAAGGCCGGCATGGCCACGCTGCACCCGCGCGGTATCCACCACGGTCCGCACCCCAAGGCGCTCGCCAACCAGGGCAAGAAGGCCTTCACCGACGAGAGCGCTGTGATGCTGGACGGCCTCAACCCCATCGACGTGCTGCCGGCGGGGGAAAGCGTGGAGTGGAAAGAATACTGGATGAGCTGGATGGAGAAGTAGGACAGGCCTCCTGGCCTGTCCGCCAGGGCTGTTGCGGGAGCGCACCCGTTACCTATGCAGGGCCGCAGGGCACTTATGAAGGCCTCGACCAGCTCAACCTCCAATTACCCAGGGCGCTCGCATCCCCGCCTCCGGGTACCACGGTCCTGCGACTCACGGTGGACGGGCAGCCTACTAACCAGGTGACGTTGTTGATCCAGTAGCACGAGCCGCGCTAAAGCGTCGCTCGATGGTGGCTTGCCGCAAGAGCCCGCACTCCGTCGCTGGTCAACCAGCGGAAGAAGGTTTTCACCGATGAGAGGTAGAACAACCTCCGCACCTTTGCACCACCGAACTAGGGGAACGGCCCTATGATGCTGCCCCTTCCCATGTCCGATTCATAAGCGTGCAGACAATCACGCATTCCGGCAACATCGCCGCGAACCCGGCCGACCGCCGGCGCGAACCGCGGCGGCCCGTAGCGGGCAAGGTGCAACTGAAGTTCGAAAGCGAGCCGCCAGGCGAAGTCGAGGTGGATCTGATGGACGTCAGCGCATCCGGTTTCCGCGCGAGTCATCGGCACGGCGCACTGCCGCTGGGCGCCAGTGCGGCCTTCCGGCATCCGGAAGCCGCCGGCAAGGCGCGCGTAGATTGGAACTGGATGCATCCCGACCACGTGGAAACCGGGTTTGTGGTCGTCCGGTAGGCGGCTGGCGCGTTCCACTGGTGAACAAGCCAGTCCCAAAAGCGGACACTCGCCTTTCGTATCTCCGCTCTTCTCAACACCTTAGGAGTGGTAGAGCAATTGCCGCTAAAATGCGACAATGTTGTTAACCGCTCCATGAGACTGACCGATGCGTATGTGCCGCGGATCTTGATCGCCGACGACCAGCCGGACGTGCTGGAAGCCTTGCGCTTCCTGATCAAGGGAGAGGGCTATCAGGCCGAAGCCGTCAACTCGCCAGCCGGCATTCTGGAAGCCGTCGAGTCGCGCGATTTCGACGCGGTGGTGATGGACCTGAACTATACCCGGGATACTACCTCGGGCCAGGAAGGTCTCGATCTGCTCAACCGGCTGCAATCCCTGGACAGTACGCTGCCGGTGATCGTGATGACGGCCTGGGGCAGCGTGGATCTGGCCGTCGAAGCCATGCGCCGCGGCGCGCGCGACTTCATCCAAAAGCCCTGGGACAATGCGCGGCTCTCCGCCATCCTGGGCACCCAGATTGAACTGGGCCGCGCGCTGCGCAAAGGGCAGATTCTGGAAGCCGAGAATCGCCTGCTGCGTTCGGAGCAGTTCCCCAGCCTGATCGCGCAGTCGGCCACCATGCAGCCGGTCCTGGACATGATCTCGCGCGTGGGGCCGTCCGACGCCAACGTCCTGATCACCGGCGAGAACGGCACCGGCAAAGGGCTGGTGGCGCAATCGCTGCATTCGGTTTCGCTGCGGGCCCTCAAGCCGATGCTCACGGTCAACACCGGCGGCCTTTCCGAAGGCGTATTCGAGAGCGAGCTGTTCGGTCATGTGAAGGGCGCGTTCACCGACGCCAAGACGGACCGCGTCGGCCGCTTCGAAATGGCCGAAGGCGGCACTCTCTTCCTCGACGAAATCGCCAACATCTCGGCAAACCTGCAAGCCAAGCTGCTGCGCGTGCTGGAGACCGGCGAATTCGAGCGCGTAGGATCGTCCAAGACGCGTCAAGTGGACGTGCGGGTGCTCTCCGCCACCAATTCCGACCTGAATTCCGAAGTGGCCGGCGGGCGCTTCCGCCAGGATCTGTTGTTCCGGCTGAATACCATCGAGATCCGCCTGCCGCCGCTGCGCGAGCGCCGCGAGGACATTCCGCTGCTGGCCGCGCATTTCCTGCGCCAGCACGCCGAGCATTACCGCAAGAACCTCAGCGGCTTCGAGGACGCCGCTATGAAGGCTCTGCTGGCGCACCCCTGGCCCGGCAACATACGCGAGCTGGACCATGCGGTCGAACGCGCCGTGCTGATGACCCAGAGCCCCTGCGTCAAGGCCATCGATCTGGGTCTGCGGCCGGCGCGCGACGGGTCTCCGCGGCTGGAAGATATGAGCCTCGAAGAAGTGGAAGGCCTGCTCATCAAGAAGGCCTTGCAGCGCTTCAATGGCAATGTCAGCCATGCGGCGAACGCGCTAGGGCTGAGCCGCAGCGCCCTCTACCGGCGCTTGCAGCGCTATGGACTCTGACGCGTTGGCAAGCCGACGCCCTGCAGCAATGACACCCTCAAGAAACCGCCGCCGCCGGCGCATGAAATACGAAGGCCGGATCGTGATCATGGCCATCATGGCGGGCCTGCCGGGATCGCTGGTGGCGCTCATCTTTCTGTGGCTCCGCGATCCCACCCCGCAGGCTAGAACGCAATGGACGCTGACGGTCCTGATCGTGGCCCTGTGGCTGGGCTTCGCGATGGCGGTGCGGGACCGCGTGGTGTTCCCGCTGCAAACCATCTCCAATCTGCTTTCGGCGTTGCGCGAAGGCGACTTCTCCGTACGCGGGCGCGCGGGCGCGTTCGACGATGCACTGGGCGAAGTCATGCGGGAGGTCAACACGCTGGGCGGCACGCTGCGCGAACAGCGGCTGGGCGCGTTGGAGGCGACCACGCTGCTGCGCACGGTGATGTCGGAGATCGACGTAGCCGTTTTCGCCTTCGACCATGAGCGGAAGCTGCGCCTGGTGAATCGCGCCGGCGAGCGGCTGCTGGCGGCGCCCGCCGAGCGCGTGCTGGGAGCCAGTGCCGAGGAGTTGCATCTGGAGACCTGCATCGAAGGAGAGCCGCAGCAAACCTTCCAGATGACCTTCCCGGGCGGCGCGGGGCGCTGGGGAATCCGGCGCAGCACCGTCCGCGAGCACGGGTTGCCGCTGCAATTGCTGGTGGTGGCGGATCTGACGCTGCCTTTGCGCCAGCAGGAGTTGCAGGCCTGGCAGCGGCTGGTGCGCGTGCTGGGACACGAATTGAACAACTCGCTGACGCCCATCAAATCCATCGCGGGAAGTTTGGGCAGCCTGCTCACGCGCCACCCGCTGCCCACCGATTGGGAGGACGACATGCGGCGCGGGCTAAGCGTCATCTCCACGCGCTCCGAGGCTCTCAGCCGCTTCATCGGCGCTTATGCGCGGCTGGCCAAGCTGCCGCGCCCGCAATTGGAGTCGATGGAGATCCGGCCGTGGGTGCAACGCGTGGTCAACCTCGAAACCCGGCTCAACGTGGCCGTCAGGCCGGGACCGGATATCTTCATTCACGGCGACCCGGACCAACTCGAACAGGTGCTCATCAACCTGCTGCGCAATGCCGCGGATGCGTCGCTGATCACCGGCGGCGGCGTCCATGTCGGCTGGACGCGCAACGGCTCGCACGTGGAAGTCGCCATCGAGGATGAAGGGCCGGGGATTTCGAA
>CABECV010000579.1_pt1 | contig 13367 bp, 10 predicted proteins | sample 3422511 | NCBI WGS metagenome assembly CABECV01 (sample SAMEA5534327, study PRJEB31848) | metagenome | biome: tundra; feature: field; material: soil | place: USA | collected 2013-05 | depth 0.15 m | reverse complement strand
CGGTCAGCCTGGGGATCCTGCTGGATGTGAGCGGCAGCATGGATGCGACGGGGAAACTCGAGCACGCCAAAGAAGCGCTAGCCCAATTGGCCGGCGCTCTTCGGCCGCGAGATGAAACCTTCTACCTGGAGTTCCATCGAAAGGTGGACAAAATCGTCGACTTTACCAGCGACCCGCAGCGGACCCTCCAGACGATTGCGAAGGCCCGTGTCAGACAGGATGGCACCAGTCTTTATGACGCGGTTGCGCAGGCGCTTTGCTATATGCGGAGCGCTCGCAATCACAGACGGGCGCTCGTTGTGATCACGGACGGCGCCGACCAGAACAGCCATCGGTCGCTGGACGAACTCATCCCCATTGTGCAGGCTTCACAGGCTCAGGTGTTCGCGATGGGTTACTTCGGCAAGGAGGAATTTGACCCGTACCGAAGTTCTGACCATAAGAAGGTCACCCTGGTAAGCAGCCAGGAGATCGACAATCCGGTCATGGTCTTTGGACGGCTGGCAAAGGAGTCGGGCGCCGAGTCTTTCTTTCCCGCCTCGCCTTCCAAGCTTCAGGACGCTGTGGCTGCCGTGGGGCAACAACTGCGGGCGCAATACACGCTGGCTTATTATCCGAAACCCAAGGCCGGCGCCTTCCGCCGCATCGAAGTAAAAGTGGCGCAATCGGGCGTTCGGGTGCGTGCGCGGCGCGGTTTCGGGAATGTCGAACCAGCGCCGTCGGAAGGCCCTTCGGAGGCTTCGGCCGGATGCGAAAACGAAAAGTTGCGGCCCGATCCGTACGAGTCCAAGGTTGAAATCAAGAATGGCTGCACCGTCTACCACGAAGACTTCCGGAATGAAGCCAGCGGATGGCCGAGTAAAGAGCGCTACCATTACGCGTCCGGAACGTACCAGATCGTCAGCACAAAGCATGAAGCGTCCGGGCAGGGTAGTTCTTTCTCACCCTTCTCGCCTGCAACGGGTGTCGGCCCGGTTGGAGACCTTGGCAGCGCCGATCCGGTTGCGGGGGTGGTCGTGGCCAACGGCCCCTGGTTCACGGACCTGGATGCTTCGGTCAGCGCCGAGTTGAAGTCCGCCGGAGGGACCGGAGATCTGGCGGTCGCGGCTGGCCTGGTTTTCCACCTCAACGATCGCGGGATGCCGTGATCGTCACTGCCTCGGGTTCTCGCAAGCTCTCGTTCAAACTGGTCAAGAAATATCACTTCCAGACCAGCGCGCGGGATCTCTCGGCTTGGGTCGATTCGCCTGTGAGCGACCTGATTGCCGGGTCTCAAAAGAAGATCTCGGTCCAATGCCGCGGTGCAGTCATTAGAATTCTTGTCCAGGGCCAGGAGGTCGCCAAAATTGAAGACCACGACTTCGAGGAGGGACTGGCAGGAATGGTGCTCTACGGCACCGGCCGCGCCATTTTCCGGGACCTGCTGGTCGAAGAAGTCTGCGCTCCGCCTCGCCCAGCGGAGCGGTAGCGCCTCACCCGCCTATCAGCTTGCGGGCTCGCGCACAACGAGCACCTGATCGGCTTTGACGTTTTCGATTCGCTGCACCGTGCCGCCCGGCCATGCGATCTCCAAAAGCCGGGCCGAACGGTCCGCCCCCAGGCCGAAGTGCACGCGCTTGTCGCTGGCCGAGAGATAGCTCCCGGCGGTGCTGACGAACCCATACTGCGGCTTCCAGGACTCGCCGATCAGTTTGAGCCGTGCGCCGATACCGTCCCGGTTGCTCTTTGTCCCAACAGTGTTGACGATCAGCCAGTGATTGCCATTTCCCCCCTGGTTCATCAGGATCAGGGGCGGTCCGTCGTTGCAGTTCAGGGCGAGATCCGGAAAGCCATCGTTATTCAAGTCGCCGAAAGCCGCGCCCCGCACCGTCGTGGCAGCGCGAAACGGCTCCCCCGAAGAGGCGGATACGTCGACGAAGCGGGTGCCGGTATTGTGCATGAGCAGAGGCGGCTCTTTATATCGCATGGATGGCTGCGTCAGTTCGATGTTGTCCATTACGTGGCCTTGAGCCACAAAGAGGTCTTTCCAGCCGTCGTTGTCATAATCGAAGAATCGCGCGCCCCATCCGGAGTGCATCTGACTGATCCCGGCCACCCCGCTCGGCCCGGAGACATAGTCGAAGGATTTACCCTGCTCGTTCCGGTAAAGCGCGTACCGCTGGTTGGCCAGCGCGTTCATGAAGATGTCCGGCCAGCCGTCGTTGTCGTAGTCCGCGAAGTCCACGCCCATTCCGGCGAACGTTTTGCCATCGTCGTCGTAAGCCAGCCCAAGCTGTAGCGCAAGCTCCGTGAAGGTCCCATCCCGGTTGTTCCGGAATAACTGCTGCGGGAAGGAGTCGTTGGCCACAATGATGTCGGGCCATCCATCCTGATCGTAGTCGTTGATCGCTACTCCCAGGCCCTTGCCCGGCGATCGGCCGATGCCCGATTTCGCCGAAACATCCGTGAACGTGCCGTCCCCGTTGTTGTGGTAGAGAAGGTGAGTGACCGGTGGAAAGAGATCCGGGTGGCAGTAAGCGCGATATCCGGGCTTGTTCTCGCCGCAGGCAGGGCTGTTGCTGAAATCCCAATCCACATAGCGGGTGACCATCAGGTCGAGCCGGCCGTCACGATCGTAATCCACGAAACACGCGCCGACCGGCCAGCCGCCGGCAGCCACGCCGGCATGGCTGGTGACATCCGTGAACGTGCCATCCCCATTGTTGTGGTACAGAATACTACCGCCCACATTGGTGACGTAGAGGTCCGGGAAGCCGTCATTGTCATAGTCTCCGGTGGCAACGCCCATGCCGTAGGAATGGCCTTGAACGCCTGCGCGTTCAGTCACGTCGGTAAAGGTGCCATCGCCATTGTTTCGATACAGCCTGTTCCAAAACTTGGGATCTCTCTTATCCGGGCGCGCACCGGCTGGCATCGGATCGCGCAGAGCGGCTCCATTCACGAAGAAGAGGTCCAGCCGGCCGTCGTTGTTGTAGTCCAGCATGGCGACACCACCGGACATCGATTCCGGCAAATACTTCTGTGAAGTGCGGCTGGAGTGATGCCGGAACGCAATTTGGCTGCGCGCAGTCGCGTCCGTGAAGACAGGTAGGATGGGCGCAGACTTGCCGCTCAGCCAATGTGCCACAAATGAGCCGGAAATGGCGCGGAGAAGCGAACGGCGGTCCAAATTGCCCCCTCTGAGCAAGATTATACCGGATGCCGGGTGCCCCGCTCACCAAGTGAACGGTGGAGATATTGGCGGCGAACATCTCCAATCCGATCACCGGCCAGGTCAACGTGTTGCCGGCCAGGAAGTAATGCGAGCCTTCGCCGCCACCCCGCCGGCGCACGAATCCGGCGTAGCAGCCGAGTGCGACCACGCCGGCCATATAGGCCGCAATGATCGCCATATCCCACGAGCCGACGGCCAGCTTCATGGCCGCTTCGGTTCGCCTTGGACGTCGAGCGCAACGACATTCGCCAGTTGGCCGGGGGCCTTCGCGGGCAGAGCGATGGCGACCACCGTGCCTTCCTGTTTGATCTTCAGCCTCCGCTGCGGGTCGGCCAGCAGGCGCGCCCGCGTCACCTTCGCGTTGACGCCTTCCAAACGGAATTCTCCGTTGGGCCACTCGAACAGGTGAATGTACAGCTTGCCGGGCTTGGTGGTGCACCGCCAGCCGGTAGGCTTACGGTAGACGAAGTGGTCGTCGCTGATAGCCGACGATTTCAGCTCCGCACCGAAGGGCGTGCGGCCCGCGCCGTAGATGGCCTCGCCGTTCACCTGAAGCCATGCGCCGACTTCCTTGAGCACCTTTACGCTCGGTTCCGGGATGACGCCCTCGGCGGTAGGGCCGACGTTGAGCAGGTAGTTCCCGCCCTTGCTCACAATGTCGACGAGTTTGAAGACGAGGATGTCGGCCGGCTTCCAATTATTGTCGTTCTTCTTGTAGGCCCAGGTGTCGTTGATCGTGGCAGGCGTTTCCCAGGCGCTCTGGTCGCCCTTCTCCGGCGACTGGTTGTCGCCCATCGAGATGTAGTCGAACCCGCGGCGGTTCGCCTGCAGGCGTCCGTTGATGAGACAATCGGGCTGCGTTTCGCGCACCAGGCTCACGAAGCGCTGCGCGCGTTCGGGCGTCATGTGCATAGGGGTGTCGAACCAGATCAGCGCGATGGGACCGTAACCGGTGAGGAGTTCACGGATCTGGGGGATGGCGATCTTGTTCAGGTAATCGTCGAAGTCGCCCTTCTGCGCCGGATCCCACGAGCCGCGCGCCACTGCCCCGCCGGGGTGGTGCCAATCCTGCGCCTGCGAGTAGTAGACGCCCATGCGAAGGCCGTGCTTACGGCAAGCCTCGGCGAGTTCCTTCATCGGGTCGCGCTTGAACGGCGTGGCATCGACGATGTTGAAGGTGCTCGCTTTGCTCGCGAACATGGCGAAGCCGTCGTGGTGTTTGGGCATCGGCACGACATACTTCATCCCGGCCTGCCTGGCCAGCCCGGCCCACTCGTCGGCGTTGAACTTGACGGGGTTGAATTGCGCCGCGAGCCGCGCGTATTCCTCCACCGGGATGTGCGCCCAATTCTGGATCCATTCGCCGATGCCCGGATACTCCGTACCTTTCCACTCACCCGCGGGAATGGAGTAGAGCCCCCAGGTGATCAGCATCCCGAACTTGGCGTCGCGGAACCACTGGGTTCTGCGAGCGATTTCGGGATCGGTCTGCGCGTGCGACAGACCCGCCGTCAGCATCGCACTCATCAGTACAAATGACAGCCGCTTTCTCATACTCCTTCTCCTTCCAAGCGCAGCACATATGCGTGATCGCATGGTCTGATGCCGGCAGATTCACCACCAGCCCCCGACTGCCACGCGTGAACTTCAACGGATCCGATACGCCCAGCATGCGAACCGACGTGATCGAGCGGCCCGCCAGCGAGCGAATCGTGAGTTTGCCGGACTCCGGCCAAGCTGGGGCGATGGCGTAGAGTGTGCCGCGCCTGGCCGTGAACCGGATGTCTTCAGCCGTGTACGTCAGCTTGCCTTCATTGAAGTGGCCGCCGGTCACCTGGGTCGGCCCTTCGCCGTACACCCTCCAAGGACGGGTGCCGTAGATCGCCTCACCGTTCAAACGGACCCAGGGTGCCATCTCGGTCAGGATCTTCTCCTGGGGTGCGTCCAGCGTGCCATCCGGCCGCAGCGGGAAGTTCATCGGCAGGTTGCCGTTCTTGCTCACGATATCCGCAAGCATCTGGATCACGGTGGTCGCGGTCTTGTATTGGATATCTCGTTTGTAGTACCAGTCGCCGACGCACGTATCGGTCTGCCAAGGCTTGGCTTTGATGCCGTTCTGCACGCCGCGCTCAAGATCTTGCACGCAGGAACCTTCCGCGTACTCTCCGCCGTCCTTGCCGTTGAACTTGCAATTGTAGACGGCTTCCAGTTTGCCACCGTGCCACTGCGTGTTGGCGTTATAGAAATGAGCCACCAGGCTACGGCCGTATCCGCCGAAGGGAACGCTCCCGTCGCTGTACAGCAGGTCGGGTTGGTAATTGTCGACGAGACCTTTCAACCGCCGGAAGTATTCCTGCTTGAACGATTCCGGTGTGTTTTGCGGATACCATCCGGCGGGGAACGGCGCCACGTTCTCATTGCCGCAGTGGTAAAGGTCGGCATACTTCGGGTCGACTCCGTCATACGGTACGCCCGCCATGGGACCCTGTCTGTCGGATTTCTTCGAAACGGAGTACCACCCCCAACTCGCCCCGAGGTGCTCTGTGACGCCGAAGCGCAATCCCCGCTTCAAGGCGGCTTTCCGCCACCCTCCGACCACGTCCTTCTCCGGTCCCATGTTCACCGAGTTCCAGCGGTGGAACTTCGAGTTCCAGCAATCGATGTTGTCGTGGTGCTGGGCGATGATGCAGAAGTACTTTGCCCCGGCCTTTTCATACATGGACATCAGCCGCTCGGGGTCCCAGTTCTCACCCTTCCAAAGCGGGACGATATCGTTGTACCCGTGCTTGGCAGGATGTCCGTAGGTTTCAAGATGATGCTTGTACTGGGGATGCCCTTCGATGTGGAGGTTGCGGGCGTACCAGTCGCGTTGTTCGGGGACGCACTCCGGTCCCCACACGGACCATATGCCGAGTTTGGCATCTCGGAACCAGTCCGGGCATCGATACTGTTTGAGTGAGTCCCAGTCAGGTGTGAATTTTCCAGCCTGAATCTTCGGAACAGCGGCCGGAAGCGCCGCACGCAGGGCCGCGGCGCCGGTCGCCAGCCCGAATAGCGATCTGCCCGTGTGTTTCATTTGTCAGTCCTTTGGAGTATCGGTGGAATTACTCGTGCCGCACTTCAGAACCGCCCGTACTTGTCATATGCGTCGAGTGGCAGCATCCCTTCAAGAATCGCCTTGCGCACGAGGTTTTCCGCATGAACTACTTCCTCGGCCTTCGTGATCGCCTCCTCGGCGATCTCTTGGGGTACGATTAGCACCCCATCCCGGTCACCGAGCACGAGGTCCCTCGGCCGGATGACCACACCGCCCACCGTGATCGGCACGTTGTATTCGGCCAGCCTCCAGCGCCCCCGGATGTCGCGCATGGTCCGGTAGCGCGAAAACACGGGGAATCCGAGCCGGAACATGTACTCCGTGTCCCGCGCCCCGCCGTCGATCACCGCTCCACGCGCCCCGCGGAACTTCGCCGTTTCGCTCGACAGTTCGCCCAGATGGGCCGCCAGTTCGTCATTCGCCTGATACACCAGCACGTCCCCGGGCCGGATGCCGCCGAGCATTTTCAGAAACGGCACAAAGATGACCTCGGGATCCTCCGAACTCGTCGGCTCCCCGCGCAGCGTCAGCGCCCGGCCGGCGAGTGTCTGGCCCGGCACGAGCGACTGGATCGCCGCCGGCAGCGACTGGTTGTGCCAGCCCATCTCGTCCAGGATGTCGCTGATGGCGCCGGTGTAGGGGATGGCAGCCAGCCGGTCGATTAGTTCGATTTCATTGGATGTGTTCATCGGTACCTCAGACGTTCGCGCACAACTCCTGGACTTTATATGGAACGAAGTATTCGCGGTGGCCTAGAGCTTCCGACTTGCTGGGCTTACCGACGGCCACATCAACGATGCAGTCGAAAATCTCGCGGCCGACTTCCGCGATGCTGGCTTCGCTCGTCATGATGCGGCCCGCGTTGATGTCCATGTCGCCGCTCATGCGTGCGTAGGTCTTCGGATTGCCGCACACCTTCACCACCGGCGAGATCACACTGCCGATGACGCTGCCGCGCCCGGTTGTGAACACCACTACGTGCGCGCCACACGAGATCAGGTCCAGGATGCCTTCCGAGTCGTTGGGATTGCTGTAGCCGAACAGGAAAGGGTGGGGATCGGGCACCGAGTCGAGCACATACAGTCCCTTGCCCGCGGGCTTCTGCGCCACTTTGATCACGCCTTGGATGGGCCGCGTTCCGCACTTAGCGAAGGCGCCCATCGATTTCTCCTCGATCGTCGTTAGGCCGCCCGCATGATTCCCGGGTGCGATGGAGAACTGATCGATCTGGAGGGAGAAGCGCTCGGCCTTATCGACCGCTGCGCGAAGCTCGCGGGTCACCCGCTCATCGGCGCCGCGCCGCGCCACAATCTCCGCGCAGCCGACCATCTCCAGCGTTTCTTCGATGATCGCCGTACCGCCCGCATCCACCAGCAGGTCGAAGGCGTGCCCCACTGCGGGATTTGCCGCGATGCCCGAGGTCGCATCGGAACCCCCGCACTCGGTCCCCACCACCAGATCCGCCAACGCCAGTGGCACGCGCGGTGTTCGATCCAATTCGGCCAGCATCCGCGCAACCATGGAGCGGCCTCGCTCGATGGTGGGCTGCGTGCCACCCGTTTCCTGAATGCGCAGCACTTCCACCGGCCGGCCCGACGCGCGGATCGGGCCCGCCATGGCCGCGGCATCGGTGCCCTCGCAACCCAGGCTCACCAGCAGCACGGCCCCCACGTTGGGGTGCGTGCCGAGGGCCGTCATGAGCCGGGCGGCATACTCGTTGCGATAGCAACCCGGAAAACCCAGCGCATGGATGCGCGGGTCGAGGGCCGCAATCTGCTGCGAAACGAACGACGAACATTCCACCGTGTGGATGCTGGCAACGACGTTCCGAATGCCGGGCGGGCCAGACTGTCTTTGATACCCGAGAATCTCTTTCATGGGCCTTGCGCCTCTTTCTTCGCGACGAAGTACGACTTGGCGTTGTGTTCGTGGACCCAAGCCCCCGCGGGGATGTCACGGGTGGCGAATGCGATGGGGACGCCGTACTTCAGAACCGCCTCACCCGAGGGAATCCGGCGAACCGCGATCTTGTGCGCGAAGGGAATGGGCTCGCCCGCCTCGAGACTCGCGACACTGGAGACGATGACGGCGCTGCCGGCGGCAATTTCCGCGAGGGCTACCGCTACATTGTCACCGGGATCGATCAGAGGCGCGTTCGCGTTCAAGGCGGGTTGGTCGGCACAGCGATCTGGCATGGCGCGATGTTGTTCCAAGCATAATCGACATTTCGCCGCGGCGCAATTCCGAAGACCGGCCATCGCCTCTCTATCTCGGCTGGCATTCGCCGTGCCAGCCGACAGCGCCGCCACCCACGTTGCAAGCACGTGCACGCACGCTGGCGTAAACGCACCTGCGAAGGACGCTATAATATGTGACAACACCAAAGGCCATTAACCGGATGCACGGCAGAGCTCTTATAGAATGGCTGGCGTCAGCTTGCGTGTTGCTGTGCGCCGCAAAGGTGAACGCCGCCGCTCAAAACCTCGATACCGCCATCTTTTCGGCGGCCCCGCAAGAATTCACCATCCTGGACCAAATCGACCAGCCCAAAGAGCGCAGGGCTTTCATGGACCTCTACAAGATGAGCGCCCCCGCGCCCAGGCTGAAGGCGGCGCGAGTGTTTCTGACTGAGTACCCGGACTCCTGGCTGCTGGCGGAAGTCTGCGAAATCGCGGCCAAGGCCTCCATCGACCTGGGCGAGTTTCCCACCGCTATCTCATATGCCAAGGAATCCTTGCGCCTGTTTCCAGAAAACCCTTTATTGCTCGTTCCGCTCGCCAACGCGCAGATCGAGCAAGGGTTGCTTCACGATGGCGAAAGGAGCGCACAGGACGCGCTCGAATACCTGGACCGTTTTAACCACCCATCGTCCGTTCCGGAGTCGGAGTGGCCGGCTCTGCTGGCGCAGCTTAAAGCTTCCAGCCTGTATGCGATGGCCAAAGCCTCATTGTCCGAGGGGCTGGCCGCTGCCGGCGACCAACGCCGTGCCAAACTGCAGACCGCCGCGGCGGACCTCGCGGCCGCCGCCCGCCTGAACCCGAAAGACGCTGAGTGCCTGTACCTGCTCGGGCTGACCCAGCTCTCTCTGAACGATCCGGATTCCGCCGCGCGGGCATTTGCCGCCGCCGCCCGCCTGCCCGGGCCCAGGCAGGCCAAAGCGCTAGCGAGGTTGCAGGAATTGCACCGGGCCGGAGACGCCTTTCCGCCGCTTGAGACCTCGCCTGTGGCGGACCCGCCGGCCCCGGTGCCGCCCCAGGAGTATGCCGGTTCCGCCGCCTGCCGGTCTTGTCATCCCACCCAGCACGCGGCATGGCAACGGACTGGCATGGCGCGCATGCTGCGCCCCTATCGGGCGGAAAACGTCTTCGGAGATTTTACAAAGCAGAAGCAGTTCGAGGATAACTCGGGTCGGATCGTCGCGCGAATGTGGATCGAGAAAGATCGGCATTATTTCTCGACCCGCGGCACGGGCGGGGCATGGGAGAGCTATCCCGTTGACTATACGATCGGGTCGAAGTGGCAGCAGGCCTATGCCACGCAACTGCCGGACGGGCAGATCCACGTATTCCCGATCCAATACAACAAGCGGGAGGGTTCCTGGGTCAACTACTGGAGGATCATCGATCCGCCTCGATCCGAGCGCACTAACCCAGACCTGTTTCATACCATGAGCATTCGCACGAACTATCAGACCAATTGCGCTCCATGCCACACCAGCCAGTTGCATGCCCCCAATGCGCGCGCGGCGGATACGCGGGTGCTCGTCTTCCGGGAACCGGGCGTCAATTGCGAAATGTGCCACGGGCCATCGGCTCGGCATGTGGCCGCCATGTCGGCGGGCGCGCGGTATTCGAAGCTTCCGACGGACCCACCCGTCGACTTTGCCAGGCTAGACAACCGCCAATTCGTGGCCGTCTGCGCGCAATGCCACATGCAATCGGCCGTCCGCGAGCAGGGGTCCCGTGGCGAGTGGAACTATTCTGAATCGGGCAGCTCTTTCCTGGTGCGATACCAAAGCCGCCCGTTTGTGGATTTCTCGCTCCAATCCCGTTACAAAGACGGCAGATTCCGCGAGACCACCTTCATCGTGGAGGCCTTCATGCGCTCAGCCTGTTACCGGAAAGGTCCGGCGCAGTGCGGCAATTGCCATAATCCCCATCCCGCCGATGCCGCTACTAACCCGGCCTCTCTGAAGTTCCGGGACCAACCCGACCAGATGTGCTTGCAGTGTCATTCGCGCTATACTGGCCGGATCGAGATTCACACTCACCACACCGCTTCATCGGAAGCCAGCCGCTGTGTAAGTTGTCACATGCCGCGCATCATGAACAGCCTCCTGTTTGTGGCCAGATCACACCAGATAGATGACATCCCCCGTGCCGATATGACTTCGCGTTTCGGGCAGCGGGAGAGCCCAAACGCTTGTCTGTCGTGTCATCGGGAAAGGGACGCACAGTGGGCCGCCACTCGCTTGCAATCCTGGTAAGCCTTCTGGCGCCGTTGCCGATGCACGCCGCGGACGAGGGCTATTTAGGATCGCAGGCCTGCGCCGGATGCCATCAGCAGATCTACCAGCGTTACCAGGGAGTTGCCATGGCTCACTCCATGAGCCCGGCCAACGCGGCCACGCCTCTGGCAGGCGAGGCCATAACGGTGTCCAGCCCGAAACTCAACCGTTCCTTTCAGGTCTACCGCGAGGGCTCGGATGTATACCAAAGCGAATCCGAAATCGGCGCCGGCGGCGAAACCGCGTTCAAGGTGGCGTTCAAACTCGAATTCGCCGTGGGCTCCGGAGTCAATGGATTTAGCTACGCCGTCAGGCGGGGCGATTACCTGTTTGAGGCGCCCCTCTCATACTATTCCCGAACCAAGAAATGGGACGTCTCGCCAGGCTACGAATTTGTGGATTCCGGATTCAACCGGCCACTGGCGGCCGCCTGCCTGGCTTGTCACAGCGGCCGGGCGCGTCCGGTGCGGGATCGAACTGGCCTGTACCTCGATCCGCCTTTCGAGGAATTGCCCATCGGGTGTGAGAATTGTCATGGCCCGGGCCGTGCGCACGTGGCCACTCGCGGGTCGCCCAAATCGATCGTGAATCCCGCGCGCCTTGCCCCCCGCTTGGCCGAACAAATCTGTATGAACTGCCACCAGCGTGGGGATGCCAGGGTCTTGCAGCCACGCAAGGACTATTCCGATTTTCGCCCCGGTGCCTGGCTCAACGAGACGCTCGCGATCTTCAAGATCCCCTCTAAGATCAACGACGAGGATCTGCTGGAACACCATTCTGCAATGGAGTCCAGCAAGTGCTTCATTGGGAGCAATGGAAAGCTGAGTTGCTTCACTTGTCACGATCCGCACTCGCGGCCCTCCCGCGCCGAGGCGGCGGCCTGGTACCGCGATAAGTGCTTGACATGCCATTCCGAGGCGAGTTGCAAGCTGCCGCTCTCCAAGCGAGCGGAGCGCAGCAACGATTGTGCAGGCTGCCACATGCCCAAGCGCGACGTAACCGTGATCTCGCACTCGGCGCTGACGAATCACCGCATCATCGCGTACGCCGGCGAACCACTGCCGGCGAACGCGGCTCAGGCGGAAGGCGGCCTGATCCACGTCAACCGGCCTCCCGGCAGCGGCAAGTTCCCCCGTCTAACGCTCTGGCAAGCCTACGGCGAGTTGATGGATAAGGATCCGGCCTTCCAGGCGCGTTACCTCGCCCAGCTCGACGAGTTAGCCAAAGACGAGCGGGACAATGGCTTGGTCCAGGCGGCTTTGGGAGCCAGAGATTTGCGGTGGGACTCAAATGCCGCCGCGATTGCACACCTTAGGAAGGCCCTCGATCTCGGCTTTAGTAGCAGCACTCTGTATGCCGACCTGGCGGAGGCGCTGGCGCGCGCCGGCCAGTTGGAAGAGGCTATCGCCGTCTTGAAACGCGGCATCCAGATGGAGCCCTATGCGCCAAGTCTGTACAAGTCCCTCGCGCTTCGATATATCACGTTGAAGCAGTATCCCCGGGCGAAGGAAACCCTCGAGCTTCATATCGAGCTGTTTCCCGAGGACGACTTTGTGCGCGGTCTTCTGACGCAGGTGGAAAGGCACGCCACACGTTGACCTAAGCCAGACCTCCCCAGCCCCTCGTGACCTGCAAAACAGGGACGAAACAGGAAGGCGCCGGCGGCGGCGAATCCATTTGCGGCGGTGATCCGCGACTCAGCCGGCAACCTCTGGGGCGGGGCGGATGGGGCGAATCCTCAAGCGGGTGTGGTCGGCGACGGTGCGGGCAACCTGTACGGAACTACCACGGTTCGCGTGGCTGGAGGTCTTGCAGGAGAGGGTCGAGGTGGACGCCCTGGTTTCGCAATTCGAACTGCAAGAACATTTCTCTCGGCAACAAAATGAGATGGGCAGATGGGGGCAGATGGGAGGATTTTCGATTAAAATGGTCCCCGGTGGTCCGCCTGCGCATCCGCGGTGTCGCGGAAATCCGAACGTAACGTTTTTATCTTGGACGCGCAGCCGGCCGGGCGGACAATGATCGTCATCGCAATCTATAACGAGGCGCCGATGGATGTCGAGCACAAGATCTTCGGTGATAGGATGGTCATAAGGGATGGTGGCTATCCAGCGGTACGTCTCTGTGGCCGCTCTCGCCTGTCGTTGTGATCGCGTCGCCAAGTCTTCGGCTTTCTTGCCGATATCCAGCGCAGCATCGAGTTCGCGTTCAGTAAAGTCCGCCCCCTCGATCCGCGACGTTCCGGCAACCTCCATTTTCAGTTGGAGCTTCTGCCTCTTCTCGACCCAATCGCGCTGATGCGGCGTTGCGCGGAGGGACAGAACGGCAGCCTTGGCATCGACAAAATTCTGTACAATTGCAGTTGCGTCATAATGAGTCCATCGGGGGGGATAGCGTAAGGAATCGCTGTAGGCGGCATGGCACCGAAAGTATAGAGGGCCGCGACACGACCGTCAATATTTCCAGTGGATTGCTGATTCTACACCACTTGAACCACAAACAGAAACTTTGGTTTCTTGATTATTTCAACCATATTTCTCCAGTTGGCA
>CABECV010000576.1_pt1 | contig 13396 bp, 11 predicted proteins | sample 3422511 | NCBI WGS metagenome assembly CABECV01 (sample SAMEA5534327, study PRJEB31848) | metagenome | biome: tundra; feature: field; material: soil | place: USA | collected 2013-05 | depth 0.15 m | reverse complement strand
CGGCGATCCCGAGGCGGAACTTTGCGGAACTTCTGACAGACAGCGATGTACGAGAACTTCATGGAAGAGGTAGTCAGCTCGGAGAACTACGGGAAGGCGTTAAGGGCGGTGATCGCCAATGACGGCGCACCGGGGATCGACGGGATGCGGACAGAAGAGTTAAATGGACACCTGGAGAAGCATTGGCCGAAGATTCATAGCAAGTTGATGACGGGAACCTACGTGCCGAGCCCCGTGAGGCGGAAGGAAATCCGCAAAGAAAACGGGGGGAGCAAGGGGAAGTTGGGCATTCCGACGGCGACTTCATAAACCACCTCCGCCAGGCGCGTTTAGGGATCCCTTGGCATTCCGGATTCTGGCTGAGTCGCGCACCCAGTCTCGGAGCTTCTGTTCCTCTGCTGCATTCAGTGTAATCCAATAAGGCATCCACTGTTCAAGCGAAGCGCCGGGATCAAGCGGTGCTCGATCCAGTAGTAGACCACGCCGTCGCTAACTCCAAAGTGTTTGGCCGCTTGTTGAACGGTCAGTTCCTCAGGCTTCTTGAGCACAGCAGGTGGGATGCGATGGCACCCACGGATCCGAATGGGCCACCCGCGATGTTGGCCGCGCCGGTCTAACCGGCGGGCAGGATCAAAGCATTCCGTACGGCGTTATCCGCCAAGCTTAACCGGCCACATGTGTGGGCCGGTCTTAGGCTGCGGGGGCTGTCTCTCGGCGGCGGTTTGCTTGATAAAGTCGTCCACGGCTTTGAAGAACAGATCGGGCGAGGCGAAGTCGGTTTGCGGAAACACCGTCCAGGTGAGCGAAGTGTCCAGCAGGACGGACCGGTCGCCCACATCGAAATACTGGCTCCGGCCGAGAGAGGCCACGCTCCGCAATTCGGCGTAAACATCGTCGGTCGAGCCCTTGCGTTGTAAAAGCACGACGAACGCGGCCCCATTCCAGCGGATAAAGCGGTCCTTCGGCATGAGCATCTTTTTGAAGTGCTGGCGGACGAAGGCCACCACTTCGGTGCGTACGCTCTCTCCGTAGCGCCTCGAGATCAGGTCTGCACGGTCCAACAGAAAGATTGCGGCGTAAGCGGTCTCCTGCGGCTCGGCATCGTCGTCCATGAACGGTTCCGATTCCGCCGCGGGCGCCTCGGGTGGAGGCGCCAAATAGGCCTTCGAACTCCGGATCTGGGTTTCCAGGCGCTCGACGGAGGCGGTCGACTGCAATTGCTGTTGGCGCGACGCTTCCCGCACCGCCGCCAGGCAATCCGAGAGCGTCGCTTTCAGCGCGCGCACGTCCTCCAAGACGGTGGCGCGCTCGATTTGTTGCTCGATCTGCTTGAGCCGCGTAACGGAGCTGTCCTTCTGCACCGAAATGCTGGCCACGGTCTCCGCCAGCATCGAGATCATGGCCTGCAGTTCTTCGTTGCGGCCGCGACGGTGATCGCGGGCCGCCTTGGCGTCTTCTTCGATGGCCGCCAGAGCCTCATCCGCAATTTCGAGCACTTCAAACGGCCTTAGCGCCCCATCCAGACGGGTTAGCAGCCCGTCGATGGTGCTGCGTCCCTTGGTTCTATCCGCGGATTCGAATGGCAGCCCGGCCAGCAGTATGCGGAGGGCTTGCCGCAATGCCGGCGAGAGATCGTCAGTCTGGCACGCTTGGCCGGTCTGGCTGGAAACCGGACGGCTCAGCCGCTCCAGATAACTTTTAATTGAGATCATGGCCGCCCACCTTCCCGCCGGCGGCGGCTGTGCCGTTCGGGTGTAATCGGAACACCACCACGCTTCCGCTCACGGCCCTCGACCCATCGCTGATGGGCGCAATGCTTTGCTCCACCTGGATGGTGCTGCCGTCTTTGCGCGTCAGCCGCGTCACTTGGTCCCGGCCGTAGCGGGCCGGATCGTCAAGCAGCGCGGGCAGCGTGGGAGTTTCCAGTGGTGTTTCGCCGGACTCGTCCCACACGCGATAGATTTCCGCCAGATCGCATCCCGCCACTTCCGCCTGCTTCCACCCGGAGATGCGCTCGGCTGCGGCATTGACAAACTTGATCAAGCCCATGGCGTCCGCCGCGATCACCCCGTCGCCGATGCTGGCGAGGATGGTGGCCAGCCAGCGTTCGTGCTCGTCGATACGCTTTTCCACCTGATGCCGGTACAAGGCGATTTCGACGCCGGAGTACAGCTCATGCCCCTCGAAGGGTTTGAGGATATACCCGAACGGTTCGGTCACCTTGGCGCGGTGTAGCGTAGCGTTATCGGCATGCGCGGTCAAGAACACTACCGGGATGTCGAACTGTTCGCGCACCAGGCGGGCAGTCTCCACTCCGTCGCCCGGACCCTTCAATACAATGTCCATCAGAACCAGGTCCGGCAATGTCCGCCGGATCTCCGCGAGCGCCTGGTCGCGGCTGGCGGCGATCCCCGCCACGGCATACCCGAAGGATTCCAGTGTCATCCGGATGTCCTCTGCCACGATGCGCTCGTCTTCGACGATGAAGATACGCGTACTCATTTTTCAGTTCTCCCCAGGGCGCTCCGTGGCCGGAAAGACCACGGTGACGCGAAAGTCCGGCGCGCGTTCGATTTGCACGGTCCCGTTCAGTTGTTCCGTCAGCAGCGTGACGAGTTGCAGGCCGAAAGATGCCCCCTGCAGGGGCGCGCTGTCCGCCGCCTCGACCCCAGCCGGGTTCTCCACTTCCAGGAGCCACGAGGGCTCCGCGAGACGCCGGAAGGCAATCCGCAACTCACCCTCGCGCGTGGCGGCCATGGTATGTTTCAAGGAATTCGAAACCAGCTCGGTCAGCATCAGCGCGCAGGGAATGGCCGTGTCGATCGGCAGGACGACCGACTGCACTTCGAGACGCACGCGCACGCGTTCCGGCGTCAATCCGTATGCGTGCATCAATTGCGGCACCAGGCGCGAGACGTAGGCGGAGAAGTCGATTCCCGCTAAGTCTCCGGATTGGTAGAGCGTCTCGTGCACCAGGGCCATGGCTTTGACCCGGCGGCGGGTGCCTTCAAAGACCCGTTTGGCCTCCACATCCTTCAGGCTCCGGGACTGCAGGCTCAACAAGCTGCACACCACCTGAAGATTATTCTTCACGCGATGGTGGATCTCGCGCAGCAGCGCTTCCTTCTCTTTGAGCGAGGCTTGGGTGCGCTCCTGCGCCAATTTGGCTTCAGTGATGTCCCGAAAGACAACCACCGCCCCGACGGGGATGCCGTCCTCGATTTTCGGCGTTCGGGTGAATTCAACCGGGAAGGTGCGGCCGTCGCCGCGTCGGAACAGGTCGCCGGTATTGCGACGCTCCATCCCATGCCGGATAGAAGCGTGGATGGCGCAGCCTTCCGCGGAGCACTCCGTACCGTCCGGGCGCGTGTGATTCACCAGGTCGTGTATCGATTTGCCGGCTAACTCGGCGGGGGCTAGGTCCAGCATGTGTGCCGCCGCGGAGTTGGCAAATGTCACTCTCCCGTCCGAATCCAGCCCAAGTATGCCTTCTCCGGCCGAGTCGAGAATCAGTTCGTTGCGGCGTTGCAGGCGCTCCACCAGTTCGAAGGCTTGTTTCCGCTCCGTGATATCGGATATGATGCCGTCCGTGTAGTGCTTGCCGTCCCTTTCATAGCTGCTCGTGGCCCTATCGTGCACCCAGATCCAGCGTCCGTCGTTCCGCTGCATCCGGACTTCCACGTCATATGCTCGACCCTCTGTGAAGAGAGCTTCATAGGCCTGTTTGACCCGGCAACGGTCGTCCGGGTGAATTCGGTCGAACCACACACCCGACTGGCAAATCTCCTCGGGAGTGTAACCGTACATCCGCTGGCAGTTTCGGCTCACGAAGACTGCCCGGCCCTCGGCATCGGCGGTCCAGATAACATCGGGTATATTAGCGACCAGCGACCGGTACTTCTCTTCGCTTTCGCGGAGAGCCAGCTCCGCGCGTTTGCGTTCGCGGATGTCGCGGCCAATGCCGGCTGCCCCTACGATCTCTTCCGCGGCATTCCTAATGGGGCAGATCGTCAGTGAAACCGCAACGTCGGCGCCATCCTTTCTGCGCCGCACGGTTTCCAGGTGGGTAACCTGCGCCATGGTTTTGAGGGGGTCCTCCAATTCGGAAGCGGGGCCAGGCCAGAGAATGTTAACGTCCTTGCCCAGGATCTCGGCGGCCGTGTAGCCATAGAGCGATTCCGCGCCCTTGTTCCAACTGGTTATGGTTCTATCCAACGACCTAGTGACAATCGCAACGTCGCTGGATTCCACGATCGAGGCGAGCAAGCTCCGCTCTTCTTCGGCCCGTTTGCGCTCCGTAATATCCCGCATTATGGACGCCCCGGCGACCACCCTACCCGCGGAGTTTCTGATGGGAAACGCGGTGATAAAGACGGCGATGCACGTTCCGTCCTTCCTCAGCCCCACGCTCTCGAACGACCGGATGTCTTCGCCGCGCCTCACTCTTTCGGCAACCTCGCGGACATGGCCGTGTTTCTCCGGCGGCACTAACACGGCCACCGTTTTGCCTACGATCTCCTCTGCCCGATAGCCGTAGATTGCCTCCGCGCCCCGATTCCAACTCATAATGACGCCATTCAAGTCGCGGCCCACCACCGCGTCACCCGAGGCTTCCACGATAGATGCCAGGAAGTCCCTGGCTTCTTCTACCGCCTTGCGCTGGGTTATATCCTGCTTGATGGCGATATAACCGGTAATGGCGCCGCCGGCGTCCCGCACGGGCGTGATGTTCATCTCTTCGGTATAGAGGCTGCCATCCTTCCGCCGGTTGATCAACTCGCCCCGCCACGTCTTCCCGGCGCGGATCGTCTGCCAGAGTTCTTGATAGAACTGAGGATCCTGATCGCCGGACTTCAGAAGCCGCGGGTTTTGGCCGATGGCTTCCGCGCCGCTGTAACCGGTCATCCTGCCAAAGGCGGCATTGACGTACTGAATCCTGCCCCCGGGATCGGTTATTACCACGGCTTCCGCGGCCTGATCTAGCGCGCTGGCGAGACCTATGCTCTCCGCATCGGCGCGCCGGTGCTCCACGGCGTGCAGACCCGCCCGCTGCAAGGCGCCGAACTGCCTGCGTAGCGAGAGCCAAACACCGATTGACGAGGTCAGGGCCAAAGCCACAACGCCGGCCAATTGGGCCTGCCACAGACTGACGCGCAGAAACGCAACCCGCTCCACCACCTCACAAGCAGCCGCCACAATGGCTGTCAGGCAGAATACCCGGATGAGAGTGCGTACGCTGGAGGAGCGCACCTCCTCCGGCTCCGGCCATGCCGGTTCCCGGGCGCCTCCGTTCGTCTCGGACGCGGCAGGGTCCGCCAAGGATAACAATTGGCTGATCGCGGTTGGCATTCGGCCTCTATATCAACGCAGACACGCTGGCGCGGCAGCGGGCTACGGTCGGGGCACGTGCATGTTGTGCTCGGCGACTATACCCAACATGGCGGCGGCCGCCAGATTCGTGGTTGCGAATAGCGGCGTTTTACTGGGAGCCTTGCTCACAATGTAGTGCTGCGCGGCCAGGCCCGCGCTCATCGCGCCCAGCTTGATCGCCAGCGAACCGTAGCTGAAGGTGTGCCCCGACCGCACCAGGGGGTTAGCTTCATTCTTTCCCCAGGAACTGGCGGCGTCGGCGGCATCGGCCCCTGCCAGCATCGCCTGGCTTACGCGCCAGACGGTGTGCCAGCGAGACGCCCTGTCGGCGGCGGATGCGGCTGGCAGAAGGAGAACGGTGAACAAAAGCAGAAATGCAGAGATACGTTGCACAACAACCTCCGAGTAGTTATTCGGCGGTTTTGGCAAAGTGCGTTAGGCGCCTGATTCCTCCTGACTTCTTGTTACGATACCCGTATGCGCGGCGTGGCGCCCCTTCCGTGACTCACACCCTCGACTTTGTTGTGCGGCACGGGTATGTGCTCCTTTTCTTTTGGATCCTGGCCGAGCAAGGCGCTCTGCCGCTGCCCTCCGCACCCCTGCTGCTGGCCTGCGGCGCTCTCGCCAAGGACGGGCGTCTGGCCCCTCACTGGATCGTCCTCACCGGCGTGGCGGCCTGTCTGATCGCGGACAATTTCTGGTTCATGCTGGGGCGGCGGCGCGGCGCCAGGGTGCTGCACTTTATTTGCCGCGTGGCGCTCGAGCCGGACTCCTGCGTGCGCCAGACTGAGACCGCTTACCAAAGGTACGGCAGCCGTTCCTTGCTGGTGGCCAAGTTCGTGCCCGGACTGAACGCCGTCTCCGCACCCCTGGCCGCCATAACCGGCGTGAGCTTTGGCCGGTTCATCCTGTTCGATACTCTGGGCGCGCTGATCTGGATCTGCTCCGTCGCCGGGGTGGGCTACATCTTCAGCGGCCAGCTCGACAAGGCCGGAGATTACGCGGCACGAATGGGTTCCTCGGTCGCGGTGCTGGCCGTAGGGCTGCTGGCCGCCTGGATCGGTTGGAAATTCGCGCAACGCCGGCGCTTCCTCAAGAAGCTGGCGGTGGCGCGCATCACGGCGGCGGAACTAAAGGTCAAGCTGAAAGCCGGTGAAGAGATCGTGGTGGTGGATGTCCGGACCGCTCTCGAAAGCGAAGTGGACTCCGTGCCGGGAGCTTTGCGCATTCCACTCGAAGACCTGGAGACGCGCCACGACGAAATACCGCGCGACCGCGATATCATCCTGTTTTGCAGTTGACCAAACGAAGCTTCCAGCGCCCGTGCGGCGCTGCTGTTGCAGAGGCGGGGGATCGTGCGCGTGCACCCGCTCCACGGCGGCGTGGATGCCTGGCGCGCGCTTCAGTGGCCCGTATAGCGCGCGCACGACAAAGGCGATAGCAGGATGGTAGAATGCCCATCGCGTGCAAAAAACCTCTCTCCGCGCGGAGCTGGCCGCCGAGTTCCTGGGCACATTGATCCTGATCCTGCTGGGCAATGGCGTGGTCGCCATGGTGGTGCTGTTCGGCAAAGGCACGCCCGGCGAAGTCGTGCATGGCGGCTTCACCAACATCACCATCGGATGGGGACTGGCGGTGACCATGGGCGTCTACGTCGCGGGGCGCATCTCCGGCGCGCATCTGAATCCGGCGGTGACGATCGCATTCGCCATCTTCCGCGATTTCGCCTGGCGCAAGGTGGCGCCGTACATCCTGGCGCAGGTGGCGGGCGCATTCCTGGCGGCGGCGCTGGTGTTTTGGAACTACCTGCCAGCGTTCCGCGCGGCCGATCCACACCTGGATCACACCGCCGGCGTCTTCACCACCTTCCCGGCGTTTCCGGAAGTCCCCAGCGCCGGCCTGCTCGATCAGACCATTGGGACCGCCATCCTGCTGTTCATGGTGATGGCGCTGACCGACGCGCGCAATCAGCCGCCCGGCGCCAATTTGACGCCGGTGCTGGTGGGCGCCGTGGTGGTCGCCATCGGTATGTCGTTCGGCGGGATGCACGGGTATGCCATCAACCCGGCGCGCGACTTCGGCCCGCGGCTGTTCACAGTGGTCGCGGGGTTCAAGAATAACGGCCTCACCGACGGGAGCATGGTCTTCTGGGTGCCGATCGTCGGGCCGATTATGGGGGGTGTCATCGGCGCGGCGGCCTACGATTGGGGAGTGCGCCGGTTCTTGCCGGAGTAGTCAGCCGGGATACTGACGCCACAAAAACCGGGCCGGGCGCCGCCAGAGTTCGCTCCACAGTGCGGCTACCAGCTTCTTGCGGCCGGTCGTATCCAGGTTCCGCGCACGTATCGCCAACCACAAACCGAGCGCAAAGGACACGCCGAAGTCCAGCAGCCCGGTCGCTGCCAGCCCGAGCAGCGCCCAGGACATGTCGCGCCAGGGCAGAGGACCGTACCACGCGAGCGAACTCACGTCATAAGCCAGCGATGCGCTCGCCAAGGTGATGTGCCGAACTTCGATCGGCACGCCGGCGAAGACGCTGACAAACGGAAGCAAACCAAGCAGCAGGCCCAGGCATACATATCCAACTATCCCGCTGAAGTGATGTTCGACGATCTGCGCCAGCCCCACCGCCGATTCCGTGCCCATAGACCGCCGCAGTCTCCGGCTCTGCGCGAGGGCCGCCGGAAGGCGGTGCAGCGCCATCCAGTTGGCGGTCCATCCGGCAGCCAAACTGGAAAGCCACAGAAAGCAGCCGGTGAGCGCCGCAAACGGAACGGTCGGGGACCGCCACAAATGCATTGGATTCAATGCCGTGCAGCGCGGCATCGTGGGTGAGGAAAGGGTTGCCATTCTTCCATTGCATCAAGACGTCGATCAGGATCGACGCGGGAATCGCGCCGAGCAGGTTTCCTACGGTCACAATGGTCTGAGTCCGAGTGATGGCGGTAACCAGGCTCACCTCGGATCGCATCCCATCGTCCTTCTCCAACGCGCTGCAAAGAGCCGCCGCCGTCATGGACGGCATCTTGGAGGCCAGCATCCAGCCCAGAAACTGCATCAGCACAAAGCTGGCGGTGTAATTGAGGCTATGCGCTATTCCGGTCCACAGCGGCGCCAGCGCCATGGCAGCGAAAACGTATTTGAACAGGGCTGTGAACGCCGTGATGCCTCCGGCTCCCACAGCGCCATAACCCATGCTCCACCACTCGGACCGCGACTCCGCAATATAGTGTTCGCCGCTCTTGCCGGTATGCCTCACGATCTGACTTGCAAGCCGGTTCACGCTGTTCCGGACCAGGTTGCGCATCCCGCGTTCTTCGGCGAAGCCGCGCACCAGCATGGATGCAAACGCGCGCCCATCTTCCCGGCCCGAGCTCAGGCGCAAAAGCGCCTCCATCCTTTCAAGTTGCGCGCTCACGAGATCCAGGCGAAAGACCAGGTCTGACGAAACCCCCTGCTCCTCCAGGCGTGCATGCGAGATGCCGGTGGAGACCCGGCAATTGAAGATGGTTTCTTTCAATGCATCGCGGATACCTGCGCCGCCAGGCGAGCGCGCGAACTGGTCTGCGGCATCCAGCAGATTTAGGAAGGGAGATTCGGCTTCACACCGGTGCGGCATCACTTTCATGACGCCCCTGGACAGTCCGATCGACGCGGCCCGAATCGCCAGCAGACGGATTGCCGCAAGGATGTGGCCGGCCGAACTGCCCAGCAACTCGCGCCATTCGGATGCGTCCGCTTCGTTAAGACCGGCGATCCACTCGGCATCCGCGGCATCCGGATCCGTCACATGGAGAGCCGCGTACAGGTCGAGTTCATCTTCCAACTGGGGAAGGATGCGCCGCTTGAGGCGCGCGATCAGCTCTCGCGGCAACGAGGTGGCCTCCGCGAATCCCGCCTCGGAAAACAGCCGTGAAGGGCACGCCTTGCCCCATATCTGCTGGAATCTCTGCCCAGCGTCAGGCAGCTTGCGCATGCCTTCGGCCAGATGGCGGAGGCGTTGGGTGCGTGTCTCCGGCGGCGCGCTCTTCAGCCACGCGAGGGTATTCTGCAGCCACTGGCGCTCGGTCTCCTCACCCTGATCCAGGGGCAGCAGCGCAAGGGCTTGCACGGGATCGTCTGAGATTGCCTGCATCCCTCGATAATCGCGCAAAGTCGGGGCGGGAGTGCGGCGACCGTTCGCAGTGTCGCACACTTCCCGCGAACGTGTCTGCGCTATAATGACAGTTGCGTTTCCCCGCTCCCGGGTATTCCTATGTTCCTTAGCATCAAAGAGATGGAATTGCGTAAGATTCGTTTCGACGAGACTTTCGCGCCCCAGGATCTGGATTTTCAGCAAGATGAAATCTGGCAGGCGGGTCCGCTGCACGCGCTGGGAACGGCCGAATTGCTGGCCAATACCGAGGGCGAAGTCCGCATCCAGGGCCGCTTCGAAGTGCAGATGGAGGCGGAGTGCGACCGCTGTCTGGGCCGCGCGCGATTTCCGCTGGACACCAGTTTCGATCTCTTCTACCGGCCGGCGTCTTTCATCGCGCGGGAGGAAGAAGTGGAGATCGATGAAGGCGAAGCTCAATTGGGCTTCTATCAGGGCGGCGGGATGGAGTTGGAAGACCTTTTACGCGAACAAATCCTGCTGGTCATGCCCATGCAGCGAGTCTGCAACGAGGATTGCAGAGGGATCTGTCCGACGTGCGGCAAGAACCGCAATGAAACGCCGTGCGACTGCAAGGATGAGCGGGCCGGCAACCGGTGGGCCGCTCTCCAAGGTCTGAAGGACCTGAAAACACTTTGAAAGCCCCGCAGTTCCGGGGTAAACTCTTTGAGGTACCGAAATGCCGAATCCGAAACGACGCCACTCTGCGCGACGGACACAAAATCGCCGTGCGCACGATTCGTTGAAAACGCCCGGGATGTCCGAATGCCCCAACTGTCATGAGCCCAAGCTGCCGCATCGCGTGTGCCCGCACTGCGGACAATACAAGGGCCGCGAAGTCGTGGAAGTCGAGCAGGAGTAGCCACCCGCCCAACATGGTCACCATTGCTGTTGACGCAATGGGCGGAGACAACGCCCCGAAAGCGGAAGTCGAGGGGGCCGTCGAGGCGGCCAGAACGTTGGGGATCAGGGTCATCCTGGTCGGCCGGCAGGAAGTTCTGCGGCGGGAGTTGCAGCAATACGACGACTACCGCGGCTTGCCGGTGGAGGTGGTCAACGCCACCCAGCAGGTCACCATGGAGGATAGCGCGGCGCGCGCCGTCCGGGCCAAGCGCGACAGTTCCGTGCGGGTGGCCTCCCGCCTGGTGCGCGACGGCATCGCGCAGGGATTCGTCTCGGCCGGCAATACCGGCGCCGTCATGGCCACCGCCAAGATGGTGCAGGGCGTCATACACGGCGTAGACCGACCGGCGCTGGCGGGCATTTTCCCGACGCTGATCGGCAAGCCCGTGGTGGTGATCGATGTTGGCGCCAATGTGGATTGTTCCCCGCGTATGCTGGCGCAGTTCGCGGTGATGGGCGAGGTTTATTCCCGCGTGGTGTTGCATCAGCCGCGTCCCAAGGTCGGATTGCTCTCGATCGGCGAGGAAGAGCATAAGGGCAACGACACCACGCGCGGTGCGACGCCCTTGCTCAAGAGCCTGCCTATCGATTTCGTGGGCAACCTGGAGGGCCGCGATATTTACACGGGCAAGTCCGACGTGATCGTGTGCGATGGGTTCATCGGCAACGTGGCGCTCAAAGTCAGCGAAGGGCTGGTGGACATGCTCAAGCAGATGTTGCAGGAATCCCTGCGGGCCACCATCACGCGGCAGATCGGATCTTTGCTGGCGCGGGCGGCCTTCACCGATTTCAAGAAGCGCGTGGACTACTCCGAATACGGCGGCGCGCCGCTGTTGGGAGTACGCGGCATCTGTATCATATGCCACGGCCGGTCGAACGCGAATGCCATCAAGAACGCTATCCGGGTGGGCGCGGAGTTCTCCAGCGGAAAGGTCAACGAGCGCATCGAGGACGAGTTACGCCAATGGGCTGCCGAACACGTAGCGTTTTAGGCTGGCTCCTGCTTGTGATGCCTTTGTTGGCCCTGCCGGCCGTGGCGCAGGGTCCCAACAACGTAAAGTGGTCGCTCTCGCTGGAACCTAGGGCCGCAGCGCCGGGATCGAAGGTACTGGCGCGTCTGGAGGGCCAGATCGACCCGGGCTGGCACCTCTATTCGATGACCAGCGCGGGGGCTATTCCCACCACGATCAAGGTGGCCGCGAATGCCGCCGTGGAGAAGATCCGGGTGTTCCCGGCGCCTCCCAAGAAGGCTTACGATCCAAACTTCCAGCTTGATACGGAGACTTACGAAGGCTCCGCGGTTTTCCTGCTTGAGCTGCAACTGAAGCCGGACGCCGCGGCGGGCGCCTCGGAGGTTTCCGCGGAAGTCCGCTACCAGACCTGCAACGACAAGGTGTGCATTCCACCGCGGCGCCGCACGGCCAGCGCAACATTGACCGTTGACCCGGCGGCGCACGGCGCCGCCCCACCCATTCCCGCGGGATACGTCGAGGCGACCGGACCGCCGAAAACGCGCGCAGCCGCGGCGCCGTCCGCGCAGGTTAGCCCGGACACCCAGAGCCTGGGAGCGTTCCTGCTGGTGGCTTTCGGCTTCGGCCTGGCGGCGATCTTCACGCCGTGCGTCTTCCCCATGATTCCCATTACGATGTCGTTCTTTCTGAACCGGCAGGGGACCCGGCGCGAAGGCGTCTTTCAAGCGGTACTGTTCTGCCTGGGGATCGTGGTGCTGTTCTCGGGGCTGGGTCTGCTCACCACGGCCATTCTGGGCCCGTTCGGCGTGGTGCAACTCGGATCGAATCCATGGGTCAACGGTTTCATTGCTCTGGTCTTTCTGGCGTTCGGGCTGAGCCTGCTGGGAGCGTTCGAGATCACCATCCCGTCGTCGGTGCTGACCAGCCTGGACCGGGGCACGCAGAAGGGCGGCATCCCGGGCACCCTGCTGATGGGGCTGACGTTCGCGCTTTCCTCGTTCGCGTGCGTGGGGCCTTTCATGGGTACGCTCCTGGCAGCTTCGGTGGGCAGCGGAGGAGCGCGGCCGCTGCTGGGCATGCTCACGTTCGCCTCCGGCCTGGCGCTGCCGTTCTTCCTGCTGGCGCTGTTTCCGTCGTACCTGAAGCGCCTGCCCAAAAGCGGCGCTTGGATGGCGCGAGTGAAGGTGGTGATGGGATTCATCGTGCTGGCCGCCATGCTGAAGTTCCTGGCCAGCGTGGACCAGGTGCTGCAATGGAACGTCATCACGCGCGAGCGCTTCCTGGCGGCGTGGATCGTCCTGTTCGCCATGGCCGGACTGTACCTGCTCGGCTTCCTACGCCTGGAAGGCATTTCCAAAGACGAGCCGATGGGGCTGGGGCGCCTGCTGACTGGGATGGTGTTCCTGATCTTCGCGATCAGCCTGCTACCGGGGATGTTCGGTGCCAAGCTCGGAGAGTTGGACGCATATATTCCAGTGGCTTCGGGCAGCGGCGGGCTTGGCGGGGCAGGCCAGAGCGGGCTGGTCTGGATGAAGAACCAGTATCGCGAGGCGCTCGACCGCGCGCGACGCGAAGGCAAGCTGGTGTTCGTCAACTTCACCGGCTATGCCTGCACCAACTGCCACTGGATGAAGGCCAACATGTTCACGCGGCCGGAGATCGCGGGCGCGCTGAAGAACTTCGTGCTGGTGGATCTCTATACGGATGGCACGGACGACGCTTCGGCGCAGAACCAGCAATTGGAAGAGTCGAAGTTCAAGATCATTGCCATCCCGTATTACGCGATTCTGGACGCCGATGGGAACGCCGTCGCCACGTCTGGGGGCCTGACCCGAGATGCGGGCGTGTACCTGGCGTTTCTGCAGAAAGGCGTGACTGCGAAACCGGCGGCGACCGCGGCGGCTCCAGTCGAAAGCGCGCAGAGCGATCTGGCGGCCCTGCCGGTGACTACGCTCGATGGCGCGCCGGTAGACACCGCCGCCCTGCAGGGCAAGGTGGT
>CABECV010000571.1_pt1 | contig 13540 bp, 13 predicted proteins | sample 3422511 | NCBI WGS metagenome assembly CABECV01 (sample SAMEA5534327, study PRJEB31848) | metagenome | biome: tundra; feature: field; material: soil | place: USA | collected 2013-05 | depth 0.15 m | reverse complement strand
TCATGAGGGTGGGGCGGGACCCGCCCCACATGCTTGTGACCGAAACTGTCACCGAATTTAGGCGAGACTCAATAGCCGGTGCAGTGTTAGCAAGCGCCGAACTTTGCAGGCGTGGCACCGCGGACCGTCTCTACGAACGTGCCCGGGCGGCGATGCCCGGGCAGGGAAGCATCGAAAGATTGAAGCTCAGGAGTACGAGAACCCCAAGGCCATTTGCTAACGAACATTGGATACTCGGTTCAGTTGCTGTTAGCAAGGCGCTTTGGGGCCGGGGAAGGTTCTTGCCAACACACCGGATGCCGCCGGCCACACATCCGGCACTCGTACTGGCCGGGATTTTATTTAGCGGGATGTTTGGTTCCGGGGTCAACCCGGACTCGAGCATTGAGGTACACCAAGTGGCCGGTAGAGAGTCAAGCTCCCAGATACTCCACGTGAGCGTACGTGCCTAACCGCGGGTTGTATGCGAGATACCAGCCAACATGGTCGGGGTCCTCGTAGATCACGATCTGATCGCCAGCCCAGTTCCAGCCGGCGACGATGTTGTAATCGTATGCGGCGACGTCCCAGAAAAAATTGCCGAACCAGAAGCGTTCCCGGTTTCCTCCCGCAAGCACGAATACATGTTGCGGTCCAAAGCCACCGGTGAAGCGCCCGTGTGCCCACGGCTGATCGATGTGATAATGCGCATCGTTGGGGCCACTATCATGTCCGACCCATTGATCGTTCTTGGCATGAACGTGCGGAACTTCCGGATGACCTGTCTTGTCCACGGCAATGCGGTTCTCGGCCGCGGCAGTGGGCTGCTGACCCCGTGCAGGGGTGGAAGTGCGCGCAGGCTCGGAAGCCTTCGCGGGAGCAGGACCGCGAGCGGGAATGTGTCCACCGCCAACCGCCGCTTGGTGACCGCCGCCGCGTGGCGCCTCATTGCGCCCCTTATCCTGCGCAAAAGCAAACACGCAAATCAGAACGGATAGCCCTATAATCTTTTTCATCGAAACCTCCTCGGCGATATCTCGCCAGTTACTTCTTGTAATCTCTTTTTCCGATCCATGCACTCAGCAGGCCAATAGCCAAGTGCAAATGAGTTGGATAGGACCGGATCGCAGTCATTCTGTACATCGATGCGGTCCTGAGGATTGGTCGCCCCCTCCGAGCCTCCGAACGGGCGACCAAGCCTCGGACTGCTATGTGGGCTCGATCAACGTCTCCGCCCAAATCCTAGAAATTCCGCTTCCCGCGGCTAGTGTGACGATGCCGCTGCCTTGCTGTTCGGCAAGTCCTCTTCAGACTTGCAGCCGACGATCCGGCGCGTCGCCGAGCGGGAGCGCGGAGCAACAAAAGCTACCAGAGCAATGCCGGCTCCCAGCCCGGTCAAGAAAATAGATAGTGAAAAAAGCATTTTATCGGTCATCTAAAGCGCCTCCATGCAACGGGATCCATCCGCCATCTGCATTCGCAACTACAATAGGACGTCTTGGTCCTAGATAATAGACCTGCGTCCCTGGATCACCCGGATCAGCAGTACGACTACCGCCAGAATCAGCAGGACATGAAGAAAACCGCCCATCGTGTAGGAGGTGACCATTCCCAGGGCCCACAATATCAGCAGAACGACGCAGATTGTCCAGAGCATGTTGTCGCGTCCTTATTGGCGCGTTATGATCCCTAGCAAGAGTCGTGCCAAACCAGGTCCTGTGCGGATCTTGCCGGGTCCAACGCTCTCAGCGCGCAGTAAACGTCGCCAGGCACCATCGCTCCCGGGAGCCAGCCTGAAACTGGCATTCTCGTCCGCCTTAATGAGACCTTTCGCGGCTACTGTGCTCGAAGCCTCTCCCGGCGCCATCGGGATCGTACTGGCCGGACAGCGTAAACGCGTACTGGTTCCGTAAGTCCGAGACCTTACAATCAGCCGAAGTCCTCACCATGGCGCCGCGTTTGGCGCCGCCTGGATCCGTCTGGCGGCAAGTTCACCCTGTTCCCGTCACTTGTAGCGACGCCGCTGCACAGGATTGCCCAAGAGATAGCCGGCAAACATGGCCGTTGAGTAACCGCTAATTCCCCCGTCGCCAGCGAGCGCCATGCGCCCAACGTTGGCAACCGGTTTCGACTCGCCAGAAATAGTCGTCTCACCAGAGAGCTGAAATCCATAGGGCCCTTGAAGATCATTCGGGTTGAATACGATCCGCGCAAAGGGGCAGCCCCAGCGCAGAGATCAATGTGAGCAATAGAGCGGACCGCATATGGCCTCGTGGACCGCATTCGCCACGTTGGCGCCAGCGGCGAGCTGCGAGGGGATCCGAGGCAAGGGTGTCCGTGGACGGGGGCTCTACAAGTGGGTGGCGCCGTACCTTTCGCGCTCAGATCCCTTCTGCGCGAGCGACCATTCGTCGGCCTGCTTTTCGGCCTCCGCTCTGGCCACTCCATACCGCTCCTGAATTCGCCCGACCAACTGATCCTTCTTGCCGGCGATAGTTTCCCAGTCATTGTCGGTGTAGTTTTCCCCAGCGCTCGCGGGCAGAGCCGGTGAACCGCTTCCACTTGCCTTCGATTTGGTCCCAATTCATGTTCTCTCCTTCACCTCCCGGTTTCCCGGCATAACTCAGACTGGGGCACGTTTGCCGCCATATGAATTCGAGAAGTTTATGCGGCGAAGGTGGCGTGAGCCGGCCCATCCGGTCTCTTCGCGCGGCGAAATGTGCATTCCAGAAAGCAGATTCTGCACCTACGGGCGCTATCGTGCGGTTTATCTCCGCGTCGCGGCGGTCTGCGAGGCTTGGCCCGACTCGTGCACAGACACAAACCACGACACTTTCCATAAGGAGGAACACTACGTGGCAAAGAATACATCAGTCATTGGCATATATGAGGATCGCACAACGGTTTCGGATGTCATCGACGTCCTGCATAAAGCCGGGTACCGGGCGGCGGACATCTCGGTCCTATCGTCTGAAAACCAAGGCTCAAAGGATTTCGCGCACGAGAAACACACCAAGGCGCCGGCCGGAGCGGGGATAGGAGCGGCCGTGGGTGCGGTGGTCGGCGCCGCATTGGCTTGGTTCGTTTCCAATCAAACTGTGACGATTACGGGCTTGGGGCCGCTCGTCGCGGCTGGACCGTTGCTGGCTGCTTTGGCTGGCGCCGGCGCCGGAGGGGCGCTGGGTTGGATCGTGGGATTGCTGGCGGGCCTGCGTCTGACCGAATACGTCGCCAAGCGGTACGCGGGCAGAATCAGGCGTGGCGGCATTCTTCTATCCGTTCATTGCGACAGTCCGGAGTGGTGTGACCGGGCGAAGAAAACCCTAAAAGATACTGGCGCCCGGGATATCTCCTCCGCCTCGGAGGCTGCCGCCGACTACGGGACGACGGATAAGCCGATGGAGAGGCCGCCGGCGGCTGTCACGAATCGTGGCGAAGCGCCTGCCCAACAACCGACAGAATACGTTGTTCACGAAACCAAGCAATAGGAGGCCGCGGCCTCGATTGAATATGTTGGGCGGTTGAGAGAGAGGCTCGGGTCGAAGGCGTCCGCCCAAGCACGCGGATGGAACGGTGCCCAAGACCAGGGCCCGGGCGGAGGCGGCAAAGGCGGTGGCACATAGTTAAGGCGCACTGGTCGTCTGCGTGCATACCCTAATAGCGACCTTAGTGGAGACAATTTACTATGCAATTCCTTCGAGCTATCAGTACCGCTGCCCTGTTTGTGCTTTTCGGGACGATTGTCCCTGCGTACGCGCAGCACGAGCAGGAAAAACAGGCCCAGCCTGAAAAGCAGCAGAGCAAGCCACAGCAAGGTGCGCGGCCATCCGCACAACAGCAGCGCCCTCAGGCAGAGCCGCAGCGGCCGCAGGCACAACACGCACAGCAACAGCAGAAGCAACCCGCTCAACAACCGAAGCAGGAGCGGGCCCAGCAGACCAAGCCACAACAACCGAAGCAGCAGCAGGCCCAACAGACTAAGCAACCACAGCAAGGGCACCCCACGCAGCAGCAGGCCCGACAGACCGAGCAACCACAGCAAGGGCACCCCACGCGGCCGCAGGCAGTCGCGTGGCAACAGCAGAAGGGATGGCTAAAACAGGGCGGCGGCTGGCAGGGGCACAGTACATGGCAGCAGAGTGGCGATCGCAATTGGGACAGCGATCATCGCTCCTGGGCGCAGCGCGGAGGCTATGGCGGTTACTACATTCCTCAGAACACCTACAATCTCAGTTTCGGGAGTCAACACTGGTTCCGGATGCACGGCCAGCCCACGATCTACTTGGGGTATCCGCGCTTCTCGTACGGCGGCTTTTGGTTCCTGCTCGTGGATCCCTGGCCGGGGTCCTGGGCAGAAAACTGGTACGCTAACGATGACGTTTACATCGATTATGACGACGGGTACTACCTTTGCAACCGCACGTATCCGGGCGTCAGACTTGCGATCACTGTCTCGCTGTAGCTGATGAACGGTGGTCACAAAGCCTGGTTGATTCACGTCCCTGGCAGGCTGAATGCCTGCCCCACCAACGCCGGAAGGAGTCGGTGTCCGGCCGTTTCAAGGATCAAGGAAGCCAAGGGCGCCAAGAATGCCTGTACGTCAGAGCGAACGACATCGCACCGGACGCGTTGGCTGGCTACGCGCGGCGGTATTGGGCGCGAACGACGGGATCCTTTCGACGGCGAGTCTGGTCCTCGGTGTGGCAGCCGCGCATGCGACTCACGGCAACGTAATGGTCGCGGGGGTCGCCGGCCTGGTCGCCGGGGCGATGTCGATGGCCTCAGGTGAATACGTGTCCGTGCACTCACAGGCAGACACCGAACAGGCCGACCTCAAGCTGGAACGCAAGGAACTGAAGACAGACAACGAGGGCGAGCACAAGGAACTGATGGCGATCTACGTCGCTCGCGGTCTCGATCCCACGCTCGCCAAGAAGGTTGCCGCGCAACTGATGGCCCATGACGCGTTAGGCGCGCATGCCCGCGACGAACTGGGCATCTCCACGGCCCTCAAGGCACGTCCGATTCAGGCCGCGTTGGCATCGGCCGCCAGCTTCGTCGCCGGAGCGGCACTGCCTCTGGTGGTCACAGCCATAGCCCCGGTGGCGGTTGTGATCCCCATTGTCTCCGGAAGTTCACTGTTGTTCCTGGCGCTTCTGGGAGGGTTGGCTGCGCGCGCTGGGGGCGCAGGCGTGTTGGTAGGCGCAATGCGCGTCACGTTTTGGGGCGCTCTAGCTATGGCGCTGACGGCAGGCGTCGGGGCATTGTTCGGAACCGCCACATCCGGGACTTGAGGATCGCGAAGAGTGTCACTGACATTTTTCAACCACCACGAAGGTGATGTCGTCAGTTTGCGGCATGCCCTGAGTGAATTCCTCAATGGCTTCCAAGAACTTCTGCTCGAGCGCGTGACTTCCCGAGGGAGCCTCTTGCCGAATGATTTTTAGGAGTCTTTCCTTTCCGAACATTTCTTCCTGCTGGTTTTGCGCGTCGGTAAGGCCGTCGGAATATACCACCAGAATGTCTCCTTTGTCGAGACGGAAGGTGCGGGATTGATAAGAGGCGAAATCGAACATCCCCAGGAAATGATGCTCCGAAAAAAGCTTTTCGATCCGTCCCGTGGCTGAACGGAACAAGTACGCTGGAGTATGTCCCGCACTGATGAATTGCCCAGTGCCATCCGGGCTCAGGAGAAAGAGGAAAAGCGTAACGAACTGGTAGGGGAGGGACCTTTCGCAAAGGAGCTGGTTAACCCGGTTCAAGACCTCCTGCGGTTGGGTCCCGGAGTGAAATTCCATACTGAGGGCGCCCAGCACCATCGAACTTAACAGGGCTGCGGATATCCCCTTGCCGGAGACATCCGCCAGAACCCCCACCCATTCCCCGGAACTCAGTTGTTGGAAATCGTAGAAATCCCCTCCCACATAGCGTGTGGGACTGTTAAACGCATGGATGCAATAATTCTCAAACTGGGGCAGGAAACGGGGCAGTAGGCTTGCCTGAGTTTCCTGCGCCAAGGCTAATTCCCGCTCGATCTTCTCTCGCTCCTCCAGGTTCTTAAGACGAATCACCTCGCGGCTTACCTCGAGTTCCCGGACCGTCTCCTCCAGCACTTTGCTGTAGTTCTTCGCTTCCAGGTGCAACAGGCGCACTTCCAAAATGTTGTGGACGCGCGCGCGAAGCTCGGCCAGATCGAACGGTTTGCCGACGAAATCCTTAGCGCCGGCTTCGAGAGCGCGCAGCTTGTGATCCGGCTGCGCGGTGATCACGAGGACCGGAAGATAGCCGTCCTCTTCGATTTCCTTCAGGCCTTCCATCACCTGGAATCCGTCCATGCCGGGCATTTGGAGATCGAGCAGGATCAGGGCGTAGCGGCGCTTGCGGTGAAGCTCGCAAACCCGGGTCGGATCGGTCGTAGACTCGATGGAAGTATAGCCGGCGATGCGCAGCATGCCCTCAAGCAGACGGACATTGGCTTCCCGATCGTCAACGACCAGGATTCTGGCGTTCAGAATGTCGGCTGGGCTGACCATCGCCTTCATCCCGATTCATTTGGCGTGACCGGCCTCTTGCCGCGCGAATTCCAGTGCTACGTCCAACGTATGCATGAACTCATTCACCTTGATTGGTTTGGTGAGATACCGGAAGAATCCCGCCTGCAGGCCCTTCTCGATGTCGCGTGGCATTGCATTTGCACTGAGGGCAACGATGGGAATGTGTGCCGTTGCCGGGTCTTCGCGAAGGATTCTCAGGGCTTCGATACCACTGATGCCAGGTAGATTGATGTCCATCAGGATCACCTCCGGCTGGTTGGCGCGCGCAAGCTGGATACCCAGGTTTCCGTCTCTGGCGCTCAGCAGGCGCATATCCGGGCGGCGCGCGATGAGTTGCTCGATCAACTTCAGGTTAGCCGGGTTGTCCTCTACATAGAGCAGGGTGCGCCGCGGCGCGCCGTGCTGAACCTGCGCTTGTGGATTTGCCGTGGGTTCGGCTCTGTCAACTGCAAGTTGTGGCGCCGCAGCCCAGTTCAGTTCGAACCAGAACACGCTGCCCAACCCCACGGTGCTCTCCACGCCGATCTCGCCTCCCATCAGTTCAACCAGCCGCTTGCTCATCACCAGGCCGATGCCCGTGCCTTCCTCAGCGCTTGTCTCTTGTCCGAGACGGTTGAAAGGCTGAAAAAGCTGCATCAGCATGTCCGGAGGCAATCCCGCGCCGGTGTCCTTGATGCTGACGCGAACCCGTTTCGAGGCGCTCCTGGCGCAGTCCACGTCCACGACCACCGTTCCGTTCGCCTGGTTGTACTTGATCGCGTTGGAAAGAAGGTTGATGAGAACCTGTTTCAACCGGGTCCGATCGGCATCCACAAAGCAGGGAAGATCGAACTGGGGGAAGGTCATTTTGATGCCGCGCTTTTGCCCCTGCGGCTCGATCATGGCCTGGCATTCGAACATTACTTCGGTCAGCGACGTCGGTTCCAGCGACAGCGCCAGCCTTCCGGACTCGATCTGCGCGAGATCCAGGATTTCGTTGATCAGCTCCAGTAGATACCATCCCGCGTGGAGAATCTGATCGATGCTTTCCGTCTGGGAGGGCGTTGGCGGCGGGGAATCGGAATTGATGAGCTGGGCGAAGCCGAGGATCGCATTGAGCGGCGAGCGAAGCTCATGGCTCATGCTGGAAAGGAAATCCGATTTCGCGAGGTTGGCTTTTTCCGCCGCCGCCCTGGCTCTCTTCAACTCGACGTTCTGCTCCTCCAGCGCCTGGTCGAGACGTTGGCGCTCGGTGACGTCGCGCGCCGCGGCGAACACGCCTTGCAACTTCCTGTCGCGGTCGTAGAAGGTGGTCGCGTTGTAAGACACCACGGTTGTCTTGCCGTCCCGGGCGCAGGCGGTGAGCTCGTAATTGGTGATCTTCTTCTCGCGCAGCACCTGCTTGATGCCCGCCTCGGCCCGGCCCGGATCGGTGAAGTAGTTCTTGAACGGCGCGCCGATCAGCTCGTCGCGCGTGCAGCCGGTGAGCGCCTCCATCTGCTTATTGACGTCGGTGATGATGCCGGCCGGATCGGTGGTCATGAGCGCATCAATGTTGGATTCGATCAGAGAGCGTGTGTAGAACTGCTGGTCGCGCAGGCGCTGATCGAGCTTCATCTGCTCCGCTTCGACCTGCTTGCGCGCGGAATTATCGGTGCCAATCAACAGGTAGCCGATGATTGCGCCTTGATCGTCGCGCAGCGCCGTGACCGACACGATAGCCGGAAAGCGGCTGCCGTCCTTGCGGATGTAGGTCAATTCGTAGATGTCCTCGATCCCGCGCGAGGCCTTGAAGACCAAGGCCTGGAAGCCCGGCGTAATCGTGGTTGCGAGCTCGGCGCTCAATGCAACCGCGCGGGCGATCACTTCCAGCGGATCGGAGATATCGGCTGGGGTAATTTTGTTCACCACGTCGGCGGCCGCGTAGCCCAGCATGCGCTCGGCGCCGACATTGAATATCTGAATGACGCCTTTCTCGTCGGTGGCGATACTCGAGAAGTTGGCGCTGTTGAAAATCGCGTTCTGCAAGGCCCCCGTCTTAAGCAGAGCCTCTTCGCGGCGGACCTCGGTGATGACATCCACCGTGCCAGCGGCGTCCTCGGCGAAGGCCGCCATCACCGGTCCATTTGCCATCTTTAGTGTTCCTTTCCGGGTGTTGTTCTTGCTGTGCAGCTACCCGGACAATCCGTGCACGAGTGATGCCAAACACCGTTCGTCCGGCATGCGAGAAGAAATCCCGGTCGTCGCACCGAAAGGATCGGCGTGCACGCGTCATATGACCGAATATGGTCGGAATCCTGACGGTTGTTCTATTTGTGCTGGAAGACCAGGGTGATCGGCTTGTGCTCCGGCCTTACGACGCTGACCATCATGGTGCCATCCGCGGCAAGGGTGTAGCTTTCGAGAGTAACCGCGCCGGATTGCGTGGTCGTCACCTTCAGAACGTCGTGATCCCACCTGGTCTTGCTCTTGAGGTCTTTGCCGGTATGAATCGTGGCGTTGTGCTCGGCGTCGGTGATGTCGCTGTAGAAGAAGGTCTCGGTGGCGCCTTCATACACGAAACTGCGAGAAACGATGATGATGCCGTCCCGGTCGGCGATCGTCACGGTGCCGGTTTGGACGACGGGCTGGCCGGCAAAATCGCTCTGGGCGGGCACCAGCGTCCAGGTGCCGTTCAGGGCGCTGTGTTCGCGCGCGAAGGCGGAGAACGCGAAGAGGAGGGTCGTCAAGACGGCTCCGGTAATTGAAGTAGTTGAATATGTCCTCATGATTTCTTTCCAGAGGCTAAGTTTTGACGCAATTGGCTGTAGTGCCAGGAATGCGAGAGCACGCGCGGTACCGTTCAGGTGAAAACGGCGGCGCAGGCGGGAGCTGAGGATCTGGCGAAGGTTGCCCCGCGTGTCAGAGCAACGCATGCCGGCGATAGAACCAGGTCTTGACGGCTTGCACCAGGAAAAGATAGGTCAGGGTCAGTAGCGAAATCGCACCCAGCAGCGACAGCGGTAATGGAATGAACCCAAGTACAGCGCCCAGGCGCGTATACGGCAGGACGGCGCCGGCCACCGAGACGGCCGCGACCGCAATCAGCAGCCGCCCGCTCGGCCGGCTCTTGAAAGGGTTGCCGGCCGTCCGGATCACAAACACCACCAGCGTCTGCGTAACCAGTGATTCCACGAACCACCCGGTCCGGAACAGCGGCGCGTTGGTGGAAGCGTGGAACAGCCAGAGGAGCACTCCGAAAGTGAGGAAATCGTAGATGGAGCTGATGGGGCCGATGATCGTCATAAACTGCCGGATGAACCCAATTTGCCACCGCTTGGGCTTGTGCACCAGGGCCGGATCGACGTTATCGCCAGGGACGGCGACTTGCGAAGTGTCATAAAGAAAGTTGTTCAGCAGGATTTGCGTCGGCAACATTGGAAGGAATGGCAGGAAAAGCGATGCCGCAGCCATGCTGAACATATTGCCGAAGTTTGAGCTGGTGCTCATGATGATGTACTTCATGATGTTGGCGAAGCACCGCCGTCCCTCGATCACCCCCTCGTTCAGGACTGCCAGGTCCTTTTCCAGCAGGATGATTTTCGCGGCATCTTTGGCCACATCGACGCCATTCATTACGGAAATGCCGACGTCCGCGGTGTGCAGTGACGGAGCATCGTTGATGCCGTCACCGATGTACCCCACGACGTGCCCGCGTGCCTTCAGACCGAGGATCACCCGGTTCTTTTGTTCCGGAGACACACGCGCGAAGATGGCGCCATGCTCCGCCTGGTAAGCCAGGGCGGCGTCGTCCATCGTGTCCACCTGGTTGCCGGTGACAATGCGGTCGGTAGCCAACCCGACATCGTGCGCTACCTTCTGCGTCACGTACTGATTGTCGCCGGTCATGATGAGCACGGAAACGCCGTTCTTTTTCAGCGCTTCGAGAACCGCAAGAATTCCCTCCTTGGGCGGGTCGAGGAATGCCGCAAACCCGGCCAGCGTCATCTCCTGCTCGGCAGCGAGCGCATAAGCACCCTGCTGGTCCACCTTCCGGACTGCGACTCCCAGGGTGCGGAATCCGTCGGCACTCAACTTCTTGAAGGTCTCCGCCGCCTGGGCTCGCCGGCCTTCGTCGAACGGTTGGGAAGCCCCGTCAATCATGACGGTCCCGCAGATGGCAAAGACGCTTTCCGCCTCGCCCTTGGTAATGAGGAGGTGCTCGCCGCCACGCCGCACCACCACGGATAGGCGCTTGCGGTTGAAGTCGAAGGGGATCTCGTCCACCTTCTCATACTCCGCTATGGCAGGACGCTGATACTTCAGGATGGCGTCGTCCAGCGGGCTCTTGATGCCGGCTTGAAAGTAACTGTTCAGGTAGACGAACCGGAGGACGTCTTCGCTGTCCTGACCGTGAATGTCCACGTGCTTGTCAAGCACGATCTCGCCTTCGGTCAGGGTTCCGGTCTTGTCGCTGCAAAGAATCTCCACGCTGCCGAAGTCCTCGATGGCCGAAAGTTGCTTGACCAGAACCTTTTTCCTGGCCATCCGTCGCGCGCCCTGCGCCAGCGTGATCGTGATAATCATGGGCATCATCTCGGGCGTCATCCCGACGGCCAGGGCGATAGAGAACAAAAACGATTCCAGCACCGGACGGTGTAAGACGATGTTCACCAGCAGGACGAAGAGCACCAGCAGCATGATCACTCGCGTGATCATCACCCCGAAGTGGCGTATGCCGCGGCCGAATTCGGTCTCCGGCGGCCGCGTGGACAGCCGTTGGGCGATCTCGCCGAAGGCGGTGTCTTTGCCTGTGCGAACGATGACTGCAGTGCCCATTCCCGTCTGCACGGCAGTCCCCAGGAAAACGCTGTTGCTGGCGTCGCAAATGCCATGTTGCCCCTCTGGAAGATCAGCCGCCGCCTTGTCCACGGGCAAAGACTCCCCCGTGAGCGCGGACTCGCGTACGTGCAGGTCCTTGGCGTCCAATAAACGGGCATCGGCTGGCGCCAGGTCGCCGGCATTGAGCCGGACGATATCTCCGGGGACCAGCTCCGCGGTCGGCAACTCCGCTTCGTGTCCGTCGCGCAAAACCGCGGCAGTTGTAGCAACCTGCTTCCGAATATCCTCCACCGCATGCCGCGCCTGAAACTCCGTGTAGAAGTTCACTATCACGCTGAGCAGGACAATAGCGATGATGATCGAGCCGCCGACCGGATCACCCAACACAATCGAGATGGCGCTGGCAGCCAGGAGAATCAGAACAAGAGGATTGGCAAAAAAACGCAGAAAAGCGATCAGAGGCGCGAAGCGAGACTCTCCTACCAGACTGTTCGGTCCATGGAGACGCAGTCGCTGTTTCGCCTCGGCGGAAGTCAGTCCGGCTGGAGCTGCTTCGAGCAGCTTGAGTAGGTCCCGCAGGGGCATATCCCAGAAGCGGTCCAGCGTTTTGTCTGGTTTGCTCAGTGGCAGCCTCTCCGTGGATCCTGCGTGCTGTCTGGGCCTGACACCCCGCGCGCAAGGGTGTTGGACGACCTGGGGCTTGGTTGCACGGCTAGTGCCAAGTGCCTGCATATCAGACGATACCGGACAGCTTGCCGCTGCCGCTAGTCGACCTGCAGCAACTGCCGGGATCAGGTGCAGATTCTGCACCTTGCGCCAGTGGCACTCCCGGTCCGGCAGCGCCTGGCTGGCGCGCAGTCCCCATGTAGCTCGGCCCGCCGCTTTGGACCCGCTCTTGCAGTGATGCATGGCCAAGGAGCAAAAAGATGCTTTGGACAATCTGTATAATTTTGCTGGTTTTGTGGGCTGCGGGATTGGCAACCTCGTACACCGCCGGCGGGCTGATTCACATCCTGTTGGTCATTGCGTTGGTAGTAATGGTAATCCGCCTGATTCAGGGGCGCAGGGTTCTTGGTTAGCGCCGATCGTGGCCGGCGTCGCGTTGTGGCTGATGGATACGTACATCCGGTCCTGCAAGGCGGCCGGAATTTAGGGGCGCGTAATCAGTTTTTAGGTTTACTCAATGCGGCGGTGCAGTTCGCCGGGAGCTCAGAACGTGGAACACTGCTTATCCGGACGCCGCGGCAGGCGGGCGCGAGCAACGCTTCCGGGCGTGGACAATTCGACAGGGGGTGGCGCCGAGCAATAGCTTCGCGTGTCTGCATGGGTTGACGGAGGATGTGCGGAAGCGAGGTCTGCTGGGCGAGGTCGAGGTACGGACTCATGCGATCGACGAATCGGTGAGGCGGATTCCGCTTGACGAGATCGCGCGGCGGAACCGGGCGGCGGGTTGCCGGGCCTTGGCCTGCCTGGTGGGCGTACAGACCAAACGCGCACGGACCGCGGCGGTGAGACACTGTCGACTTGGCGTGGGCAGTGCATACGGCGCCGCCGAAAGCCATGATTGGCCGCTAATCTGTGCCAGAGGAGGTTGAGCATGAGTCTGCACATCGAACAGCGGGAAAGCGAAGGCATCGTCATTCTTGACCTGAAAGGCCCGCTCACTTTGGGGCATGGAGATTTGGATCTGCGCGACACACTGCATGCCCTGCATCAATCCGGCAAGGTCAATATGGTTTTAAATCTCAAAGATGTCAGCCACATTGACAGCACTGGGCTGGGGACGTTGGTGTTTGGGCTCGCCAGACTGCGCAAGGCCGGTGGAAAGCTGGCGCTGGTAAACCTCAACCGGTCGCATCTGGAGTTGTTTTCGTTGACCAAGCTGGCCATCGCCTTTGAGTTCTTCGATAATGAGCAGGAGGCGGTGAACAGCTTCTTCCCGGATCGAGCCGTGAAGCCCTTCGACATCCTCAACTTCATTCAGCACAAAGACGATCGCAATTCGGAGTTGGGCGTCCGTTCCGCCGAGACCTGCTAGAATAGAAGGCGATGCCCCGACTGCCCGCCGTTTCGGGCCGGATACTCATCGTCGACGACGACGAGCGCCAGCGTACCGCCTTGGCTGCCATGCTTTCCGATTGTGACTTTGAAACGCAGGTCGCGGGCGACGGGCAGGAAGCGCTGGAACGGCTCACTGCCTTCAACGC
>CABECV010000480.1_pt1 | contig 14246 bp, 15 predicted proteins | sample 3422511 | NCBI WGS metagenome assembly CABECV01 (sample SAMEA5534327, study PRJEB31848) | metagenome | biome: tundra; feature: field; material: soil | place: USA | collected 2013-05 | depth 0.15 m | reverse complement strand
CCTCCACAGCAACTTTGGCCTTCAGGCTGGGCGGGTGATTCTTACGCGTTCGGGGCATTGTCTCTCCTCCTCTATTCTCAATGCCGCCCACCATCTAACAAAAGGCCTTTTTCGTGCCCAAATTTTGGGGTCCATTACACACCAGTCTGGGTCGCCCTTGAGCGCATAGATCATAGAAAGCTCGGCTAATAAAGAGCGGCATAACGCCTTTTGCGTCCGTCCGAAAATGCCGATGCCCAGCCGCGTCAGTGTGGTCACAAGCGCCGGGTATCGCTGCATGCCTTTTTCGTCAGCGGCAGTGAGGTCGCCGGCATCAACTGCCGATTGGAAGGCCCCGGGGTATCTTTGCTCCAGCGGCGAAGGAGGCGTCGCCATTTCCGGGGCCCTCCCGCAGCCCCGTGGGTGAGGCCCAAACCGAAGCGATTGATCGCCCAGTTCTGCGTTAATTCGCCTATCGGTAGCTACTTCGGCGAGCGTTGCTTCACGGTGCCTCCGCCTGATCGGCGGAAACCCACGCAAACCGAAAGTGCGTGCGCCACGAAGAAAAAGTGCGCCGGCTGCGGTTAAACGAGGACTACCACATCCTTGGAGCGCTCGGACTTCAGGTAGGCGTTGGGATCGTGATAGAGAGCACCCGCGGGAAGCCACTCCATCAGCGGTCCGAGATCCTGGCGCACTATATTTTTGTAGAACTGGGGAAGCATGCTGCTCTCCTGCTCGAAATAGGACGGGAATTGCGGGTCGGTGTCCAGGCGATGGCGAATCTCCCGGTAGTACCTGGCCCTTCCGAAGCCCTCCGTCGAAACCGCGCGCACCAGGTTCAACCAACGTGCAGTCACCCCTTGCGTCGCCAGGAAGCGGCGGAAGATAGCGCGCGTGGAGAAGGAATACCGGGTCAGGTCGATGATCTGGTCGTAGAAGGTCTGCCAGGAATAGTTTGCCGGCTTGACGTTCATGGCGCCGTTATTGTTGAGGAAGTGGAATGGGAAGGGCAGCACGCGGTTGGATCGCTGGTAATCCAGGTTGAGCGGCGCAGCCCGGCCGAATGCGGAGAGCAGCGAATAGGCCGGAAAGGCCCCCGGGGTCATGTCCAGGAATCGCTTGGTGAGTTCAAAAGGATCGGGCCCTTCGTCAGAATCGAGTCCCAGCACGAAGTTGGTTTGGATGTAGGGTATGTACCGCAGGATCAGATTGACGTGTTCGGACACCTGGCGAACTTTGGCCATCCCGAGCAACGCGCCAGTCTTCGATTTGTCGCCCAGCGCGAACCAGGATTCAATGCCGGGAAGGACGCCTTTGAATGAATTGCGTTTGAGCCGCTTGAGGTGCGGTTCGGAAAGCAGAGACAGACTGCTTTCGGCGACGAAGTCGATGCTGCCGGAAGGGACCGCGTCCTCGATCATGTCCAGGGAGTCGTCGAAGCGGACTCCAAAATTGGGATCGTGCCAGGCTACCAGCGGCCGTTTGAATTTGGTCAGCAGGAACCGCAGATCCTCGCGGAGTACCTCGAAGTCCATGGCTTGATAGGGCACCGTGGAATCGATACAAAAGGCGCAAGTGTACGGGCACCCCAGGCTGCCGAGCATGGGAACCATCTTGAGGAGGGGCGCTTTCCTGAGCGTCGGTTCGATAAACTGCCAACGTTCGCGTACCCCCGGAAGGGTTCTGGGCTGCTGGGAGGCCGCGAGGTTGACACCCGCGGGCCGGTGTTGCGAGCAGTCCCGCAAGACGTCACGGAGCGTACCCTTATCCGTGAAGCCCAGCACATAGTCGAAATAACGTGCGGCGTCTTCAGGGTAACAGCGGGCGTGCGGCCCCCCGATCACGGTGATCGCCCCTCTCCCACGAAAAAGATTACTCAGGGCGTACGCCGTGTGCGCGGCTTCGGTGAACGCGCCGATGAAGACCACGTCGACGTTATCCGGCAACTCCGTCAGCAGATCTTCAAAGCCGGTGTAACAAACGAAGGCAACCTCGTGTCCCTCCTCTTTGCACCAGACCCCAATGACCTGGGGCATGATACTGGCGAGGCTGGCGTTCATTATGCGTGCGTACAAAGCCCGAGTAGGACCTTTGGAGACGATGTCGATAATCCCGATCCGCAACTTTTTCAAGAACCCTCCATAGCAGCGTACAAGCCTTCCGCTTGGTGCCTCACGACGCGTGGCCCCAGTCGTGGCGGTTACCTGCCGCAGTGGCGTTATTGGGCAAACGCCGCTTGCCGTTGACTGCCATCGGCTGCTAGCCAGGTTTTCTGAGTTGGCTCCAGTATACACCTCGATACGGCCGGCGTCTCGGCGCGTCCTTCGCTAACCCGGCGCAGCCCCGAACCAAACAGGGAAGCCAAGATCGGCTTTTGTAGACGGCGTTATGCAGTATTATCGACCGTTATGGCGTGCGGCTCGTCTTGCTATATTATGGTGTTCCAGACCGAAGATTCATGGTAGAAGGCCGCTGTCGGAAGCAAGGCATGTGACGGGTCTCCGCTACGCAGGGTTCTCGAACGGCTTATTGGGACGTGTTTACAGTCCTCCAATCGGAGCAGAGGGCCAGTCCCGGACCTCCCGGTTGTGTTGCCAGGTTGGCCTGAACGGTCACGTTACCGAGGTCCGGAAAGGAATCTCACGTCATGGTGAACGCCCCCCTCTGATATGCGACCAGGCGAATCTCGGCCTTATCTCCGCAACTGGCGCACATGGCCTCATATGAGAACCTCGTGATGCCCACTCCCGGGGAAATGCCGAACGAGCTGTAACCGTCATTTGCCCGATTCGTGATTTCGTACTCGGTGCTGCTTCCTGCGCGCAATCCATTGACACCGGTGTGCGCGAACGGTCTTTTCCCAGTGACTTTCCAGCAGTACATATCACCATCTCGTGCGATTTGTTCGCTTTCACAAAACTTCTGCCCGACGGCCAGCGGTGTCCCAAAGAGAACCTCAGAATCCTTGACGAGGTCACCAAAATCTGAATCGCCGCGGTTGTTCAGGCGATTGAATACGGTTTCGGCACGCTGACCCTCTACCAGAAAGACCTTCCGCCCCACCTCGATAATTGCGTAGGTTGCCGGTCGGCCGCCACGCAGGTCATATGGAAATCCGCGGACGAGTGCGCCGGTGATGCCAGCTCGACGAACCACTTGGACAACCCTCATCTCTAATTTGATGGGAGCGGTGTGAAAGGCGGCAGGTATCGACGTAGGATTGGTTCTGACAGTCTGGGTTCCCCGGTAAGTCCAAACGTTCCCGGTTTGCAACGGTATACCGAGCGCCAGATCATCGGAAGTGGAACACTGAAATGGGGCTGCTCCAGATGCCAGCAGGAGGACGACCGTCGCTGCAGAGTACCTAAACACCGGCCGTGCAAGGCGCATAAACATCTTCTTCGAGTATTGTAGCTTAGTCCGCATCGTCAGGCCCTCGGAAACTGGCCCGAAACAGTATTCCGGGCGACCGGGGCGTGGGCCGCGCAGAGTGCCATGTCCGAAACAAGGACGTTGTTTCGTCATATCGGCAGCTATCTTGCCGTGCCCACGCTCTCCCTCCGCCAAGCGGTCTCAGTGGCCTTTCCGCCGGATGATCGTGAGTTTTCGGTAAGCCTGTATGATTCCGCCCCGCCGTAGTTGGTAACGTCGGTCTTATGCCCGGCAGAGGCAGGGAGGACCATGGATGACCACCAAGACGCAGCGCGAGGTTCCGGCCGGCATGCAGAGGGTTTACCGGCGCTTCGAGCGCTGGCGGAGTTCACACCGGGGCCGCTTGCACGGAGCTGCGCGTGAACTCCGGGCTGACGTATGGCGCGAACTGTCAGGTGCAGGAGCCGCGCCTCGAGGGAGGCATCGTCATCACCACATTCACCAAGACGGAGACAACCGCGAAGGCTATCGATATGGCGCTGGATGTGCTGAAGCGGCTCGGGGAGAAGGGCATCACAGCGGAGCAACTGGCTTCGGTGAAGGCTTATGTGAAAGGCCCCTATCCGCCCGCACGGCCGCAGACGGCGGATCAGGTCGCGGCGATTCTGGGAGATCTGGAGTTATACGGGCTGGGCCGCGACGAGGTGGACGATTTCTTCGCGCGCATCGACGCGGTGACGCTGGAGCAGGCCAACGCCGCCGCGCGGAGGTATTACAAGCCGGACAATCTGACTTTCGTGCTGCTGGGTAATGCGGCGAAGATCCGGGAGGCGGCGGGTAAGTATGCGCCTAAGGTGGCGGAGGTGGCGGTGAGTAAGCCGGGGTTCGGGAGGCAGTAGCCCGCCGGCATTCGCGTGGAAGCCAACGAGCACCAGATGAAGCTTGCCGTATATCTCGAAACGACTGTCGTGAGCTATTTGGCGGCCGAGGGAAGCGCGAACCCAGTGACAGCCATGTGACAGGCCGTGACGCGTCGCTGGTGGGAGCAAGAGAGGCACAAGTATGATCTGTTCGTCTCCGAAGCGGTCGAGAACGAGTGACGCCGAGGTGATCCTTGCAGGCCCGGAAGCGGTTGGGCGTTATCGAAGAGGCTTCCATGCTCCCTCTGAATAGGGGCATAATGGAACTGGCGGAGAAGTTGGTAATTCCTGGTGGGTTGCCGGTGGGCGCCGCCGCGGATGCGGTGTACATGGCGGCCGCTACGGTCTATCAGGGAGAAGGTTATGGACAATTCGTCGAATCCAGAGCAGCCAACCCCGGAAGGAGGGCAGGGGGAGAAACCGGATACAAAACTGAGCCGTCTTAAGGGCGATCTCAATGAACTCATCAAGCAGTTCGGGGAAGAATCGGAAAAACACAAGTCGCTCAACCGTCGGTTGAGATATTATCTGTTCGCGCTGACGGGCTGCGCAACGGTCCTGTCGGCGACGGCGGCCCAATACGCCAATTTGAAAGTCCCCTTGAATCTCGTCGTCGTCTTGGTGACCGTCGGTGCGGGTATCGTCGCCTCCATTGAAGCCATTCGGAAACCAGCGCAGCTATGGATTCTCGAGCGCGGTGCCTTTCATGCGCTCAAAGACTTGAGACGAGAGCTAGAGTACGAAGGAAGCGGGGTCGCGGACACTACGGTTGACCTATACTTTAAGCGTATGCAGAGCATCCTTGCAGCGTCAAACGAACAGTGGATAGCCCAGGCCAATCCGCCTAAAAAGACGCCTTAGCCCGCGAGAACATGAAAGTATCCGCTGAGATTCGGTACTTTTGGAGGGGTGCGGCGCCAGGCGGCCTTGAGGAATGGTTTCGTAGCGGCGAAGGGCAACCGTTTCCTGCAGGCGGGGGAGAGTCGCGTCTTGACGAATACCTTCGAGATGCAGATCAGACCGAATTGAGCGTCAAACGCCGCGGGGAAGAACTCGGAGTCGAGGTGAAAGGGCTCGTTGCGTTGAGTGGACAACATTTGCCATCGCCCTTCACGGGACAAGTTGAGATTTGGGCCAAATGGGGTTTAATATCACTCGAACTCGGCCGCAACACAATTACGGCGATCGATAAGAAACGGTGGTTGCGGAAATTCGACACCCGCGGCACGATACCGATAGAAATCGCGCTAGATGCCTCGGAGAAGCCGCTCGGCGATCGGGGACTACCCGACGACGGCTGCAATGCGGAGCTCACGAAATTGCGCCTCGTCAATGCCCACGTTTGGTGGACGCTAGGTCTTGAGGCATTTGGGACGCTGTGGACGGTGGAAAAGAACCTCAAGCTGGGAGCCGAAGCTCTGGCCGCAAGGGACCCGCCTGACCTGAGGCCGGAAGTCATCGCTAGCTATCCGAGTTGGCTTAGCAAGCACGTTCTCTAGACGGATTTCTTCCGACTCGGCGGACCTCCGTTTTCCGCGTCGTCGGACCAAAGACCTGAAAGACGCTCAGACACAGAGATCGAGGAAAACGAAAATCGTAACAGATCAAATCGATTACTTGGCAACTTGGAATATTCGCCATATCGCGAATGCACAAATCCGCAGGATTACGGAAGGGATACTGGAAGACAATGCCTATCGGCGACCGATCATCTGCACCCCTGAAGAGCTCTTCGGGGTGGACGCCTTGGAAGGATGACGAGATTCTGCAGGAGGTCTACGCCATGCGCGACGCGTACGCCGCGGAGCATGGCTACGACCTCAAGCGGATTTACGAAGATCTGAAGGCGAGTGAGGCCCACAGCCAACTCCGGCGTGCCACGAGGAAACCGTTCAGCCCACGAACGCTTCGCTAATCCGGCAGCGTGAACAGATACGCGACCAAGTTATCCATCTCTCGCTGGGAAAACTGGTACGGCGGCATGAAGCTGCCGGGCGAAAGCGCTTCCGGACTGGCGAAGTGCTGCGCGACCCAGGTCTTGGTGCGGCGGCGCGCCACGCCATTCAACGGAGGGCCCATCTTCATGCCCACGCCGTTGACCTGGTGGCAGCCTCCACAATTCCTCGTCTGATACAACAGCGCGGCTTCGACCGCAAAATCCGGCGCGTTGGCCAGCGCCTCGGCATTGCTCGGCGTCAGCTTGAGCAGGAATGCCGCCAGCGCGTTCAACTGCGCGTCGCCCAACTGGATCGCGGGCATCGAACTGCCGGGCACCATGGCGGCGGGGTGCTTAAAGTGCTCGATCATCCACGCCGCCGTTTTCTTGATGGGCACGCTCGCCAGGTCCGGGCCGACGCGTGGCTTCCCTTCCAGGCTGTGGCAACTCGCGCAGTTCTCTTTGCGGAAGTATCCGATGCCGGCCAGTTCCTGCGGCGAAAGTCCGATCCAATCGGTGGGCGCACCGTAGTCGATGGCCACGGTATTGTCGGGCTTGGGCGTGGTCGCGATCGCGGCTACAGTCAAACTGGTCCAGCCCAGTAGCGCCAGCGCCACTACGCCGAAGGCCACTGTCCGGCGCGTAACGCGCATCACCTGCGCGCGGTCGATGAACGGCGTCAGCAGCAATGCCAGCACCGCGAGCGAGGGCAGGATCACGCTGCCAACCACCGCCAGCGGTCCATCGAAAAACTTCAGCGTTTGAAACAGAAACAGGAAATACCAATCCGGGCGCGGGATGTAGGTGGCATCCGTGGGATCGGCCAGTCGCTCCAACGGCACGCGCACCGCCGAAGCCATCACGAACAGAACCACGAACGCGGCAAAGATGGCCATTGTATCTTTGAACGCCTGCTGCGGGTAGAACTTTTTCCTGGATTTTACTTCGTCGCCGGGCGCGGGAGCGACGCCGTGCTTGCGCACCAGGTAGATGTGCGTGGCAATCAGCAGGCCGGTGGCGGGCGGCAGCAGCAACACATGCAGGCCGTAGAAGCGCGCAAATGTGACCACTCCCACGGCGTTGTCTCCACCCAACAGGCGGCTCATGTAGGTCCCCGCGAGCGGAATGTGGGAGGCGATCTGGGTGGCGACCACGGTGCCCCAGTAGGCGCGGTTGTCCCACGGAAGCAGGTATCCGGTCAGCCCGTAGGCCATGGTCAGCAGAAGCAGGACCACGCCCACCATCCAGGTGGCCTCGCGCGGCTTCTTGTATGCGCCATAGAGGAACACCTGGGTCATGTGCAGCACCACCACCACGATGAGCATGCTGGCGCCCCAATGGTGCAGGCCGCGGATCAGGTGGCCGCCGGTCACTTCGGTGAGGATGTAGCGCAGGCTGTTATAGGCGTCGCCGGGGGTGGGCGCGTAGTTGAATGCCAGCAGCGCGCCGGTGAACGCCTGCACCAGAAACAGGAACACGGCGATGCTGCCGAAGACTTGATGACAGCCGCTGGAGGCCGGAATCTCTTCGTACAGAAAGTTCCGGATGGCGGTCTCGATGCCCGTGCGATGATCCAGCCAGCTCACGCTTTCTCCTTCGACTGGTGGAGGGGGCCCAGCAGCAGTTTGCCATTCTCCACTTTGGTCTCATAGCGGTCGAGCGGGCGCGGCGCGGGGCCCGAAACCACAGCGCCATCGACGCCGAAGATGGACGTGTGACAGGGGCACAGAAAGTGGTTGCGGTTCTCGTCCCAACGATAGGCGCAGCCTAGGTGCGTGCATTGCGGCCCGTAGGCAACCACCTGGGCCGCGGAAAGCTTCACCACCCAGGCCGTGGTTTTTTCGCTCTGGATTTTCCAGCCATCCACGCGGTTCTGGCGGAAGACCATCTCGACCGGCACGCGCGGCTCGAGGTTGGACACGTCGCCTGCCTCGGCCCACTCCGGCATCTTGCGGAGCTTGGGCGGAATGAGGAGATAGATCGCAGCCGGGATTGACAGCGCCGCGGCGATGAGACTCCACAGGCCGTAGATCATGGCGATGTAAAACTTCCTGCGCGTGACCTCGGTTTGATCCGTAACCGGCATATTCCCAAAATAAGACAGACAGTCGCGCCGGAGTGTGAGCATTTTGTAAAGTTTTGGAAACTTTACCGAGCCGGGCCCAGAGGGCACCCCGTGAGGGAGCGGTACAATCGAGACAACATCAGGAGGGTCCGGATGTCGGGAAAAGCATTGCGACTCTTGGCCGCGGGGGCCATGGCCGCCTGCCTGGCGATTCCTTCCGTGGGCAGTTCGCCGGTCGTGGAGCACGGCGGCGCGGCGGGCGAACTCACCGTACATGAATGGGGCACCTTCACTTCCGTCGCAGGTCCTGACGGGCAGGCCGTCGCGTGGGTGCCGCTTAGGGGATCGACGGATTTGCCGGCGTTCGTCGAGCACTTCCGCGACGAAAACTTCAAATGCGGCCTGAGCGAGACGGTGCGCATGGAGACGCCGGTGCTGTATTTCTACAGTCTGCGCGAAACAACTGTTTCGGTGAACGTGTCGTTCGCGAAGGGAATCATCACCGAGTGGTATCCGCACGCGAGCGCCGTGGAGCGAACCGACACCGATGGCAGCATTCGGTGGAATGAAGTGCGCCTGCTGCCAGGCTCTCGGGCGGCGTTCCCGTCGGGCAACGGCGATAACCACTATTACGCCGCGCGGAGCACGGCGGCCACACCGTTGCGAGTGAAGGCGCCGGGCGGCGACCAAGATGAGAAATTCCTGTTCTATCGCGGCGTGTCTTCAGCAGCGCTGCCCATCGCGGCCCGCCTGACTCCGGAAGGCAAGGTGTTGGTGCGGAATCTCGGGGCGGAAGAGATTCCCGGCGTCATGTTGATCGAGAGCCGCAGCGGGAAGCTGGGTTACCGCGTCTCTGGCGGGTTGCGCGATCAAGCGCTGGTGGACCCGCCGCCGCTGACGGCGACCGCGGACTCCATGTTCAAGGACTTGGAGGACATCCTCGTCGCACGCGGTCTGTACGTGGATGAAGCGCGCGCCATGATTGCGACCTGGCGGAATTCCTGGTTCGAAGAAGGCAGCCGGCTTCTGTACATACTGCCTGCCCCAACGGTGAGCGCCATTTTGCCTCTGGCGATTAGCCCGGCGCCGGCGAACACGGTGCGGGTGTTTGTGGGGCGCCTGGAACTGGTCACGCCGGCGACCGAGAGGGCCGTCGAGCAGGCGTTTGCGGCGCACGATCAACCGGCGCTCGACAAGTACAGGCGCTTCCTGGTTCCCATTTTGAACGCGACGATTGCGAGCGCCCAGGCAGATCCAGCCCGGACGGGGGAGCTGCGGGGCTACCTGAATTCCGCTTATTCCTACGCCTGCCGATAAGCGATATGCTGTCATGTATGGCCGATGAAGATCTGAAAGCTGAACTGGAACGTTTGCGCGCCGAGAATGAGGCGCTGAAGAAGCCGGGACGGGGCCAGATTTCCGTCCGCGTGAGCGAGAAAGGCGGGGTGTCCGTCTACGGACTGGGTCGCTTCCCGGTCACGCTTTACAAAGAGCAGTGGGAAAGACTGCTGGCCGCGGCGGAACAAATCAAGACTTTCATCAAGGACAACGATCACTTGTTGAAGAAGAAGGAAGCGTAAGGGATCTCGCACTCCAAGACGGGCCTTGTGCGTGTGCGCACTGAGGCTGTGGTTTGTCTGTGTCGCGTGTCACGCTCCCGGTTCCACTCTTCGCGGGAATTTCCAGAGCTCCCGATAGAATGGGTTGAGACTGACCCGGCGGAAGCGGGATCGCTGGTACGCGGCGAAGCAGGTTACCCAGCGGGTTGCGGATCGAACAGGCTATCTTGCGGCGGCGACCAAAGACATCGTAGACCGCCTGAGGATCATTTACAACGAGAGCCGCAAGGTAGTGGAGGAAGCCACCGCGCTTTGGTCGCAGGGGCGCAAACTAGCGGGGGTGTAGCGCACGCGGCAACGGACGGGTGGCGAGCAGGGTACTCCGATTCGCCACGCGCCGGCCAAGTCCCAGATTTCGGCAATCTACAGCAATCGCACGCGCGTGGAGACAGCGCCCCCTCGCCGAGGGCCTGGGAATGGCAAGGGTACGTTCAGGTTGTTCTACAAGAAGAGACGCTGGTCGACTGCGATCCGAGCGGTCAAGGCCTCGATCTCTTCCCGGATTTGACTCTGTTTGACGGGGTCAGGCTCGCCCGATAACAGAGCTTCGAGACGAGTTGCCGTCCGCGCGAACGTCTCCAATTCCTGCGCCCTCTGGCGCCTAAGCTGACGCCAATTAAGCAGGTCGCGGCGGTCGAGGCGGATGTGATCGCGAGTGTAGCGACCGCAAGTAGTCAGAGGTTGCAACCTGCCGTCGGGCATCTCCTGCAAATGGTCGACATACATGTCTTCCTGGCAAGGGTCGGCAAAGCGGAACCCGTTTGCAATCAAGTCGAAGGCCATGTATTCGCCTTGTGCCGGTTGCATTTGCCGCAAGAGTAATAAAGGTTCGGGTAGTGCGTCGCTTCCTCGCGGAATTTCGAGACCGGACGAAAGTGATCGATCTCAAAGAACTCCTCTCCGCCGAGCACGGCTTCAGTACGTTCGCAGTAGGCGCAACGCTGACGGAAGTCTCGACGCACAAATGGCAGATACTTCGTGCAATCGTCGAATTACGGCGGGTTTTCCTGCCGGACAAATCGGGACACGACCGGTCAGCTCGCAGCCTTGAAGCGAGCCAGCAAGTGCTCGATCGACGCCACCAGTTCGTTGCGTTCGCGACGCCAATCGTCTTGGAGGATAGTCAGGCGGGCGGCGTCGTCCTGGTCTTCGGTATCGAGGCGAGCCTCGATTCGTTCCAGTTCCAACAATTCGGTGAAATCCAGCGTCCCTTGAAGGCGTTTGTCGACCAATTCATGATAGCGGTCAAGGAGCTGATCGGAGTCCAGCGCTCTCACCTGGTCAACAATCGCCTGTGCATCGTGGCCCATCCCTGGGCTATAAACACCCGACGCGCTGATGCTATTACGGCCGCCCACGAAGGCCGAGTGCCGCGCGTGCGAACGGGCACCGCGGCGCTCGTCTCGCCTAACGTCTCTGAGCTGGGCGGCTCCATTTCGACGAGATTCGTCGCGGATGCCAGCCCGTTTCGCCGGCAGGCCTTTGGACGGCGCCATTCCTTTAGTGCTCTTGAGTGGATATTGCATTAGTGCTGGCCTTTAGTATATCGAGTTGTTCTCTGGCTCGCTGGATCGCCGCCTGAAAATCCGCTAGTTGCGCTTCGTTCATCTGAAAGCCGAGCCGCTGCTTTCTTCAGCCAAAATCCTCGGTGAAGACCTCCATTAGCACCATGTAACTGTACCCCAGAAGCTTGGTGTGCCGCACCGGGAGCGCCTCCGGTATGGGATACACTGTGTCTTCGAAAACAGGGCGCAAGTCGCAAACCACATTTATGTCCTCCAGGGTCGGAAGTACCGCATTCTCGTGGTCGAAGCGCATGTAGTCGCGGTAGACACGGTCGCGCGCTGGGCGCAGACGTTCCAATAGGGATCCGAGCCGTTCGATGCGTTCCCGAGGGCAATTCAGAAGCAGGAGGTCGCGTTGGATCTCCGGCAACTGCAGCCCATACATGTACCAGGATTCGAGAATGTACTTAAGAACATCGGCGCTCTCAGTGAACTGCTCGGGCAAGAGCGTACTGGCCGCCACGGCCGGTGAGGCCTGCTCGCTGTCAAAATCGTTGGTTGTTAGAAACCAATTCGCAAGCACCTCCCACGCTGAAAGTGGCTGCTCGGAGAACCACCAGGGCCGAACAATTTGAACTCCATCGGAAAACTCCTCCTGCGCCGGGATCGCCTGACGATCCTCTATAGATCATAGACCACAGCAAACTGGTCCCGGCGTGGCCCTTTGCATCCGGCCCCGCTTTGCGTGACAATCCGGGAATGCACTTCGCGTATTCCCCAAAGGTCCAGGAACTGCAGCAGAAGCTCATCGCCTTCATGGACCAGCACATCTACCCGAACGAGCCGCTCTACTACCGGCAGATCGCCGAAGGAGACCGCTGGCAGCCGGTCCCCATTATTGAGGAACTGAAACCCAAAGCCCGCGCCGCCGGGTTGTGGAACCTGTTCCTGCCGGACCACGAATGGGGCGCCGGCCTGACCAACCTGGAGTACGCACCCCTCTGCGAGATTATGGGGCGCGTGGCGATGGCGGGCGAGGTGTGCAACTGCTCGGCGCCAGACACCGGCAATATGGAAGTGCTGGCGCGCTACGGCACCCCGGAGCAGAAACAGCAGTGGCTGGTACCGTTGCTGGAGGGCCACATCCGCTCCTGCTATTGCATGACGGAGCCGGCGGTGGCCTCGTCGGATGCCACGAACATTTGCGCCAGCATCGTGCGCGACGGCGACGAGTATGTGCTGAATGGGCGCAAGTGGTGGTCTTCCGGCGCGGGCGACCCGCGCTGCAAGATCGCCATCTTCATGGGCAAGACGGACCCGCAGGCGCCGCGGCACAAGCAGCAAGCCATGATCCTGGCGCCGATGGACGCGCCTGGTATCGCCATCGAGCGCATGGTGCCGGTGTTCGGTTACGACGATGCCCCGCACGGCCACGGCGAAGTGCTCTTCGACAACGTGCGCGTGCCCGCCTCCAACATGCTGCTCGGCGAAGGGCGCGGCTTCGAGATCGCGCAGGGTCGCCTGGGACCGGGACGCATCCACCATTGCATGCGGCTGATAGGGCTGGCTGAGCGGGCCCTGGAAGCGATGTGCCGGCGGGCGCAATCGCGCGTGGCGTTCGGACGGAAGCTCGCGGAATTCGGCACGCTGCGCGCCGATATCGCCGACTCGCGCATGGAGATCGAGCAGGCGCGGCTGCTCACCTTGAAGGCCGCTTATATGATGGATGTGGCGGGCAACAAAGCCGCCAAAGCGGAGATCGCCATGATCAAGGTGGTGGCGCCCAACATGGCGCTACGGGTGCTCGACCGCGCGATACAGGCCCATGGCGGCGCGGGTGTGTCGGACGATTTCTTCCTGGCGCATGCCTGGGCGGGCGCGCGCACGTTGCGGCTGGCGGACGGGCCGGACGAAGTGCATCGCGAAGCCGTCGCCAAGATGGAGTTACGGAAATACGATGTGGGCACGGCATGAATCTGACGAATAAGATCGCGGTGGTGACGGGCGGCGCGAGCGGCATCGGCCGCGCACTGTGCAGGCGGTTCGCCGCGGAGGGTGCGCGTGGCGTGGTCGTAGCCGATGTGGATAGCACCGGCGCCGAACAGGTGGCGCGCGAAATTGGCGGGCTGGCTGTTTGCACGGACGTGAGCCGCGAGGGCGATATCATCCGGCTGGTGGAGCAGGCCATCGCTCGGTTCGGCGCGATCGATCTGTTTTGCTCCAATGCGGGCATCGCCATGGAGGGCGGTGTCGAGACATCCGACAGCGGCTGGCAGCGCATCTGGGGCATCAATTTCATGGCGCACGTGTATGCCGCGCGCGCAGTTCTGCCGGGCATGCTGGCGCGCGGCGAAGGCTACTTGTTGCAGACCGCCTCGGCGGCCGGTCTGCTCACACAGGTCGGCTCGGCTCCGTACGCCGTGACCAAGCACGCGGCGGTGTCGCTGGCCGAATGGCTGTCGGTGACTTACGGCGACCGGGGCATCCGGGTGTCCTGCTTGTGTCCACAGGGCGTGCGCACCAACATGCTCGCGGAGGCCGAACAGGGTCCGGGCCGCTTCCTGCTGGAAGGAGCGCTGGAACCCGAACAGGTCGCCGAAGCGGTGGTAGCGGGCCTGGCCGACGAGCGCTTCCTGATCCTGCCGCACCCGGAGGTCGGCGAATACCTGCGCCGAAAGGCGAACGATTACGATCGCTGGCTGCGCGGCATGCGGCGGATGCAGGCGAAGGTGGATGCCAAGTGATACATTACCGATCGATGAGGATCTTACTCGCTCTCCTATTGCTCTCGCTTGCGAGCGCACTGGCGCAGACCTTGCGCGACTCTGGCTACCAGCGCGGTGTGTT
>CABECV010000463.1_pt1 | contig 14418 bp, 8 predicted proteins | sample 3422511 | NCBI WGS metagenome assembly CABECV01 (sample SAMEA5534327, study PRJEB31848) | metagenome | biome: tundra; feature: field; material: soil | place: USA | collected 2013-05 | depth 0.15 m | reverse complement strand
GCCTTGGAGATAACTGCCCGGCGGAACATATTCGGGCCGGTCGTGCCGGTCGGCGTATGTCACCTCTGCCCCTGCGTTGGTGAAGCTTCGGGCCAGGAGACCTCCGGTCTGTCCCAGTCCGCCGAGTACGAGAACCGACTTAAATGCCATAAGAGTCAGGGCGCCGTATTGATCAAGACGGACAGATTCGCCGAACGCGCATTGGCGATTGCCATGTCCGGCTTGCCATCCCCGTTGAAATCCGCCACGGCAATCGAAATCGGTCCGATCCCGACGCCGAAACCCACTCCAGTTACGAAAGTGCCGTCGCCAATGCCCTTCAGCGTCGCCACGCTGTTGAGGTGGCTGTTCGCCACCGCCAGATCGATCTTGCCATCCCCAGTGAAGTCGCCCAGTGCAAGCGAAACGGGGCTAGTGCCTCCTGAGTAATTCACGGCAATCCGGAAGGTGCCATCGCCATTGCCCAGCAAAATCGAGATGTCTTTGGAGTTGCTGTTCACCACCGCCAGATCCGGATTGCCGTCCCCGTTCAAGTCTCCAACCGCGATGAATACCGGGTCGTTGTCCGCTGGATAGGTGACCGGTGGCTGCAAGGTGCCGTCGCCGTTGCCCAGCAGGATCGAGACCGGTCCATTCAGGTCGGCTGTAGCGACGTCCAACTTGCCGTCGTTATTGAAATCGCCCACTGCGATGTACTGGGGGTGCTGCCCATCAAGTCCCATGGCGGACGGCGCCTGAAATGTGCCGTCGCCATTCCCGAGGGCCACCAGCACCGCCATGTCATGAAAATCGCACGCAGCGATATCCGGTATCCCATCGCCGTTGAAGTCTCCGATTGCCAAGCCGAAACCGGTCAGGGCAACATCCTGGATCGGCGGTTGAAACGTGCCATCGCCGTTGCCTAGCAGCACGGACACGCCGGTTGCGTCGGCGATGACCAGATCCATCTTCCCATCCAGGTTGACGTCAGCCGGCACAACCTGGATCGGATATATCAGCGAATAGTTGACAGCCGGCTGAAAAGTTCCGTCTCCGTTTTCCAGAACGATCGAATAACTGCTGCCTGCGGCGTTGAGTGCGACGATATCCTGCTTTCCAACACCCCTCAGGTCGGCCGCGGCGACGAAAGTAATAGCCGTTCTGGCGGGACGCGGCAACGGAACCGGCGCCGCGACTTGGAATCCGCCTTTGCCGTTTCCGAACAGTATCGATATATCACCGGAACTACTATTCGCAACGGCCACATCGGGCCGGCCATCGCGATTGAAATCTCCGGCAGCCACCAACACTGGAACGATGTCTACCAGAAAGGCCGTGGGCGGCTGAAACGTCCCATCGCCGTTACCGAGCAGCACGTAAATAGAATTCGTCGAGCTGTTGACCGCTACCAGATCCTGCTTGCCGTCGCCATTGAAATCGGCCGGCGAAATCGATACGAGATTGGTTGTCGCGGCTACGTCAGAGGCAAGCCCGAACGTTCCGTCGCCATTGCCCAGCAGCAGCGAAATGCTGGCCGTGTTCCGATTGGCGACGGCCAAGTCCAGTTTGCCGTCCCCGTTGAAATCGGCGATGGCGACCGAGGAAGGCTGGTCGCCGACCGTGTAGGGAACCGCACTCTGGAATGTTCCGTTGCCGTTGCCGAGGAGCACGGACACAGTGCCCGGCGTAGTGGACGTGGCGCCCACGTTCACCGTGACCAGATCCGTTTTGCCGTCATGATTGAAGTCGGCCGCCGCGACGAAGACGGGAGTGGGGCTCACCGGATAGCTCACTCCCGGATTGAACGTTCCGTCTCCCTTTCCGAGAAAGACGATTACCGCGTCACCGGCGACGACCGCCAAATCGAGTTTTCCATCGCGATTGAAATCGCCCACGGCCAACCCCTGAGGACTGGCTTCCGCAACCGGTGTGGTCAAGCCAGCCTGGAAGGTCCCGTTGCCGTTTCCCAAGAGGACGGTGATCGTGCCCGCAGCCGTCTGGACCGCGGCAATGTCGGTTTTTCCGTCATGATTGAAGTCACCGACGGCGATCGCGGTATTCCCAGGAACTGAGGAGATCTGCGCCATCTGAAAAAAGCCCCCCTTGGCATCCAACATGACCGCAATGCCGCCGGAAGCCGCGACCGCCAGATCGGGCCTGCCATCGCCATTGAAATCCCCTAGGGCGATGGCACTGGGATTTCCTGCAGGAACCGTGTAGTCCCGTTCGGCCCGGAAGGAAAGGGGCTGCGCGCAGAGAGCCTGGAACGCAAATAGCGCGAGAAGGAAAAACCGGCGGGGCGCGTGTGTCATCATTGCTTGGTTCCTCCGATTTGAGCATATGCGGCTGCCAGATGAGCCGGGAGGGTCCCCGGGCCCGGTGGCGCGGCGCCGGGCTGAGTCTCTGAGATGCAGGCCCGCAGACAAGCCGCGGCGTCCCGCACATACTCAGTCACCGAGGTCGAATGATTTCCCGGGATGTGGTGGACCACCGCTTCCGCCGCCACTTTGCTCCATCCCATGGCCGGATCATCCGGCTCTTCGATAGGTCTGGGCTCTTCAACCGGCCACAGAACCGTGACGCGAGCCGGAAAGAACTTCGGGCGGTAACTTATCATGGCCTTTTGGTACACCGCGGAGATATCGGCGCGACCCGCGTGGTAGGTCCGCTCGACGAGCCTGTCGTTCCGCGGCGCGGCCGCAATGGCTGCCACCAGATCTACGCGCTCGCCTAGTTCCATGAGTTGCCGCGCCATCTCCACCGCGATCAGACCGCCATTGCACAGGCCTCCCAATAGGTAGGGACCATGTGGTTGGAAGGCGCGCAGGGTAACTATATGATCGGCCGCCATAGCCTCGATGCCAGGCGGTACGGCGTCGCCATTGGCGCCGTGCTGGGGGAACGCGAAGAATGGCTGGTCTCGACCGAGGCACCGCGCCAGCTCCAGGCAATAGAACCCACCCAGGAAAAAATCGCCGTGCACAAAGAAGAATGGGGGGCGCACACCGGCGGGCTGGACTTGCCAGATGCCGGGTTTCGCGGCGGCCGTCTCCCGATCCCGCAGAGCCTTCTCCAAACCCTCCAAGGTCGGGTTGGCAAATAGTGTGGCCAGCGGAATTTTCTTTCCGTACACCTGTTCGATCTGGTCGAGGACCCGCGCGACTAGCAGCGAGTGCCCGCCCAGATCGAAGAAGTTATCTTGAGGGCGCGCTTCCACACCCAGCACGTGTGACCAGAGCTGCGCCAGCCCTTCCATCCGCGAGGGCACCGGCGAGGGCGCCGGCGGTGGGGGCGCCCCGTCCCACGCTCCATGCTCCAGCGCCACCCGGTCCACCTTGCCGTTTCGCGTGCGTGGCAGGTCCTCCATAAACACAAACGACGAAGGGACCATGTAATCCGGCAGACGTTGCATCAAGTACCCGCGCAGTTCGTGGCTGGATGGAACCGGCCGGGTCCGTGCGACTACGCAAGCTACTAACTTCTTTTCGCCGGGTTGATCTTCGCGGACAAGAACCACGGACTCTCTGAGTCCCGGATGATCGCGCAAGGCCGCTTCGATTTCCTCCAACTCGATGCGGAAGCCACGAAGCTTCACCTGGCGATCCACGCGCCCGAGGAACTCGATGGCGCCGTCCGGCCGGTAGCGCGCAAGGTCGCCTGTCTTGTACAAGGTGGCGCACGCACTCGTGCGTGCAGCGTCGGCACTCATGCCGACGCCCACTCCCGACAGACTGTCCGTGTCCCAGCAGGGTGTCGAGACGAGTCTCGACACGGCACGCATGAGTGCGTGCGCCACCTCATCGGGGATGAAGCGCTCGGCGGTCAATTCGGGCCGGTTCAGGTAGCCTCGGGCCACGCCGGCTCCGCCGATATATAGCTCTCCCGGCGCACCCACGGGCACCGGCTGCAGGTGGGAATCGAGGATATAGGTCTGAGTGTTGGCGATAGGGCGTCCGATCGGCACGGGCGAGCCGCAGTTGACCGTGCAGCGCATCATCGTGGCGCACACGGTGGCCTCCGTGGGGCCGTATGCATTGAAGAAGCAGCGGCCACCAGACCAGCGCGCCACAACCTCGTCGGGGCAGCTCTCCGCACTAGCGCAGAGCATCCGTAATGCGGGCAGACTTGCGGCCGGCAGGCCTGACAACACGGACGGCGGCAGACTTGCCGTCGTGATGGCCTGCGAGTCCAGCAGTTCGAGCAGGTTCTGCCCGGCTAGCAGCGTGTCCGGTCCGGGCAAATACAAACGGCCGCCGGAGAGCAACGCTATGAAGAAATCCCACACTGATGCATCGAAGCTCGGGGAAGCAAACTGCAGCACGCGACTGGTCGCATCGAGTTCAAAAAGCCGCACTATATGTGCCGCCAGATTGCACACGCTGCGGTGTTCCACTAGAACACCTTTGGCTGTACCAGTGGATCCGGATGTGTAAATGACGTATGCCAGGTTGCGCGGCCCAACCGAGGTGGCCGGGTTTGCAGTGCTCTCGCCGGCGATGAGATTCCCTTCGGATTGGAGCTTGGGCCGGGTCAGGACGACCGCAGCGCCGGCGTCGGCGATCATGAACTCCAGCCGTTCCTTCGGCAATGCGGGGTCCAGGGGCAGATAAGCGCCCCCGGCTTTCAGCGTGCCCAATATGGCGGCCATCATCTCCAGCGAACGCTCCAGGCAGATGCCCACCAAGCTCTCCGGCCCGACGCCCGCCTTGATCAGATAATGCGCCAATTGATTCGCTTGGGCGTTCAACTCGTGGTATGTGAGCGACGAATCTCCGCAAACCACCGCCAGCGCATCCGGAGTGCGTTCCGCCTGCTCCTCGAACAGACTATGAATGCAGGTGTTGTCAGGGTATGGCGCCGCGGTGGCATTCCAGTCGAGAATCTGCCGCGCTTCCCCGGCGGTAAGCAGCGGCAAGGCCCACACAGGCTGTTCGGGGTTGGCTATCGCAGATTCGAGCAGCGTGAGGAAATGTCCGCGCATGCGCTCGATGGTTGCGCCGTCGAAGAGGCCGGTGTTGTACTCGAACCAGCCTTGCAGGCCATCGGGCGTCTCCCACAACGAGAGCGTGAGATCGAACCGCGCTGTTCCGATATCCAAATCGGTCACTTCGAGTGAGAGGCCAGCGGCTTCGTGCTTGGGTTGCGGGGCATTCTGCAACACGAACATCACTTGAAAGAGGGGCGAAAAGAGGCTGTCGCGAGCGGGGTTCAGTTCCCGGACCAGCCTGTCGAAAGGAACATGCTGGTGCGCATAGGCGCCAAGTGCTGTGGTGCGCGCGCGGCGCAGCAATTCACGGAAACTTGGATTGCCCGAGAAGTCCGTGCGCAATGGCAGCGTGTTCATCAGCAGTCCGATGAGGGACTCCAGTTGGACTTGGCTGCGGCCCGCGATGGGCGTGCCAACCGTGATGTCTGCTTGTCCCGTGTAACGGTGCAGGATCGCCTGGAAGGCCGCCAGCAACACCATGAACGGAGTCGCGTTTTCATCGCGGGCGAATTCCCGCAACGCGTTTACGAGCCTTTTGGGTAGGGTCAACGGAATGCGCGCGCCATCGGGTGAAGGCGTTGCGGGACGCCGCCTATCGGCCGGCAACGGCAGAAAGCGGGTTGCGCCGGCAAGTTGCCGCCGCCAGTACTCGAGCCCTTCTTCGATCGCCGCGCTTTCCACCCATTCCCGCTGCCACAGCGCGAAGTCGCTGTACTGGACCGGCAGGTCCGGCAACTGGGAATGCCGGCCTTGAGAAAGGGCTTCATACAACGTCATCCATTCACGAATCAGGACCTCCATCGACCAGCCGTCAAACACGATGTGGTGCACCGTCACGAGCAGGATGTGCTGCGCATCGGACAGGCACAGAAGGTGGGCACGCAACAGGGGTCCGCGCGCCAGGTCAAACGGCTGCCGCGCATAATCTCGCGCCAGGCGCAGGGCTTCTTCCTCGCGTTCGGCGGAAGGGACCTCGGTGAGATCCAGCACAGGCGCCAGAATCGGCGCTGCGGAGAGCACCCGTTGGACCGGCTGTCCCGCCACGACCGGAAACGTGGTCCGTAACGCTTCATGGCGTCGTACCACTTCGCTGAGAGCGCGCAGCAAGGGCTTGACTTGGAGCGGACCGTTGAGGCGAATGATCGACGCGCGATTGTACAGTGCGCCCGCGGGTTCCAGTTGCCACAGATACCATAGCCCCTGCTGGCCAAACGACAAGGGCGCGTCGCCAGGGCGCTCGCGCCGCTGCAGTTTGGGCGCCTGCGCGCCGCACTGCCCGGTTCCAAGCTCCTCGACCATTCCTGCCATTTGGGCCACTGTCCCGCCATCGTCAAAAACACAGCGCAAGGGCAACTCGACGCCCAGACGATCTCGGATGCGGGAGATCAACTGGGCGGCCAGCATGGAGTCTCCGCCCAAGTGGATGAAGTTGTCGTTGCGGCCTGCCTGAGCGCAATCCAATACCTCGCTCCAGATGGCGGCGATCGTTTGCTCGATAGGCGTGCGGGGCGCCTCGTATGCCGCCGCTTCCGACCGCTCTTCAGCGAGTCCCAGTCTCGCGGCGAGGCCGATGCGTTGCACTTTGCCAGTGGGGCCCGTGGGAATTTCGTCGACAATCAAGATCCGGCCAGGCACCTTGAAATCCGCCAGCCGGGTGGCGGCGAAGGCCTGTAGTTGCTTTTCGTCAGCGCGGCCTCCCGATCGCAGCACAACGGCAGCCGCTACATCCTCTCCAAGTTGACGGTGAGGCCTGGCAAACGTGACGGCTTGCGCCACGGCGGGATGGTCGAGCAGAACCTCGTCGATCTCGCGCGGCGAGATCTTCTCTCCACCGCGATTGACGATCTCCTTGATCCGTCCGGTGAGGAACAGGTACCCTTCCTCGTCCAGCCGCCCCTGGTCGCCGGTGCGGAGCCAGCCATCCGCGAAGACGCTCTGGTTGGCCTCGGGGTTGTTCAGGTAACCGGGCGTGACGTTGGGGCCGCGAATGACCACCTCACCGCCAATCACGGCGACTTCCGCGCCGACGGCCACTCCCACTGAACCGGGCTTGCGCGAGCGTGGCGGCAAAGGATTGCTGGCTATCTGGTGCGCGGCCTCCGTCATGCCGTAGGCTTCGATCACCGGCGCCTGAAACACTCTTTCCAGATCGGCCATCACTTGCGGTGGAAGGGGGGCGGACGAAGAACGGATGAACCGGAGCGGGCAGCGCGCAATGGTTTCGCTGTGCGCGGCCGCGCGCGCCAGCACCGCTTGGTGGATGGTGGGCACGGCGGTGTACCAGGTGGGCCGGAATTCCTCCATCCAGGAGAAGAACTGGGGAGCATAGAATCCCGGCGAGCAAAAAACGCTTCCGCCTGCGGCCAGCGACGCGAGCAGCGCGCCGACGAGCCCGTGAATGTGAAACAACGGCATCACATTCAGGCAACGATCCTCCGGGGTTAACTCCAACGCGCAGTGGACGTGCCGGGCCGAGGCACAGATGTTCTGGTGCGCCAGGGGTACGATCTTGGGACGAGCCGTGGTGCCGGAAGTGTGCAACAGCAGGGCGATATCCTCCGCTTGCGCCCAATCGGGGCTGATCGCGGGTGCAGGATCGGGGTCCGCAAGCGTGAAGAGGCCGGCGGGCGAATCTCCGGCCGGCAAGAGTTCGACGATCGGAATTCGAAGCCTGTGGGCGACGCTCCGCGCCGGCGAGTCCTTGCCGGCTTCGACGATGAGCGCCCGTGCCTGTAAGTCCGAGAGATAGAATTCGAGTTCGGCGGCCCGGAAGCCGGGATTCAAAGGCGCGGCGGTGGCGCAGGCGGCCACGCTCAGGAACGCCGCTGCCATCTCCGGGCCATTCGGAAGCACGATGGCCACCCGGTCGTGGCGTCCTACTCCGCCGCGATTCAGCCTGGCAGCTACTTCCTCAGCTTGCGCCAGCAGGCGGGCATATGTGAGGGGCGCACGGCCCGGGCCGGTCAGCGCCGGGCGGTCAGGCAAAAATCGGGCTTGGCTGGCCAATAAATGATAGACGTCGCCCATCTGAGCCCACCAGCCGGTGAAAGACCTATTCTGAAATCATACACCAAGAGCGCGGCAAACGCTAGCGCCGTTCACGCGCCCCGATGATTTCGTCTTCAATCCGACATGCTTCCGTAATGACTATTTCATATAAGGAAAGCACAAAGTTTTCGTTAAGTCCTCTAGTTTTTCCCTCTGCCACTGCCCGCACCTTAACTTGAGTTACGCGGTCAGCTTGCATCATAGCAATACCTGCTTCGGCCTTGTACAGCGCAACCTCTCGACAGATACCAAGTCTGCGAGATAGCAGTTCTAGTATCTGATCGTCCATCTCGTCCAATTCGCGGCGGAACTGCCGCAGCTTCTCCGTCATGCCTTCAATCCTGCCACTCTGTCGTGATTTCCGCAATAGATTGGAAAGCAGACAATAACGCCTGTGCTTTCAACAGAATTTCCCGCCACTCCTCATCCGGGTCGGACAGCGCGACAACCGCGCCCCCGACGCCGATCGAGACGCTTCGATCCGAAAATACCGCCGTTCTTATGACAATATTCAGGTCCGCCGCGCCGTTCAAAGCGAAATAGCCGATCGACCCGGAATATACGCCCCGCGCCTCACGCTCTAACTCGTCGATGATCGACATGGTGCGAAGCTTCGGCGCTCCCGTCATCGACCCGCCAGGGAAGGCCGCTCGAAAACAATCCACAGCGGTCCGGCCGGTACGCAACTGTCCGGTGATGGTGCTGACAAGCTGATGCAGTGTCGCATAGGTTTCCACCTTCATCAACTCCGGCACGCTCACGGAACCGAGTTCACAGACCTTGCCGAGGTCGTTGCGCAACAGGTCCACAATCATCAGGTTTTCGGCTTGGCTCTTGATATCGTAATTAAGAGTCCGGCATAAATGATCGTCCTCGGCCGCGTCTGCACCCCGCCGCATTGTTCCCTTGATCGGTTTAGACTCCACGGCTCCGCCTGGCCGCACCTTCAAGAACCGCTCGGGTGAAGAGCAAGCGACCGCCACGCCGGGAAACTTCAGATACGCCGAGTATGGCGCCGGGTTAATCTGGCGCAGAACTTTATAGAACTCAAATGGATCGCCTGCAACAGTTGCCCGGAGTTTATTAGTCAGGCAGACTTCATAGCTTTCACCGTCGCGAATGTGCTTCAGGCACCTGGCGATATCGTCGAGATAAATTTCGCGATTCCGGCTCATGACGAAATGCACTCTCTGCTTGGGCCAGACAGAGCTCGTTGGCTGGCAATGCCCGTCGAGGAACGAAACGATCCAACCGAACCATTGTGAAGCCGGGCCGGCGTCGGTTAGCTGTCCTGAATACAGAAGATACAGCTCATCCTTCTGGTGGTCGATCGCTATGCATTTGCCGGCGAATAGAAGGATACAATCCGGCTCGGTTGAGCGGTGCGGCGCAGGTGCGCTGCAAAGCGCCTTCAATTCATATCCGAAATAGCCAACGAAACCGCAATTGAAATCGAACGGCAGATCCTTGTTGGGCGTCAGCCGCTCGCCAAGCTTCCTGTTGAGATAGGTGAGGACATCGTCGCCGGATGTTTTTGTAACAGGGCCGTGTTGCGTGACCAGCGTCTGTTCCGCCGCATAATACCGCACAATCTCGGCATCGGATTCGGGAGCACCGCCCATGAATGAGAACCTGGCGCGTTCTCCGGAATAGAGACTGCTATCCAGCCAGAAGGCGTTATCCAGATGGGCGAAGAGCGAAGCAAACAACTGCGCAGCGTCGACCTTTGCCTGGACACGCCGCACGAAAAGACGGCCTTCCGCTCTGCAAGGTAGATGGATCCGGGGGGACGCGGGAGAGTCTGGCGGCAGATCTGCGGAATACGCCTGCCCCGCGGCCCGGAACTTTCGCGTGAGCTCGACGAAGTTGGTGACGATTGTTTTGCCATACTCGGTAGAGATAGACTCCGGGTGGAACTGAACGCCCCAAATGGGCCGGGTCCGGTGCGCCAGGCCCATCACGATGCCATCCACGGTCCAGGCTGTGGCTGACAGCGCCGGAGGCAACGGCTGAGCGCAAGCCAGTGAATGGTATCGCACCGCCGAAAACGGGTTCGGCACATTCGCAAACAGAGCCGAGTTGTCATGGTACACACTGCTGAGGCGGCCGTGCATGGGTTCTGGCGCGTGTATCACCGAGCCTCCAAACGCATGGCAAATACCCTGGTGGCCAAGGCAGACGCCAAGCAACGGCGCGCTTAACTCCAGAATGGCTCTCTTGGAGAGGCCAAAATCCTGTTCCCTGTCGGGCCGGCCCGGGCCCGGAGATATGATTACGCAGTCGAAGTCCAGACGGACAAGGTTTTCCCACCCTATGCTGTCATTCTGAATCACTATTGGCGCAGTGCCCGTGATGCTGCCAACCAGTTGGTAGAGATTGAACGTGAAGGAATCATAGTTGTCTATGATCAGGGTCTTCATAATTCGAGGGCGATGCCTTTATGCCAATCCGCCGCACGCCGCCTTGGCTGTGCTTTCGCGCGCCGCGGTCTTGAGCACGTTGAATGCGATGGCCATCCGCAGCACCTCGGAAGGCCCATCGTAAATGCGGGCGCCGCGCGCATCCCGGTAATAACGCTCAAGTGGCAGGTCCGCGGAGTAGCCCAGGGATCCATGGATCTGGATCGCCCGGTCCACAATGCGGTTCAGCGCCTCGGATACAAAGACTTTGGTCATGGCTATCTCCTGATGGTGAGGCTTGGCCTGCTCGATCAGCCACGCGCTGTGGAGAACCATCAGCCTTGAAGCGTACAGGTCGATCGCGGCATCCGCCAGCATCAATTGGACGGCCTGGTGCTGGGCCAGGGGCGCGCCAAAGGTTTCGCGGTGGAGAGCGCGTCCGGCTGCCATGTCGAGCGCCCGCTGGCAGACGCCAATCCAGCGCATGCAGTGCGCCAGACGGGCGTGCCCCAGGCGTTGCTGAACCAGCGGGAGGGCGCCGCCCTCGGGACCCAAGACCGCTTCGCGCGGCACGCGGCAACCGTTGAGGCGCACTTCGCAAGGGCCTCCCGGCACACGTGTGCCCAGCGACGGAATCTCGCGGACCACCTCCCACCCAGGCGTGTCCGTGTCTACCAGGAACAGCGTCATCCCTTGCTGCGCGGGCACATTCGCATTGGTGATGGCCACCACCACGGCAAAGCTGGCAGTGCGCGCGCCGCCGATAAACCATTTCTCGCCGTTGAGCACCCAGTGGTTGCCTTCGGGCAACGCCCGCGTCTTGATGCCCCCCAGGTCCGAGCCGGCAGCTTTTTCCGACATGGCGAAGCAGGAGCGCACTTGTCCCGCAGCCAGCGGGCGAAGATAGCGTTCCTTCTGCTCGGGGCTTGCCGCGTGCTGGAGCAGCAGCATATTGGCCTCGTTGGGAGGAGCACAGTTGAGCACCAGTGGAGCAATGGCGCTGGCGCCCAATTCCTGATTCACAAGCGCCATGCACAAGGGACCGGCGCCCAGCCCGCCCCACTCCGGCGGCAGTTGCGGCGTCCAAAGATGCAATGTGCGCGCTCTGGCTTGCAGGTCCGCCAATCGGTCCTCATCCACGCGGCCCTCGGACATTTGTTCTTCCACGGGCATAACCTCGCCGGCCACGAATGCCGCAACCCGATCCCTTAATGCCTCGTGCTCCGGCGGAAACGTAAAGTCAATCATGGTTCGTTCAGGCAATTGTATCGCGCCCGTGGACAATGCAGAGACTAGTGTGAGGCGTCAGTGTTCAATCCAAAGCGAGCTTCCGTGATCTTGCCGTCTCGAATGATAAATATGGCTCGCCCCGAGAGTGGGGCGACGCCCCACGTTTTGAGCCGGTCCGAGTTCACCACGCCGTCGACCGTGACCACGTTACCATTCACAAGTACGCTGTCGATCCTCAACAAATCTAGGTTCGAGGCGAAGCGTTCGCGGTGCCATCTTTCCAGGCATGGCTTGTCTCGACAGTAAGTCCCCCCAAACTCCAGAATGGCGCCTTCGGCGTACAACTCTGTACAGCGGCACAGATCGCGCATGCGGAATGCTTCGAGATAGTCCTCCAGCACGGGTACGTTCAGCGCAATCGATCGATCGGTCATGTATTCCGCTGTAAGCGCCGCAGCGGCGCAAAGACGCATGTGCCCGGCCTGTCGTGAACCTGCGATTCATCATATTCTGTCACGTTTCAGGTGCGTTGTCACGCCATAGTCTTATCTCATGCAAGATGAGCCTGAAGCGGGGGATCGGTCATGCTGGGGATTAGGACGAGATCCGGGTTTGTTTGAAAGGCAGCGGGGCAGTGCATTTCGAAGGCGAGAAAAAGGAGGAGGTTTACGCTTGGGTGAGCGGGTGCTTGGGGGAGCAGAACTGGGCCGAGTTGGGGCGTACGGCGCGTGGTTTGGTGCGGCGGTATATGGAGAAGATGACAGGGCTGAGCCGCGCGCAGATCACGCGTCTGATCACCCGCCCCTGCACGTGTGCTCAGGGAACATCCAGGAGAATGCCCTGGTTAGGTATTTTCTTGCGGCAGAAACGCTCCCGAAATCGCGGCTGCGAGCCCGGTGTCTCATGATGCTGCGCGACGAGTCCGGCAGTTTTTCCGTCGAGCGCCTTCCGCGCTCCTCGTGGTGCTCGATCAGGAGGCTGAAATCGTGGTAAACCCGGCATCGCCCTGGACTTGGAGTGGCGTGATCGGGCCGGGCTGAACGGGTGCGGGCCTGCCGAGGGCAGCTACATGAAGCAGTACCGAGGGACACACCAACACCAGCGTGTTCGTGGGTACCGCGTACTCGCAAACTTTGTCCGCCTCGGGAACCGCGCCTTATACCTGGACCATCGCAAAGGGCGCGCTACCCGGCGGTCTGTCGCTGGATGCATCCAGCGGGTCGATTAGCGTCACGTCCACGGCCGCGGGCACTTCCAGTGTGACGATTCAGGTCACCGACAGTACCAAAGCGACCGCCTCGGCGGCTTTCACGCTGACGGTGATATCGGCCAGCTTCAGCGGACTATCGAGCACGGCTACCGCGGCGCAGCAATTGAACGGCACGCTGGCGCCAGGCGCGGCGTATCCGCAGGAGATCACCGGCCAAGTCACGCTGGCCTTCCAGCCGTATGCATCGTTGGCTTCGCCGGCGCACGATCCATCCATCCAGTTCTCGACTGGCGGACGCACCGCGAGCGTCACGATACCCGCCAACAGCACGGCGCCGGTGCCTTTCTCGCTGCAAACTGGGACCGTGGCCGGGAATCGTATTGCCAGACCAAAAAGGGTCATATGAGCTCATCTGGCCTTCCAAGATTTTTCCCCCAGCCTACCATCTGCTACCATCTGCTACCATCTGTGAGCTCCGCCTGGCCTGAGAGACGCCCTCCAGAGACGGTTTCCGAGTGTGGCCGTTCCTGACGAAGGCAAGTAATCGTTACGGAAAGCTGTTAACCCGGTTAACAGGCCCTACGAAAACCGCGAAAATGGGCAGAATACGAGCTTTTTGTGCCTGGCGAGACCCAGCCAGCGACGGCCGAGGACGTTGCGATGGGGGCAGAAACGTGGAGCCGCCCGGGTAGGTTTCTCCGTTTGTCTCTTCCGCACAGGCATTTGGTTAACAGGCTCAATTTCGAAAGGCGGACCCCCGCGCTCCGCCAATTTGCCGCCGCGGATGCAGTTTGACGAAAAGGTGAGTTTTCAACTTGCAACCGGCGGCAGCAGCCTCTGGCTGACCGCCTCGGGCATCGCCTTTGACGTCTTGCGGCCCAAGGAGATCGTAGCGACGGTCAAGGCCGAAAGCCCTCGGTTTGATCGTAGTTCGTCGCGGCCAAAGGCATCTGATGTTGAACGTCTCGTGGTGTCGGAAGACTTTGTCGGCGCGAGCCGCATACCTGGATTCGAGCCTCACGGTCCCCAACGCGGCATTTATAACTACCTTATCGGCAATGATCCTGCCAAATGGCGAACGAACGTAACGGCGTACAACGAAGTAGTATACCGGAACGTTTGGGATGGCGTAGATCTCCGGCTTTACCCGAATGAGTCGGGTCTCGAACAGGAGTTTGTATTGGCGCCCGGCGGAGACGCTAGCAAAATCCAAGTAGCGTACAAAGGAATCAACACCCTCAAATTGGCGGACGATGGCTCCCTGCTCATTCTGACCGCCTTCGGGCAGTGGCGCGAAAGCCCGCCTAAGGTCTATCAGGAGATCGCCGGCAAGCGCGTCGCAATAAACGCGCAAATGTGGATACGCACGGGGCTGGCCGTCTGGCCATCCGCCGTCAGCACCACGTCCACGTCGCCCATCCCAGCCAAGCTGCGCGGAAGTTCCCCAGTGCGGCTCCGCCGCAACGTCTGTGATCCACAGTCGAGCGTTCTCCTCCTGTAGTACGTTGTCAGTGAGATTCCTATTTCACAAACAAGACCACAACAGGAGAACGCCATGCAAGAGT
>CABECV010000453.1_pt1 | contig 14475 bp, 17 predicted proteins | sample 3422511 | NCBI WGS metagenome assembly CABECV01 (sample SAMEA5534327, study PRJEB31848) | metagenome | biome: tundra; feature: field; material: soil | place: USA | collected 2013-05 | depth 0.15 m | reverse complement strand
CGGGCTGAAGCTTGCCGCACTCCGGGCAGAACTTGGCCGATCTCGGGATCGCGTGTCCGCATTCGACGCAGAACTTCGTGTCGGCTGACGCGCCGCCCGAAGGCGCGGCCGGCTTCATGGCGTTCATCATGGTCTGCGCCATGCTAATGCCGGCCCCCAGCCCCACACCCACGCCAGCCGCGCCGCCTTCGTTGGCCGCCGCAATCGGGATGGCTTGCGCCGCCTCGAATTGCGCGTAACGCCCAAGGTCGCCCACCATGGTCATGCCGATGCGCTGATCCAGCACCTTCTGCAGTTCGTCCGGCAGCGAAAGATTCTCGACGATCAACTGGTTCAGTTCCAGCCCCAGCGCTTTGAACGACGGGCTCGCGTGGTCGGCGATCTTCTGCGCCAGCGTCGCCTGGTGCGCCGCCATATCCAGGAACGGCACATCGCTGTTGGCGAACGTATCGGTCATCCGCGCGACGATCGTCTCGCGCAGTTGCCCCTCCAGGTCCGCCACACGGTAGATGTCCCGCGTGCCGCTCACGTTGGTGTAGAAAGCCCGCGGATCGGCCACGCGGTAGGAGTAGATTCCGTAACCGCGCAGCCGCACCGCACCATACTCCTTGTCGCGAATCGTGATGGGCGTCGCCGTGCCCCAGCGCTGATCAATCTGGAGCCGCGTCGAGAAGAAATACACGTCCGATTTGAAGGGCGATTCGAACGCTTTGTCCCAGTTCATCAGGTCGGTGAGCAGCGGCAGATTGCGGGTGTTCAGAGTGTGCAGGCCCGGCGGGAACACATCGGCAATGCGGCCCTCGTTGACGAAGGCGGCCATCTGCGACTCGCGCACGGTGAGTTGGCCGCCCGTCTGAATCTCCATGTCCTGCATCGGATACCGGTAGGCGAGCACGCCATCTTCGTCCTCGTTCCATTGGATGACGTCGATAAACTGCTTGCCGAGAAAACTACGCAGACTCATTTGCACCTCAGTATACTAAATTGTACCTGTCCGCGATCTTATGGCTGGTGTGGAATGGATCGTCGAAGCGCACGGATGCTCGCCCGGCGGGCTGCGGGACCTGGCCGTATTGCGCGCGCTGTTCCTGGCGCTCATCGACGACCTGGGCCTGCATACGGTGGGGGAGATTCTGTGGCATCAATTCCCGAACACGGGCGGCATTACCGGCTTGGCGTTGCTATCGGAATCGCACCTGACGTGCCACACTTTCCCGGAACATCGCTCGATTTGCCTGAACCTGTTTAGCTGCCTCCCGCGTCCGCGGTGGGATTTCGAAACGCGACTGCGGGAATTTCTGGGGGCCGACGAGGTCATCGTGCGCGCCGTGACGCGAGACTACATCCCGGCGAGGAGTGCCGTATGACGCAGCCTGCCGCGCTTTGCCCAAGCTGTGGCGCCCCGATTCTGTTCCACTGGTCGAGCAGCGTGCAGACCACCTGCGCGCACTGCAAATCCATCCTCATTCGCACGGACGTGAACCTGGAACGCGTGGGCGTGGTCTCGGATTTGCCGCCGGATAGCTCGCCGGTCCAGATCGGCACTTCGGGCGTCTACGAGAACCGCGCGTTCACAGTCGCCGGGCGCATCATATACGACTATGACGAGGGTTCCTGGAACGAGTGGCACATCGTGTTGAACACGGCTAGCAGCGCAGACGGCAGCGCCTGGCTGTCGGACGCCCAAAGCCAATACGTGGTGACGCTTGCCTTCCGGGCCGAACCCCTGCCGGCGCTCGCTGCGGTCCACCTGGGCGACAGATTTACATGGAACAAGACGGAGTTTGTAGTGACCGTGATCACGCATGCGCGCTATCGCGGCGTCGAAGGCGAGCTTCCATTTCAGTATTGGGATAAACAGGGGGCCGCTTTCGTCGACCTGCGCTCGACGGGCGGCGACTTTGCTACGCTCGATTACAGCGATGCAGAACCGGTGCTCTACGTGGGGAAAATGGTCGAGTTCGAGGCTCTACGGCTGAAGAATTTGCGCGCATTCGAGGGATGGTCATGAGTCCAAGCCCGCCGCCTGAGGTTCAATCGCTGGCCTGTCCAAACTGCGGCGCGCCGCTGACCGTGCGGTCCATGGGGCGCGCCGTCACCATCGTGTGCGATCGCTGCCATTCCATTCTGGATGCCAAGGACCCCCAACTCAGAATCCTGCAGCGCTTCGAAGCCGCCACGGGTGACGAGGTTCCGCTGATCCCGCTGGGCAGCCGCGGAAAGTGGCGCGGCGCGGTCTATGAGGCGATCGGCTTCCAGGTACGCACGATGGAAGTGGATGGCCTCACTTATAGCTGGCGGGAATATCTGCTCTTCAGTCCTTACAAAGGATTCCGCTACTTTACCGAGTACAACGGCCATTGGAATGACGCGAGCGTAGGCAGCGCGTTGCCCGAGGTGCAGTGGAATTCGGCCAAGTACCTCGGGAAGAAGTACAAGCACTTCCAGACATGCTTCGCAAGAACTACTTTCGTGCTTGGCGAATTCCCCTGGCAGGTAGCGGTTAACGACGACGCCGTCACAGTGACAGACTACATCGCTCCGCCGTATGTCCTTTCGTCGGAAACGGCGGGCAACGAGACCACCTGGACCCTGGGCGAATACGTGCACGGCGCGGATATCTGGAAGGCATTCGGGCTGGCGGGTGTGGCGCCCACGCCGGTGGGCATATACGAGAATCAACCTTCCGAGATGCGGGCCTCCGCCAGCCAGATTTGGTTCGCGTTCGCGGGCCTCGCCACGGCGATCTTCGTGATTTTCACGTTGAACCAGATCTTTTCGCAACGGGAACAGGTGTTTCAGGAGACCTACCGTTTTTCGCCATCGAGCACCGAGGCTTCCTTTGTTACGCCGGGATTTGAACTAAAAGGGCGCACTTCGTCCGTCGAAGTCCGGACGGACGCCGATGTATCCAATCAATGGATCTATCTAAACTATGCTTTGATCGACGAGGACACCGGACAAGCTTACGACTTCGGGCGGGAAGTCAGCTTCTATAGCGGGGTCGACTCGGACGGCCCCTGGGGAGAAGGCAGCCAGCATGATCGGGCCGTGCTGCCGTCCATTCCGCCGGGTCGCTATTACCTGCGCGTCGAGCCGGAATCGGACGCCAGCCTTGGACTGATTGGCTACACCGTGACGGTAACTCGCGATGTGCCTGTACTGGGAGTTTATCTGGTGGCGCTGGCCGCTCTACTGCTGCCCGCCTTGCTGATCTCCTGGCGGACTTACAATTTCGAGCAAATGCGCTGGGCGGAGAGCGACCATCCCATGAAGTCTATCGGGGGCGACGAATGATCTGGAACCGGCTTTATCTGATTTACGGAATCGTGGTGGTACTGCTTGTCGGAGCCAGCGCCGTCCGCGGCTGGAGCTTTACATCGGTCAACGAAGTCAAGAACGTGCCGAGGTCCATTCGGGACAATCCCGGCTCATATCGTGCCATCTACGCTAGCTATCATCATTACACAGGAGGAAAATGAAATGCCTATCGTGACGTTCCCCAACATTGTCAACGCGCTGGTGTTTGCCCTTGTCGGCATTCTGATCTTCGTAGCCGCCTTTTTCATTTTGGACAAGCTGACTCCCTATCATCTCTGGACGGAAATCGTTCACGAGCACAACATGGCCCTGGCGATTTTGGTCGGCGCGCTCTCCCTGGGTCTCTGCCTGATTATCGCCGCGGCCATCCACTAAGGAGGGCGGGCAATCTTGCCCGCAGCCGGCTTTCAGCCGGCCGTATGGCCGCCTAATAGGCGGCTACGGCCAAGATTGGCCGCCCCACAAAAGCGCTAACACTCGTGTCATTAGTCCTCTTCATATCCGTCTTCCTGATCTCCGCCTGCGGACTGATTTACGAGCTCGTAGCGGGGACGCTGGCCAGTTACCTGGTCGGCGACAGCGTCTTCCAGTTTTCCACGATTATCGGGTGTTACCTCTTCTCCATGGGCATCGGCAGCGCGCTGTCGCGGTACATCCATCGCGGGCTGGTGCATCGCTTCATCTGGATCGAGCTGATGATCGGACTGATCGGCGGGTTCTCCTCGGCCTTGCTGTTTCTGGCCTTCGCCTACACGCAGGCCTTCGCTTTCCTGATGTATTTCATTGTCACGGTGATAGGCGTTCTGGTGGGCCTGGAGATTCCGCTCCTGATGCGCATCATGCGCGGGCACTTCGATTTCCGGGACGCCGTGGCGCACGTGCTGACCTTCGACTACATCGGCGCGCTGGCCGCTTCGCTGCTGTTTCCCATCGTCCTGGTGCCGCGCCTGGGCCTGGTGCGGTCGGCTATGCTGTTCGGCATCGTCAACGCCGGCGTGGCGCTGTGGAGCACGTATCTGTTCGCGGCGCAGTTGGGAGCCAGGCGATTGCTGCGCGGAATGTCGGCGATAGTGCTGGCGATTTTGCTTGGCGGCCTGCTGGAGGCCAAACGGATCACCGCCGTCGCGGAAGATAACATCTACGCCGACGAAATCATTTTCGCGCGGGATACGCGCTACCAGCACATCGTGCTGACACGGTTTAAGGACGATCTACGGCTGTTCCTCAACAGTCACCTGCAATTCAGCTCGCGCGACGAATACCGCTATCACGAATCGCTGGTGCACCCCGGCCTTTCGGCGATTCCCGCTCCGCGCCGGGTGCTGGTGCTGGGCGGCGGCGACGGCCTGGCGTTGCGCGAGATCCTCAAGTACCGGCAGATCGAGAGCGTCACGCTGGTGGATCTCGACCCGGAGATGACGCGCCTGTTCTCCTCGAACCCCATGCTGACCGCGCTCAACCAGCGTAGCTTCCGCTCGCCCAAGGTACACGTCGTGAACGCCGATGCTTTCCCGTGGATCGATTCCGACGCGAGCAGTTTCGATTTCATTGTGGTCGACTTTCCGGATCCGACCAACTACGCGCTGGGCAAGCTCTATACCACGGCTTTCTATCGCGCCGCGGCCCGTCATCTGAGCGTGCAAGGTCTGCTGGTGGTGCAGAGCACGTCGCCGATGTTTGCGCGCGATTCTTTCTGGTGCATCGAAACCACTCTCCGCCAAGCCGGGCTGAAGACGTATCCGTATCATGTCTATGTTCCGTCGTTCGGGGAATGGGGGTTCATCATCGCGTCGCAACGCGATTACAGCATGCCCAAGAGTCTGCCGCCGGGCCTGCGCTTCCTGAGTGTGGCGACGCTGCCCGCCCTGTTCCAGTTCCCGCCCGATATGGCGCGCATCCCGATGCCTTCCAATACGCTGAACGACCAAGTCCTGGTGCGCGCGTACGATCGGGATTGGAAGGATATCAGCCATTGATCGCGACCCGGCGCCAGTTCGTCGCGGGCGGCTGCGCGGCTTTGGCCGGGATGACCGCTAAGGGCGAGAGCCGAATCGCGGGATCGTTTGTCAACGATTCTTTCGTGCGCGGCCACCAGATCCGCGATCGCGCGCCGTCTACCGCCGCGTCGCGCGACGAGCGTATCCCGTTGGTGATCGTAGGCGGCGGCATCGCCGGCCTGAGCGCGGCGTGGCGCTTGCAGAAGCGCGGGTTTCGCGATTTCGTTCTGCTGGAGATGAACGGCCAGGCCGGCGGCAACGCGCGGTCGGGTGAGAACGAAGTCAGCGCCTATCCCTGGGCGGCGCATTATGTGCCGGTGCCCGGACCGAAAGCCGTCTACGTCCGCGAACTGTTCGAGGAGTTGGGTGTGTTGCGGGACGGAGTTTGGAACGAACGCTTCCTGTGCTTCAGCCCGCAGGAGCGGCTCTTTCTCTACGGCAAATGGCAGGAAGGCATTGAGCCGGCCATCGGACTCACGCGCAAGGATCGCGAACAGTTTCAGCGCCTGGAAGATTTGTTCGGCGCGTTTCGCGCGAGCGGAGGCTTCAGCATCCCCATGGAACTTGGCCTCAGCCGCAGCCCGCGGGAACTCGACCGGCTATCTTTCGCGGACTGGCTTCGTCAACAACGCATCGATTCGCCGCTGGTGCTGTGGTACATGAACTATTGCTGCCGGGACGATTACGGCGCGATGGCCGCCGATACGTCCGCATGGGCTGGTGTGCACTACTTCGCTTCGCGCGCGCCGGAGGAGAAAGGCCCGCTGACTTGGCCGGAGGGCAACGCATGGATCACCAGGCAGTTATTGCAGCGCGTGGGATCGTTTGTGCGCACGGGCCAACTGGTGCGGCGCATCGAGCGCCAGGGAAACCGGTATCTGGTGCTGACGGACAGTGTCCGCTACGTGACGGATGCGGTCATCTACGCGGCGCCCACGTTTCTCGCTCCGTATCTGCTGGAAGGCTTCGGACGGCTGGAAAAGTTCCAATACTCGCCATGGCTGACGGCGAACCTGACCGTCGATCGGCCGCCGCGCGGAGCGGACACGGTCGAACGCGCCTGGGATAACGTGGTGGCCCACTCGCCCACGCTGGGCTATGTGGACGCCACCCACCAGACGCTGCGCTCGCAAGTGGACCGCACCGTGTGGACGTTCTACTGGGCACTGGCCGAGGGATCGCCGGCCGCCAATCGCGCGCTGCTTCTGGAGAAGGATTGGCGCTATTGGAGCGAAGCCATCCTGCACGACCTGGAACGCGTACACCCCGATATCCGGAGTTGCGTGTCGCGCATCGATATCATGCGCATGGGACACGCCATGGCCCGGCCGGTGGTGGGATCGATCTTCGATCCGCAGCGGCGCGACCTGGCGCGGGGGCAGGGAAGGCTGCTGTTTGCGAACTCCGACGTGAGCGGGCTTTCGATTTTCGAAGAAGCGCAATTTCGAGGCGTGGAAGCTGCGGACAAAACTGTCCATCGCCTCGGCCGTGCGTAGACTTGTGGGGCAGGCAATCTTGCCTGCAGCCGCCTTTCAGGCGGCTCTTCCGGGAGCATCGAAATCAGCCTGAATTCGCTTATATATGATGCTTCGGATCTGAGAATCGAGCAACGTACACGCAAGGCGTTGTTCCAACACCTCGCGCCGGACCATCGCATGACGCGCCAACGCCTTTGTGAAAGCCAAGTCTTTGTCGCGTCCGGCGGCGTATTTCGCAATTGCCAGATCGTGAATCTCCAGGCACCACCCTCTGACAAACCGCGTGTTCTCTCCGGTTACCAAAATCAGCCGATCGCGCCATTGCGGCAGGATTGCAGTGGTCTCGTCGACGCCGTGCGCGTAGTAGCCAAACGCGCGCTGAAACGGCGAACCTTCGCCGATCGTGGAATCGATCAGATCGGTACGCTCGACGTGCTCGCGCGGAAAGACATCCGCCTCATTAGACACCAGAAATTCCGCCGGCGCGTCCGGAAACTCGCCCAACACCGCCTGGCTGCCGATCACGACCACGTCTTCGACATTCGCGATCGTCCCCGCGGCCCGGATCACATGCTCCAACTGCGCGCGCGTCATGAGCTCCCGGCCTGCCCCAGAGCGAATCTCTCGTAGATAGCCCAGCGTTCCGCAGGTTCCAACACTCCTGCGAATGGTGTCGCCTGCCGGAGCGCGGTCATGCGCTCGCTTTCCTCTCCCAGCAGGTCCAGAATCTCCGGCAGAGGGCGGTTTAGAATTTCCCGCCAAGCATCCCAATACGGTTGCGAGCGGCTCCCCGCGCGGCTCCAGCGCTCGATGTTATCGAGCGCGATGGCGATCAGCGCCGGGTTGGCGCGCAGCTTCTCTGCAATGGCGCTATGGAGCGCCAGACTGCGCTGGTCAATCCGCTGGTGCCCGCGAAGCGGAACGCTCATGTGTACATTATCCGCCGGCTAAGGTGTACTCGAAATCGTACGAATGCTTTCCGTCCGCGATAGTGATAGTCATCGTGCCGGTCAACCCGACCAACTCGCCAGTGCCCGAGTCCGGCACTACGCTGACGATCTGTTGCGGCGTGCCGCGCGTCATGGTGCCGCTGTGCTGCAGGACAAATGTGCCGCTGCGGCCGCGCAAACTCCCGGTGACCTGCTCGATCGCCACGTAACCGGCCGACCCCTTGACGCTGGTTACGGCGGCCAGCATCTGCCCTTTACTGGTGGCCTCCAGGTCGCCATGAAACTGTTTGTCGATGGACATCCTGCCGACGGCTGGGGCTCCGCTGTCCGCCGGCTGAGGAGTCAGCTTCACTTCAAATGTTCCGCGTGCATGCATCGTGTTTGGCCCTCACCAAAAATCGCGCTGGCACGTCATAGTATTTAGTCATGCACCCATTGTTACAGGATTTCCGCTACGCGCTGCGCATGCTGCGCAAGAACCTTGGACTGACCATCGTGATCGTGCTGTCTCTGGCGATCGGCATCGGCGCGAATTCGGCGGTCTTTAGCGTGGTGGATGCGCTCATGCTGCGCCCGCTGCCCTATCCGCAACCCGAGCGGCTGGCGGCCATATGGCTGCATTCGCCGGGTATCGGCATCTATCGCGACTGGCCTTCTCCAGGCCAGTACATCGACATCCAAAACGAAAACCATTCGTTTCAGGAGATGTCCATCTCGCGGCTTACCAGCTTCACGCTCACCGGGCTCGATCAGCCCGAACGGATCGACGGCATGCGCACTTCGTCGGGCCTCTTACACATGCTGGGCGCACGGCCACTGCTCGGCCGCGGGCTGCTTCCCGAAGAAGACAAACCGGGCAAGCCGGCGGTGGCCATCCTCAGTTACAACCTCTGGAAAAGACTCTTCAACTCCGATGCCAAAATAATCGGGCGCAGTATCACGCTCAACGGCAATCAGTTCACGGTAGCCGGAGTACTGCGCCCAGACTTCCGGCTCAACTCGGAGGTGATGCCGGCGGAGGGGCCCATGGACAAAATGGACATCTTCGTTCCCTTGCCATTGGGCGCCGATGCCGTGCAGAAGCGCGGCGACGAGAACTACAACCTGATTGTCAAGCTGAAGCCCGGCGTGACGGTGCAGCAGGCGCAGGCCGATATCGATATCATCGCCAGCCGCATCCGCCAGAAGGACAAGCGCGACCGCACCTTCGGCATGACCGTGACCGGCCTCCTCGATCAGGTGGTGGGCGACGTGCGCCGCGCCATGCTGGTGTTGCTCGGGTCGGTCGTGTTGGTGTTGCTGAGCGCCTGCGCCAACGTCGCCAATCTGCTGCTGACGCGCGCGGCGGGCCGCGAAAAAGAAGTGGCCATCCGCACGGCTTTGGGCGCGGGATGGCAGCGGCTCGCGCGGCAGTTGTTGACCGAAAGCCTCCTGCTGGCGCTGCTGGGTGGCGCCGCCGGCCTAGCCATCGCCCAGGCCAGCCTTTATGTGATGCGCGCCATCAATCCCGGCAACATTCCCAGACTCGAAGACATCACCATTAATGGCTCCGTGCTGCTATTCACGTTCGGGGTCTCCACCTTGGCCGGGCTTTTGTTCGGGCTGGCCCCGGCATGGCGCGCCATCAAGCTGGATCTGAACACGTCCCTGAAGTCGGGCGGGCGCAGCGGTCAAACCGATGGCGGCCTGCTCGTGTCGCGGCATCGGCTGCGCGGCCTGCTGGTGGTATCCGAACTGGCTTTCTCGCTGATGCTGCTCGTTGGCGCGGGATTGCTCATCCGCAGCTTCGCGCGCCTGCAGAATGTGCCGCCCGGGTTCGCCGCCGATCACGTACTGTCGATGCATGTGACGGCTGGCGGCCCCAAGTATCCCGACGGCAAAGCGGTCGTCGAGTTCTACCGGGAAATTGGCGACCGGATCCGCCGCCTGCCCGGAGTCACTGCCCAGGGCCAGGTTGGAGTGCTGCCTCTCACCGGCGAGGTCAGTTGGGGAGGTATCAATGTGGAGGGCTACACGCCGCAGCCGGGGCAGGAATTGCAAGTCGACCAGCGGCCGGCCAGCACGGATTACTTTCGCGCCATGAAGATTCCCTTGCTGAAGGGCCGGCATTTCGACGACCACGACACCAGCGACGGCCAACCGGTGGCCATTATCGACGAACAGTTCGCGCAACGCTTCTGGCCGCGGGATAATCCCATCGGCAAGCATCTCTGGTTCGATCCGAAGAAGCCCATGACCATCGCCGGCGTCGTGGGCAACGTCAGGCAGTATGGCCTCGACAGCGGAAGCAAAATGGTGGCATACTTCCCGAGCCAGCAGCAGGATCACGACGGCTGGATGTATCTGGTGGCGCGCACTTCCTCGAATCCGGCGGATCTGGCCAACGCCATCGTGCGCGAGATTCACGCCGTCGATGCGGGCGTGCCGGTCTACGACATCCGCACGATGCAGGAAAGGCTGTACGATTCGCTGGCCCGGCAGCGCTTCGCCACCGCCATGCTGGGCGCTTTCGCGGCTTTCGCCTTGCTGCTGGCGGCGGTGGGCGTATATGGCGTGATGTCTTACCTGGTCACGCAGAGCACGCACGATATCGGCGTGCGCGTGGCGTTGGGAGCGCAATCCGGGCACATCCTCGGCCTGGTAGTGCGGCAAGGTATGGCGCTCGCCGTAGTGGGCATCGTCGCCGGCTTGATCGGCTCAGCCGCATTGACGCGCCTGATGGCCAGTCTGCTATTCGGAGTGAGCGCCACCGACGCCGTCACCTTCGGATCGGTTGCGGCGATCCTGGCGGCAGTGGTATGCGCCGCCACGGTGATTCCGGCGCGCCGCGCCACTGGCGTGGACCCCATGGTGGCGTTGCGCGACGAGTAGGTGGGACAGGCCTCCCGGCCTGTCCTCTTCATGCACGCCCTGCCATTACCTGCTACCATCTCCAAAAGGAGGTTTCATGCGCAGCTTTACGATCAAGCAAACTACCAGACTCTTTTCTTTGACGCTTCTGACTTTGGCTCTTGGACTGGTCCAGGCCCAGGCCAAAACCGACTTCAGCGGTACTTGGAAATTGAACACCGGCAAGAGCGATTTCGGTCCCATGCCGCCGCCCGACAGCATGACCCAAAAGATCACCCACCAGGATCCCAGCCTGAAGGCTAACGTCGCCACCACCGGGGGTCCGCAGGGCGACATGACTTACGACGTCAGCTACACCACGGACGGCAAAGAATGCGTGAATCACGTGGCCGACAACGAGTTCAAAAGCACACTGAAATGGGACGGCGACGAGCTGGTGGTCGACACCAAGGGTTCCTTCGGCGGGAACGATTTTACTTCCAAAGACCGCTGGACCCTTTCCGCCGATGGAAAGACTCTGACCAGGGCGCAGCACGTCTCCAGCGCCATGGGCGAAGCCGACATGAAGATGGTGTTCGAGAAACAATAGGAGCGTTTTTGTGCGTAACTCTACATTGAGACTGTTTTCTTTGGCTCTTTTGGCCCTGGCTCTTGGACTCGTCCAGGCCCAGGCCAAAACCGACTTCAGCGGCACTTGGAAAGCGAACGCCGGCAAGAGCGATTTCGGCCCAATGCCGCCGCCCGACAGCATCGTCGAAAAGATCGCGCATGCGGATCCCAGCCTGAAGGTCAATATCGCCCAGATCGGCGGGCCGGGGGACATGAACTACGACCTGGTCTACACCACCGATGGCAAGGAGTGCGTGAATCACATGGGCGACAACGAGATCAAAAGTACGCTCAAATGGGAAGGCGACGATCTGGTCGCCGACAGCAAAGGATCGTTCGACGGGAACGACTTCACCGCCAAAGACCGTTGGTCGCTCTCCGACGGCGGAAAGACCATGACCGTCCAACGCCATATATCCACCGCTGGGGGCGACTTCGATATGAAGCTGGTGTTCGAGAAACAGTAGGAGAATCATGCGCAGCTATACCATCCGTCTGTTTTTCGTGGCGCTTTTGGCCGTCGCGTTCGGACTGCTCCAGGCCCAGGCCAAGCCCAACTTCAGCGGTACTTGGAAATTGAACACGGGCAAGAGCGATTTCGGAGCCATGCCGGCGCCCGACACCCGCACCGGCAGAATTACGCACGAGGATCCGGACCTGAAAGATTCCTTCACCCGAAGCGGACAAATGGGCCAGGTGACCGCGGAAAATGAAGTACTCGACCGGAGATGAATTGGCGATTGCCGGCAAGGCACAGTTCAACGGCGCGGATGTGACGCTAAACGATCGCTGGTCGCTTTCGGCGGACGGCAAGACGCTTACCATCCAGCGGCACGTCACCAGCCCCATGGGCGAGACGGATCGGAAGATTGTGTTGGAGAAGCACTAGGGTGTCGTGGTGCGCGGCTGACCTCGCAAAACGAATCGTGATTCCATTGATTGTGGCCTGCGCATTGGCGCATGGCCAGACCAAACCGAACCTGAACGGCGTCTGGAAGATGGATCCGGCGAGAAGCGATTTCGGCGCCGGACCGGTGTCCGAGAGCCGGCTGGACAAAATCAGCCTCGATGGCCCGAATCTGAAGGACACCATCACGCAAAAGCTCCGCCGCGGCGACGAAAGCACCTACGACATGATCTACACCATCGACGGCAAGGAGTCGACCAACCATGTCCGCGGCAATTTGGTGAAGAGCACCGCCCAGTGGGAAGGCGACGAACTGGTGATCGACAGCAAGGTCTTTGCTTTGCGCCAGGCGGCTATACAGGATCGCTGGTCGGTCTCGACGGACGGCAAGACGATCGCGCTGCGGCGGCACATGACGGGCGCCGTAACGGCGGAACAGAAGATTACGTTCGACCGGCAGTAGCAGTGGGACAGTCCTCCTCGCCTGTCTCGGCCGAGCGGAGCGAGGCTCTTACAGCGCCTGCCCGCGCCGCCAGCGGTCTTCGAACAGGCCGGTCATGGCCTCGCCCATGCCTTCATGGTCGAACACTACGGCCGTCCAGCTTGGCCTCGTGATTACAGGGTCCAGCAAGGCGAGCATGCCTTGGCGTCCATCGAATACGGCCAACTTCATGGGCAGAGAATCCACCTGCCGCACCTGGACGCCGGCGGCCGCGTAGTCCTGCAATGTTTGCCGGTGCGCCTCGTCCAGTGTGCCGGCTTCCAGCAGCAGCCGGCAGGTCACGCCGGAAAGGCGCGCCTGTTTGACCAATCTCTCGTCCAGCGGATCGACCGCGTAGGGCGGACGGGAAAACTCCATGTATTCCGAGCGCACCTCCGACAGCATCCGGCGATACTCGGCGGCGGTCTGGGCCGGATCGCTGACGATGCGCAGGAAATCCAGGGTGCCGCGGCCCCCCTGCCCCTCCGAATAGACCGATTTCAGGTCGTCGATCAGCGCCAGGCTCATGCGGCTGTGATCGGTCAGCTCTTGATCGGCGAACTGGCGCTTGCGGGCCATGTAGGCGGGCAGCGCCAGGCCGGGTTCCACCGCCGAGAACAGTTTGGTCCGCTCCTGCACCACCTGCGCGAAGCCCTTCTCTACCAGGCTGTCGAGCACTTCGTAGATTTTTTGCCGGGGCACGTGCGCGCGCGCCGCCAACTCCAGCGCTTTGAACCGTGGATGGCCCAGCAGAACCAGGTAAGAGCGCGATTCGTAGGCATTCAGCCCAAGCTGCTGAAGCCGCTTCCAAAAGCGCTGGAACTCTCCTTCAGCCCATTTTTCGCTCATAGTTCCTAACAATAGCAAACCCGGCTAGAGAAGTCTGTTGCGCAATTTCGGCCGGTGGCGCCCCGGCCGCGCGGCGGCCCGCCCGGAAAGAAAATGGCTTACACTTGAACAATAGGATTGACTTAGTACTACTGGGCCTCTAAAATGAAGCCTAGTACCCCAGTTTATGCCTGAAAACAATGGCACCCAGGAAGCGTCTTCGCCAGCCGCACCGGGCGAAGCAAGGAAAATTCGCATCGTGGTGGCGGACGACCACCCTATATTCCGCGACGGCTTGTGCCGGCTGCTGGCTCTGGAGCCGGATTTCGAGGTCGTAGCGCAAGCGCAGGACGGCCGGCAGGTGCTGGACGTGCTGCAACAGCACGAGCCCGATATCCTGCTGCTGGACCTCAAGATGCCCGGCCTGGACGGTCTGGCGACGCTGCAGAGGCTACAGAACAGCAAGCACAAGACCCGGGTCATCGTGCTGACCGCTTCAGAGGACAAGAACGAGTTCGTGCAGGCCATGAAGCTAGGCACTTCCGGCATCGTCTTGAAACAGAGCGCCACGGATCTGCTGATCAAGAGCATCCGCAAAGTGAATGCCGGCGAAATCTGGCTGGATTCGCACACCACCGCCGCCGTCATGCGGCAGTTCGCCACCGGCGCCGACGAAGCACCGGCCGCCGGGACGCCAGTTTCCAGCAGCCGCGAGCGCGAGCGTTCCCTGCTCAGCCAAAGAGAGCGCGAGATCGTGGCTTTGGTGGCGCAGGGTTTCAAGAACAAGGAAATGGCCGAGAAGATGTTTATCAGCGAGCAGACCGTGAAAAACCATCTGCACAACATCTTCGACAAGTTGGGCGTCTCCGACCGCCTGGAACTGGCCTTGTACGCCATTCACAACAATCTGCACATGGGCAAGTAGCTGGTCCCTGTACTACTATCCATCAGTTTCTTCGCGGGCCGCGACGATTTCAAGCGGCGGCCTTGTTGAGGAGCGCGATACTGGTCCGGTCCATGGTGAGGATTGCGGTGATCGCCAGCCGGCCGTGGG
>CABECV010000424.1_pt1 | contig 14646 bp, 11 predicted proteins | sample 3422511 | NCBI WGS metagenome assembly CABECV01 (sample SAMEA5534327, study PRJEB31848) | metagenome | biome: tundra; feature: field; material: soil | place: USA | collected 2013-05 | depth 0.15 m | reverse complement strand
TGGCCGCCAGCCGCCGTCCGCTTCTGTACTTGGGACTCGGAGCCGCCGGCGCCGGCGCCGATCTGGTCGCGCTGGCCGAGCGGCTGGAAGCCCCGGTGGCCACCACTTTCGAAGGCAAGGGCATCTTCCCCGAAAGTCATCCTCTGTGGCTGTGGTGCGGATTCGGCGCGGCCGCGCCTCCGTTCGTGCGGAAGATCGCCGCGGGCTGCGATCTGACCCTGGCCATAGGCTGCCGTTTCTCCGAGGTCGGCACCGGTAGTTACGGTCTGGAGTTACCCGGTAAGTTGGTCCACGTGGATATCGACCCGTCCGTGCTGGATAAGAATTATCGCGCCGACTTACCCATAGTTGCCGCCGCCGCCCCGTTCATCGCCGCGCTGCTGAGTAACCTTCCGGCGCATAAGGCCGACCCGGAACTAAGGGAGTCTATCCGTACGGGTCATGCGAAAGTCTGGTATGGCTGGGACGCTCCAGCGGATGCCGGGAAGGTCACGCCGCCCCAGTTACTCAAGGCCGTACAGGAGTTAGTCGGTCCTACAGCCATTTATACTACCGACAGCGGAAATGGTACTTTCCTGGCCGTCGAATGCTTGAGACTCGACCGGCCGCGCTCCTTCCTGGCGCCCATCGATTACTCCTGCATGGGCTACGCCGTGCCGGCGGCTTTGGGAGCGGCGCTTGCGTGTCCCGAACGGCCTGTCGTTTCACTGGCAGGGGACGGCGCATTCCTGATGACCGGCCTGGAATTGCTGACCGCGGCGCAGTTCCAATTACCCGTGATGGTGCTGCTGTTGCGCGATCGCGAACTGGCGCAAATCGCCCAATTCCAGCAGACCGCGCTGGGCCGCAAGAGTTGCAGCGAGCTGCCGGACTATGACTTACCGGCATTCTGCCGCGCAGTCGGTGTCGAGTATCTCATGCTGGCCAAGAATTCGGATATAGACTCAGTCCTGCGGCAAGCCTGCGCGCTAACGGAAGCGAAGCGTCCCGTGGTGGTGGAAGTCGCGATCGACTATTCGCGCAAGACTTACTTCACTAACGGCGTGGTGCGCGTGAATTTTGCCCGCCTGCCGTGGCCGGACCGTTTGCGGATGGTGGTGCGGGCGCTGGCGCGGCGGGTGCGGTGAGTTGGTGGGGCAGACCTCCAGGTCTGCGCGGGTCCTCCAGGACCCGCCTCTCGGCACACTGGAAATCGGCGATATTCGCCCACGAACAGGCCGGCGTGGACGCCAGCCGCAGGACTGGAGTCCTGCCCCGCGGGGATTGACTCATCGGGACACATACTTCCTACGCCGTAGTCACCTCTTCGGAAACCTCCACGCGATTCTTCCCCGCGTGTTTGGCCCGGTACAGAGCTTGGTCCGCTTCGCGCACCAGCGCCTCCCCGTCGAAGCCGCAATTCCCCGAACAACTGACCCCGAAGCTGCAGGTCACCGCGAAGGCCACTCCGCCCACCTCCACCGGCGCGTCCTCAACCTCGCGCCGGAGCTGCTCGGCGCGCACCCTGGCCTCGGCTACATTGCAGTCGGGCAGAATAATCAGAAACTCCTCCCCGCCGTAACGTCCCACAAAATCTGAAGCGCGCACGCCGGCCTGCAGCCGCCGCGCGATTTCCCGCAGCACGCCATCGCCCGCCGGATGGCCGTGGCGATCGTTGATCCTCTTGAAGCCGTCCAGGTCGCACATGATCACGGCAGCGGACTGGTCCGACAGCCGGCACCAGTCCAGCGCGCGGCCCAACAGATCGAAGGCTGCCCTGCGATTCCAGATCCCTGTCAAGCCATCTCGCGTGGCCAGCCTTTCCAGTTCCGCCCGCGCCCGCAGTAACTCGGACTTCTCCGCGGCCAGGCTGCGGGCGGTCTTCGCCAGTTCCTCGGTGCGCTGCGCCACCTTCCTTTCCAGTTCCCGATTACGCCACAGCAGATAGCGCACCCGCAGCAGGTAAAGTCCGGCGCCGCAAACCACCAGCAACGCCGCGCACAACCCGCGAAACCACGCCGTTTGGTAGACGTGCGGCCGCAATTCAAGCTTCAGGTCGGCGCCCTTCCCGCTCCACCCGCCATCGCTCGCCGCGGCTTCCACGTGAAAGCGGTAGCTGCCCGGCGGCACGTTGGTGTAGTAAGCCGTCCGGCGCGCGCCGGCTTCGATCCATTCCGGGTCGAATCCTTCTAGGCGGTAACGGAACTGGATGCGCGAAGCCGCCGCGAAGTTCGGCGCCGTGAACTGGATCTCCAGGCGCCCCGCTCCCGGACCCAGCCGCGCGCCGCTCGAAACCGGCACCGGCCGGTTGTCGAACATAAGGCCCTCCAACCAGACCGGTGGCGCCGGCGTGCGCAACGCCAGGTGACGCGGGTCGATCGCCGCCGCGCCCGCTATGGTCCCGAACCACACCCGCCCATCTTTGGTCTTCCACGCGCTTCCGGTGCTGCCGTAGATGCATTCCCGCGAACGCATCCCTTCCCGGTTCCGAACGCGAGGCTGTGAATCGACCGTACGCGCCCCGCTGCGTAGTCGTTCAGTTCCCGCTTGCTTACGCGGAAGACTCCCCGGTCGCAGCTTATCCAGAGGTTTCCGAAGTCGTCCTCCAGGATATTGCCCACCGTATCGTCAAACAGTCCCTGATCGGCCGACCAGGAAGTAATCCGTCCGTCGCGGATACGGTTCAGTCCGCCCGACATGGTGCCCACCCAGACCGCTCCCTGCGGGTCGGCGTAGACGGCTACCACGTGATCGTTCACGAGGCCGTTCCGCGCCGTATAGGTCACGGTCTTTCCGTTCCGTAACCGGCTCACGCCATCGCCGTCCGTTCCGATCCACAGCGCTCCGTCCGGCCCCTGGGCGATCGCCGTCACCTGGCCCGAGTTGGTGACATGTTCAAACCGCCCGGCTTTGAAACGCGCGACCCCGGAGCCGTATGCGCCCAGCCACAGGTTGCCCTGTGCGTCTTCGAGCAGGGCGTGGATCGCGTTGTTCTGGTTGTGCGGGTCGTGATAGACCTGAATCCGGCCGTGCCTGAATCCGACCCAGACGCTCCCATCCCGTCCGCGTAGAAACGCGTGAGCCGTCAGCTTGGGGAACTCGTTCCTGGCGTTGTAGGTCTCCACCTTGCCATCGATCAGCCGGTTCAGGTCGCCATTGTCGGCGCCCATCCAGACGCTGCCATCCGCGTCCTCCACGCCGCCCCACACCACGTTGGCCGCCAGACCTTCCGGTTTGCCGAAGCAGGCGAAGGGGGCATCCCGCAACTCCACCAGCCCCGCATCGAACAGGCCGATCCAGAGGTCCCCATCCCGGTCCTCGAAAAGCGCATTCGTGCAGTTGAAGCCCGGCAATCCTTCGCGTGTGCTGTATAAGTCGACCCGTCCCTGCCGCAGCCAGCCGATACCGTGCCCTTCGAATCCGATCCACAGATTGCCGTCCCGGTCGCTGAGCAGGGACTGGATTTCCTGGCTGGGGAGTCCCTGGGACCAACCCGAAAACCTGCCTTTTTTCCAGGCGCGCCAGCCCCCCGTGCGATGTGCCAGCCCACAGCGCTCCGTCGGGGGTTGCCGCCAGCGCCGTCACCGGACCGCCCGGCAGCCCGTCTCGTGATGTGTAGGCGGTGAACCGGTCGCCGTCCAAGCGCGCCAACCCGCCCTCGGTGGCCACCCATAGCACGCACGCCCGGTCTTCCAAGACAGCCTTGACGCTGTCGTCGGGCAGGCCGTCGGCGGCCTGGAACACCCGCACCTTCCCGTTGCGCAGGCGGTTCAAGCCCTGGCCGGTTCCAACCCACAAGCTGCCGTCTCGGCCCTCGCACAACGCCGATACGCCGTCGTTGGACAAGCCGTCGCGCGTGGTGTATGTGCGGAAGGCGCCTTTCAGAAAGTGCGTGAGGCCGTTGCTCGTACCGATCCAAAGGCTCCCATCCCGGCTCGCCAGCAGCCTTTGAATATAGTTCGCCGCGAGTCCCGGGTTGTGGCGCCGGTCGAAAACCGTGAAGCGTACGCCATCGAGACGCGCCAGCCCCTGTTCGGTGCCCACCCAAAGGTAGCCATCGGTGGTTTGGGCGATCGAAAAAACAGAGGTCTGCGGAAGCCCGGCGTCGGTCGCTCAAACGCTTGCAGGTACTGGGTGATCGCCTTGCGCGGATCCAGCGCCATGCCCGGCGCCGCCAGCAAAACCGCGGCCGCTACCAGCCGGATCCACGGCGCACGCAAGCTGAGGGTTTCGAGATGCACCTCCACGGACATCTCATCGGCCAGTTTCACTGATTGATTGTGATTTTGGCGCCGGACGTTACAAGAGCCTAGGCGACGCCGATTTCCGGCTCATGTTGAACCGGAAAGTTCACGGACCTGGCGATGAAGCATTTGGCGTGAGCGGCATCATGCAGTTCGCGTGCCTTTGCCATATCGGAGCCAGCCGTGACGGTGACCCGTGGACGTAAGATCACACGCCTGAAACATCCCGAGCCGTCAGCCGTCTCCTCCATCTCGCCTTCGGCATGGTCAATGTAAGCAAGGACAACAATCTCCGCGTCCGCGCACAAATGGAGATACCAAAGCTGGTGGCATGCGGATAAGGAAGCAACCAGCAATTCCTCGGGATTCCAACGCGCCGCATCGCCACGAAATGCCGGATCGGAGGAACCCGGTATCAGGGGCTTCTGGGTTCCGGCAGATATTTCGTGACGCCGCTCGTAGCTTCGATAACCGGATGTGCCTGTCCCCGTGTTACCGGTCCATTCGACGACAACTGGGTAGTGATGCGTCTTCGTCATCAATCAGGCTCGTCCGGCGCCACCGCCGCACTCTTGTCCGGCGGGCCGCGCTTGATGGGAGCCCGCACCGCGGCATACGGATCGTCAGGCGAGTCGGGCCGCCGGCCCGTCAGGAACCGCACGGCATCCGAAAGCGCATTCCGCGCCTTCCACGCAAGTGACCGCATACCAAGCCCTCTCCATCGATTGTACGGCAAAACAAAGTGGGGCAGACCTCCAGGTCTGCGCGGGTCCTCCAGGACCCGCTACTGCGCGCCGGCAAACGTCTGCGCGATCAACTCGCGCGCTTCCTTCTGTATCCTTCGCAGATGGCCTTCGCCCAGAAAGCTCTCCGCGTAGAGCTTATACACGCTTTCCGTGCCCGAGGGACGCGCCGCGAACCAGCCATTCGCCGTCACCACCTTCAGCCCGCCGATCGGCGCGCCATTCCCGGGCGCGGTGGTCAGCATCGCCTCTATCTTCTCGCCCGCGAATTCAGAGGCATGCAATTGCGCCGGCGAGAGCTTCAGCAACACCGCCTTCTGCTCGGGCGTGGCCGGCGCGTCGATGCGCTCATAAACCGGCGCGCCGAACTTCTCCGTCAGCTCGCGGTAGATCTCGCCCGGATCGCGGCCCGTGCGCGCCAGGATCTCGGCCGCCAGCAGCCCCATGATGATGCCATCCTTGTCCGTGGTCCACACCGCGCCGTCGCGCCGCAGGAACGATGCGCCGGCGCTCTCCTCGCCGCCAAAGCCAAACGCGCCGCTCCCGAGGCCTTCCACCATCCACTTGAATCCCACCGGCACTTCCACCATCTTCAGCTTCAGGCTGGCCGCGACGCGATCGATCATGCTGCTCGACACCAGCGTCTTGCCCACCGCCGCCCCCGCGGGCCATCCCGGCCGGTGCTGGAACAGGAACGAAATCGCCACCGCCAGGTAATGATTGGGATTTAGCAGGCCCGCGCTGCGCGTCACCACGCCGTGCCGGTCGTGGTCGGTATCGCAACCGAAGGCCACGTCGAAGCGGTCCTTTAGCGCGATCAGTCCGGCCATGGCGTATGGCGACGAGCAGTCCATGCGGATCTTGCCGTCCCAATCGACCGACATGAAGCGGAAGGTGGGGTCGACCGTATCGTTCAGCACCGTCAGCGGCACGCCGTACCGTTCGCTGATGCGGCCCCAGTAGGCCACCCCAGCGCCGCCCAGCGGGTCCACGCCCACGTTGAGGTGCGCGCCGCGGATGGCGTCCATATCCAGCACGCTGGCCAGGTCGTTCACGTACGCCGAAACATAATCGTGCCGATGTGTCGTGGATACCTTCCGCGCGCCCTCGTAAGGCATGCGCAGGATCTTGCGCAGCCCGCCCTCCAGGAGTTCGTTGGCGCGGTCTTCGATCCGGCGCGTGGCGCCGGTATCCGCCGGCCCCCCATTGGGCGGATTATATTTGAAGCCGCCATCTTCCGGCGGGTTGTGCGAAGGCGTGATCACGATGCCATCGGCCAGGCCGTCCGCGCGTCCGCGATTGTACGTCAGGATGGCGTGCGACAGCGCCGGTGTCGGTGTATAGCCGCCCGCGCTGTCGATCATCGTGTCCACGCCGTTGGCGGCCAGCACTTCCAATGCGCTGACCCAGGCGGGGTCGGAGAGCGCGTGCGTGTCCATAGCCAGGAACAGCGGTCCGGTAATCCGCTCCTGCTTGCGGTACTGGCAGATGGCCTGCGTGATGGCTAGGATGTGGGCCTCGTTGAACGACAGCGCGAACGACGAGCCGCGGTGCCCGGAAGTCCCGAACGCCACCCGCTGCGCACGCACGGCGGGGTCGGGCCGGCCCGTGTAGTAGGCCGTGATCAAGCGCGGAACGTTCACCAGCATGGAAGGTTGCGCGGGTTTGCCCGCATTTGGGTCGAGTGACATGTTCCCCTATTTTCGCTCCATCGGCTATCCTTTATCATGCCCATCATGCCTTCGCCCAATTCCCATCCGGAAATCTGGCTGATTCGCCACGGGGAGACGGCGTGGAGCCTCTCGGGGGCGCACACCGGACGCACGGACATCCCCCTCACCGCGGCCGGCGAGCGGCAGGCCGAGGAAATCGGACGCTACCTCGCGGGTCGGCCGCTCGCCCTGGTGCTGACCAGCCCGCTCCAGCGCGCGCGCGAAACCTGCCGGCTGGCTGGCTATGGCGGCGTGGCCCAGATCGAGCCCGATCTGTGCGAATGGGACTACGGCGCCTACGAAGGGCGCACCAGCGCTCAGATCCAGGAAAACGTGCCGGGCTGGACCATCTGGACGTCGCCGGTTCCGCAAGGGGAAACCATCCAGCAGGTGGCCGCGCGCGCCAGCCGCGTCATCGAGCGCGCGTCAAACGCCGCCGGCGATGTGGCATTGTTTGCCCACGGCCACCTGCTGCGCGTGTTGACGGCCTGCTGGTTGGGACTGCCTCCCGACGCCGGCAAGCTGTTCGCGCTCGGCACGGCCTCGATCGGCGTCCTGGGCTATGAGCGCGAGACGCGCGTGATCGCCCGATGGAACGTGCTACCTTGATGGCGGTATGGCGGCTCAAGCGCAGTGCGCGCTGGCCTGGGCCGGTCTGGCACTTGCAGCCGGCGCCTGGGGCGGGGAGCGGGTCACGCTCTCCCTCGATGGTGAATGGCAGATTGAAGACAGTGTAGCGCCGGACGCGATGCCGCGGGAGTGGCATCACCGCGTGCCGGTGCCCGGACTGGCGCACCTGGCGCAGCCGGGCTTTCCAGACGTCGACCAGTTCGATAGCAAGGAAGTGATTGTGAACCGCGTGGGCAAGGGCGTCCTGCCGGAGTCCGCGCTGGTCGAGGGCGCCGGCATTCCGCATCAGAACCGGAACTACTTCTGGTATGCCAAGACGTTCCGGGTGACCGTGCGCAAGCAGGTCGCGATCCTGCGGATCAACAAGGCGCAGTTCGGCACGGCGGTGTGGCTGAACGGGCAAATGATCGGAGAGCATGCCGGTTGCTTTTCGGCGGGCTACTTCGACGTGACCCGCGCCATCCAGTGGGAGGGCGACAACCGGCTGGTGGTGCGGATCGGAGCGCATCCGGGTATGCTTCCGGTGGATTATCCAACCGGTACCGACTTTGAAAAGAACCGATGGACGCCGGGAATCTACGACAGCGTGGCGCTGCTCGCGAGCGACAACCCCGCGATCGAGAGCGTGCAGGTGGCCCCGCGCATCGCGGCGTCCCAGATCGTCGTGCAGACGAAACTGAAAAACTACGGCGCGGCGCGCGTGCGATTCGTGCTGACGCAGAGCGTGCGCCATGCCGGCCACGCGGCGCCCCTGCCCACCGAACTGGCGCCAGGCGAGGAGAAGACCTTGACACAGACGGTGGCCGTGCCCGCGGCGCAACTGTGGACGCCCGAGCACCCGTTCCTATATTCCCTGGAGACGTCGACGGGCGGTGACAGCGCCACCACGCGCTTCGGCATGCGCGAGTTCCGCTTCGACACGCCTACGCGCCGCGCGTATCTGAACGGCCGGATTTATTTCCTGCGCGGATCGAACATCACGCTGCACCGGTTCTTCGAGGACCCGCTGTCTGGCGCGCTCCCGTGGAACGAAGCCTGGCTGCGCAAGCTGCTCGTCGAAATCCCGAAGCGGATGAACTGGAACAGCTTCCGCTTTTGTATCGGACCGGTGCCGGACAAGTGGCTGGATATCGCCGATGAGGCGGGGCTGCTCATCCAGAACGAGTTTCCCGTTTGGACCGGAGCGCCGGACTGGTTCCACAACAATTACAAGCGGAGCTGGAATGCGGAGGAGACCATCCGGCAGTACGGCGAATGGATGCGCGACAACTGGAACCATCCGAGCGTGGCCATCTGGGACGCCAATAACGAGTCGCTGGATGCCTTGTTCGCGGAGAAGATTATACCCGCGGTGCGCGGCCTGGACCTTTCCGGACGCCCGTGGGAGAACAGTTACAACGCAGCCGTGGGGCCGGACGATCCGGTGGAAGACCATCCTTACTTATTCCAGAAAGGCAGCGAGAAGGACGAGAAGCCGTTCGAGGCGGCCGAACTGGAGGGCATGTCCGGGAAAGGCCGCGCGGGGAGCACGCCCACCGGACATGCGCAGATCGACAACGAATACGGCTGGCTGTGGCTGTTGCGCGATGGCACGCCCACGGAACTGACGGGCAAAGTATACGAGCACTTACTGGGCGCGAACGCCAATCCGCAAGACAGGCTGGCGCTGGACGCCTATCTGCTGGGCGGCCTGACCGAATTCTGGCGCGCATACCGCAACTATGCCGGCGTGCTGCATTTCGTGTATCTGACGGCGTGCTATCCGGGCGCCTACACTTGCGACAACTTTCAGGATGTGGCGGCGCTCAAACTGGAGCCGCACTTCGCGGACTACATGCAGGAAGCGTTCAAACCGCTGGGCGTTTATCTGAACTTCTGGCAGCCCACCCTGGAGCCGGATTCCAGCCGGAGAATCGCCGTGATGATGGTGAACGACGCGTACGAACCGGCCCAGGGCAAGCTGGCGCTGACCCTGGAGTGCGACGATGGCGCCCAACTGGCACGCCGCGAAGTGCCCTTTGCCGTGCCGGGTTTGGGACAGCAGACATACCCCATCGAGTTTCACGTGCCGCGCGCCACCGGCCAGTGCATCTTGAAGGCGGCCGCGTACGCCGATGGGCAGCCGGAGCCGACCGTCAGCCGCCGCAAAGTCGCCATTCAGGCCCGCGCTCAGTGAGCGCAACGCCGGGCGTAGTATCCTGAAAAGGCGAGGACATAAGAATGGGATGTAGTAGCGGACCGGTGAATCCGGTCAATATCGAAGCGCCGCCCGGTGCCCGCAAGGTGTTCTGCGTCAAGCTGCAAAGAGAATTGCCGGGGCTGGACGAAGTTCCGTTCGAGGGACACCCGCTGGGCCAAAAGATCTACGAAAACGTCTCGAAGGAAGCCTGGAAGATGTGGGTGGAGCACATGAAGATGCTCATGAACGAATACCGGCTCAACCTGGGGACGCAGGAGGCGCAAGAGTTTCTCCTGAAGCAGATGGACGACTACTTCTTCGGCGAAGGCGCGGCCCTGCCGCCGGATTTCGTGCCGCCGAAGACCAAGAGTTAGGACAGGCCTCCTGGCCTGTCCTTGGCGAGCGCAACTCGCCTATGGCAAGCGGGGCGCGCAAAGCGCGAACCGTCCTACTGATACTCCACGCCGACCAGGAACAGGCCCTTCGCTGGCGCGGTGGGGCCGGCTTTGCGCGGAGAGCCGGGGGTGAGCAGCGCGCGCAGCTCGGATTCATCCAGGTTGCCGCGGCCGGCTTCCAGCAGCGATCCTACGATGTTGCGCACCATGTGCTTCAGAAAGCCGCTGCCGCGCACGCGGTAAATCAGGCGGTCCGGCCGGGCTTCAAACTGCGAGCGGAAGATGGTGCGCACTTTCGTCTTGCCTTCGTCGTCGCGGTCGTCGGAGCCGGCGAAGGCGCTGAAGTCGTGCTCGCCCTCCAGGACCGGCGCGCAGGACTGTATGCGATCCAAGTCTAGAGGATAGGGATGATGATGGACGTAGCGCCATTCCCACGGCGGGCAGACTTCGGCGCGCACGATGCGGTATTCGTAGGTCTTCGCCAGGGCCTGAAAGCGGGGATGGAAATCGGGCGCGGCTTCTGCAGTCGAGAGCACCCGGATGGAGGCGGGCAGCAACCGGTTCATGGCCTTGCGAAGGTTCGGCAACGGGATGGGGTTTTCAATGCTGAAGGCGGCCACCTGTTCCAGGGCGTGCACGCCGGCATCGGTGCGGCCGGAGCCGGCCACGTGTACCGGGCGGCCTTCGATTTCGCCAACCACGGATTCCAGCGTGCCTTGAATCGTGAGCAGGCCGGGCTGCACTTGCCAGCCGTGGAAGTCGGTGCCGTCATAGGCGAGTTGGATTCGGATGCGGCGCATCAGATACTCACAGGCCGGCGTGGACGCCGGCCGCAGGAGTGGTGGAGTCCTGCCCCACTTCTCAAGCGGGGCGGGAGCCGGGTTTCACAACCGGCACGCCCTGCGCGCACAGCGGGCACTCGGCCGGGTCGTAAGCCACCACTTCGAGCGTTACCAGGGCGACCCGCGGCGCTCCCACATCGGCATGCCCCCCGCTGCGATCGACGATGGAGCCGGCGGCCAGCGGGCGCGCTCCGGCTGCGCGCAGCACCTCCACGACGTCGCGCGTGCTGCCTCCGGTGGTGACCACGTCTTCCACCACCAGCGCCGGCTCGCCCGGCGTTACCGCGAAGCCGCGGCGCAAGGTCATCTTCTTGTTGTCATCCCGCTCGGTGAAGATGAATCGGGCGCCCAACGCGCGCGCGACTTCGTGGCCGACGATCAGGCCGCCCAGCGCCGGCGACACCACCAATCCCACGGGTTCGGGCACGAGTTTGCGGAACTCTTCCGCGAGAAGGCCGCCCAGCTCGGCCGCGTGCCGGGGATATTGCAACACCAGCGCGCATTGCAGATATTCGGGGCTGTGCAGTCCGCTGGTGAGCCGGAAATGCCCGTTGAGATAGGCGCCCGTGGTGCGGAACAGCTCCAGGATCGACTCGGCTTGCGGCGTCACAAACGCCTACTATACCATTGAGAAAACCAACGCTATACAAAGGTTATCCATGCATCGCTTTCAAACCGTCATTTCTATTCTTTGTGTCCGGCTGTTGATCGCGCCGGCCTTCGCCCAGCAAGCCCATCAGATCGGCGAGCCGGGCGGAACATTCGCCTGGATCACCGGCCGGTACCGGATGCAGCAGGTGCCGCCCATTGACGTGGCGAATTCCGGCCGGCTGGAATTGTTGCTGCGCGCCGGAAGGCTCTACCTCTCCATGCAGGACGCCATCGCCCTGGCGCTCGAGAACAACCTCGACATAGAGATCCAACGTTACGGCCCGCAGATTGCCGACGCCCAGGTTTTGCGCGCCAGGGCGGGCGCATTCGCGCAGGGCGTTTCCACGTCGGTGACCGCGGGACCCACCAGCGCGCAGCCCGGCGGCGTGGCGCAAAGCGGCGTGTCCGGAAATCCATCGACGCAGGCCAGCGCGGCCAGTTCCACGGCGGTCGGCAATACGGTGATCGCGCAATCCGGCCCGCCGATTCCCAGCTACGATCCGGCGTTGGTGGGCAACGCAAGCTGGGCGCACCAGACGGTTCCGGAAAGCAGCACATTCATTGCCGGCACCGATGAATTGATTCAGCGGCAGGACCAGTCGGGCCTCACCTACCAGCAAGGCTTCCAGAGCGGAACTTCGGTGAGTTTGGGGCTGAATAACACAACGACTGTCGGCAACAGCTCCTCCACGCTGTTCAATCCGGTTACCAATTCGTCGCTGGGGCTGACGGTGACGCAGCATTTGCTGCAAGGGTTCAGCATCGCGGTGAACCAACGGCAGATCCGGATCGCGAGGAACAACCGGGAGCTTTCGGACCTGACTTTCAAGCTGCAGGTGATCACCACGGTCGCGGCGGTGATGGATCTTTACTGGGATCTGGTAACGTTCAACGAAAACGTGCGCGTCCAGCAGCAGGCGGTGGCCACCAGCACGAAACTTTATGAAGACAACCAGAAGCAGGTGGAGGTGGGGATGATGGCGCCCATTGAAGTGGTGCGGGCGGAGGCACAAGTGGCCACCGATCAGCAGAACCTCACGCTGGCGGAAACGCAACTGTTGCAGCAGGAGACCATCCTGAAAAACGCGCTGAGCCGCAACGGCGTGGCCAGCCCGGCGGTGGCTGAAGCGCGGATCGTGCCGACTGATCGCATCCGCGTGCCGGACGTGGAGCCGGTGACGCCGATGCAGGATCTGGTGGCGATGGCGCTATCGGCGCGCCCGGAACTGGCGCAGAATCGCATCCAGGTGACCAATCAGGAGATCACGTTGTACGGCTCGAAGAACGGGCTGCTGCCCACGCTCGATTTGGTGGCCGCCATGACCAACAATGCGCTGGCGGGCCAGGTGAACACGGTGCAGTCTACTTTCCCCTTTAGTTTCGGAACGCCCAGTCCGGCTTTCATCGGGGGATACGGCACGGTGCTGAAGCAGTTGTTCGCGCGCAACTATCCGAACTACTCGGCGGGATTCAACCTGACGATTCCGCTGCGCAATCGCGCGGCGCAGGCGCAGGCCGTCAACGACGAGCTGACGCTGCGGCAGTTGCAGCTCGGCGTGCAAAGACTGGAAAACCAGGTGCGCGTGGACGTGCAGAACGCGCTGATCGGGGTACAAAATGCGCGCGCGCAATATCGGGCGGCCATGAAGGCGCGTATCCTGCAGGAGCGCACACTGGACGCCGAGCAGAAGAAGTATGCGGCCGGGGCTTCGGTGATCTACAACGTCATTCTGACCGAGCGGGACCTGGCGGCCGCGCGGCAGAGCGAACTGGCGGCCCAAGCGGCGTATGCCAAGTCGAAGGTGGAGCTGGAGCGGGTCACGGGGCAAACGCTGAACAACAACGGTGTTTCACTCAGCGAGGCGTTCCAGGGTGTGGTGTCGCGGCCTGCCAGCCCCCTGCCAGCCACGGATCAGCCGGGAGAGTAGGGGGTGACAACTTTTCGTTCCAGTACTGTTCCAGAATTGGACAAATCGTGTCGGCGAGTGCCAAATTTTGCACGTGGGGCGCGGGTCGTCTCACTTAATTGATTGAGCATAATAGGGTTATGGTTTGGTGAGGCGATTGCTAGATACAAGGGCGTGACACACAAAGAGCAGGCCCAGCGAGAAGCGATTGATTCCCCGTTTGGTTCCCTCCAACCAGTCACCCCACCAAAAACCTCTGAATCCCTCTAAATCCTCACAATTGCTCTCGCTGGGCTTGTAAGCCCTGACGCCATGGTGAAGTGAAGCATCGACACTCGTGTCGATGCTCCCGCGGTGCTACGATGGGCACTATGTCGCAAGGTCTGTTTGAGGTCGAGTGTCCCTGCTGCAACACGGTTCTGAAAATTGATCCCGAGACGCGGGCCGTGATCGCCCACGCGGTGCCGGAGAAGCCGCCCGCGATCGAAGATCTGGCGGCGGCGGTGGCCAAGCTGAAGGGCGAGGCCGGGCGGCGCGACGAGGTTTTCCGCAAGCAGTTCGAAGCGGAGAAATCGCACGGCAAGGTGCTCGAAAAGAAATTCGACGAGTTGTTGAAACAGGCCAAGGAGAACCCGGATCTGACGCCGCCGCGGCGGGACATCGATCTGGATTAAATTAGCCTCCTTAGATGGCGGCGCCCGATTCCGGGAATCGCGCGGCCCATTCTTCGAGCGCAACTTGCGCGCCATTGGCCACGTAGGCGATCAACCGATAGGCGCCGGCGACGATCAGCAACTCAATCAGTTGCGGCACGTCCCAGTGAGCCGATAGGGCGGTCCATAGTTGGTCGGAGACGTGCGCGGTGTGATGCAGCTCATCGGCCAGCCGCACCAGCAGCGCGTCGCGTCCGGTCCAGACGGGGTCGTTGGCGGCGCCGCTGGCGGTGGCGCGCAGCGCTTCCGGCGTGAGTCCCACGGCTTCGCCGTAGGCGGTCGCGTGGACTCCCCACTCGTACTCGCAGCCGCACAGGGCGGCCGTGCCATGGACCAATATTTCGCGGTCGCGGGGCGCGATCAGGCTGCGCGGGCCGAGGATCCCGGCGCCCAGCGCGCGCAGGCGGGAACTGATCTCCGGACTGCGCACCAGGGTCCGAAACAGTTTCAGCGGCGCGATCTTGGATCCCGGCGGCATCCATTTGGCGAGGGCGGCGGCGATGTCCGGATCGTAAGGCGGGTCCAGGGGAGCCTGTCAAGTCATTTAACAACATGACCGAAATGGTTTCGGTTGGGCCATTTAAGAATATGACCGAACGCGCCAGTGCCTTTCCCCCTGTGGTAGTGTGTGAATCTCCGCCGGGGTCGCGC
>CABECV010000398.1_pt1 | contig 14970 bp, 13 predicted proteins | sample 3422511 | NCBI WGS metagenome assembly CABECV01 (sample SAMEA5534327, study PRJEB31848) | metagenome | biome: tundra; feature: field; material: soil | place: USA | collected 2013-05 | depth 0.15 m | reverse complement strand
CTCAAATGGACGGAAGTGGGATCCGCCGGCAAAAGCGATTTCAATGCCGAGGAGGGCTGGACTCTGCTGCCCGACGGCACCGTGCTGACGGCGGACGTGAAGAACGTGCCTAATTCGGAAAGATATACTCCGTCGACCGGAACTTGGGTTACCCAGGGCAGCACGATAGTCGACTTGGCTGCGCCCTCCACCTCCGGCCCAATCCCCTACCCGGGGGGCACTTACTACCCACCTGGCGAGATTGGTCCCGCGATTCTCCGCCCCGACGGCTCGGTCTTTGCCACCGGCGCAGCGAATACGGGATCCGGACATACCGCGGTCTATCATCCGGGGGCGACTTCCTCCGATCCGGGTACCTGGACTGTCGGCCCGGATTTTCCCAACGACGCCGCCGGCGATTCGAGCGCCGCGCTACTGACAAATGGCAACGTGCTCGTGATCGGTAACTCCGGGACGCTGTATGAGTTTGACGGGACCAACCTGACGCCGGAAATGCGGACTCCATTCGCCGCCTACCTGATGGTGCTTCCCACGGGTCAAGTGATCTTGACTGGCGGACGCATTCAGGTTTACAACTCTACTGGGACTTACCTACCGGCTTGGGCTCCAGCCATCGCGAATTATCCGGCAACCGTTGTTCGCGGGTCCACGTATCGGATCTTCGGCACGCAGTTCAATGGCCTGTCGCAAGCTGCCGCGTTTGGCGACGAGTTTCAAACCGCCACGAACTACCCGCTGGTGCGCATTACCAACGCCGGCTCCGGACATGTGTTCTACGCCAGGACGCACGGCCACAGCACCATGGGCGTCGCCACGGGCAGCGCGATCGTTTCCACCAGCTTCGACGTACCCGCGACGATGGAGACCGGGGCCAGCTCGCTCGAAGTTGTGGCGAACGGCATCCAGTCCCCGGCGGTGAGTGTCACGGTGAACTGACCGGTTCACGGGCGACTGTGCAATTGAGCCATAATAGAGAAGAGATTTTCCATGGCTACGATCACTACTATCACCGGTGCCCAGTTCGACGCCATGCCCTACGAAGAGGGCCGGCAGTGGGAACTGGTCAACGGAGAGCTGATTTCTGTGCCCAGTCCGACGTGGCAGCATCAGGATTTCGAGTCCAGGATTCTTTTTGCTCTTCGGCGTTATCTCGAAACGAGCAAAACAGCTGGTTTGGCGGGCCATGACGTTGAATTCGCCCTTACGGACAACGACCGCGTTCGGCCCGATGTGTGTGTTCTGCTCGGAGGTAACGCAAAGCGCCTGGATCCCACCAAGACGCCCATACCCGGCGCACCGGACATCGCCATCGAAGTCATCTCGCCAAGCGAGCGCGCCTCCGAAAGCCACGACAAGGTCCGCGCCTACCTGCGAAACGGGACCACGGAAGTGTGGCAGGTCTACCCAAAATCGCAAACCGTGCAGATCCATCGCGGAGAGACTGCCCGGTCCCTGGAATGGAGCCAGCCGGTCGAGACCGATCTGCTGCCCGGTTTCGCGCTCCAGCTCGCATCGCTGTTCGCGTGAAGATCGCGTTGCGAGCTCCCTCAAAGTTTGTGGCTAATGGCATCCCCGCCCCCGGCGGTGAGTGTCACGGTGAACTAGCATTGACCGGCGACTGCGCACTTGAGTCATAATAGAGAGGACATTCTGCATGGCCACGACCACTACCATCACCGGTGCCCAGTTCGACGCCATGCCCTATGAAGAGGGCCGGCGCTGGGAACTGGTCAACGGAGATCTGATTTCTGTGTCCAGTCCGACGCCGCGTCATCAGGATATCGTGTTCGAGATACTGCTGGCTGTGCGACGCTATCTCCGGCAAAGCGGGACAGTGGGCCTGGCCTACCAGGATGTTGAATTTGCCCTGACGGAGAACGACCGCGTCCGGCCTGATGTGGGTGTTGTGATTGGGGAAAAGGCGACCCGCCTGAATCCCGACAAGGTTCCCATATCCGGCGCACCGGACATTGCCATCGAAGTCATCTCGCCAACCGAGCGCGCCTCCGAAAGCCACGACAAGGTCCGCGCCTACCTGCGAAACGGGACCACGGAAGTGTGGCAGGTCTACCCAAAATCGCGAACCGTGCAGATCCATCGCGGAGATATTGCCCGCTCCCTCGAATGGAGCCAGCCGGTGGAGACCGATTTGCTGCCCGGTTTCGCACTCCAGCTCGCGTCTCTGTTCGCCTGGGGATCGCGCAGGTAGGGGCAAGTGCCCGAACGCGTCTGCGTGGAATGCCCCAACCGGGGCCTGGCCCCCGGCGAGGACCCCGGCGAGGATCTCCCCTCTTTTGCTCGGCTTACGTTCTGGCAAGGGAATTGCCTCTCCACCGCCGGAATCCCTATGGCCTACGTTATAACCGAAGCTTGTACCAAAGATGAATTGTGCGTGGAAGCCTGCCCGGTCGATTGCATCCACCCGAAGAAGGATGAAGCCGGGTTCGAGGAAGCGAAACACCTGTACGTCGAACCCGACGACTGCATCGATTGCGGCGCGTGCGTGCCGGTGTGCACCGCGAACGCAGTCTATCCGCTCGACGAGCTGCCCGCCGAGTTGGCGCATTTCGCGGCGGAAAACGCGGCGCACTACGGCAAGAACTGAATAATAACCAAACGATTCCAGAGTTGCCGCGTCTGCTGTCGTATGCGCACTCTGCTTCAGATCTCTCTCGCCCTATCCCTGTCCGGATCGCTGTCTGCCCAATTTCCGGGGTTGACGCTTCCGCCCAGCGGGAACAATCAGAAGGCATCGGTGACTCAGTTCATTGGCCCGGTGAAGGTCACGATCGATTACTCCAGCCCTGCTGTGCACGGTCCTGGCGGCAAAGACAGGCGCGGCCAAATCTGGGGCAAGCTGGTCCCCTACGGCCTGACGGACCTGGGTTTCAACAGCGGAAAGCCGAGTCCGTGGCGCGGCGGCGCCAACGAGAACACGATATTCACGGTCTCCGATCCGGTCACAATCGAAGGCCAGCCGCTAGCTGCCGGCCAGTATGGATTGCATCTCATTGCGGGACCGGACGAATGGACCGTCATTTTCTCGAAGAACGCCTCGGCCTGGGGCAGCTTCTTCTATGACGAAAGCCAGGACGCGCTGCGCGTAAAGATCAAACCAGCCAAGCATGAATACCGCGAGTGGCTGACCTACGAGTTCACCGCCCGCCGTCCCGCCGAAGCCACGGCCGAGTTGCAGTGGGAAGAACTGGCTGTGCCGCTCAATATCAAAGTGGATAACGTCAACGAGATCTATGTCACCAAGCTGCGCCAGGAACTCACCGGCGCTGGCGGTTTCAATCCGCAGGCCTACGACGCGGCCGCGCAGTTTTGCGTGCAAGCCGGGACGCACCTGGAGGACGCCTTAAACTGGGCGGACCTGGCGATCAAAATGCCCTTCGTCGGCCAGACCAACTTCGACACACTAAGCACGAAAGCGCAAGTACTGTTGAAAATGGGCCGCGATGCGGAGGCCCAGACAATCATGCAGACTGCGGTGCACGACCCCACCACGACGAGCCTCCAGATCCATCAGTACGGCCGCCAATTGATCGCCGCAAAGAAGAATCGGGAGGCCTTAGAAATCTTCAAGCTGAATGCCGAGCGCCATGGCGACGCGTGGCCGGTGAACGTCGGCCTGGCGCGAGGTTACATGGCGGTTGGCGACTACAAGAAAGCGGCGGAGTACGCTCAGAAAGCGGCGGCGCAGGCCCCCGACGATCAAAACCGGCAGAACCTTGAAGCCATGGCTAAGTCTCTCGCCGAGGGGAAGCCTTACGACAATTGAGGGTTTTTCGGGGTGGCGGCAAAGAGTGTATATTGAAGTGGAGCCACCCTGATGACCCAGGAAGACCTCGAACAGATCCGCGTGATCGTCAGCGCGGCTATCAGCGCTAACAATGCAGTGCTCTTTGCGGCCATGCGCGCGATTGAAGAGCACGTCGATCTCAGGTTCGACGAACTCGACAAGCGCCTGGAGCTAGTCGAGCGCCGCCTCGACCGCTTGGACTCCCGTTTCAGCGTTTTCGAATTTCAAATGGCCGGGATCGGCAAGTCCCTCACTGCGCGGGCGAGAAGCTCGACGACGAATTGACCGCTGTCCAAGTAACCCGGCTCAATCAGTAGCGCCTGCGCCGCCCGGCGGCAGCAGCGCCTGTATCGTCTCGATCGTATCCGCCTCCTCCGCTTTCTTATCGGTGCGCCACCGTGCCATGCGCGGAAAACGCACCGCAATCCCCGACCGGTGCCGCGGCGAGCGCTGGATGCCTTCGAACGCCAGCTCGAATACCAGCTCGGGCTTCACCGCGCGCACCGGCCCGAACTTCTTGATCGTATTGCCGCGCACGAAAGCGTCCACCTGGCGAATCTCCTCGTCCGTGAGTCCTGAGTAGGCCTTCGCAAACGGCACCAGCTCGTTGCCGTCCCACACGCCGAACGTGTAATCGGTGAAGAGGCTGGCGCGGCGGCCGTGGCCGGGTTGCGCGTAAATGAGCACCGCATCCACCGAGTAAGGCTGTATCTTCCATTTCCACCAGTCACCGCGGCGGCGGCCCACGCGATAGGGCGAGCCGAGGCGCTTCAGCATCAAGCCCTCCACCTTGCGCGCGCGGGCTTCCTCGCGCCGCACTGTCAACTCTTCCCAGGTGTCCGTCAGCACAACGGGCGAGACAATCAACGCGGAATCCGGCGGCGCGATCTCTTCGAGGTGCGCGCGCCGGAATTCGAGCGGCCGCTCGCGAATATCTTCGCCGTGCAACTCCAACAGGTCGTATGCCACGATGACTACCGGCACTTCGCTCAAGATGCGGGGACCCAGCAGCTTGCGGCCGATGCGGCGCTGCAGTTGGGCGAAGGGCAGCGGCTCGCCGTTTTTCCAGGGCAGCACCTCGCCATCGACCACCAAGCCTTCCGGCAACTGTGCGCCGAGCGCCGCAAGCTCCGGAAAGCGGTCCGTCATCAACTCCTCGCCGCGCGACCACACGAACGTGCGCCCGCTGCGGCGGATCAACTGGGCGCGGATGCCGTCCCACTTCCATTCCACCTGCCATTCGCGAATGCCGCCAAGCTCCTCAATCGCGCCTTCCAGCGGATAGGCGAGGAAGAAAGGATACGGGCGGCTGACATCGGCGTCGCGCGCGTCGGGGGTCACCAATTCCGTCCAAAATGCGGCGGTGGGCTGCCAGTCGCCCATGAGGCGGTGCGAGACGACCGCGGCGTCCAGGCCGCTGACCGCAGCTACTGCGCGCACCACCAGGCTTTGCGACACGCCCACGCGAAACTCGCCGGTGATGATCTTGTTCCAGGCGAAGCGCTGCCGTTCGTCCATTTCGCACCAGGCGGAAACCAGCGAGGCGCGCCTGGCTTCGTCATCGGCGTCACGCAACGTCAGCAGGCGCTGTTCGATCCAGTGATGCAGCGGCAAATTGGTCGATGACTGCGCGGGCGGCAGCAGCAACGCGATGGTTTCCGCGAAGTCGCCGACGGCGTGGTAGCACTCGCCGAACAGCCAGTCGGGGATGCCGGACTCCTCAATGGCCCACTGCGCCAGCTTGCGCGATTCCAGCAGCCGCTTCGGGCGGCGGCCGATCAGGAAGGTGGCAGCCCAGGCGGCGTCGGCCGGCGGCACGCGCGAGAAGTAGCGCGTGAGGGCCTCGACCTTCTCGTTGGTCTTGGTGGTCTCGTCGAGGGCGGCGTAAAGGTCGGCGAACGATTTCATGGCTCAGCCTCGGCAGGCTCGGCGCCGGTTTCGTCCTGCTCACCATCGAAGCGGGTCTCGACCGCTTGAGCGTCGATCCCCTGTTGCTTGAGCCACTCCACCACGGGCGCGCGATATCCGTGCGTGACCCACACACGGGACGCGCCGGACAAGCGAATCGCGGACATCAGACCCGGCCAATCGGCATGGTCGGAGAGTACAAAGCCACGGTCCAGCGAGCGCCGGCGGCGCGCCCCGCGGATACGCATCCAGCCGGAGGCGAAGCCCGTCGAAAGCGGGCCGAACCGGCGGATCCACGGCGTGCCGTTCGCCGATGGCGGCGCGAGGATCAGCGCGCGGCTCCAATCCGTGGCGGCGGGCGCGGCGTCGGCGTGCGTCGTGGGGGCGAGCGCGATGCCCGCCTCGCGGTAGTGCCGGCAGTACTTCTCGACGGCGCCGTGCGTGTAGATCGGACCGGCTACGGAGTCGAGGCCCGCGAGCACGCGCTGCGCTTTGCCCAAGCTGTAGGCGAACAGCACGCTGGCTTTGCCGGCCTGCTGGTTGGCGGCCCACCAGCTTTGGATTTCGGCGAACACCTCTGCCTCGGGCGGCCAGCGATAAATCGGCAGGCCGAAGGTGGCTTCGGTAACAAAAGTGTCGCAGGCGACCGGTTCGAATGCCGCGCAGGTCGGATCGGGCTCCAGCTTGTAATCGCCGGAAACCACCCACACTTCGCCGCCGGATTCGATGCGCACTTGCGCGGAACCGAGAATGTGACCCGCCGGATGCAGCGAAACCCGCACGCCGTCCAGCACCACGGACTCGCCATAGTCGAGCGCCTGGATGGCAGCCTCACCGCCGGCCCGCGCCCGCAGCAGAGCTTCGCCGGGTCGCGCTGTGAGATACGCTAGCGAGCCTGGACAGGCGTGGTCGGAATGCGCGTGCGTGATGACGGCGCGATCTACCGGACGCCACGGATCGACGTAGAAATCGCCGCCCGCGCAGTAGAGTCCGTTGTCAGTCAGTTCGAGAATGATTCCAGTATAGGTTACGGCCCGGCAATCCAGTGGCGACACACATACCATCCGTTGCCGAGAATGGTCAGCGCCGGCAACAGGAGAAACCGCGTGACGCGCGCGCCACAGGCTGTCCCGTCTCATCCGCGGCGATTGATCCGGGAAGACCGGCGAGCAGGGCCGCGCGCTCAGGATCCGCAGGGGCGTAAAACAGTAATGCGCCCGCATTATCTTCCAACTGCGCCGGCCTGTTCGTTCGTGTCGTTACACGGCCGGTAACGCCGCTTTGCGCAGTGTACTCGAAAGTCATTCGGTATACCCGCCGGTTGTTGACGCGAACATTGGTCCGGGTCTTATCGATCAGCCGGCCGGTGGCGAGTAAGCCATCGCGCAGCAGCGGCAGTTGCAGGCGCACGCGGCCCTCCGCGAAAGCAACCAGGGCCATGACCATGCCGACAGCGGGTATCACCGCTATCAGGGACATCCATGGGCCGAACGGCCGGCGGCGCATGCCCGCAATGCGAGACACCTCAGGCTGTGCCCTCAAGTATTCCACTTCCACCGGACCGCCCACGCACTGGCCTTTCGCGAAGGACGATCCCTGGAAGGGCCGGCCTGCCACCTCGTATCGATAGTGGTTCTCATAGATCGGGACGCCCCGCCTGCTTTCGGACCTCCCTTCGAAGAAGCCGGTGTCGTTGCAGCCCAAAGCTTGTCCCCACGTCCGCTCCACGCGCCCGGCCCCAAAACGCCAGGCCGAAACGTCTGCATGCCAGACGAAAAGCCAGAACATGAAAGATCCAAGAACCAGGACGAGCCACCCGATCTGGGACTTCTGACTGCCCAACAGCATAAGCGCCGCGAGCGGAGTTCCGATCGTCCGGGGAGGCGCCGCGAATTGGCCCCGGCCGAGAGATTCGCTCATTGGTAAGAGTATATGCCCGCGGCGGCTTACGCGCGTGGTGCGGTCCGGCGGGGTCGCGGAACGCGTTACACTGGCTTTAATGACGGCAGTTTGGATGCTGCTCCTGCTATTTGTAGGTCCGGTGGTCGTGGCGGCGCCCGGCGCGCTCCCGGCGCGGGAGACGCTCGAATACACGGTCGAATGGCGGCTGGTCACGGCGGGAAAGGCGCGCCTGGTGTGGAGCGCGACGCCGCATCATTCCAGTCCGGGCTGGCAGGCCGATCTGCACCTGGAGTCCACCGGCCTGGTTTCCAAGCTCTTCAAGGTGAATAACGACTACGTCTCAAACCTGGAATCCGACTTGTGTTCTACAGGCTCTTACCTGAAAGCGGAAGAGGGCAGCCGGCGCAAGGAAACCAGCGTGACCTTCAACCGCGAGGCGCGCAAGGCCGAATACCTGGAGAAGGATTTAGACAAGAAGGCCGTAGTGAACGCGCACGAGATCGACATTCCACCATGCGTGCACGACGTATTGGGCGCCCTGTACTCGCTGCGCACGCTGAACCTGCAGCCCGGACAGACCACGCAGATGGCGATCAGCGACGGCAAGAAAAGCGTGATGGCGCGCGTCGAAGCGCAACAGCGCGAGGATATCAAGACGCCGGCCGGATCGTTCAAGACCATCCGCTACGAGGCGTTCCTGTTCAACGACGTGCTGTACCGGCGCTACGGGCATCTGTACTTCTGGCTGACGGACGACGCGCGCAAGCTGCCCGTGCAGATTCGCGTGCGCCTGCAGCTTACGATTGGCACGATTACTTTGCAACTGGAGAAGGAAGACAAAACATGAAATGGCTCGCCTGTTTTTGGGCGGCTGCGGCGATGGCGTGGGCCCAGAGCGGCGGCGCATTGCTTTCGAATCAGGAAGCGCTGAAGCTGGAGCAGCGCACCGTGCAATTGATGGAATCGACCGGCTTGGCCGTGCCTGGTTTGGCGCGCGCCGGCGCGCCCGCGTTGGAGGACGCCCGGCAGGCGCTGGCCAACCTGGAAACCGCTCCGCAAAATGCCGCGAATACGTTCACTTTTCTGGGCGACGCGCGCGCCTATCTGGCGATCTCCGACACCGTGCCGAAGCCTTATCCGTTTCCCGAAGAAGGGCGGCGGCAGTTCGGCGAACTGCGCGACGCGGTGGATCGCCTCGACTCGCATTTCCGCGCGCTGCTGGATTCCAACGATGCGCAGTTGCGCAATCCGGACCGCGACAATCTGAAGCGCTACGCGGAAGCCAATGAAAAGCTCGGCCCGCCGTCCGCGCAGAAGCCACGCGTGGTGTTTCTGGGCGATTCGATTACCGACGGCTGGCGGCTCAACGAGTATTATGGCAGCGAGCGCGACTTCGTCAACCGCGGCATCGGCGGCCAGATCACCGGCGAGATGCTGGGCCGCATGAAGGCCGATGCGATCGACTTGAAGCCGCGGCTGGTGCTGGTGCTCGCCGGCATCAACGATCTCGGGCGGGGGGTGGCCGTGAGCACCATCGAAAATAATCTGTCGATGATCGCGGACCTGGCTGAGGCGCACCATATCGAGCCGATGTTCGCGTCCCTGTTGCCGGTGAGCGATTACCACAAGGACGTGAATCCACAGTACGCCCGGACCACGCGCCTCGCGCCCTCCAAGATTCTGGAGTTGAACGGCTGGCTCAAGAGCTTCTGCGAGCAGCGGCATTTCCCGTACGTGGATTACTATACGGCCCTGGTGGACAAGGCCGGATTTCTGCAGACGGATCTGGCGGATGACGGTCTGCATCCCAATGGCAAGGGCTACCGCGTCATGGCGCCCATCGCGCTGGCGGCGATCGATAACATGTCGAAGCCCGAGGTGAAACCGGCGAAGAAGAAAGCCGGCATACGCGCGTGGCTCGAGAAGGAGCACAAGTGAGCAAAGCGGCCCGTCTGATAGCGCTGCTGATGGCGCTCGCCTGCTGGGGCGCGCTCGCCGCGCCGCCGGCCAAGATCGTGCTGGTGGCCGGCAAACCCAGCCACGGCCCCGGAGAGCACGAGTTCAACGCAGGCTCGATGCTGTTGGCCAAGTGTCTGCGCCAGAATCCGGGCGTCGATGCGATCGTGGTGAAGGGCGGCTGGCCGGCAGACGACTCTTTCTTCGAGGGCGCGAGATCCATCGTGCTGTACATGGATGGCGGCGAAAACCACCCGCTGTTGGCGGACGACCGTCTCGCGAAGCTGGGCACGCTGATGAAGCGGGGCGTGGGCCTGGCCTGCCTGCACTACGCGGTGGAAGTGCCCGGCGACCATGGGGGTCTGGAATTGCTGGATTGGATCGGCGGGTTTTACCGGCGGCCGTATTCGCAAAACCCGGTCAACGACGTGGAACTGACCCAGGCCGCGCCGGCGCACCCCATCTCGCGCGGTTGGGACGGCTTTCGCGGGACCGACGAATGGTATTACCGCATTGTGTTCCGCAAGGACGATAAGCGGCTGGTGCCCATCCTGAGCGCCATGCTGCCCAAGGACGCGCCGCAGCAGGAGACTGTCGCCTGGGCGGTCGAGCGCGAAGACGGCGGCCGCGGTTTCGGATTCACCGGCGGGCACTATCACCACAACTGGGGTCTGGAGGATCAACGCCGCCTGGTGGTGAACGCGATCCTGTGGACCGCCAAGGTGGAGATTCCCGCCACCGGGGCGACGTGCGATCTCACGCCGGAAGACCTGAAAGCGAACCTGGATACTAAATAGGGCCGGAATACAGAAGTCAGAAGACAGAAGCCAGTAGTCAGTAGTCAGAAGGGCTGCGCAAGACTGCCCCGGCTTCTGACTCCTGACTCCTGGTTTTACGCCGGTGCGCCCGCTCGCCAATAATTCGCCCATTGATCCGCGGGCACGGGCCTGCCCAGCAGGAAACCCTGGACCTTGTCGCAACCGAGCGCCTGAAGGACCGCCAACTCGTTTTCGGTTTCCACGCCCTCGGCCGTGGCCGTCAGCTTCAGGCCGTGCGCCAAGCCTACGATCGCCTGCACCAGGGGTTGCGTGCTGGCGGCCTGGTCGATGCATTGCACGAAGCACTTGTCGATTTTCAAATCGTCAATCGGCAGACGCTGCAAGTAACTCAGAGACGAGTAGCCCGTCCCGAAATCGTCGATGGAGATCCGTACGCCCAGGGCCCGCAATTCGGCGATCTGCCGGGCGGAATCCGCGGCGTCCCGCATCAGCACTCCCTCGGTGAGTTCCACCTCCAGATAGCATGGCTCCATTTCGTGCGCCGCCAGGACCTCCGCGACCTTCTCCGCCAGGTTCGAGCGCATGAATTGTGTGGCCGAGATATTCACGGCGATCTTGACCGGCGAATATCCCATACGCCGCCACAATTGGTGTTGCCGGCAGGCCTCCTGCAGCACCCACAAGCCGATGGGGATGATCAGCCCGCTCTCTTCGGCCACCGGCACGAACCGGTTCGGCAGGACCAAACCCCATTTCGGATGATTCCACCGCAGCAGCGCTTCCACGCCCCCAAGCTGCCGGGAAGGCAGTTGAAACTGGGGCTGATAGTACAGTTGCAGCTCGCCGCGGTCCAGGGCCCAGTGGAGTTGGTTCTCGATTTCGAGGCGCTCGCTGGAGGCGGAGTTCATCTCGGGCGCGAACCGCTGAAAGCGGTTTCGTCCCCGGTTCTTGACCTCGTACATAGCCACATCGGCGTGCTTCTGCAGAGTCGCGGCGTCTTCCCCGTCCTCGGGGAACAAACTGAGGCCGACACTCGCGCTGGCGAACAGTTCGTGTCCCTTTACCTGGAATGGATCCCGCATGGCCTCCATGATCCGTTCCCCGACGATTTCCGCATCGCGGACTGTCTCAATGCCGAACAGCACCGCCACGAACTCGTCTCCCCCCGGCCGCGCCAGCGTGTCCGATTGCCGCACGGCGTCCTCCAGCCGCTTGGCCACCTGTTGCAGCAGTAGATCTCCGACGTGATGACCCAGGGTATCGTTGATGAATTTGAAGCGGTCCAGGTCCACGTAGAACACCGCCACCATCTTCGCCTGCCGGCGCGCCAGAGTGAGGGCTTGCCGCAGCCGATCCTCGAGCAACGCGCGGTTCGGCAAACCGGTCAGGGGATCGTGCTGCGCCTGATACGACAGCCGGTTGGTGAGATCCCGGTGCTCCAACGCCATGGCGGCCAGTTTCGCCTTGGAATCCAGCAAAACCTGTTCGGATTCGGTGGCCTGCCAGGGTTCGGGGCGAAAGATCTCCAGGTTTCCAAGCACCTGGCCGTCGCCAGCCCGGATCGGCATTTCCAGATGTCCCTGGTAGTTCGCGCTGGCCGCGCCGGGCCTCCCCGGCGCGGATTCCGGAGCGGCAGACCCGTCCGTAAGCAGAATGCGCGCGACGGCCCCCGGGTAGTAATGCTCGACCATCTCTTCCACGCGGCGCAGCACGGCGTCCAGAGGCTGGTTCTGGGCGACCATCTCGAGGACCTCCCGGCGGCCTTGCTCGAGCCGTTCGATCCGCTTGCGCTGGCTAATGTCCCGCGCGACGCACAATATACCCACCGGCAAGCCATTGCGGAATTGCAGCCGGCCGCTCACCTCCATGGCGACCCGGTGGCCCTCCCGCGTGATGAGATCCGCCTCCAGCGCCGGCGGCGTTTCGCCTCCCAGATGCGCCTCGATAGTAGGCCGGATGGCGGCGCAGGATTCGGGGGCGGCGAGCTGCTGCAGATTCATGCAAAGCAGTTCGTGCCGGCGATACCCTGTGATGCGCTCTCCGATGATGTTGACCGAGGTGAAATTTCCTTCCAGATCGATCGTGAAGATGATATCGCTGGCGTCCTCGATCAGCTTGCGGTAGCGCTGTTCGCTCTCGCGCAACGCCGTCTCGACGCCCTTCATTTCCGTGATATCCCGGAAACTGGTTACCAGCGCGCGGACTCCGGGCTCCTCGAGCAGGTTGGTTACCCAACTATCGCACCACCGCCAGCTTCCGTCGGCATGCCGCAGCCGCAGTTGTGCCCGCAGTCTGGCGCCGGGTGCGCGCAGCAATTCTTCGTGAAGCATCCGGATGTAAGAGAGGTCATCGGGATGAATCCACTGGAAGAGTTCGCATCCCAGACGTTGCTCGGGGGAGACACCCAGCAACTCGGAAACACCCGGGCTGTCGTACAGAATGATCCCGGCGGGATCGATCAACGTAATGATGTCATTGCTATTCTGCACCAGCGCCCGGAAGCGGTTTTCACTCTCCACCAGCGCCTCTTGCGCGCGCTTCTGCGCGGTGATATCCCGGATGAAGACAGAAACGCCAACGGCCTTGCCGTCAACATCGCGAATAGCCGAGCCCGTGATACTAACCGGGAACACGGCACCGCCTTTACGCCTGTGCTCCGTTTCGAAGGATGGAAGGGGCATGCCACCCACAACCGAGGCTATTTTCCGCGCCGTGCGCTCGCGCCGTTCCGGTGGGGACAACTCCACTGCCGGGCGGCCCAGCATCTCCTCGGCTGTATAACCATATAACTCTTCCGCCGCCGGATTCCAGCTCTGGATGGCGCCTTCCAGGTCCGACGATATAATGGCGTCACTCGAATACTGCACGATGGCCGCCAGCCGCGCCACGGCCTCTGCGGCCTGCTTGCTCTTGGTGATATCCCGCAACGCGCCGATCCACCGGCCATCGCATTCCGGCGCGCCATAATCCAGGATATGGCGGACCGTCCCATCCAGGTCGACCATCCGGTACTCTTCCCGAAATCCTGTCCGGCTTTCCCTGCGCCGTTCGATCGCCGCCATCACCCGCTCGCGATCGTCCGGGTGGATCGCGCGCGCCCAGACGTCAAACGATCGCAGAGTGCTCAGGAATTGGTCGGAACCGCAGTTCTCGGTCCTGCCGGTGTTCAGGTCCGAATCGTATACCCAGATTCCGGCGCTCTCGGCGGCGATGCGCAAGCGCTCTTCCGATGCCCGCAACGCGGCTTCCATGCGCTTGCGTTCGGTGATGTCTTCCTTTACGGCGATGAAGTGCGCCGGTTTGCCAGATGCATCGCGGATCGGGCAGATGGAGGCGGACTCCCAGTACAGCTCGCCGTTCTTCCTCCGGTAGTGGAATTCACCCCGCCATTCTCCCGTCTGAATCGCCTCGGTCAGCTCGCGATATTTCTCGGCTGGCGTCTCGCCCGAGTTGAGAATCTCGGGACTTCGGCCCCGAACCTCCTCGAACGTGTAACCGGTGACCTCCGTGAATTTGGGATTCACATATTCGATGATTCGGTTCAGATCGGTGATGACTACGATGGCCGGACTCTGCTCCACTGCCTTGGACAACCACCGCAATTCGTCTTCGGCGCGCTTGCGTTCGGTGATGTCGATCGCCACGCCTACGTAACCGTGAAAATCGCCTCGCGGATCGAACTGCGGCGCGCCTTGGTCCAGCATCCAGCGGTATTCTCCATCCGCGCGGCGCAGCCTGTATTCCGTTTCGAAGGGACCGCACGACTGCAACGCCGCCAGAAGCGCTGCCCGGCGCTGCGCCACATCGTCCGGGTGGACGCCTAGAACCCATCCGCCATCCAGCGCTTGCGGCAAAGTACATCCGGTGAATTGCAGCCAGCGCTTGTTGAACAGCGTGGCGCGCCCATCCGCTCCACACATCCAGATCATGGCCGGCAGAGAGTTGGCGACCTGCCGCAGAAGCGCATCCCATTGCATCGCCGCGCGGTGGTCGTTCACCGGCTGCCAACCGGCCGCGGGTTGGATATGGCCCTCCGGAAGCGGTTCTTGCAGCGGGAAACTCACACTTTCATGATCGTCAAGATCAGAGGAAGAGTTTAGGAGTTATCTCCGTTGTAAGCGCGCCGGATTATGGCCCGCTTTTTCTCCTATAAGTAGAACTAAAGTCCCGCATTGGGACTAAAGTTTCCCAAACCGGCAGTACCAATACACCGCCTTTTTTCGAATAAGTAGTTGACCTGAGTTCCCCAAAGAAACTAGATTACGAAGAGTGGAACAAAGACGCACCCGGCGGTTCACCCTGCAATTGCCCGTTTCCATCACACGCAACGGGACAGAACGGATTATGCAATCCGCATTGACGAAAAACATCAGTTCGGGTGGCGTACTATTCACGGCTGGGAAGGAACCGGACATCGGGGCGTCCATCGAATACATCATCGCCCTCGGCGGACCATCGGACCAGCGGGTTAGTTTGCGCTGTATTGGCAAGGTGCTGCGCGCTAACCGGTCGGACTCCGGCGAGTCCGCCTACGACATTGCCGCCACCTTGGAACGCTACGAGTTCCTGCGCCTCGAGGAATAATCGGCAAGACCGCTTGCTGACGGGGTGCCCTCTGGG
>CABECV010000382.1_pt1 | contig 15231 bp, 11 predicted proteins | sample 3422511 | NCBI WGS metagenome assembly CABECV01 (sample SAMEA5534327, study PRJEB31848) | metagenome | biome: tundra; feature: field; material: soil | place: USA | collected 2013-05 | depth 0.15 m | reverse complement strand
ATCTAGAAGTGCCCATACAATTTGACAAAAACCAGAATTGGGGAGGGTACCTTCAGGATAAAATCGACCACCGGCCACCGGTTCCTAAGCCCACGAAATGAAGCGCGGCTGTTGCGCTCGCTGCACAATGGGCCCTTTGTGAAACGTGCGCCGGGCAGGGAAGGGGCTAACAAATCTCGACGGTGCTGCGCGCCGCCGAGAAACAGGGCGGGGGCTTTACGTCTGCCAGGGATTGAGGATCTCGAAGCCAAGACCGGCGAAATCCTTCACGTTCCGCGTGACGATGATAAGGTCGTGTTCAAGAGCCGTTGCCGCAATCAAACCGTCAGGAGCGTTGATGGGCTGCCCCTTCAACGGCACTGCCCTTCGAGTATGCCCCATCTTTCCGCAATCGCTTCGCTCACGGGTAAGATGCGTGCGTCGAACCATGGCGAAGCGTGTTGTCGAGCTAGTGCCGCAAGCCGGCTTTGGGATAGGGGATATTGACGATCTTCGGGTACAGGGAGTCGGTGTTGTTTACAATCGCGAACTGCTCGACGCCGGTCAAATCGAACTGCCAAAACGCCAGGCTGCGGCCGTCGGGCGCCCAGCGAAAGCCATCCCGAACGTTGAGCTCCTCTTCATACACCCAGTCGGAAGCGCCGTTTACCAGAGTATCGGACCCATCGGAAGTGAGTGCGCGAATCGCGCCGGTGGCCAGGTCTTCGATATACAGATTGTTCGCGCGGACATAGGCGGCGCGCGCACCATCGGGAGAGAATTTGGCGAACATCAGTGAAGACGCGGGCGCATCGCCGCCTAACTTTTTGAGGGCGCCCGTGCCGCGGTCGAGCACCCAGTAATCGCCTCGCGAATTCGTCCGCCACACCTTTCGCGACGCCGTGAACACCAGCAGGCGGCTCGCGTCTTTATCCCAGCGGTAATCTTCGACGGCGAGCGGCTTCTCGGCTTTCGGCGGCGTCAGTTGCGCATGCGAGACCAGGATCGCGCGCTTGCCGGTGGCGGTATCGTACTCGACGATGTCTTTCGCGCCGTCTTTCGCGCCCGCCGTGGAAGGCGCGTTTTCGAGCGTGGTGAATGCGGCGCCGCCGCGAATCCAGCGCGCCGGGCCGAACCGTTTTCCGGCAAAAGCATTGGAGTCGAAGATGCGCTTCAATCGCTGATTCAGCTCGTCGGAACCGGCCAGGAACGACGGGAAAATGCTACAGGCCGCAAACGCTAAAACGATGGCCGTGCGCCGCTGCATTGGAACATAATAGCGCGACCCGTGCGAGAATACTCCTTCTATGTCGAACGGCAAAGTCAAGGTCGGAATCATTGGTTCGCAGTTTCAAGGCGACATCCACGCGGCATCGTTTCAGATCATGCCGGAGGAGGCCGAGGTGGTGGCGGTGTGCTCGCCCACGCCCGGCCATGCGGCGGAAATGGCGCGGAAGTATGGTATCCCGCGCGTCTTCCTGGATTACAAGGAGATGCTGCGGGAAAGAGATATCGAGATGGTGACCATCGCGGCGCCCAATGCCTTGCACTGCGCCATGACCCTCGACATCGCGCGCGCGGGCAAGCACGTGGTGTGCGAAAAGCCGCTGTCGATGACGCTCGACGAGGCCGACGAGATGATCGACGTCTGCCGCCGCGAAGGCGTGCTGCTGTTATACGCGGAAGAGCTGCTGTTCACGCCGAAGTATGTCAAGGCCAAGGAAATGGCGGACCATGGCGCGTTCGGCAAGCTGTATCTGGTGAAGCAGAGCGAGAAGCATTTCGGGCCGCACAGCCCTTGGTTTTGGGATGTGAACCGCTCCGGCGGCGGCGTCTTCATGGACATGGGCTGCCACGGCATCGCGTTCTGCTACTGGTTTTTCGATCGCTCGCCGATCAAGAGCGTCACGTGTCACATGGGCACCTACGTCCACGGCGCCAAGACACGCGGAGAGGACGACAGCATTTGCGTCCTGGAGTTTGCCAACGGCGGCGTGGGGCTGGTGGAGAATAGCTGGGCCAAGCGCGGCGGCATGGACGACCGCACTGAGATCTACGGCGAAGGCGGCGTCAGCTACCCCAATCTGCACATGGGCAATGCCATGCCGACTTATAGCGAATACGGTTACGGATACGCCGTGGAAAAGGCGCCCAGCACTAAAGGTTGGAGCTATCCGGTGTTCGACGAGTTGTGGAATTACGGTTCGCCGCACGAAATGCGGCACTTCGCGCGGTGCGTGCGCGGCAAGGAGAAACCGCAGTCCACCGGCGAAGACGGCCGCGTGGTGATGGAAGCGCTTTACGCCGGCTATGCGTCGGCGGGGCAGGGCCGCAAGATCGAACTCCCATTCCGTCCCACGGGTGTCAAGCGGCCGATTGATTTGTGGTTGGGCTAGGTGGGGCAGACCTCCAGGTCTGCGCGCGTCCTCCAGGACCCGCTCTTCGGCGAGCGAAGCTCGCCCCTTGCCGGCGTAGCCGGCATAGCCCTTGTGCAGTGGTTCCAAACCAGAGATTGCCCTCTCGATCCTCACCGAGTGAGAAGAACGAAAGTCTCTCCAGGCGCCCGGATGACGGGTAATCGATGAATCGGAGCAAGTCGTGCCCTGACCCATCGTCCAGAGATTTCCTCCGCGATCCCGGAAATCGACGATCGCGTTCTTACCGGGAGTATTTGCGTTCACCGCTTCCACATTGCCGTTCGTAATTCTGGCGTGCTTTCCATCGGAGGTCTCCAGCCAGATCGTGCCATTCCGCTCTTCCGCGGCGCTGGTGATCCGCAAGCGTGACAGCCAGTGCGGGAGCGGATATGTGACAAATCGTCCTTTGCGGAAGCAGTGGATCCCCGCTGGGTCCGACCCCCAAAAACCACCCTGCCCTTCCCAAAGAAGCGGCCAGTAGGGGATCCTCAGGTCCTTCGGGGTAACGTCGATGAATCGTCCGGTAGTCTCTTGCCATTGCATGATGGAGTCGCCCGCCAAGACCCACAGGTTGCCGGCGTCATCGCCGGTAATTCCTCGAACATGGTTGTGGGGAAGTCCGTTCAAGGTTGTGTACGTGGTGAAGCTTCCATGGCGATAGCGCGTTACGCCGCCGTCTTGGGTGCCGAGCCACAACTCGCCATTCCGGTCTTCATAGAGCGAATCGAACCGATTCGAGTCGATTCCGGGAGAATTGCTCTTGTTGAAGACGGTAAAGCGGATCCCGTCGAAACGGACAAGGCCATCGAAGGTGACCAGCCAGAGGTATCCATCGGGGGTCTGGTGGATTGCGCGAATGCCGTTCTGAGGAAGACCATCGTCCGTTGTCCACACATCCAGCCGGTACTGCGCGCTGGCGGAGGAGACGAGGCAGAAAGCCGCAAGCAGCCAGCTTAGACCACCTGCCCGGCTGGGCTCCGGAGCCGGTGAGAGCCTCAAATCGCTTAAGAAGGACATCCGCCGATCGCTCTATTCTGGCACAACTTATGTCTTCCAGAACGCGGACCTCCCGCCGCCAAATAGCGGGAGCCGCTGGGTTCGGCCGTCCCTGAGTTGTGGATTGGGCACGATCTTGCGTATCCCATGCTTCCCGCGAACGGCCGGACAAGTGGTTGTCTGTCAATCCTGTCATTGGCATTTACTCAGACGCCGCGACCGCCACCACAATGCCACTTAGGCGCTTACAGTGTCAACATCGACGAAGACTTGTCGATGTTGAGAAGTCAGAAGCCGGAAGTCAGAATCGCGCCGCCACAACGCGCGCGTTGCAACGGCTTCCGGTTGAGCGGACTTCTGAATTCCTGCGGCCCACAGGGCCGTTCGTTCGAGGCGAAGTCCGCGAACGAACTTAGACGGTTATTGGGGCCCCAGAATCAGGAATCCGCTTTCCACGACGTCTCCAACGATCCGGGTCCACATGATGCGGGCCCGTCCCGCCTCCAGGCGATGTTCGAAGGTTACGATTTGTCCTGAGGTGAGGTCGTAGCAATCATGCCGCGCGCGGAATCCGCGGGCGGAGGTGTCAATCACGGTTCCTTTCACCGCCCGCGACGCGGCCGCTTCGGCCCGCAGCCGGACCTCGCCTTTGGCGGCGGAGCGCGGCTCCTCACGACGCTCCGACATGGGTTTGTTCCTAGGAATAAGCTAGCTCCTCGACGGATTGCAGGCGGTAGAGTTTCAGCTTGCGGCTGAGTGTCCGGCGCGAAATCCCCAGCAGATCCGCCGCCTTCTGGTGATGCCCCGCGGTCTTTTCCAGCGCCTCCAGGATGGTCTGCCGCTCGACCCCATCCAGGCTGAAATCGGAGGCCGGGGAGGCGCGCATGGCCGCGGACCCCTCCAACGGCGGGAGATCTTCGGCCTGGATCTCGTACTCTTGCGCGGTGATCGCCGCCTGCACGATCGCGTTCTGTAATTCCCGAATGTTTCCCGGCCAGGGATGCGACCGCAGGGCCGCCTTGGCAGCTTCTGAGAAACTGGCAGCCTGCGAGTGTTTTTGCAGGAAGTATTCGGCCAGAGGGACAATATCGGCTACGCGCTCCCGCAGGGGTGGTACGTGCACGAAGTATTGCTTGAGGCGGTGATAGAGGTCCGCCCGGAATCTCCCCTGGGCGATAGCCCGTTCCAGATCCTGGTTGGTGGCGGCGATAATGCGCACGTCCACCGTGACCTTTTTCGTGCCACCCAGCCGGTAGTACGGCGCGCCGTCGAGCACTCGCAGCAGCTTGACCTGCAGGCGCGGCTCGAGCTCGGCCACTTCATCCAGGAACAGCGAGCCGGTGTGCGCCAGTTCGAAGAATCCCGCCCGTGCCGAGTCCGCTCCACTGAAGGCGCCTCTCTCGTGCCCGAACATCTCGCTTTCCATTAATTGTTCCGGCAGGGCGGCGCAGTTGATGTCCACCCACGGTTTCGAGCAGCGCAGCGAGTGATGGTGGATGGCCCGCGCCACGATCTCTTTGCCGCAGCCGGTCTCGCCGGTGATCAGCACAGATACGTCGGTGCGGGCCACGCGCCGGGCGCTTTCCAGGACCTGGAGCATGGCTTGGCTGACGATTACCGCCGGCATTCCCAGGAAGCAGTGCTGGTGTTCTACGGCCACATCACACTTATCGGCGTACGCGGCCGGTTTCCCGATACCTGTCGCACGATCCCGAAAATGCCGATAGAGAGGCCGGGACCAAGCGTGATCGGAGAGTATAGCATCCCGTGGAAGGCCAAGCTTTACATTGGCGCGGTCATTAGCTCTGGCCTTTTCTGCTTCGCCTACGCCGTTTCCGGCTGGCGGTGCCACGATCCGCGCCAGTACCTCTGCTGCCTGGCGATTGCTGTGCTCGCCTCACTATTCAAGGTGAAGTTGCCCGGCCTAACCGGCGCCATGTCGGTGAACTACGCATTCATGGTGCTGAGCATGCTGGAGTTCAGCTACGGGGAAACCATGGTACTGGCCTGCGTGGCGACGGCCGTGCAGACGGGGTGGCGGGTAAGCAAACGTACCAAGCCGGTGCATTTTCTCTTCAACTGTTCCAGCATGGCGCTGGCCGTCTCCGCCGGGTGTGCTACCTATCGGGTCCTGGCCTTGCCCGGCAAACTGGACCTCCTGGCCTTGGCTGCCGCAACTACGGGTTTTTTCCTGGTGAACAGCTTTTCGATTGCCACGGTAGTATCGCTCACCGAAGGCAAGAGCGCCCTCACGACTTGGCGCGGCTCTTGTTTCTGGTCGTTCGTCTATTACATGGCGGAGGCCGCGGCGGCCGGCTTGGTCGCCATGGTTGGCCGCCGTATCGGCTGGGAAGCTCCCTTCCTCGTCCTGCCCATGCTCTACGTGATGTTTCGCTCCTTCCGGCTGTATCTGGGGAAGGTGGAATCGGAAAAGCAGCACGCCGAACACATGGCGGCCGTCCACCTCCGCACCGTCGAGGCCCTGGCGCTGGCCATCGAGACCAAAGACGCCGACACGCATGAGCATCTGCAACGCGTCCCGGCCTACGCCGTGGGCTTGGGCGAAAAGTTGGGGCTGGACGCTACCCAATTACAGGCGTTGCGGGCTGCCTCGATTCTGCACGATATCGGCAAGCTTGCGGTACCCGAACACATCATCTCGAAGCCGGGAAAACTGACGCCCGCAGAGTTCGAGCAAATGAAGATTCACTCTGTGGTGGGGGCGGAGATTGTGGCGCGCGTGGAATTCCCTTATCCAGTCGCACCCATCGTCCGCGCGCACCATGAGCGGTGGAACGGAACCGGCTATCCGGATGGACTGAAGGGCGAGCAGATCCCCATCGGCGCGCGCATCCTGGCGGCCGCGGACTGCCTGGATGCGCTGACTTCCGACCGGCAGTACCGCCGCGCCCTGCCGTTCGACGAGGCCATGGCCGTGGTGATCGGCGAGTCCGGCAAGTCCTACGACCCGCGCGTAGTCGAGTGCCTGCGCCAGAATTACAAGACCTGGGAGAAGCTGGCGCCGGCCCCCTCTGCCCAGCCCGCGGTGCAACCCAAGCAATCCAAGGCGGTGAACGCCACCAACAGTCCTGCCCCCGCAGCCGGGTTCGAGGAATCGAAGCGGTCCGATGTGCCCCGGCCCGAGTTCCTCTCCTCCATCGCGGCGGCCCGCCAGGAATTCCAGATGCTCTACGAGCTGACGCAAGACCTGGGAAACACGCTTAACCTGCGAGAGACCCTCTTGGTCCTGGACGACCGCCTGCGCGGCCTGATTCCTTACCATGCGATTGTCATCTATGTGCGCAAGGGCGACAGCCTGCTCCCGGTCTTCGTCAATGGCGAGAATTCCCGCCTCTTCTCTGCGCTCGAAATCCCCATGGGCCAGGGCATGGCGGGCTGGGTAGCGGAAACCGGTAAGCCCATCGTCAACGGCAATCCTTCCGTGGAACCGGGTTACCGCGACGATCCTGACAAGTCCAGCAGTCTGCGTTCCGCGCTGGCGATCCCGCTGCAGAACGCCATAGGCATCACGGGCGTACTGGCGCTCTACCACACCGGCCAGGATGCCTTCAGCCGGGATCATCTACGCGTGCTGGAGGCGGTCAACCCAAAGGTGTCGCTCTCCATAGAGAGTGCGCTCAAGTTCCAGCAGGCTTCCATCCCGGCCACTACCGACGGGCTCACCGGTCTGCCCAACGCCCGGTCTCTTTTCCTGCACTTGGACGGCGAATTGGCCTGCTGCAAACGAAGCAATACCGAGGCGGCCGTGCTGGTCTGCGATCTGGATGGATTTAAGCAGGTGAACGATCGCTTCGGTCACCTGGAGGGAAACAAAGTGCTCAAACTGGTCGCCACCGGACTGCAGCAGAGTTGCGGCGAGTACGATTACGTGGCGCGCATGGGCGGAGATGAATTTGTTCTGGTGCTGCCAGGCCTCGCGGCCTGCGATCTGCCGGAGAAGCTGAACACCCTGGAGAAGGTCGTGGTGGATGCCGGCGTGGCGGTCTGCGGCGAGCGCCTTCTGGCGATCAGCGCCGGCGCAGCCTTTTTTCCGCAAGACGGCGCCGACGCGGAAAACCTGCTGGCTGAAGCCGACCGTCGCATGTATCGCGTGAAGCAGTCCCGCAAGGGAGTCGCCTCGTCCATGGCCCACGACCTGGCGGCTCTCGCCATGCACATCGAGCAACCCAAAACCTCGCAACACACCGCTCACTGACGTGCGCGGCTCGGTAGATCCAGTGCGTTACCGAGCCGCGACCCTCAGGGAGCGGTTGTTGCCACGAACTCCGAGGGCTTTCCCGATACCTATCGCACGATCCCAAAACTGCCGATAGGGATATCGGGGCGAAGCGTGATCGAAGAGTATAGCATCCCGTGGAAGGCCAAGCTTTACATTGGCGCCGTCATTTGCACGGGCCTTTCCTGCTTCGTCTACGCCGTTTCCGGCTGGACGTGCCACGATCCGCGCCAGTACCTCTGTTGCCTGGCAGTCGCCGTGTTGGCCTCCGTCTTTAAAGTGCACCTGCCTGGCGTGACCGGCGTCATGTCTGTGAATTACGCATTCATCCTGCTGAGCATAGTGGAATTCAGTTACGGGGAAACCATGGTACTGGCCTGCGTGGCTATGGCCGTGCAGACGGGTTGGCGGGTAAGCAAACGTACCAAGCCGGTGCATTTTCTCTTCAACTGTACCAGCATGGCTCTGTCTGTCTCGGCGGGGTGTGCTACGTATCGGGTCCTCGGCGCGCCCGGCAAACTGGACATCCTGGCCCTGGCTGCCGCAACCACTGTCTATTTCCTGGTGAACAGCTTTTCGATTGCCGCCGTGGTATCGCTCACCGAAGGCAAGAACGTCCTCATGACGTGGCGCGGCACTTATTTCTGGTCGTTCTCCTATTACCTGGCCGGAGCGGCGGCGGCCGGCCTGGTCAGCTTGGTTGGCCGCCGTATCGGATGGGAGGCTCCCTCGCTGATCTTGCCCATGCTCTACATAATGTTTCGCTCCTACCGCTTGTATCTGGGGAAGCTGGAATCGGAAAAACAGCATGCCGAGCATACGGCAGCCCTCCACCTCCGCACTATCGAGGCGCTGGCGCTGGCTATCGAGGCCAAGGACGCCTACACGCATGAGCATCTGCAACGCGTCCCGGCGTATGCCTTGGGATTGGGGAAAGAGTTGGGGCTGGACGATACCCAATTACAGGCGTTGCGGGCCGCCTCGATTCTGCACGATATCGGCAAGCTTGCGGTACCCGAACACATCATCTCAAAGCCGGGAAAACTGACGCCCGAAGAGTTCGAGAAAATGAAGATTCACCCGGTGGTGGGGGCGGAGATCCTGGCGCGCGTGGAATTCCCTTATCCCGTCGTGCCCATCGTCCGTGCGCACCATGAGCGCTGGGACGGTACCGGCTATCCGGATGGTCTGCATGGTGAGCAGATCCCCATCGGCGCGCGGATCCTCGCGGCCGCGGACTGCCTGGATGCGCTGGCTTCCGACCGGCAGTACCGCCGCGCTCTGCCGATCGACGAGGCCATGGCAGTGGTAGTAAGGGAGGCTGGCAAATCTTACGACCCGCGGGTAGTCGAGTGCCTGCGCCAGAATTACAGGACTTGGGAAAAACTGGCGCCGGCCCGGTCCGCCCAACCCGCGTTCCAACCGAAGCAGGCGGAAGGCCCCGGCAGCCAGGCCCCCGCAGCCGGGTTCGAGCAATCGAAGCGCTCCGACGTACCCCAGCCCGAGTTCCTCTCGTCCATCGCGGCGGCCCGCCAGGAATTCCAGATGCTCTATGAGTTGACGCAAGACTTGGGAAACTCGCTCAACCTGCATGAGACCCTCTCGGTCCTCGACAGCCGCCTGCGCGGCCTGATTCCTTACGATGCGATTGTCATCTATGTGTGCAAGGGAGATCGCCTCGTACCGGCCTACGTCAATGGCGAGAACTTCCGCCTCTTCTCGTCCCTGGAAATCCCCATGGGCCAGGGCCTCACGGGCTGGGTGGCGGAAAACGGTAAGCCTATCATCAACGGCAATCCATCCGTGGAACCGGGTTATCTGAACGATCCCACCAGGTTCAGTACTTTGCGCTCCGCGCTGGCTGTCCCGCTGCAGAACGCCGTGGGCATCACGGGCGTGCTGGCGCTCTACCACGCCAGCCGGGATGCCTTCAGCCGGGATCATCTGCGCGTGCTGGAGGCGGTCAAACCTAAGGTGTCGCTCTCCATAGAAAACGCGCTCAAGTTCCAGCAGGCTTCCATCTCGGCCACTACCGACGGGCTCACCGGTCTGCCCAACGCGCGCTCTCTGTTCCTGCACCTGGACGGCGAATTGGCCCGCTGCAAACGTAGCAATACCGAGGCGACCGTGCTGGTCTGCGACCTGGATGGGTTTAAGCAAGTGAATGATCGCTTCGGTCACCTGGAGGGAAACAAGGTCCTCAAACTCGTGGCCACCGGAATGCAGCAGAACTGCCGCGAGTACGATTACGTGGCGCGCATGGGCGGAGATGAATTCGTTCTGGTGCTGCCAGGCCTCGCGGCCTGCGATCTGCCCGGGAGGCTGAACGATCTGGAGAAGGTCGTGGTGGATGCCGGCGTGGCGGTATGCGGCGAGCGCCTTCTGGCGATCAGTGCCGGCGCAGCCTTCTTTCCGCAAGACGGCGCCGACGCGGAAAACCTGCTGGCCGAAGCCGACCGCCGCATGTACCTGGTGAAGCAATCCCACAAGGGAGCCTGCTCGAACACCACTCACGACCTAGCGGCCCTCGCCACGCAGATCGAACAACCCGTTGCATACAGACCCTGACGCGCCCCTCCGACACGCCGGGTCCTCCCCGCTTTGTTGACCATCGCTCTGCGCGGCATACAAAAGGGGCTGTGCCTCCAGGGGGACAGGCACGAGGACACTTTGTCCCAAGGGTGACAGACTGTCCTGGGCGCATCGATCTAAGCCTTTGACAACAAGTTAGTTATGTATGGCAGCCGGCCTGCAATCAGAGAGGCTGTCATGAAAAACACTCTTCGAATCTTCACTTTGTTCTTGAGCGCGAGCCTGGCGTTTGCCGGCTCCGGCTCGAAAAGCGCTGCTAGCGTTTTGTCACCCGACCTCCAGAATCTGGCGCCCAACACGAAAGTTACGGTGCTGATCCAATTCAGTTCCAAGCCTAGCCAGGCCATGCTCTCGATCATCGCGGGACAGGGCGCCACCACGAACCGGCAGTTCCGCCACGTGCCCTTCGTCACCGTCACGGTTCCGGCAAAGGTCCTGCCGGTGCTGGCCAAACTGCCTTTCGTGAAGTATATTTCGCCGGACAGGCAGGTGAAGCGCCACCTGGATATCACCACCGCCACGGTGGGCGCCAATCTGGCCTGGCAGTCCGGTTACACGGGCGCCGGCGTAGCCGTAGCGGTGATAGACAGCGGCATTGACAACACCAACGCGGATCTGGGCGTGGCCGGCACCAACGCTTCGCGCGTGGTCTATAGCCAGGATTTCGTCGGTACCGGTACCGCCGACCAATACGGCCACGGCACTCACGTCGCCGGAATTATCGGCAGCAACGGTACGAACTCCACCGGTGCCGGCTTTACCAGGACCTTCAAAGGCGTTGCCCCCCAGGTCAACCTCCTGAATCTGCGCGTCCTCGACGCGAACGGCTCTGGAAGCGACAGCGCGGTGATCGCGGCCATCGAACAGGCCATCGACTTGAAGAATACCTACCATATCGGGGTCATCAACCTGTCGCTGGGCCGGGGCATCTTCGAGAGCTATACTGTCGATCCGCTCTGCCAGGCCGTCGAGTTAGCCTGGAAATCCGGCATCACGGTGGTCGTGGCGGCCGGCAATGACGGGCGCGACAACTCCCAGGGCACCCAGGGATATGGCACCATTAACTCGCCGGGCAACGATCCGTACGTCATCACCGTCGGCGCCATGAACGCAGAGGGAACTCCCAACCCGTCGGATGACATAGTTACCAGCTACAGCTCCAAAGGACCGACCATCGGCGATCTTGTCGTGAAACCGGATCTCGTGGCCCCCGGCAACCAGATAGCTTCCTTGCGAGTACCCGGCTCTACGCTGGATTTGGAATACCCCTCGAACCAAGTCGACCCCGCGTCCTATGGTGGCCTGCAAGGCGGTACACCCATGTATTTCGCTCTGAACGGGACCAGCATGGCGACCCCGGTGGTCAGCGGTGCGGCCGCTTTGATGCTGCAACAGAATCCCGCCATCACACCGGATCAGATCAAGATAGTGCTGATGCAGACCGCCTCCAAGACCTTCGCGCCAAGCAGCACGGTCACCGACCCCACTACGGGGATCAGTTACACCGACTATTACGACGTCTTTACCATCGGCGCGGGCTACCTGAATATCAATGCTGCGCTGACCAATACCCAAGCTCTCCCGACCGGCTATTCCCCGTCGCCGGCAGCCACAGTGAACCAAACTACTGGGCAGCTTACCGTAGTCATCCCCGATTCGATCTCCTGGGGCGAGTCCATTTCCTGGGGCGAGTCCATCTCCTGGGGCGAGTCCATTTCCTGGGGCGAGTCCATTTCTTGGGGGGAGAGCACCGACACGGCCATGGTTGCGGCATACGGCGACAGATAGGTTCTCTAATGGGAACGCACATCAGCCTAAACGAGAGGACCCACATGGCTATCATACTGATGCAACTGACGCCGGGACTCGCCGCAGTCCAAATACCGCTCAGCCTGTTCCAGGATTTGGGCGCACCATCGCAAAGGCGCGCCACGCAGGAAGGTGCAGCCAGCAACATTTCGACTGACACGTTGCCGGTGTCGGGACCGGACCAGACCGTAGACTACCGATGCGAGGGACGCGAGCTTGACATCCCTTTCATTGACGGCGGTATCGCTTCAAACAACGCCCCCTCCTGCTTCTTAGGCCGGGGCTTACAGGCATCGCTCAGCGCCGGTTCGCCGGCGTGGAAAGACTCGGCGTCCTGGGGCTGCTCGGCCGTACGGGGCGCTTTTCTCCAACCTGCTACTTGGGTGGCCTAAACCAGTGACGCTTACGACTCCATTCCGAAGGGTGTTAATCGTGGCACTGGCCTCACGGGCAGCCCTCCTGCTGACGATTCTTATAGCGGGAGGTCTGCTCGCGGGGGCATTCGTTCGCATGGCGCCGGGGTTCGGGATGGACGAGCGCATGCTCGATGCGCGGCTGAACAGCAGCAGCCACACAGCCATCGAGCGGCAGCTTAGTGAAGGATCTGACATTGTGGCGTATTATGGACATTATCTGCAGCGGCTCTGGCGCGGAGATCTGGGCACTTCGATCTCGCTGGGCCGGCCTGTAAGGGAGCTTTTATCCGACCGTGGCGGCGTGAGCCTGCGATCGGGTTTGGCGGGAATGGGACTGGCTTGGGCAGCGGCTCTGCTGGCCGTGGCGATGCTCGAGCTGGCCCGCGCCAGGAGTTGCGAAGCTGTGGCATCGCTGGCAGCCGGTGCGTTATTGTGCGTGCCGACGGCAGTGGTGGCGCTGGGGTGTCTGTACCTGGGCGGGACGCCCTCCCTGGCCGTGGCCGCCATCCTGTTTTCTCGCATCTTCCGCTACGTACGGAACATTGTACGGGCCGCTTGCCAGGCGCCGCATGTGCTGGCAGCCAAGGCGCTCGGCATCCGGCGGTTCCGCCTGCTTACGTTTCATGTAATGGCGCCGGTCCTGCCCGAGATGCTGGCTCTGGCCGGCGTCTCCGTCAGCATGGCGGTGGGGGCACTCATACCGGTAGAGGCGCTGTGCGATTCTCCGGGCGTGGGACAACTGGTATGGCAGGCCGCAGTGGCGCGCGATCTTCCGGTGCTGGTCAATGTCACCCTGATCATCACTGGCCTGACGGCCGCGGCCAACCTCATGACGGATACTTTGCGCGTGGCCCGGGAGGCGTGGGCATGACCATGCGCCGCGTTGCCATCGTTCTGTTGTTGCTCCTGTTCGGAGTTCTGCTGGCGGCCGAACACGTGGCGCCGCACTCGTATGCCACCCAGTTCCGCGACGCGCCGAACGCCCGGCCCAGCCACAGTTTCCCCCTGGGGACGGATGCACTGGGCCGCGATCGTCTCTCCCGCCTGATCTACGGCGGCCGTGGCTCCATGCTATTGGCTCCAGCCGCCGCCCTGCTTTCGGTGGGTATGGCCCTCGCCATCAGCCTGCTGGCGGGTTGCCTGGGCCGCTGGTGGGAGCGCGCCGCCATGGCTATGGCCGACCTGTCGCTCTCCATGCCTTGGCTGTTCGCTCTGCTGGCGGTGCGCGCCATGCTCCCCCTGAACGCCCCACCCGTGGCGACTATGCTGGTCACCTTCGGATTGCTGGGTCTCTTGGGTTGGGCGGCGCCTTCCCGCGTGATGCTGGCCTCTGTGAAGCGTCACTTGCAATCGGATTTTGTGCTGCTGGCGCGCGCTTCCGGGTGCCGCCGCAGCCGCCTGGCGCTGGTGCACCTGGCTCCCAATCTGCTGCCGTTGGCGCTGGCCCAGTTCCTGGTCACCACCCCCATCTTTCTGATGGCGGAAGCCACCCTCGGTTTGCTGGGGCTGGGCGTCCCCGAACCCCTGCCGTCCTGGGGCGGACTGCTCCAAGAGCTCGAAAACCTGCCCTCGATAACCGCAAGTCCTTGGATTTTGGCGCCGTTGTTGGTCTTGATCGCCGTGGTGAGCCTATTCCATATGCTCGTTTCCGCCGATCCATACAGCGTATGAGACGTGCTGGACTGTACCTGTTGGCCGTCCTGGGCGCCGGCCACCTGGCCGCGCAATGGGGTGGGGAACTGCGGCTGTGTCTGTACGGCGAGCCCCGTACCTTCCACCCGGAGCTGGTCGATGACGAGAATTCCGAAACCGTCAAATATCTGACCGGCGGGGTCCTGATCCGGGTCAACCGTCTCACGCAGGAGCTGCAACCGGAGCTAGCCTCGTCTTGGAAGGTGGAAAAGAACGGTCGCAGTATCACGTTCCAGTTGCGGGAGGGTGTGGTTTTTTCCGACGGGACGCCATTCTCGGCCGACGACGTGGCCTACACCATGGAGGTCTTGATGGATCCCGCGGTGCACTCGCCGACCGGCGATGCCTTCCGCTCCGGAGCCGGCCCGGTTCGCGCCATCGTGGAGGGCAAGCTCCGCGTCTCCATCGTCTTCCCGGAGACTGTGGCAGGAGTGGCCAGGATATTCGATCAGGTGGCCGTCTTGTCGCGCCGCTCGGCACTCAAGGAGCAGGCGGTTCTGGGTCCCTTCCGCGTGGCGGAACATAAGCCCGGCTCCTTCATCCTGCTCACCCGGAACCCCAACTATTGGGCGATGGATCATGGCCGCCGCCTGCCGTACCTGGACACGGTGCGCCTGGAGATCCAGCGCAGCCGGGAAATCGAATTGATGCGTTTCCGGCGCGGAGAGGTGGACCTGATCTCATCGCTCAATCCGGATCAGTTCGAACAACTCGTCGGTGAGCGGCGCACAGACATTCGGGACGCCGGCCCCACGCTGGAAGGCGAAATGCTCTGGTTCAACATGAACCCCTCGGCGCCCATCCCGCCGTACAGCAAGATCTGGTTTGCCTCCCGGAACTTCCGGCGTGCCATTTCGCACGCCATTCGGCGCGACGACCTTTGCCGCATGGTGTTCCACGGCCACGCCCAGCCTGGAATCGGCCCGTTTTCAGCGGCCAATCGCTTCTGGTTCAATCAGAAGCTAAAGCCACATGCATTTGATCTGGAGACCGCCCGCCGGTTTCTGGCCGCCGATGGCTTCCGCTGGGAGGGCTCCCAGTTGCGGGATCGGGAGGGCCACCCAGTGGAATTCTCGGTCGTCACCAACGCCGG
>CABECV010000370.1_pt1 | contig 15320 bp, 10 predicted proteins | sample 3422511 | NCBI WGS metagenome assembly CABECV01 (sample SAMEA5534327, study PRJEB31848) | metagenome | biome: tundra; feature: field; material: soil | place: USA | collected 2013-05 | depth 0.15 m | reverse complement strand
ATCAGGCTGCGCGTGAGTAGCCCCGCGGCGAAGACCAGCACCAGCGTGATGGCGATCTCCGCCACCACCAGCGCGCTCCGCGAGGCTTGCCCGCCGCGGCCCGTGGCCGAGCGGGAACTGTCTTTCAGGGCGGAGACCAGGTCGAATCTTCCGGCCGTGAGCACCGGGGCGATACCGGTGAACAATCCGGTGAGCAAGGTGATGGCCGCTGCAAACAGCAGCACGCGCCAATCGAAAGTGGTTTCCGCGAGCCGGGGAATCTCGCGCGGCCCCATGGCGATGAGGGTCCGCGAACCCCATTGCGCCAACAAGCCGCCGGCAACGCCGCCAAGCGCCGCCAACAGCAGATTCTCGGTGAGCACTTGCCGGACCAGACGCGTCCGGCCGGCGCCGATAGCCGCGCGGATGGCGATCTCGCGCGCGCGGGCGGTCGAGCGCGCCAGCACCAGGCTGGCCACGTTGGCGCACGCGATGATCAATACCAATCCCACGGCTCCCAACAGGATCAGCAGCGTGGGGCGGATGTCGCCGGTCGTGTATTCGGTCAGGAAGACACCGTTTGCGCGGTGCAGGCTCTCGGGTCCGGGGTCCGACTGCGCCAAGCGCTGCATGATGAGATCCAGGTCCGCGACTGCGCCGCGCAGCGTGACGGCGGGCTTCAAGCGAGCCAGCAGCCGCATGGATTTGTGCCGGCTGCGGTCGACGATTTCGCCTTGGAATTGGGCGAGCGGCAGATAGTAATCGATGGATCGCTGGAAGAAGTGCAATCCGGGTGGCAGGACTCCGATGACTTCGTACGGCTTGCCATCGAGCACCAGCGTTGCGCCCACCGCGCCAGGGTCGGCTCCCAGTTTGTCGATCCAGAACCGATAGTCGAGCACGACAGTGGACGCGGCGCCCGGCTGATCGTCGGCGGCGTTGAATACGCGGCCGAGCACAGGGTGTACGCCTACCAGGCCGAAGAAGCCGTAGGTGATCAGGCCGGCGCGCGTGAACAGAGGCTCGCCGCGGCCGGTCAGGGTGAGATGCGCCGTCTGGAAGCCGGCCATGTCTTCGAAGCTGTGGTTTTCGTTGCGCCAATGCTGGTAGTTCACCCAGGTCACGCTGATGCCTTCGGCCTTGGGGTCCGATTCGCCGAGCCAGACCAGGCGTTCGGCGGCGGGGTAGGGCAGCGGGCGCAGCAGGACGGCATTCACCACGCTGAAGATGGCGGTATTCGCGCCGATGCCCAGCGCCAGAGTCAGAACCACGACCAGCGAAAAACCGGGGGATCGCCGGATGCCGCGCAGACCGTAGCGCACGTCCTGGGCAATGGTTTCGAGTGAAGGGAAGCTCCAGGCGTCGGCCGCGCGTTCCTGGATCTGGGTGAGGTTGCCGACATGGCGCCGCGCCGCTGCGCGGGCCTCATCGGGCGGCATACCGCGCGCGATGTTCTCCTGGATTTCGAATTCCAGGTGGGCGGCGAGCTCGGCGTTGAGATCGCCCGCCAAGCCTTGCCGTCCAGTGAGGATGCGGCACAGTTTGGACCACCATTCCCGGATCATGTTTTAGCCCTCGGGAGCCAGGATGCGCCCCATGGCTTCGACGAACCGCTGCCAGCGGGACGTGGCGGCTACCAGTTGCTTGCGGCCGGCGGGGGTGAGCCGGTAATATTTGGCGCGGCGGCCGTTCGGCGACATCTTCCATTGCGCCGCGATCCAGGTCCGCTGCAACAGACGCTGCAGGGCTGGATAGAGCGAACCGTTATCCACCAGAAACTCGTCGCCGGATTGCTGTTCGAGAAACTGGGTGATGCCGTAAGCGTGGTTAGGGCCAAGCTGCAGGCTGCGCAGGATCAGGACTTCCAGCGTGCCCTGCAGGAATTCGAGGCGTTCCCGTGGACTGTCTACCGTAGACATACTATCTATATACGGCAGAAAGCGGCCGTTGTCAAGGGCGGCGCCCAAGAGGTGTCCCCACGAGTGGGGACACGGCACGCACGGGCCCGGAGGGCACCCCGTGCGCCACATCGGGACTATTGCACGGTCAGGCTTACGGTGGCGCTTTTGACCAGCCCGTCACTCGTGGCATTGATGGTGATGGTCGCGATGCCGATGGCTGCCGACGAAGCGGCGGTCAGCTTCAAGGTGCTGGCGCCGGCGGCGGGATTGCTAATGGTCGCCGGTGAAAACGCGGCGGTGACTCCCTTCGGCAATCCGGTGACCGATAACGCAACTGAAGCGCTGTAGGTCCCGGTGACGCTGGTGTTGATGACCACACTCGCGTTACTGCCGTGTTTTACCGTCATGGCCGCGCTCTGGAAAGTTACCGCGAGTTGGCCGATATTGAGCGTGATGGGCACCGTGGATGTTACACTTCCGCCCGTGGCGCTCACTGTGATGGTATAGCTGCCGGGCACCGCCGAGCCGGTGGTTTGCACGTTGATGGTGCTTTTCCCGTTGTTCCCGGGGATGTTCGGAGGCGCGAACGTAACGATGACCCCGGCCGGCAATGTGCCGCCCGACAGCGCTACGGTCGAGGAGAAGCCGTAGGCCACCGTGGATGTGATCTGAGTACTGGCCATGCCGCCCACCAGCACGTTCAAGGTCGATGCCGCGGCATGCAGCGTGAAACTGGGGGGCGCTGTCACGGTCAGTGTTAGCGCGGCGGTTCGCGTCACTCCCGCTCCGCTCGCGGTGATGGTCAACGGGTATACGCCGGGTGTCGAAGTGCCATCCGGGGCGAATGACAGGATACTAGATCCGGAGCCGGGCGCCGAAATTGCGGCGGGTGTGAAGCTGGAGTTCAGGCCGGTAGGCAGGCTGCCGCCGCCGGTCGGGGCCAAGGACAGCGCCACCGCCGAGTTAAACCCGCCCACCAGTGCGGATACGGTCGCATTGACGGCGGCTATGACGCCCTGGCCCACCGTGAGCGTTTTCTGCGCCACGCCGAAGGTGAAGGCTGGCAACATCTGGGTGGTGACCAGCAGCGTCAGGGTCTTGGTCAGACCGCCGCCCACGGCCTTGATCGTGAAAGTGTAAGTGCCCGCCATTGCGGTCGCACCCATCTGGATGGTCAGCGTGCTGGCGCCGTCGCCCGGCGCGGCCAGCGAGGACGGTGAAAACGAAGCGGTGACTCCCGCGGGCTGGCCTGTCACGGAAAACGCAATGGCCGAGTTGAACGACGCAACGTGGGCCAGCGTAAGAGTGACGTGGCCGGGAGTGCCCTGCACGACCGTGATGCTGGTTGGCGAGAGACTCAGGGTGAAGTCAGGCATGGGATTGACCGTCAGGGGAAGGGACATGGTTGGCGACTGCCCGCCGCCGGTGCCAGTCACGGTAAGGGTGTAGTTGCCCGCCGGCGCGCTGGCGCTCGCAGTGACGGTCAGCTTCGATTGGGCGGAACCGGGAAGGATGCCGGTCGGGGAGAACGATGCCGAGACTCCCTGCGGCGCTCCGCCGACAGTCAGCTTCAGCGATGTCTTGAAGCCGTTCTGAGGCGATCCGCAACTGACTTGGGTGGACGTCGAACTGCCTACATTCAAGGTGAGACTGGCTGGCGCCGCAGCCAAGTTGCAGCCCGCCGGCGTCGATACGGTCAGCGACAGCGGGAGCCTCTGGGTCACCGTGCCACCAGTGGCGACGATCTGGATGGGATAGACACCGGCGGCTGCACTGGAGGACGCGGTAAACGACAGGCTGCTGGTGCCCGACCCGGGCGCGGCCAGAGTGGGCGAGGCGAACACCGCCGTCACGCCGGCGGGCAGACCCGTCGCCGAGAGCGCCACCGCCGCATTGAACCCGCCGGTCACCTTGACTTGGGCGATGACGGCGCGGGCGGCGCCTGCCGGCACGGTGACCGACCCCGGATTAACGGTCAGCGTAAAGTTGGGCGAGCCTCCGGTAATGGCATCGGTCCAGTGATTCACCAGGACGGCCGCATCCACAGATCCGAGTCCGCTGGCCGGGTCGTAGCCCGATGCACTGCTGAACCCGGTAAGCCCGGGCACGCTGTTGTTCCCGTTGACGATATCGTGAAAATAAGACAGACCGCCCGATCCCTGGAGGGTTGCCAGGGCGTAGAAGGTTGTATTGGCATTTCCCTGGCGGGCGCCCGTCTGCTGATTGACCAGCGCCATCAGACCGGCAAACGAGGGCGACGCGGCCGACGTTCCGCCGACATAAACCAGGCTGCCCTGGTAGAACATCAGGTAGCCGTCATGCAGGGAGGCTGTCAACGATACGTCCGGCACGTCGCGCCGGCCATCGGCCGGTACGCCCGGAGCGCTTTGCCAAGCGGGCTTGGAATAGTAGGCGCTCGCGCCGCCGCCGCCCGCCCAGAGACCATATCCGCCATTGCTGCCACTTTCGTTCCAGACCGTCTCCGGAATGTAGCCCAGCGCGGAAGACCCGTTCGAGGCATTGCCGGCCGACCAATACTGGCCTGGGTTGGATCCCTCGTTGAATTCGGTGCCGCCCACGCACACGCTATAGGGCGAGGAACAAAGGCCGTTGACCGCCAAGCCGCCGGTGGCCTGCGATTCCGAACCACCGTCGCAACCCGCCGCGCCGCTATCGCCCGAGGAGATCAGGGCCGTGATGCCCTGCGCCGCCGCCTGCTGCCAGAGGTTGTTGTAAAAGGTGTTATACGCGGATCCCATGTACGCTTCGCAGCATCCGAAGCTGGTGCTCATGACCGCCGCCAGGTTGTGGCTGACAATGTATTGCGCCGAGAGATCCACGCCATCCGAGCTTTGGGTGGACGCCGAGACCACGAAGTCGATGGTCGCCTGGGGAGCCACCGCGCCCGACCATTGCACATCCAGGTCCGCCTCGGCCAACTCGTCGGCGGAGATAATACCGGGATCCGAACCGTTCACGACGATCGTTGGATTGTTCGCGGGCAGGCCGAAGGTCTGGCGGAATGTCTGCACGTCGGACATGGGGATGTTGCACCGCGCCACTATGGCAATGGTCTGTCCAGCGCCATTGATGCCGTTGGCATAAAGCGAAGCTACGTCATAGATGGCGGCAAAATCCCCGGGGGCGAGATAGTAGTACGAACCGCCCGCGCTATACTGGGGCGCGGCCTGCAAACGGGTGTGCATCGGCTGACGGCGGAAATCGTGCAGTGTGGCGACGCCAGCCACCACGCCGGCCAATGCCTCGGGAATCCGCGGATCGCCGGCATTGGCCAGGTGCATCTCGCCGTGGACACGATAACGATGAATCGCGGTGTGGAATGCCTCCTGCACCTGCCCGGCGGAGCCGCTAAAGACGATCGTACGGCCCCCGGCCGGAAGCTCGTCGATGGAGAAGCCCTGCGCGCCCAGCCACGACACGATCCGGCCGATGTCGTTGGGCGAGGCGCCGAAGCGCTCGGCGAAGCTTTCCGGCGTGAGCCACTGGTGATAGACCGGGGAGCGCGGATCGTGCTGCGCATCGAGCAACTCGGCCAGCTCCTGCTGCTGGGCGGCATCCGATTGGAGCACCAGGATCATGCGTTCCAGGCGGGTTTCGGGCGCGGCTGGGCCCAAGTCGTACTCCATGCGGGCCAGCGGATGCCGGTTGCCGTGGAGTGAAACGGTGCGGATCTCGTCAATCGCGGCCCGGATGCGGTCCGCGGGCTGCGCGCTGGACTGGGAAACAATGGAAAAGAAAGCGGAAAGCAGGATCGTAAAGGAAACGGCGGTGGGACGACGGTGCATGCGCGGTCTCCTTGTGTTGGGAGCGGGGTCTGTCAACAGATGCTTATCGGCTGGAATTGGCGGCGCTTGCGAAATACCTAAACTGGCGTGGAAAGCGAGGCGGTTCTATCTCTCTCGATCTTCTCCAACCCAAGCTACGCGCCCTGGACTGATACTCCGGAGAGCGGCGAGAGCAGCCGGAATGAGGGGAACCAGGTCCTCGATCTGATTCGATTGCGCGCCTAGAATGAGGATGGCAATTCCGCGGCCAGCAAGGTTCTGCCGATGCTGGATGCCCTGGTCGATGGTCACCAGGACCTCGAATTCGGACCATTCCAATTCCTGCACTGTTCGACATTCGTGCCCGGAAGAGGCGTTTCAATGCGCGCGGCAGGCACTCGTCGAGCGTCGCCGCCTTCGAGATAATCCAGCAGGTTCTTGAATGGCACGTCCTAGCCGCGAAGCATGCGTCCCGACGAGTCGGGACGCGGCACGCAGGAGTGCGTGCGCCACGCTACCGCAGATTGTGCTTCTTGATCTTATACCGCAGCTTGTCGCGGGTGATGCCCAGTATGCGGGCGGCCTGCACTTGGTTGCCGCCCGCGCGGTCGAGGGCCTGCTCGATGACGCGGCGCTCCTGTTCATCGAACGATAGTTCCCCTTCCGCCCTGGCGGGTTGCGCCGCTGGCAGTGGGGCGCCCGCGCCGGCGATGCCTTGCCGCATGTATTGCGGAAGATCGGCCACGTCGATGGCCTCGCCGGCCGCCAGCATGCAGGCGTGTCCGATCACATTCTCCAACTCGCGCACGTTGCCCGGCCACCCGTGGCGCGCCAGCAGAATCTGCGCGCGCGGGGTCATCGACTCCACCGGCTTTTTGTACTGCGCCGCGAATTTCTGAATGAAGAAACGCTCCAGCAGCGGCAGATCTTCCTTGCGGTCGGCCAGCGCCGGCGTTTTGATCTCCACCATGGAGAGCCGGTAATACAAATCCTCGCGGAAGCGCTTCTCCGCGATTTGTGCGCGCAGATCGTGATTGGTGGCGGCCACCACGCGCACATCCACCTGGCGCGCGCTCAGCGAGCCGACCCGCTGCACTTCCCGATTCTGCAGGACGCGCAGCAGCTTGGCCTGGGTCGCCAGCGGCATATCGCCGATCTCATCCAGGAAAAGCGTGCCCCCATGCGCGTATTCGAACAGGCCCATCTTGTTGGTCGTGGCGCCGGTGAATGCGCCTTTCACATGTCCGAACAACTCGCTTTCGAACAGTGTCTCCACCACCGCCGAACAATTGCAGACCACCATCGGGCCGGACGCCTGGCTGAGCTTGTGCAGCGCGTGCGCCACCAGCTCTTTGCCGGTGCCGGTGGGTCCGGTCACGGCGCAGGTGCGATAGTGCGGCGCCACGCGGCGGATCTGCGCGAACATCTCCCACATCAGCGGGCTGCGCCCCACCATGCCTTCGAATTGGCAGGTGTCCATCAATTCGCCATCCAATTGACTGGCCCGCTGGCGGCGGCGCGCATCGGTGGCCAGCTTGCCGATGCGCTCGCGCAACACGGGGATTGAAATGGGCTTCGTCAGGTAATCGCAAGCGCCCTTCTTGATGGCTTCCACCGCGGCGTCGGTGGAGTAGTGGGCGGTCATCAGAACCACGTCGATGGCGGGATCCACATCCAGTATCCGGCTCAGCAATTCCATGCCGTTCATCTTGGGCATCACCACATCGCTCAGTACGATTTCCGGGCGTTCGCGGCGCACCAACTCCAGGCCGCGCTCCGGATCGTCCGCGGTCAGGACGCGCAGGCCATTGTCCGAAAGCGCCTCCGAGACAAGCTCCAGGCTTTGCGGATCGTCGTCGATGGCGAGTAGCTTGATGCGCGGCGGCGTGGCGTTCATGGCGTGCTAAAGAAACCTTTTGATTTCCTGCCGTAGCGCGGCGATCTCCACGGGTTTGGTGATATAGCCATCGAAGCCGGCATCCAGCGCGCGGTCGCGGTCGCCTTGCATGGCGAAAGCCGTCAGCGCCACCACATGCAGGTTGGAAAGCCGCGGATCGGCGCGCAATTCGCGGAGCACGCCGTAGCCATCCAGGCGGGGCATCTGGATATCCACCAGCACCAGGTCAGGCGCGTTTTCGCGCGCCCTGGTCACGGCGTCCTGGCCATCGGCGGCTTCGACTACCTCATAGCCGCTCATTTCCAGCACTTCCCGGATCAACTCGCGGCTGGCGGCGTTATCGTCCGCCACTAGGATCTTTCTACTCATACGCGGCTCATACGCGGCCCGCCTGGGTGCCCACGGCGCGGCGTAGATCGGCCAGCAACTGCTTCTTCCATTCGCGGCCTTTTTGGAAAAGGCCGATGGTCTCGTGGCGCAGCATTTCGATTTCGTTATCGGTCAAATCCTTGGCCGTCAGAACCAGCACCGGGATATTGCGCAAACCAGGATCTTCTTTCATGCGCAGCAGCATCTCGAAGCCATCCATTTCGGGCATGATCAGGTCCAGCAGAATGGCGCTCACCGAGATGTGCGCCAGTGCCTCCAACGCCTCTTTGCCGCTCGACGCCAGCACGGGAATATAGCCATCCGATTCCAGCATTTCCTTGAGCAGCTCACGCGTGCCGGCTTCGTCGTCCACTACCAGCACCTTGGCGGGACCGTCGGATCCCGGTCCGATATGCCGGCGAATGGTTTCGAGCAGCACTTCTTTATCGACCGGTTTCACCAGGTATTCGGCGGCGCCCAGCGCCAGACCGATCTTCGGTTCATCGACCACGGTGACCACAATCACGGGAATGCCGGCGGTGACCGGCGTTTTCTTCAACTCATAGAGCGTGTCCCAGCCGCCTTTGCCGGGCATGAGCATGTTCAGGGTAATGGCATCCGGCACGTGCTCGGCGGCCTTGGCCAGGGCCTCCGCCGACGAACCCGCGGTAATCAGTTGATACCCCTCGGGCTCCAACCAACTCGCCAGGAGTTCGCGGGCGGGGGCCTCGTCGTCCACTACCAGAACCAGTGGGCGGTCGCGCGGCGGCCCCATCTCGCCTCCGCCGGCGTCCTCGGGCGCGGCATCTTCCGACTGGGCGCGGCCGGCCGGCATGGTGAAGCTGAGCCGCGCGCCCTTGTTCGGCTCACTCTCCACCCAGATGCGCCCGCCATGTTCCTCCACCAAGCGCTTGCTGATGGCCAGTCCGAGACCGGTCCCTTCCTTAATGCCTTTGGTGGTGGCTCCCGCCTGGTGGAATGCATCGAAAACAGCTTCCTGCTCCTCGATGGGAATTCCCAGGCCGGTGTCGCTGACGGAGACCGTGAGGCGGCCGCGGCGCTCGGTGGCCTCCACCCAGATCTTGCCGCCATCGGGGGTGAACTTGACCGCGTTGCTCAGCAGGTTAAACAAGATTTGCTTGAAACGGATGCGGTCGGCGAAGACCGTCACATCCGGTCCCATGCTGCTATGCACCGCGATGCTCTTGGCCGCGGCGGCGGCCCGGATGCCGGTCAGAACATCGGCCAGGACCGTGGTTACGGGCACATTCTCCCGGCTCAGTTCCAGACGGCCGGCTTCCACCTTCGAAAGGTCCAGAATGTCATTGATCAACGCCAGCAGATGCCGCGCGCCCTGCTGGATGTGACCGACGAATCGCTGTTGCTTGGAGGACAGCGCTCCCGCGATCTGTTCGGCGAGCAAGTCCGAGAAACCGATGATGGCGTTCAACGGCGTGCGCAACTCGTGGCTCATGCTGGCCAGGAATTCGCTCTTCATGCGATTGGCGCGTTCCACCTCGCGGTTGCGCAGCTCCAGCTCTTTGTTGGCGGCCGCCAGCTTCGTATTCAGTGCGGCCACGGCCTCTTCGGCCTCTTTGCGCTTGGTGATATCGCGATTGGTTTCCAGAACGGCGACGGGGGTTTCATCCGCTCCGCGTACCAGAATGTGGCGGCTTTCGACGGTGATGCGGACGCCATCGCGGCGCGTGTGCCGCAGTTCGCCATCCCAGCGGCCGCCGCGGTCGAGCGCCGCTTCCACCTCCTCCAAGGAGACCGGAAACCCGGTCTGAAACAACGTATGGGTGACCTGGCCCGCGGCCTCCGCGGCGGACCACCCGTAAATCTCCTGGGCGCCGGCGTTCCATTGCAGAATCCGGCCGCCGGGCTCGCGCACGATAATGGCATCGTGCGACGCTTCGATCAACTGCGCCTGCCGGCGCAAGGCCAATTCGGTGCGATTACGGTCCGTCATATCGCGGACAACGCACAGGACCTGCGGGCCATCCTTGGTGTCCAGCGGGCTCAAAGTGATATCCACAGGGAACTCGCTGCCGTCGGCGCGGCGGGCCCACAAGTCCAAACCGGATCCCATGGGCCGCACAGCCGGCTTTGCCTGGTAATGCTCGCGGTACGCCGGATGCCGGTCGCGAAAACGGCTGGGCACTAGCTCGTCGACAAACTTGCCCAGCAAGTCGTCCAACCGGCAGCGGAACATTTCGCCCGCCAGCGAATTCGCCAATACGATGTGGCCCTGGCGGTCCACCTGGAGGATGGCGTCCGGAGAGGCCTCGAAGATCTGGCGGAACCGGAGATCCGCCCGGACCACGTCCCGGGCGCCGGGATCGTGCCGCGCGGCCTTCAGTTCCAGGACTTGCTTGGCGGAAATCGGCAGGCGGAAAAGTTCGCCGGTGTGCAAGCAGTCCGCGGCGCCTTCCAGGACGCAATTCATCAGCAGGCGCGTCTCGGCCTCACGGGACAAAACGATGAGAGGGACCAACTCGGCGCGTGCGCGCAAGGCTTCCAGTGCAGCGCGCCAGCTCCAGCCGGGGGCTGCGTATTCCGTCACTATCAGATCGTACCCGGTGCCATCGAGGATGGCGGACAGATCCTCCGGTTTTTCGGCGGTGGCATGGCCCGCGTCGAAACCCGCGCGCGCCAATTCGCGCATGCAATGCTCCGCGATTTCGGGCTGGGTCTTAAGAAATAAAACGTGCAAAGCGCCCCCTCATTTGTCTAATAATATACAATCTCGGGGACCACTCGCTAACGCTCGTGGCTCGGTGCGGGCGCCTCCTCGGGCGCGGAGGCGAACGCCTGGTTGCGGCGCCAGGCCAGAAACAGGAATCCGCCCAGGATGCAGAAAGGCGGCAACCCCAGCAGCACGATGCCCATGTTGAGCAGGTGGGCGCGGGCTGAATTTTGAGCCGCTGCCGTGCGGTAGCACATCACGCACTGCGCCCAACTATTCGCGCAGATGAGAAAAAGCGCTAAGCCCAAGCGTTTCATCGCGGCCTCATCATCATCAGCCGGCTGGAGTCCGGCATGAACATTACAAGCATCAGGACGATGCAGAGAATCAGCATGGGGAACAGTGTCAGGAACAGGCTCAACTTCTCAAACCTCAAATGCATGAAATAAGCGATAATCAGCGCCGCCTTGATCACCGACAGGCCCACCAGGGCCGTCAAAAAGATGATCACGGGAATCTGCTCGTAGGCCAGGAAGACCTCGACACCGGTCATGAATAGCAAGGCAAACCAGACGGTGACGAATGCCTTGGTGGTGGCGCCGTCAATGTGCTCGACTGCTTCGGAGTGAGTGCTCATGAGTAAGTTCCTTTGTCATGGCTTCGCTATATACGGGCCGACATCAAATAGACCAGCGGGAAGATGAACATCCACACCAGGTCCACAAAGTGCCAATACAGACCGCTTACTTCCACGTCCTCGGCCTTGAATTTGCCGCGGCCCACGGCAAAGGCGATAATTCCCAGGTAGATCAGGCCGATGACGACGTGAGTCATGTGCAATCCCGTGAGCGCGAAAAACGTGCCGCCGAACAGCGGCACTCCCCAGGGGTTGTCGAAGGGTGTGACATGCTCGTTGTGGATCAGGTTCAGCCACTCGGTAAGGTGCAGCGCGACGAAAGCTGCGCCGCCCCCCATGGTGGCCAGGATCCAGCCGACGGCGGCCTTGCGGTTGCCATGATTCATGGCGTGCACTCCCATGACCATGGTCAAGCTGCTGGAGAGCAGGCAAAAGGTCATGACCGTGGAAAAAATAATGCTGGGCGAAAAATGAAACGGCGTGGGCCAGTTGGGCGTGGCCAGCCGCACGTAGGTGTACGCCATCAGCAGCGCGGAGAATGTCAGCGCGTCGGAGATGATGAACAGCCACATCCCGAACTTCTTCGAATTCACGGCGTATGGCGAACGCCCGCCTGACCAGACCGAGGTCATGGTTGCCGCCGAATTGCCTTGGGACATCGACAAATTACCCCCAAACGAGAAATAGAGCCATCAAGTAAAGCCAAAGGCCATCCACGAAATGCCAGAAGACCGCGCTGACATCCACCGCCGTGCGCTTTCCAGGCCCCAGCCGCAAGCGGAGCGCCTGCACGTCGACGTAGGCGAGGGCCGACAGACCGCCCACGATGTGCAGGCCGTGGGCCGCCGTGAGCAGGTAGAAAAACGAGCTGCTGGGATTGGTGGCCACGAAGATGCCGGCCGCATTCAATTGCCGCCAGGCGAACGCCTGGCCCAGCAGAAACAGAGCTCCGAGCACAGTGCCTACGGTCCAATAGCGGTTGAATGCGGTGCGCCGCCCGCTCTTGAGCGACCGCCGCGCCAGTTCCAGCAGGAGACTGCTGGCGAGCAGGACGCCGGTATTCACCCACACGATCCGCGGCAGCGGCAAGGCGACCCAATCGTTGGATATGCCGCGGCGCACCACGAAGGCGCTGGTGAAGGCCGCAAAAGCCATGGTGGTGGCGGCCAGCAGCACCATCAGGCCGGTCATGGATGCGCGGCGCGATGCGCCCCGGCCGTCCGGTCCTCCTCCGCCGCCGTAGCCGCCTCCGCGGGGAGGGGCGGGCGGTTTGATTATGTCCGATGTGATGGAGCTGGGCATCTAAAAATCCGTGGCCATTACCACTGCCTCCTGGGCAGGACTCCAGTCCTGCGGCCGACGTCCACGTCGGCCTGTGCGGACCCGGCGCGAAGAGCGGGTCCTGGAGGACCCGCGCAGACCTGGAGGTCTGCCCCACCATTACGATTCCGCATGCACATCCACCGGGTCGGTTTGCATGATGAAGTCGCGCGGCGCGCCGGGCACGCTGTATTCGTACGGGCCATGATTCACCACGGGGTGCTGGCCGCCGAAGTTGTCAAAGGGCGGCGGCGAAGGCACGGTCCACTCCAGCGTGGTCGCTTCCCACGGGTTCATGGGCGCCTTCTTGCCGCGTTTCATGCTCCAGAAAAGATTAATGAAGAAGAGGATCTGCGCCGCCGCGGTGAAATAAGCCGCCTGCGTCATGAAGGTATGCACCGGGAGCAGTTTGCCCAGGAAGTCGAAATTGGTGAAGTCTGAATAGCGCCGCGGGTTGCCGGCGATGCCCAGATAATGCATGGGAGTGAAGATGGCGTAGACGCCCAGGAAAGTGGCGTAGAAGTGGATCTTGCCGAGGGTCTCGTTCATCATGCGCCCGTACATTTTCGGGAACCAGTAAAAGGTGCCGGCAAACATGCCAAAGATGGCGGCCACGCCCATGATCATGTGGAAGTGGCCCACCACGAAGTAGGTGTCGTGGAAATACAGATCCAGTGCCGGCTGGCCCAGAAAGATACCGCTCAGCCCGCCGGTCACGAACAGCGACACGAAGCCGAGGGCGAACATCATGGCCGTAGTGAAGCGGATCTTGCCGCCCCATAAGGTGCCGATCCAGTTGAATGTCTTAATGGCCGACGGCACCCCGATGGCCATGGTCAGCACCGAAAACGCCATCGCCGAATAGGGGCTCATGCCGCTCATGAACATGTGATGGCCCCACACCAGGAAGCCCAGAAAGCCGATGCTCAGGATCGCGTACACCATGGCCCGGTATCCGAAGACTGCCTTGCGCGAGAAAGTGGAGAGCAACTGCGAAGTCACACCCATGCCGGGCAGAATCGCGATGTAAACCTCGGGATGGCCAAAGAACCAGAACAGATGCTGCCAGAGCAGCGGCGATCCGCCTTTGTGATTCAGAATCTGGTCGCTGACCAGCAGGCCGCCCGGCACGAAGAAGCTGGTTCCGGCGGAGCGGTCGAGAATCAGCAGAACTCCGGCGGCCAACAGCACGGCGAATCCCAGCAGGGCCAGGATAGCCGTTACAAACCAGGTCCAGCAGGTCAGGGGCAGGCGCATGAGCGACATCCCCTGGCAGCGCAGGTCGATGAGAGTGGCAATGAAGTTGATGGCGCCCATCAGCGAGGCGCCGCAGAAGATGGCAATGCTGACAATCCAGAGCGTTTGTCCTAAGCCTTCGCCGGGGCCCGAAAGCGCGCCTATACCGCTCAGCGGAGGATATGCCGTCCAGCCGGCAAGCGGCGGACCTCCTTGCACGAAGAAGGCGGCCACCATGACGGCCAAAGCCACGAACGTGGTCCAGAAGGACAACATGTTCAGCACCGGGAAGGCCATGTCTTCGGCGCCGATCTGGAGGGGCAGAAAGTAGTTTCCAAAGCCGCTTTGGGGCGCCGTGGTCAGTACGAAGAAGACCATGATGGTGCCATGCATGGTCATCAGCGAAAGGTACAATTCCGGAGTCATGATCCCGCCTTGCGCGGCGGTGGGCCACAGCTTCGCAAACCAGGCGACTTTGGCGTCCGGGTGGACCATGTGGAATCGCATGAGCAGCGAAAGACTCACGCCCACCAAAACCGAAAACAAGGCCAGGAAGTAGTATTGGATGCCGATGACCTTGTGGTCCAAACTGAAGACCCACTTCCGGATGAAGCCTTGCGGCGCGTGATGCGCGTGGACTATGGGTGAAGACATATGATTGTCACCGTGAATGGAATCATTAAAACGGGGCACTGGAGAGTCATTACTTGTTGGCGGCCTGCTCCTGCTTCCACTTTTCAAAATCGGCTTCCGCCATTACCTGCATTGTGCTGCGCATCTGGAAATGGCCGAGACCGCACAACTCCGAGCAAGGGATCTCGTAAGTGCCGGGGGTGTCGGCCTGGAAGTAAAGCGGAATCTCCATGCCGGGCACGATATCCTGCTTGAGGCGTAGCTCCCGGACGAAGAAGTTGTGAATCACATCGCGGGAGTGCATGATCAGCTTGATGGGCTTGCCGGCGGGCACCTTCAAAGAGGCGCTCACGATATCGTCCTTGGCCGCCGGATCCTTGTCGTCGAGGCCGAAGGGATTCCCCGCCGAATCGTTCACCAAGGTGAGCTCCGTGGCGCCAAACTTGCCGTCCGGACCCGGGTAGCGGAACGCGAAGGCGAACTGTTTGGCCATCAACTCGATGGGGATGGCGTTAGGGTCCGGCTCGGAGAGGTGTACGGCGACCCAGATCTTGGTGCCCGTCAAAACGAGACCCACGAACAGAATGGCTGTGGCGCTGGTCCAGATGGTTTCCCACTTGTTGTTGCCGTGCGAAGAGCTGGCGCGGCGGCCGTCGTCGCGGTAGCGGAAGATCGCCCAACCCAGGGCGAATTGCGCGAAAAAGAAGATAATGCCGGTGACGACCAGCGTGCGCATGAACTGCGCGTCATAGGCCAGGCCATGCTGGGAAATGGGTGGCGGAAACCACCAAACCTTGGCTGCGAAGAAATACATGATGACGACGGTCAGCACCCAAATGATCGGAGCAAGCAGCATTCGATGGATTCCCTCTGT